>Ga0315902_10004534_pt1 | contig 20013 bp, 14 predicted proteins | sample LakEriMetagenome_9_FD_203523 | JGI IMG/M metagenome (GOLD analysis project Ga0315902, IMG submission 203523) | Freshwater fungal communities from buoy surface, Lake Erie, Ohio, United States - Buoy 12 MA117 | ecosystem: Environmental > Aquatic > Freshwater > Lake > Lake biofilm | place: USA... | reverse complement strand
GCTTTCCCCGGCCCAGCAGTGGCTGGGGTCGCCCCAGACGCAGAGGGAGCGGTCGTAATCGGTCGCCATCAGCAGCAGGCCGAAATCGCGGGCGCAGATGGCTCCGGTGCCGGGATGGAGCTCGTGGGCGAAGTAGGCCCCCAGCTGGTTGGCCCGCGCGCGGATGCGGGCGGTCTTGTCTCGGAACCGCTCCAGTCCTTTGGCCAGCATGTCATCCCAGCCGAAGACCCAGGGATAGCCGCTGTGCAGCACGGGGTTGCCCCACAATCCCCAGAACCAGCCGAAGATATGGATGCCCAGGGCGGTGCCGGTCTCGAGCAGGCCCAGGATGTATTCTTCGGACCAGTCCTCGACATACTGCGTCCCCTTCGCCGCGACGGACGTCGGGACAAACTTGTCGGCATACTCGAGGCCCCAATGGGCGCTGAGGTGCGCGTAGCCGGCGCAGTGGGCACTGATGACCGGGGCGACGATCCCCGCGTCGGCCAGCGCCTGACGCACCTCGGCGGCGGGCCGGAAGACGATCTTGCCGTTGTCGCCGTGCCCGGGGCCATGCAGCAGGTAGTTGGAGATCATCAGCGACCGGGCACCGCAGCCGGTGGCGTATTCGGCGACGGCTTCCAGCGTCTTCAGAGAGCCGACCAGTTGCCCGGTCTCGACCCCGGCGATCAGGCTCACCGGCCGGCCGCAGGCGAGATTCAGCCGGGCGCGGTTGGGGTCGAAGTAGGCGTTGAATTCTTTGAAAAAGAGCGGGTTCATGTATTGGGTCTCGGGGGGAGGAATCTTCCGCATTGTTACCAGAGAGCAGGCCGAACGCAAAGCGGGAAGCCGGTCGATGGGTGCCTCGGGGCCGGTCTGGGGATCGGTGACGGCCACCTCGCACGGGCAAACGCCGAACCGGCCCAAAGGGCCAGCCGTTCCCCCAGCCCGGCCCATCGACCGGGAAAGACCGACAAAGACATGTTTCGGCCCAACGGGCCAACAATTCCTCTCGATGCCCGTGTGGTAGGAGGAACGGTTGGCCCGTTGGGCCGAACGGTGTGTTGGCGGGATACGCTACCAGGGCCTGCGACCCTGGCTGGGGGAATGGCTGGCCCGCTGGGCCGGACGCTGGCCCGTTCGGTCCGGTAAACCACGAACTACACCAACCCTCGGCCGTCCGGCCTCAACTCCCGTGCGGCCCAACGGTGTGTGCAAGGCCACGAGCAAACGATGCGCGGGGGCCCAGGGGCCTGACGGCCGGTCGCACGGGCAAACGCCGAACCGGCCCAAAGGGCCAGCCATTCCCCCAGCCCGGCCCATCGGGCCGGGAAAGACCGACAGAGAGATGTATCGGCCCAACGGGCCAACAATTCCTCTCGATGCCCGCGTGGTTCGAGGAACGGTTGGCCCGTTGGGCCGGACGGTGTGTTGGCGGGATACGCCACCAGGGCCTACGACCCTGGCTGAGGGAATGGCTGGCCCGTTGGGCCGGACGATGGCCCGTTCGGGCCCGGAAAACACGGACCACGCCAACCTCCGGACGTGCGACCCCAACGCCTGGCCGCCCGATCCAAACACCCGTTGGGCCCAACGGCCAGTTGGCATGGGCATCCGTTGACCGGCCCAAAGGGCCAGCCGTTCCCCCAGCCCGGCCCATCGGGCCGGGACAGGCCCCGAACGAAATGTTCCGGCCCAACGGGCCAACAATTCCTCTCGTGGCCCACGCGGTTGGTGGAACGATCGGCCCGTTGGGCCGGATTCGAATTGGTCCGGAGGTGTCGCGGTGTCATTGGGGTGTGTGACGGCGTGTGGTTCCGGTCCGGATGCGTGCGCTGCCCACCGGTACGGGGGTTGTCGGAACGAAGTGCCGGCGGACCGGACACTTCAAGGTTCCTGACCAGAAGACTCGCCTCCGGTCTCGCGCCATGGTTGCGGGTCCGCGAGTGGAATTCCTCACCATCGCCATCCCCAGCGGCTCAACTGCGATCGCACTCGCCAATCCGACAGGGGACTCTCAAAGTACCTCCGTGCTTCGGCCCGCCGGTGCCAACCGACCACCCGATCCTGGGCATCGAAAACCACATCCAGCAGATACGCATCGTCGGACCACGACCGCTGTTTGATTGCTTCCTCTGCGTATAATCCTTCCATCGAAAACATGCCGCTGTTGAATTCCGGATTGCCGTAATGCCCTTCCGGGCCTCCCATCACCGCTTCGACTTCGGCCAGAGTCATCCCGCGACGCAGTTTCTCCTCCATCTGTTTGTGGAACCGGTGGACCGGGAAGGGATTCAGCGGAAAGAACAGCATGTAGGTCCCGACCACACCGGGCAACAGCAGCCACGGCAACGTCCGCCGAATCTTCGGCCATCCTTCGCGATTGGAGATTTGCCCGAACAGACGAACGGTCATCCGGCAGACGAGTGCCGCCAGAGCCACGAGAACCAGCAGTCGCAACATGAGGGCACCTGGGAGACGGGAATGGTACGCGTTGGTCCCGGCCACGATGAGGGGGGCGGATTGGAAGGGAGATCTCCCGGAACAGGGTATCCTCCGGAAGATGGTCGGGGCCAGAGGTTCGCAGGCGTATCAGCACCGTCGCAGGGCCCGCCAAACGACGAGTTTTAAATAGAACAAAAGGATCGCTGGAGCACTTCCAATCAACGTGGTGCCAGAACTCGAACCAAAACATTGGACCGACCGGTCGACTGTGCCAAGCAAACGCCAGTCGCGGTTGACGGCAAATTCAGCCAAGCCGGTGGGCGTGGAAGCGGGTTATCCACGAACTGTTCGCATGGGAGCCACCTCGGCAAACTCAATCTCCCGCTTTTCTCGCAACCACTCCACCAGGGCCGTCGCGGCCGCGGGGGTCGCGACATCGGCCATAAAGATGGCCCGCAGGTCCGCATCGGGGATGTTCCCTGGAAACGCGGGCCGGGGATTGGCTCCCCCATGAGCGACCACTTCGTCCAGCACCCGCTGCCGCCGTGGGGCCGAGCAGCGGTTGATGACTTTGAACTGGATGAGTGGCATGGCAGGCCGAAGCAGCAGAGGGGAGGTTAGAGCGAATTTGAGACCGCTCGCCTAGCTAAGTTTATACCGAGGGGGGGGCTCTGGATACGGGTAATTGAACCAAATGCCCTCTGCTGGTCTCTCATGACTTACTGCAACAGCTTGGCCAAATCCAGCAATCCGCTCCCAAATTCAGGACTATGACCTTTCTTGGGCATGGTCGTCAGACGGCGCGTCCCCGCCAGCAGTTTTTTGCGGGCCTGGCTCCCGGAGAGGTTGGGAGACTTGGCGAACAGCAGTGCCGCGGCGGCAGCCACGTGTGGTGTGGCCATCGAGGTTCCATCCCAAGCCGCGTAGTTGGTCTTGGCACGGGCGGCATTACTCTGGGTGGGCAGTGTCGAGAGGATGGAGGAACCTGGAGCGACGAGTGAGATGTGCGGGCCCGTGTTGGAAAACTCGGCTCGGTGTCCGGCCGCATCGATCGCACCCACCGCCACGATCCCGTCGTAGGCTGCGGGATACTCGACAGGGTTGCCCCGTGTGAACTCGTTCCCCATTGCCGCGACAACCAACTTGCCGCGCTTTTGCAGCGCTTGAAAAACCCGTTTCTCGGTTTCGGACGAAGCGGTTCCAGCGAGGCTGAGGTTCAACACCCGAATCTTGTCGTTGACCAGGCATGCGCCCAGGGCAGCGTTGTACGCCTCGGGATCGACGACCGGCCTTCCCGCCAGCATTTCGTCGCCAAATACCTTGAAGACATGCAGGTGACAGCGGCAGACACCGGCACTCCCTGCGTCATTGTTGGGAAGAGCACCGATGATTCCGGTGACATGGGTACCGTGTCCAAACTGGTCCGATTTCGTAAACTGAAACGTCTCATAGTCGATTGGTACGTTGGCAAAATCGGGATGATTGAGGTCGAGACCCGTGTCGAGGACCGCCACGCCGATCGATTCCGCATTGGGAATCGATGCCTGAAACCAGCGGATGGCGCGCAGTCCCCATTGAGCATTCCATTCCGCGTCGATCGCCGGGGCGGCACTGGGGCGTGCCGCGGTCAGCCAGCGGGCAGGAGCCTGTTCGACGTACTCGAAGCGGTCATCCTGCCTCAGTTTTTTGAGGAGGGTGGGAGTGAGTTTGCGATGGTCGACGTGCAGGAGGCTGATTCCGCGCAGCGAGTCATCGGCCGCTGATGCCTCGCGGGCCGTGGTCGCCAAGGCCATTGGCGCGCGGGAAAGTTGACCGATTCCCTGTTCTGGTTGTTGTGCTACAAAAAGGGATGTGATCGAGTCGGGTTTCAGGCCGGCGTTGTCAAGCAGGTACCGCAGCGACTCGTGCAGGGAGGCGGAAGCCGGCGCCAGGCCGCCACTGGCCAGTACTGTGTGGGGGTTGGCAGCCTGTCCGCGAAGCACTTCCGGGCGTATCTTCAGCAGCAGCTTGCCGGGAATAAATTCCGGAAGCGTCGACTGGGGGAGTTCGCGGTGAGATCGATTTGGGCGGGGATTGTGTCGAGTTGCCATGAACGATTTCGGTGCCGGAGACAACGGCTGTGATTTCCAAGTGGAGGGTCACCCAAGACAACTCGAAGTGTACTGTCGCGATAGGCCGAGGGAAAGATTCACGATTGCGGGCCCGGCGGAGCGACCAGAATCGCTTGCGGACAGGCTTTTGCTCAGCAAGAATTTGATTGTGACATTCCATTCCAGGGCCGGGTAAGGGGAGATTCATGGCGGCCGTCGAGCACGACTTTGAAAAGAGCCTGGTTTGTATTTGGGTTGGTGGCGAGGTCCGAGGAACCGGGTTTGTTGTCGCGCCGGGCAAGGTGCTGACCTGTGCGCATGTGGTGTGCGACAAACAGGGGCAGGGAGAAAACCTCAAATACACCAGGACGAAGAACCCGATTGAAATCGAGTTCTACCTCGAAGTCGCCGAGTGGATTGACCGCAACGAACAAAGACCTAGGCAACCGCGCGGGAAGGGGGAAAAAGCCGGTCCCCCATCCTGCAAAACAGGCAACGAAACGAACCAGCCCCGGCGGGTGAAGGCGCGCATTTCCAAGAGTGGCTGGAGCCCGGTCGACAAACACGATGTGGCGGTTTTGGAATTCACCGATTCGATGCCTACGGAAGTCCAGCCGCTGATGTTCTCGGCCGGAGAACTCAAAAAGGGAACGGACTGCCACACCCGAGGCTTCCCGCTAGTCGGTGACACCACGTCGATCTTCGCCGACGACATTAAGATCACCGCCAAGTCGGGCACCAGCGACGGGAAGGCTGCCCTGCAAATTGAATCCAACAAGATCAAATGTGGCCATAGTGGGGCTCCGCTGTGTGAGGTACACACTGGCCACGTTCTGGGAATGGTCAACGCCATCGCTCCGGTGGATCTCCATGGCAAGCTCCAGAATGTCGCGTTTGCGATTCCGAATTCAACGCTGCGGCGGGTTGTGCGTTGTCTGCAATTTGCCGTTCCAAAAGGGAAAAGGAACCGGGCGGCAGAGAGAGTCAATCAGTCGTATCTCCGGTTATGGGAGATGATGCGCCAATGCCTGACTGGAAGTCAGCGGGTTCGGGAGGCCTTGGCAAACGTTGTGGGAGACAGTCAGTTGTCATCGTCGGCGAATGTGGCCGGGTTGATCGACACCTTGGTTGATCCAGGCACCAATCGATTGGCTGTGATCAGTTGCCTCGAGACTCTCGCCGAAGAATTCCGGACCAAGCAGGACTTGTCAGGCCGCGAGGCGGTCAACGGATTATTCGCGGTGTTCGCCCCGTATTGCATGGACCGCAAGTATGCCGAGGGGATTCTGGCAGGGTTGGGGGTTGATTCGGGCACGCTGCTGTCGCTGCCGTGGGAATCTCTGACACTCTTTGAGTTCGTCATGGCCGCGATGGATGGTCGGGCCGCCCAGTTTGACGCCAATTCGACCGAGGGGGTTCCGAAACCGGCGGCGTTGTTGGAATCCTTACCGGAAGAGGGGTTTTCGATGAATCCCGATTCGGACGAGTCGCCCAATCTGGAGAAGATCCTCGAACATGTGCGGCAATCCATTGGAAAACTCGCCGCCCCCTTCACACGCAGGATTCACCTCGAGGGCAACTCGACGGCCATGCGCCTGCGCGAATTGAATGATGATCTGGAATTGATGCACACCAGCCATCAGACGGCCTTTCTGAATGCGGCCACCGCGAAACGACAGCTTGGACCCCGCGAGATCGAGAAGATCCGGAAGTCACTCAGCTATCTCGCCTTGGTTGATCTGGTGCCATCGCCTTCGAATGCAGACAGGCATGACGCCATCAGAGTGCTGACGAGTCCGATCAGATCGCAAAAGTTGCTTCCCCTTCCCAGACAAGACCCTCTCCAGCCATGACGCTTCCGTTTTTTCCCGATCAAGTCCCACTGGATGAGAATGTGGGAGACAAGGGATCCCAGGCAAATTCTGCCGACCGCGAAGTGCGTGTTCATTGCTTTGACGGCCCCAACGACGATGCCCGCCAGGCCCTGCTTGCGGCCTGGGGAGCCAATCGTCCGTTGCTGGTGCGTGGTGAGCCGGGGGTCGGCAAGACCCAGTTGGCCGAAGCTGCGGCGCGGGCCATGAAGCGCATGTTCCTCACAGTCACCGTGGATTCTCGAACCGAATCGCGGGACCTCCTGTACACCTTCGATGCGGTCCGCCGGTTGGCCGAGGCGCAATTGCAGGGAGCACTGCCTGCGGCGAAAAACAATCAAAATGAATTGGATCAGCGGCGTGCGAAACTCGACGCCGACCGATTCGTCGTGCCAGGTCAACTCTGGTGGGCCTTCGATTGGAAGTCGGCCTGGAAGCAGACGTTGAACGAGCGCGCGTTGGATGAAGTGAAGACCCGCAAGGAATGGGAAGACGCCCAGGGAACGGTGCTCTTGATCGATGAGATCGACAAGGCCGAGGCGGACGTGCCCAATGGGTTGCTGGAGGCGCTCGGTTCGCGGGAATTTCAACCTCCTTGTGGATTGCCAAAGGTGACTCAAAAGGGAGATCCCCCGCTGATCGTCATCACAACGAATGAAGAGCGCACTCTGCCAGAGGCGTTTCTGCGTCGGTGTGTGATCCTCAATCTCAGTCTGCCGGGAGACGAACAAGATCCAAATAACCCCAAACTCAAAAAGTTCCTGTTCGATCGTGGCCGTGCCCACTTCCCAAATGCCGATAAACAGATTCTGAAGTTGGCGGCGACCTGTTTGGTTCGCGATCGGCATGCGGCGTTCAAAGGCGGCTTCACACAGCGTCCCGGACAGGCTGAGTACCTCGATCTCGTGCGGGCCACTCTCGCCACGGCCCCCCTGGATGCCGAGAAACAACGAGCCAATCTCAAGGCCTTCTCGAAATTCATCTTGCGGAAGCAGGTCACGCAGTGAATGTCTCACGGTCGTCGACTTCCGCCGGACGTGGGCCACAGGTCGGGCGGGCCGATCTGTTGCGGTTGTTGGCCACTCAGCCCCCGGCGGCGACCGGTCAAGCCCGCGACAGAACGTTGGCCGAATGGATCCGCCGTCTGGGATTCGAAGACGTTTCAGTACCGAAACGGAAGAAACGCCGAACCGGCAGCGCGAAACAGGTAGTGCGACCGGGGCAGAAACCAGCGCCTGAACCGAAACCAGATCCCACGCACGCCGTCCCCGCCCCCTGGCCGGGCGAGGCCTTGGCGACCGAGTATTGGCGGTCCGTCCTCCACGTGCCTTATCAATTGCCGGCCGCAGGACCACCAGTGGACGAGCCAGGCAGGTTCGGATGGAGTGGGCAGCCAAGAGTCGAGGCGGTCGCGGCCCCCTTGCTGAATTGGAGCCAGATTGCGCCCCGCCTGCGCTCACTGCTCGGTGAATTGGGAGCGACCCGCGAGATTGATGTGGCGCGCGCCGTCGACCGGTTGTCGCAGGGGAACGTGGCCGAGCATCTTCCCTGCCGTCGACGCCGACAATGGGGGGCGACAGTCCAGCTCTGGACTGATACCAGCGAGCGTCTCGTGCCGTATCAGAGTGATTTCAGGATGATTCTTCAGCAGTTGCTGGCCAGGCTGGGGGAGGAGCGAATCGAGTTGTTTTCGGGCCATCGTCCACAGGGTTTTGTCTGGAACTATGCCCCGCGCGGCAAGGACAAAACCGGATATCGAATGGCTGCGGCCGGATCGCATGTGTTGGTGTTGGGCGATCTGGGCTGTCTCGAACAGGGGCGTGACGGGATCGTGGACGATTGGGTTGCGTTCGGCAGATTGCTGCGCGGCCGGGGTTGTCATCCGTTGGCGCTCGTACCGTGTTCGACAGCACGTGTGCCGAAGGAATTGCGGAAGCTGTTTCGCCTCCACACGCTCGCACCTTTGCGGGGCCACCTGGACTCCAGCGGGTCGATGGCCGCAGTGCGTCGCCTGTTACGGTTGATCTCATTTGCCATCCGAGTGGAGCCGGGATTGTTGCGCGAGTGTCGGCGGCTACTGCCGGAACTGGGCGATCCTGCGCTCGAGGCGGCTTTGTGGCAGCAGCCCGAAATGGTGGGGCGAGTCGAGGCCGCTGGAACACTGGGACCGCGAGAGTTGATCGAGCCTTTGATCGAGGAATTCGAACAACTCGAATCGCCCGACTTGCGGCGCAGGGTCCTGGAAACGTTCAAACGGTGGCGGTGGAGAAATGGCAAACGAGGATTAGGGTGTGAGATCTTTTTCGAGGAGCTCAGTCGCTTGTCCGCGGCGACCCGGGAATTGCTTCCGCCAAAAGACAATGCCGACCTGGAGGCGAGCTGGCGCTGGTTTTCGCGCCGCGTGGTGGAGCAATCTCCCGAGACCCGTGAGCCGCTCATGGACTACGCCTATCGCATGCTGCAGCGCGAGTCGGTGCAGTCGCGCATGAATCCGTTGATCAGCGACAGCCTGTCTCGCATCCGCGGGCATTTCGGGGGCAAACAGCCGCCGCTCCCTTCGCGGGGAATGGTTCGCATCATGCTCACCCAGCACGGCCAGGGCTGGGGGGCGCAGTGTGTGTCGGACGAAGACCTCGGCCGGCGGGAGTTGCCGGGGAGTTGGCTGGCGACCCTGCGGGCCCGGAGCGCAACGCTCTTTCTTCGGCCAGGGTCGTTGGAGCCCCCCAAATCGGGCCCCGTCCCCACCCTCGATGCGCCTCCCCCCGAGGCCTGGCAACCGATCGAGATACCCTCCGCTGGTGTGGTCCAACTCTCTCCCTCCTCCGAGGGGCGCCTCGCCGTTCGGACCGACTGCGAAGGGGTCGAACTGGTTCGAGAGCGCAAGTCGGCGGTGGCCCTCGCCTCCGGGCGCGACCGATTCGGCCTGTGGGAGTTGACGGCCATCCCGAACAAGAACGGCCCGCCGGTGCGGGTCCGTTGGCGCTGGATCCCCCCCGGCACCTTCTGGATGGGCTCGCCGGAAAATGAGCCAGGGCGGTGGAAGCACGAAGGTCCCCGGCACCTGGTCACATTGACGAAGGGGTACTGGATCGCCGAGACCCCCTGCACCCAGCAATTGTGGCAGGCCGTCATGGGCGAGAATCCCAGTTGGTTCCAGAATGACCAGCATCCGGTAGAAACGGTGTCGTGGCTGAAGGTGCAGGAGTTCCTAAAGCAGCTTCGGCAGATTGCACCCGACCTGGGCGTCGACCTGCCGACCGAGGCGCAGTGGGAGTATGCCTGCCGGGCCAGTTCCGAAACAGCCCTCTATCCCACCGAAGCGGGTGACGGCACGATTGACATACTGGGGGAAAGAAATGCCCCGTTGTTGGACCCGATTGCGTGGTACGGCGGAAACAGCGCTGCCCCCGCAAATATCATACAAACCTGGAATTCCTCGGGTTGGAAGGAAAAACAACGGCCCCATTCCCAAGCAAGCACGCAGCCGGTGGGATTGAAAATCCCGAATGCGTGGGGGCTCTTCGATATGCTGGGCAACGTGTGGGAGTGGTGCCAGGACGAGTGGGGTGGCTATCGGAGTGAACTCGAGATAGATCCCGTGCGGCTAGGGGATGTTGAAAGTAGCGACGTGTCGCGGGTCTGCCGCGGCGGGAGCTGGTTCAGCCACGCCCGCGGCGTGCGGTGCGCGGTCCGGCTCCACGATCCGGCCGACACCCAGGGCAACCTTCTGGGCTTCCGCCTCGTCCGAGTCCAGAAACCATCGTGAGCTCATTCAGTCCGGGAGCGGAACGGAGCCCGGGGTGGCTTTTGGGCCGCGAGGGACGAAGCAGGGCCCAAAGCCTGCCCCGGGCGCACATGACGTGGCGCGGGGCCGGTGGTGCTGTTGAGTGTGGTGAGGCTGGTGTGAAACGGAGGGGATTGGGTCCGGGACCACGGTGGTTCTGGCGAAAACGAAGTGGCCTCCGGCGTGCTGGTCGCTCCTGGCGGATGCGGGGGCCAAGGCTCGCCGGAGTGCTTTTTTCGCGGGGTGATGGCGATGCAGCCCAGTGAGATTGTGACGCGGGCCCCTGGGCCGATCGCGCATCCGTTGTCGGACGGATTCGCCCCGGCCTGGGCGGCGGCGTGGGGCGATGATGAATTCGGTCCGTTCGCGGACCTGGAGGTGCGCGGGGCCGATCGCCAACGGGTGGTGCAGCGATTTCGGTGGATTCCCCCCGGGTCGTTCTGGATGGGTTCGCCGGGGGATGGGAACGGAGATAAACCGGGCGATGAACCGGGGCGGTATGGGGATGAAGGTCCCCGGCATCGGGTGACGCTGACCCAGGGATATTGGATGGCGGACACCCCGTGTACCCAAGCGCTGTGGCAGGCGGTCATGGGAAAGAACCCCAGCTATTTTCCGAATCCCCAGAATCTCCGGCATCCAGTCGAGAATGTCTCGTGGTTGGATGTGCAAAGTTTTCTGGCCCGGTTGAATGGGGAGGGGCAGGAGTTGTCGTTTGATCTGCCGACGGAGGCGCAGTGGGAATACGCGTGCCGGGCGGATTCCGAGGAGGCGTTGTATCAGACGGCGGAAGGGAAAGGCACAATCAAGATTGTGGGAGAACACAACGCCCCGGCCCTCGACCCGATTGCCTGGTATGGGGGGAACAGTGCCGTGGCTGAGGGGATTACAAATGGTGTGGATGTCTCGACCTGGAAGGAGCGACAGTTCGCCCATCGGCTAGCCAGTACCCAGCCTGTCGGCTTGAAGTTGCCCAATCAATGGGGTTTGTACGACATGCTGGGGAATGTGTGGGAATGGTGCCTTGACCGCTGGGCGGGTTACAAGGCCGAGGCCGTGGTCGATCCGAATGGGTGTGGCCAGCGTGACGGCGACGACGTGTTGCGGGTCTACCGCGGCGGGAGCTGGGGCGTCCACGCCCGCTTCGTGCGGTGCGCGGTCCGGAGCCGCGTTCCGGCCGACGGCCAGGGCGACGCCCTGGGCTTCCGCCTCGTCCGAGTCCAGGAACCATCGTGAGCTCAAGTTCAGCGCGGCCACCCGGGGCTGGACGCTGGGCGCGAGCGAGGGACGAGCCGAGCCCACGCTCCAGACCCAGGGGTGAGCCGGCCGTGGAACAGGCTGGTCGGCCTGTTTGTTCCTGGAGTGAGGGGCAACCGTTCGAATCACGAGCCGTTTGCGCCCAACAGAACCAGCGCCACGGGAGCGCGGACCGTTGTATCCGCTCCGCTGGGCATTCGTCGGGAAACCCACGCACCAATGGGCGGAAAACAAACCTGGATCGGGCAGGCCCCACACCAACCCCCGGCCGGCCCAACGGTTTGTGAAGGGCCACGGGCAAACGAGGGGCAAGGCCCCAGGACCAGAAGGCCACCTCGCACGCGCAACCAGTGGACGGCCCAAAGCGGCCCACACCGTTGACCGGCCCAAAGGGCCAGCCGTTCTCCCAGCCCGGCCCATCGGGCCGGGAAAGATCGACAACGAACGGTGCCGGCCCAACGGGCCAACAATTCCTCTCATGGCCCGTGCGGTTGGAGGAACGGTTGGCCCGTTGGGCCGGACGGTGTGTTGGCGGGAGCTACCAGGGCCTGCGACCCTGGCTGGGGGAATGGCTGGCCCTTTGGGCCGTACGACGGCCCGTTCGGGCCCGGAAAACAGGGACCACGCCAAACCCCGGCGGTCCGGCCCCAACTTCCGTGCGGCCCAACGGTGGGTAAAAGGCCACGGGCAAACGATGCGCGGGGGCCCAGGGCCGGAATATCACCTCGCACGGTCCGCCGGTGACCGGCCCAAAGGGCCAGCCGTTCCCCCAGCCCGGCCCATCGGGCCGGGAAAGGCCCCAGCGACATGTGCCGGCCCAACGGGCCAACAATTCCTCTCATGGCCCGTGCGGTTGGAGGAACGGTTGGCCCGTTGGGCCGGACGGTGTGTTGGCGGGAGCTACCAGGGCCTGCGACCCTGGCTGGGGGAATGGCTGGCCCTTTGGGCCGTACGACGGCCCGTTCGGGCCCGGAAAACAGGGACCACGCCAAACCCCGGCGGTCCGGCCCCAACTTCCGTGCGGCCCAACGGTGGGTAAAAGGCCACGGGCAAACGATGCGCGGGGGCCCAGGGCCGGAATATCACCTCGCACGGTCCGCCGGTGACCGGCCCAAAGGGCCAGCCGTTCCCCCAGCCCGGCCCATCGGGCCGGGAAAGGCCCCAGCGACATGTGCCGGCCCAACGGGCCAACAATTCCTCTCATGGCCCGTGCGGTTGGAGGAACGGTTGGCCCGTTGGGCCGGACGGTGTGTTGGCGGGAGCTACCAGGGCCTGCGACCCTGGCTGGGGGAATGGCTGGCCCTTTGGGCCGTACGACGGCCCGTTCGGGCCGGGAAAACAGGGACCACGCCAAACCCCGGCGGTCCGGCCCCAACTTTATGCCCACCCGGCCCAACGGTTTGTGACGGACTCTGGGCAAGCGATACCGGCGGTCCCGGGGCCGGAAGGCCACCTCGGATGCGAAGCGGGTGGACGGGCGAACCGGCCCAAAGGGCCAGCCGTTCCCCCAGCCCGGCCCATCGGGCCGGGAAAGGTCGACAACGAGATGTACCGGCCCAACGGGCCAACAATTCCTCTCGTTTCGTCTCCCCCGTGTTCGACGGGTCATTTGGCATTCGGGCGTGAACAATCCCCGAGGCACGCGCGACATGGTCTCCAGCTTGACCCGGCCGGAGCCTGTTTTCGGATTATTGGTTTGTCATCAAAGATCGACCGAACCTTGGATGACCAAACCATTCCGGGAGTAGGTTCCCATGCCGCAATCTTTGTCGCGTGTCTGGTTGCATCTTGTCTTCAGCACGAAGGAGCGCCGTGCGTACCTGCAACGGGACGATTTTCGGGAAGAGATGTTTCAGATGCTCGGCCACCACGTCAATCAGGCAGGCTGTGTTGCCCTGCGTGCGGGGGGTTGGCATGACCACGTCCATATCGTGTGCGGTCTGTCGCGCACAGTCACGATCTCACAGCTCGTGGAACACGTGAAAGTCGAAACGTCGAAATGGGCCAAAGCGTCGGCTCACGGTGTCTCGACGTTTTCGTGGCAAGCGGGGTACGGCGTGTTCTCGATCAGTCAATCGAATCTGGAAACAGTCGTCGAATATTTGAAAAACCAGGCCGAACACCATCGCACGAGAACGTTCCAGGAAGAATTCCGTGAATTGTGCCGCCGTCATGAGATCGAGATTGACGAACGATATGTTTGGGATTGAATGGTTGGGCCGGATGACGACCCAACCGGCCCAAAGGGCCAACAATGCGTCTCATGGCCCGCGCGGTTGGAGGAACGGTTGGCCCGTTGGGCCGGACGGTGTGTTGGCGGGATGCGCTACCAGGGCCTACGACCCTGGCTGGGGGAATGGCTGGCCCTTTGGGCCGGACGACGGCCCGTTCGGGCCCGGAAAACCATGAAGCACGCCGCCCCCGGTGGCCCGGCCCAGACTCCCGTGCGGCCCAACGGTTTGTGACGCGCCACGGGCATCCGTTGACCGGCCCAAAGGGCCAGCCGTTCCCCCAGCCCGGCCCATCGGGCCGGGAAAGACCGACAAAGACATGTGCCGGCCCAACGGGCCAACAATTCCTCTCATGGCCCGCACGGTTGGGGGAACGGTTGGCCCGTTGGGCCGGACGCTGGCCCGTTCGGTCCGGTAAACCACGAACTACACCAACCCTCGGCCGTCCGGCCTCAACGCCTGGCCGCCCGATCCAAACACCCGTTGGGCCCAACGGTTTGTGAGGGGCCACTGGCAAACGCTGCGGCGGGCCCCGGGGCCTGACGGCCAGTTGGCATGGGCATCCGTTGACCGGCCCAAAGGGCCAGCCGTTCCCCCAGCCCGGCCCATCGGGCCGGGAAAGACCGACAAAGACATGTGCCGGCCCAACGGGCCAACAATTCCTCTCATGGCCCGCGCGGTTGGAGGAACGGTTGGCCCGTTGGGCCGGACGGTGTGTTGGCGGGATACGCCCCCAGGGCCTACGACCCTGGCTGGGAGAATGGCTGGCCCGTTGGGCCGGAGGATGGCCCATTGGGCCGGAGGATGGCCCGTTCGGGCCGGGAAAGACTTGGCGGCAGATCGATGCCGTGACGAGGTGGGTCCGTTTGACACGGTCCTTTTCCAACACCCACTCAGCCCACTACTCCAACCCGAACCGCTTCATCCGGCTGAAGAATGTACTCCGGGGGACACCCAGCAGGCGGGCCGCCTCGGCTTTGTTGCCTCCTGCCCGGGCCAGGGCCTGCAGCAGGTCGTCTTTGCCGGGCTCCTGGATGGATTGTGAGGCCAGGGCCTCGCGCGGGGGGCGGCCCCGGCGGCGGGAGGGGGACAGCCCCGGCCCTGCCAGACCGGGCCGCGGGGGGGAATCGGGGTCATTCCGTCCCACCAGCGGCACGCCCGAGCTGACCGCCGCGGGAAGGTCGGCCACGGTCAGCGCGTCTCCCTCCACCAGCACCACCGCCCGCTCAATGGCGTTTTCGAGTTCCCGGATGTTGCCGGGCCAGGGATAACGCCGCAGCGCCTCCATCGCCCCTTCATCCAGATGGGTGACCCGTTTGCCGGAGCGCTCGGCGGCCCGTGACAGAAAATGCAGGGCCAGCTCGATGATGTCGTCTCCCCGCTCGCGCAGGGGGGGGAGCGAGATGCTGATCACATTGAGCCGGTAGTAGAGATCCTCGCGGAATTTCCCCTCGGCGATCAGCCGCTCGAGATTCTGGTGCGTGGCGGCGATCAGCCGCACATCGACCGGGATGGTCTGGCTCCCTCCCACCGGTTCGAATTCGCGCTGCTGCAGCACCCGCAGCAGCTTGACCTGGGTGTCGGCCGAGATGTCGCCAATCTCGTCGAGAAACAGCGTGCCGCCGTTGGCCATCTCGAAGCGTCCGACCTTGTCGCGGTGGGCGCCGGTGAAGGCCCCTTTGACGTGGCCGAACAATTCGCTTTCGAGCAGTCCGGGGGCCAGGGCTCCGCAATGCACGCTGACCAACGGACCATTGCGGCGGGGGCTGTTGTCGTGCAGGGCGAGGGCCAGCAGTTCTTTGCCGGTGCCGCTCTCGCCGCGCACCAGCACCGAAGACTGGCTTTGTGAGACCTTGCGGACCGTCTCGAGCACTTCGCGGATGGCCGGGCTGCTTCCTTTGATCATCTCGCGGCGGAAGGGAGCGGGATCGGCTGCCAGCCCCGCGGGGGAGGCGGCCGTGCGGCGGGAGGTGATCTCCGACTGCAGCATGGCAATCAGCCGCTGCTGCTCATTCAGGCGGGCGGTCTTGTGCTGGAGTTCTTCGCTCATCCGGGCGACCACCTGCTGCACCCGGGCCCCCTGCAGCGCCACCCGCACCACCTGGCCGAGCGAGCCAAGCAGCAGCAGATCGTCGGCGGTGAACCGGGTTCCATTGCGCTTCGGTCCCAGCATCAGGGCGCCATCGAGCCGCCCTTCTGATTCCAGGGCGTGGACCAGTTCAACATCCAGTTCCCGCAGCACACGCAGGCTACGGGTCCGTTCGGAGGGGGGCCCCGACTCTCCCCGGCCGCCCCCCGTTTCCGTTTCGGTCTCCAGAATTTCCAGCAGTTCCTGGTCACTGGCGAACCGCAGCGGAGCCCGCTCGAGGTTCATGGTGGCAATCAGCGGGAAAGCGCCATCTTCCCCTTCCCGCAGATAGAGTGCCGCCCGCTCGACCCCCAGCAGGTCCTGGCAGGCCCCCAGCAGACGCTGCGCCATGGTTTCGGGGTTCCCCAGTCCGGCGGCCCCGTTGACCAGCGGCACCATGGCCTGGTCGAGGGGAAACCGGCTGCGGTTGAAGCTGCGGTCGATGACCTGCTGCAACCGGTCTTTGGCGAATGTCAGAATGCCCAGGGCGGCGATCACCAGGGCCAGCAGCATGGGAGCCTGGCTGGGAAAATGCTGATACTGCCAGAGCGCCAGCAGGCAACTGCCGAGTTTTCCGAGGGAACTGACGGTCGAGAGGGCCGCGCTCAGGGAGTAATAGGTGATGCCCCGATCGACGACCTCGTCGAGCAGGGTCAGCTTGTGGCGGAGGATTCCCACGGCATAGGCCACCATGAACAGCAGGCTGGCGACGAACATGGGGACCGTGGCCGAGCCGAGCGCGAATGACTCTTTGTCGAAACGGGCCAGATACAGCGTGTAGCCGACGGGAATGGTCGAGGCGAGGGCCGCCCCAAGGATCCAGCGGACCTGCTGCAGCTTGAGGCTGTTGCGCTGGGAGAAGAAGCTGTCGGCCAGGGCGACCAGAGTGAGGGCGAATTCGATGGCGGCGAGAACCAGAGACCAGTGGACCCCCTGCATGACCCACTGCAGCTTGGTGCGCACTTCATCCGGTTTGGCCCCCGAACGCTGGGCCAGGTTGCTCCACAGGATCAGCCCCAGCAGTCCGGCGGTGGCGACTGCCGGCAGAGCGTAGAGGGCCAGAACACTCTGCCATGGGCGCTGGACCAGCCAGGGTTTTGGGTCGGGATAGAGGCAAAAGAAATGCAGCGACACGACGGGGACCAGCATCGCGGCGAGCGCGAAGGGAATGGTCAGCCACAAGCTGCCCGAAATGGTCCACCAGTGAAATCCTCCCATGAATCCGACCATGGTCACGAGACACATGGCGAAGAAGACCTGCTCGGCCCGGTCAAACGGGCGTGCCCAGAGTGCGAGGCCCCCGACGGCCAGAATGCCGAATTGCAGCAGGAACCAGGCGAGGGTCAGCGAGAGTTCGAGCAGGGGGAGCGGCTCGAGGGGCATCCAGACCTGGAACTGCCGCTGGCCGCGCTCCAGCCGCATGCGAATGAACCGGTCGCCGGTCCCCGCTTGTTCCACGAGGGGGGGCAAGCGTTCGAACTCGGTGACGAGGCGGGTTTCGAGCACCGCCCGATTGGACTCCTGAATCAAGCCCCCCGGGGGCAATTCAAAGGAACGCAATTCCGCGACCACGCCGGTGAAATCCAGAAAGGACTGCACCGAATACTCACCCACTTCCAGCAACCGGTCGCCCGCCGCCGGCCTGAGGCCCGCCTGTTCAATCAGAATGGGTTGCCCAACCAGCCGTCGCAGAACCACTCCTTCCAGCGGCTCGGAGTTGCCGGTCAAAGGGGTTTCGGACAGCAGCACGCGGATTCCGGGGTCGGGCGTGGTGGAAACAAACCACAACACCGCCAGCGAATAGCAAACGGCCAACGAACCCGCCAGAACCAGTCCGAGGCGAATCCAGTGGATGGATCGAGACGCCGCCATCGATCACCATTCCCAAGAGGACCGGGTTGCAAACTGCCGGAAATGAGTATGGTAGAGGCAGCGCCGAAATTCAATTCAGCGCCCAAATCCCCCAACTTTCAATTGGAATCAGCGCCGAAATTCATTCTTTCGGCGCTCAGGCGTGTTTTTGAGGCGGGAATAAAAAGGTTGCAAGTTGTTATTTGGAAATGGTTTAAATGGTTTTTTGTGGTGCCATTCCAAAACAAAATGATGTTTTCGGCACGGTTCCTGCTAATCTCTTGCTCCGGAATGTGAGCCGGGCCGGTTCAGATGGGAATTGGTCGGCGGCACATTCTTATGAAAGCGTTGGCGAACAGCAGATGTTTGCCTTTGAACTCTCCCAGCCAGACCCTCAGGAAGAGGATCCTGGTGGAATTGACAGTGGTCTTCTGAGTTGGCGTTGTGGTTCGACCCACTCCACGACTCAGCCGGAAGACTGTGAGCTGTTGGTTCTCCAGGTTCCGGTCCCTGAGGGTCTTTTTACGCGCCGCAGGAGTGGACTGGAGTTTACTTCTGCGGTGCCGAAGGTGGGGCGGAGAGCGGGCTGGTGGCAGTCGGTCGAGGGGGTTGCGGTGGCGTCACGGTGGACTTGTGGATGGATTTGCAACGGGGGAGGCTCCGCCAACATTGAGGGTGGCTCACGGAGTTCCCAGGGCACGGAGGCCCCACCCACCCCCCACGGCATCCCGGGCCCGGTGTCTGCACTGCGGACGCTCTCTTCGAGCGGTGCTGCGTCTGCTGTCGTCATCCCGGGCGTTGGTTCGGCCGGGATGGAACGGGCTGTCAGGTTTCCCGGTAGCTGGAGCTTGAACGGGGAGTCTCCCAGAGTCGGACTTCCTGGATGGGCAAACCCATCTGCCGGCCTTGCTCGTAGATCAGCCGGGCGATGTTCTCGGCGGTGGGATTCGACTGCATCACGAAGACGGGCTGCCCATGGTGCTGCAACACGGGGAGCAGCGGATCGTCAACCGACAGCAGCATCTTGTGATCCAGCGACTCGTCGACCCAGGTTCGCAGCAGCCGTTTGATGTCTCCGAAGTCAATCAACATTCCCCTTGAGTCGAGGTGCTCACCCCCCAGCAGGATTTCGAGACGGCCGTTGTGGCCATGCAGGTTTCGGCATTTCCCTTCGTAATTCAGAAGCCTGTGTCCATAGCAAAAGTCCAACTCCTGCATTAAGTAGAACATGTTTTCCTGAGGTCGGTGCGAAGAGTGGTCGGTCGGTGCGTCGTGGTTTGGTGGTGATTTGTACGTCAATGAGTCTAGTCTGGGTCGGTTGGTCGCGGCCAGCGAGCTACCGGTGAGTCGTCGCAAGGGTGAGTCGTCGCAAGAAGGAGCTGGAGTGATGCCTGTCCCCGGAAGTCCTGGAGTCCCTCCCTCGACGGTGAAGCGCCGTCGCCGGTGGTTGTTGAATCGTGCGGCGACCGGCAGCACGGAGTCGTCCCCGATCAGCGAGCCTGCCCTGTCTTGTCCCCTGCTGGCCGCCATTCATCGTCTGCTGCAGGATGCGGCCCCCATCACCTGGGTCTTCACCGGAGACAGCATCACGCACGGGGCGCTGTATACCGAGGCGCAGCGGAGCTATCCCGAGCACTTTTCGGAACGGGTCCGCTGGGAACTGCGGCGGTTCCAGGATGTGGTGATCAATACCGGCGTCTGCAACGAACGGGCCGAAGGGCTGCTGGCGGCGCTCGATGCCCGCATTCTCCGCTTCCGGCCGGAAGTGGCGTTCATCCTGATTGGCATGAACGACTGCATCGCCGGGGTGCGGGGGCGCGAATCTTTCCGCAAGAGCCTGACCAGCATCGTCGAGCGACTGCGCGAACACCAGGTGCTGCCCGTCCTGCAGACCCCCAACCTGATCTACACGCCGAACGCCTCGTCACGCACCGATCTGCCGGCCTACATTCAGATCATTCGGGAAGTGGCCGTGCAAATGGAGACGGCACTGATCGATCACTGGAATGACTGGTGCCAGGCCCGGCCCGAAGTGGGTGCCATCCTGCCGTGGCTGCAGGACGAGAGCATTCACCCCAATGGAATCGGGCACCGGGTGATGACGCACAGCATCTGCCGGGCCCTGGGGGTCTTCGACCCGCACAGCCTTACCTGTTCGCTCGCGACGTCTTGACCGCATCGCGCTCCCCGGTCGGGGCTGCGGGGGGGGCGTCGGAAGGGTGAGCCTGAGCGGGTGTGGTCATCCCGGGTGTGGTCATCCCGGGCGTGCCCGTGTCCGAAACGACGGGATCATCGCGATAACTCGGCCCTTCCCACAGGTTAAGCCGGCTGCAGCCCAGCCCGGGCAGCAGCGCGAGCCCGGCCAGGCCGCTCAGGC
>Ga0315902_10004528_pt1 | contig 20044 bp, 16 predicted proteins | sample LakEriMetagenome_9_FD_203523 | JGI IMG/M metagenome (GOLD analysis project Ga0315902, IMG submission 203523) | Freshwater fungal communities from buoy surface, Lake Erie, Ohio, United States - Buoy 12 MA117 | ecosystem: Environmental > Aquatic > Freshwater > Lake > Lake biofilm | place: USA... | reverse complement strand
TGGCGGTGCTGATGTTCTTCATGGGCGTGGGCCCGCTGTCACGCTGGAAGAACGACTCGCTGCCGGCGCTGGCGGTGCGGCTGCGCTGGGCCGCCGGGGTGGCGGTGGTCAGCGCCGCGCTCACGGCGTGGGGCAGTGGCGGCATCGGTTTTGGCGGCTTCGTCGGTTTGCTGATGGCGTACTGGATCCTGTACACGGTGGTCGCCGAGATCTGGGACCGTGTGCAGCCGTCGGCCGCCACGGCGCTGGGTGGCAGCACGGTGTGGCAGCGCCTGGGCCAACTGCCCCGCGCCAGCGTGGGCATGTGGGTGGCGCACGCCGGCACGGCGATGTTCGTGTTCGGCGTCACCATGGTCAGCGTCTATGACATCGAGAAGGACGTCGCCATGGGCGTGGGCGAAAGCACCACGGTCAGGGGCTATACCTTCACCTACCAGGGAAGCCGACCGGTCAACGGGCCCAACTACGAAGCCATCCGCGGCCACCTCATCGTCACGCGTGACGGCCAGCAGGTGTCCGAGATGTTCCCCGAGAAGCGCGTCTACCGCGTGCAGCGCATGCCCATGACCGAAGCCGCCATCGACACCCGCTGGCATGGCGACCTTTACGTGCAGATGGGCGAACCGCTGGCCCAGGACAAGTGGCTGGTGCGCATCTGGGTCAAGCCCTTCGTGACCTGGATCTGGATCGGCTGCATGTTCATGGGCCTGGGCGGCATCTGGGCCATCACCGACAGGCGCTACCGCCAGCGTGTCACGCGCAGCAGCACGGCCCCGACGGGTGCAGCGGGAGCGGCGGTCTGACATGCGCAGCCTGATGCGCCTCCAACAGCGCTGCAGCGCATGAAGCGCCTGCGGTTCCTCTGGCCCCTGGCTCTCTTCCTGGGGGTCGTGGTGCTCCTGTTCGCCGGGTTGGGTCTGAACCCGCGCGAAGTGCCGTCGCCCTTGATCGGAAAGCCTGCGCCGGCTTTCGCGCTGCCCAAGCTGCATGCACCGGAGCAGACGATCCGCCGCGACGACCTGCTCGGCAAGGTCTGGATGCTCAACGTCTGGGCCAGCTGGTGTGCCCCTTGCCAGGAAGAGCACCCGTTGGTGCTCGACATCGCCAGGCGCAACCTGGTGGCGGTCTATGGGCTGAATTACAAGGACCAGGGAGATGCCGCACGCAGATGGCTGGCACGCCTGGGCGACCCCTACGTGGCCACGCTGGTGGATGCCGACGGCCGCATCGGCATCGACTACGGCGTGTACGGCGTGCCCGAGACCTTCATCATCGACCGCCAGGGCCAGATCCGCTTCAAGCACACGGGTCCGCTGACACCCGACGTGCTGCGCACGCGGATCGAGCCGCTGCTGAAGGAGTTGCAAGGTGCGGGTTGACCGTCGGCTTGTGGCGTGGCTGCTGCCCTTGGGCGTGGCGTTGCTGCTGGCGTTGCTGGCGGCAAGCCAGTCCGCTGCCCGCGAAGCCGCGCCGGCCAGCGCAGACCCCGCTCTCGAGGCCCGCGTTCAGCGCGTGGCCTCCGAATTGCGCTGCCTGGTGTGCCAGAACGAAACCATTGCGGCGTCGAACGCCGAACTGGCCGTGGACCTGCGCAACCAGGTGCGCGAGATGCTGCGTGCGGGTCAGAGCGAGCGCGAGGTCTTCGACTACATGACCGATCGCTACGGCGACTTCGTTCTCTACCGCCCTCCGCTGAACAACGCCACTCTGGCGTTGTGGTTCGGCCCGTTCGTGCTGCTGGTCCTGGGGCTGCTGAGCCTGTGGTGGATGCTGCGCCGGCGAAACCGCCTGCCGCCTGATCGCTTCGAGGCGGACGAGAACCCCTGAAGTCCCCGATGAAACAAGACATTCCTGCGCTGCGACTGCAGTTGCAGCAGCTGCAGGCCCAGCATGTGGCCGGCACCCTCGACGACGCCGCCTACGCGCAGGCCAAGGCGCCTTTGGAGCAACTGCTGCTGAGCTGCGTGCTGGCCGATGACGGCCAGGTCAGGGCTGAGGCCGCTGCCGCACCACGCCCGGGTTTCAAGCTGCTCGCACTGCTGGCCGTCGGCGTGATCGGTCTGGCCGTGGCGGGGTACTCCTACACCGGCTCGCCGGGCGCCACCGTGCTGGCCAGCAGTGGCGACTTCGCAGGCACCACCGGCCCCGACGCTGAACGCCAGCAGTTTGTCAAAGCGATCGAACAGCTGGCCCAACGCCTGAACAGTGAGCCCGACAACCACGAAGGCTGGGCCATGCTGGCGCGTTCCTATGCCGCCCTCGGTGAACACGCGAAGGCCATGTCAGCGTTCGCTAGAACCGGTCCACTGCTGCAAACCGATGCCGCGCTGGCGGCAGACTATGCCGATGCGATGGGCGTGTTGAACAACCGCAGCCTCCAGGGCGAGCCGTCGCAATGGATCGAGCGTGCCTTGAAGATCGACGCCAATCACCCGAAGGCGCTCGCCCTGGCCGGAACCGCGGCCATGGAACGAGAAGACTTTGCCGGCGCTGCCCGCCACTGGGAGCGACTGGCCGCCCTGACGCCACCCGATGCCGACTACCTGCCCCGATTGCAGGCCAGCATTGCCGAGGCCAAGCTGAGGGCCGCCGGCCTGCCCGCCACGGCCGCGGCCCCCGACAACGGCAGGCCGTCGGCCGCAGCGTCGGCCACCCAACCCGCCGCGCCCGCAGGCGCCGGTGTGCAAGGCAGCGTCCGCCTGTCGGCCGCACTGGCGCAACAGGTCAGTCCCGACGACAGCGTGTTCGTGTTCATCCGCGCCGCCGAGGGCCCACGCATGCCGCTGGCCATCGCGCGATACCAGGTGAAAGACCTGCCACTGCAGTTCACGCTCGATGACCGTCACGCGATGGCATCGGAGTTTCGCCTGTCGAAGTTCAGCCAGGTCGTGGTCAGTGCGCGCATCAGCAAGAGCGGCCAGGCGGCCCCGGCGCCGGGCGACCTGCTGGGCCAGTCGACACCGGTGGCCAACGACGCCCGGGGCGTCGCCATCGAGATCAACCAGGTCGTGAAGAACTAGCGCCTTGCGCCCGCGGGCGCCGACGGCTCTTAGGGTCCGTCAAGAAGCCGCTCGGCCAAGAGGCCTGCGACGCGCTCCGGCTGCTCATGGACGAGCCAATGGCTGCCCTCGGGCACGCGGATCAGCTCGAGTTGCGGAACCCAACGCTCCAGGCCGTCGACAAGACCCGGCAGCAAGGCCTCGTCGCGCTCGCCCCAGAGCACCGTCGTCGGCACCCGCACCGTGACATCGGCATCGGCGAAGCTCAGGGACCGGATGGCGTCTTCGGGCCCGACCGGCGGCCGCAGCGGCGAGGCCCGGTAGTAGTTGAGGGGCCCTTCCAGACCCTGGGCCCACGCCTCCCGGTACTGCCCCTTGGTGGCTTCGGTCAGCCAGGGAGCCTCTCCGAACCAAGGCCAGAGGCGCGCGTAGTCGTTTGCCGCCAGCAGCGAGGCGGCATCCGGCCGGCACAGCCAGTTCATGTAGGTACTGGCCTTCTGCTGCGCGGGCGATCCGCGCAGTTCGCGCAGGAAAGTGGCCGGATGCGGGGAGTTCACGATGACCAGCCTGCGCATCAGTTCCGGCTGCTGCGCCGCCAGGTTCCAGGCCAGGGCTCCGCCCCAGTCGTGGGCGACCAGCAGATCGAGCGCCTGCCCCGGTCCCAGCAAGGCCCTGATCGCCTCGGCGACATCGGCCACGAGATGACGCACCCGGTACTCGCGCACGTCAGTGGGCGCGCTCGAACCGGCAAACCCACGCAGGTTCGGCGCGACCGCGCCCACCCGTGGCGCCAGCCGCTTCATCACCTCGTCCCAGACAAACGCGGCCTCAGGAAATCCATGCAGCAGCAGGACCCGTGGCGACCTCGCGCCAGCCGCGCGGCATTGCAGCGTGATGCCATGCGGCAGTGCCAGCGCAAAGCTGCGGATCACCTCGCCGCCTGGGTGCCGGGGCTTCAAGCCGCTGGCTCCGGGATCGGCATTTCGGGTACGGAAGCGGCGGGCTGCATCCAGCCGTGGATCGCCTCGGCAGCATCGGCGACCCCGCGGCCCGACAGCGCGCTGAACAAGGCCAGGCCAATGTCTGCGTTGTCGCTGGCGATGGCGCCCAGCCGCTCCTGGACACCCGCCAGGGCCTTGTCGCTCTCGCGCCGGTTCAGCTTGTCGGCCTTGGTGAGCAGCACCAGCAGGCGGACCTCTCCGGTGATGACGCGTGGGGTCACGAGTTGCAGCAGCCGTTCGTCGAGCTCGGTGGTGCCCAGGCGCGAGTCGACCATCAGCACGACGCCATGCAGGTTGCGCCGCAGCTCCAGGTAGTCGGCCATGACCTGCTGCCAGCGCAGCTTGGCGCTGCGCTCGACCGCTGCGTAGCCATAGCCGGGCAAGTCGGCCAGGTAGGCATCCGGCGCGTCCTTGGGTCCGACCGCGAACAGATTGATGTGCTGGGTGCGCCCTGGCGTGCGAGAGGCAAACGCCAGCCTGCGGTGCTGCGCCAGGGTGTTGATCGCCGTGCTCTTGCCTGCGTTGCTGCGGCCAACGAACGCAATCTCGGGCAAGTCACCCTGAGGCAGCTCCGCAAGCTGGCTCGCGGTGATGGCGAATCGGGCGCTGTGCGCCCACGCCAAGGCCGCGCGTTGCGCCGCTGTGGCCTGCGCGCCGCGCGCGGGGGTGGGAGAGGTCATGGTGCATTGTAAAATTTCGCGGTTTGTGACCGTCGGCTGCCGTTTCGTCGCGGCTCTCCCGCGCCGGTCACCGACCGCCTCCCCAACACCAAGGCCCAGAATGCGCTCCCTCGTGATGACCGCCCTGCGTGGCACCCTCCTCGTGGCCAGTCTGTCTGTGGCCGGAACGGTCTGGGCCGCTGGCGCCGCCAAGCCAGCCTTCAAGCCGGACATCGCCAAGGGACAGACCCTCGCGGCGGCCTGCATGGCCTGCCACACCGCCGACGGCAGCCGGGGTGCCCCCGCCAACCCCATCCTTCAGGGCCAGCACGCCGACTACCTGGTCAAGCAGTTGACCGAGTACAAGAACGGCAAACGCAAGAACGCGATCATGCAGGGCATGGCCGCCCCGCTGTCGGAAGAAGACATGCGCCATATCGCGGCCTTCTACGCCAGCAAGCAGGCCAAGCCCGGTGCAGCCAAGATCAAGGACACGGTTGCCCTGGGTGAATCGATCTGGCGTGGAGGCATCGCCTCCAAGGGCGTTCCGGCCTGCGCCGCCTGCCACAGCCCCAACGGCGCCGGCATTCCGGCCCAGTATCCGCGCCTGGCGGGCCAGCATGCCGACTACACCGAGGCACAGATGCTGGCCTTTCGCAGCAATGCCCGAGCCAACAGCGCGCAGATGCAGGCCATCGCCTACCGGATGAACGACGCCGAGATCAAGGCGGTCTCGGACTACGTGGCCGGGCTGCGCTGACACGTCGGCGTCGCACGCCCACGGCGCGCTGCCGACCGCCGCGTCAGACCGAGGCAGGCCGGGCCAGGCCGGGAGTGGCTCCCGCGGCCTCCAGCGCCGGCCGGTCGCTTTCGTCCTTCAGCACCACACCGGTGGCGCCGAGCCGGCGCGCGGCGCCGATCAGCCAGGCCAGGCGCTTTGCGGCCTCGTCGATGGGCTGGCCCTCGGGTCGGATGTTCGAGACGCAGTTGCGCTCGGCGTCGCTGCGGCCGGGCCGTGGCGCCCAGGTGAGGTAGGCGCCCAGGCTGTCGGGCGACGACAAGCCGGGCCGCTCGCCGATCAGCATCAGCACCGCCGCGGCGCCGAGCATGGCGCCGATCTCGTCGCCCAGCGCGACCCGCGCCTGCTCGGCCACGAGCACGGCATCGATGCGCTGGCCCTGCGTCGGCAAAAGGGTCGCCAGGCTGCGCAAGAGCGGCAGGGCATGCGTCGCCGCAGCCACTGGCGACAAACCATCACCGATGACCACGACCACGTCGCGCGCCACCGATGGCCATGCCGACAGCGCCTGGCGGCTGCCGGCGGCCAGCCGACGGCCAAGGTCCGGGCGGCGCAGGTAGTCCTGGCGGTCGGCCGCGGCGCTGTGCACACGCCCACCAGGCAGGCCGGTGTCCGCGACCAGCACGTCCAACAGCGCAACGGCATCCAGCCCGCTGTGCACCGCGTCGCGTGCCATCGCATGGGCCTGGGCAAAGCGTAGCCATTCGGCCGTCGGCAGGCTGACGCCGCTGCGGCCGAGTGCAATGCGCGCCGCGGTCAGCCGCCGCAGATCCAGCCAGGGGTCGGGGGCGCTCATGGCGTCGACCCCGCCAGCATCAGCCGCTTCTGCGACGCCGCCGGCAACAGGCGGCCTTCGCCGTCGGCGATACCGACCCGCGCGAGCCAGGCCTCGAATTCAGGCGCGTGGCGCAGGCCCAGCAACTGCCGCAGCACGGCGGTGTCGTGGAAGCTCGTGCTCTGGTAGTTGAGCATGATGTCGTCGGCCCCCGGCACGCCCATCATGAAGGTGACGCCGGCCGCGCCGAGCAGCGTCATCAGCGAATCCATGTCGTCGCTGTCGGCCTCGGCGTGGTTGGTGTAGCAGATGTCCATGCCCAGCGGCAGGCCGAGCAGCTTGCCGCAGAAGTGGTCTTCCAGCCCGGCGCGCTGGATCTGCTTGCCGTCGTACAGGTACTCGGGCCCGATGAAGCCGACCACGCTGTTGCTGAGCAGTGGCGAGAACTCACGCGCCACGGCGTAGGCGCGGGCCTCCATCGTCTGCTGGTCGACGCCGTGGTGCGAGCCCGACGACAGCGCCGAGCCCTGGCCGGTTTCGAAATACATGACGTTGCGCCCCACGGTCCCACGGTTCAGCGACAGCGCTGCGGCCTGCGCCTCGCGCAGCAGCGCCAGGTTGATGCCGAAGCCGGCGTTGGCCTTTTCGCTGCCGGCCACCGACTGGAACACCAGGTCCACGGGATGCCCGCTCTCGATCAGGCGCAGCGTGTTCGTCACATGCGTCAGCACGCAGCCTTGCGTGGGGATGGCGTGGCGCTGGATCACCTCGTCCAGCAGGTGCAGCAGGCCGCCGATCGTGGCCAGGCTGTCGCTCGCCGGATTGATGCCGATGACCGCGTCGCCACAGCCGTACATCAGGCCGTCGAGCATGCTGGCGGCGATGCCGCGCGCGTCGTCGGTGGGGTGGTTGGGCTGCAGACGCACGGCCAGTCGCCCGGGCAGGCCCAGCGTGTTGCGGAACGCCGTGGTCACGCGGCACTTGCGCGCCACCAGCATCAGGTCCTGCACCCGCATCAGCTTGCTGACGGCGGCCACCATCTCGGGCGTCAGCCCGGGTGCGAGCGCGGCCAGGGACTCGGACGTCGCGGCGCCGGAAAGCAACCAGTCGCGAAAGCCACCGACGGTGAGATGTGCCACCGAGGCAAAGGCTTGTGCGTCGTGGCGATCCACGATGAGCCGCGTGACCTCGTCGTCCTCATACGGGACCAGGGCATCGCTCAGGAAGTGCGCCAGCGGCAGATCCGCCAGCGCCCAGCAGGCGGCCACACGTTCTTCGGCCGAAGCCGCGGCGATGCCCGCCAGCACGTCGCCCGAGCGCAGCGGCGTGGCGCGGGCGAGCAGCGTCTTCAGGTCGCCGAACGAGTAGGTCCGCGCTCCGATCCGATGCTGCCAGCCCAAACCACACCCCCTTCGTTTGCCTCCGCGCTCAGCCCTCGACGCGGCGACGCCGTACGGCGGCGCCAACCGCCATCAGCCCGGCAAGGGCCAGTGCCGTCGTCGCCGGCTCGGGCACCGGAGTCAGCACCAGCAGCCGCGAGGCGCCGAAGCCGGAGTCCTCCGCCACGAGGTAGATCGTGCCACGTTCGTCGACGGTCACGCCCTCGATGTCGTTGGGCGTGAACCCGGCGAGCGAAATGCTCGACAGCAGGTTGCCGCTGCGGTCGACCTCGATCAGTCGCTGGCTCGACAGGCTCAGCAGCAGCAGGTTGTCCGCCCCTGGCGTGCCCACCAAGCCATCGATGCCACTGAGCACCGCCACGTCCGCCAGGTTGCCCAGCCCGAACAGCGTGGCGCCCCCGTAAAGCTGTGTCATCGTCGACGTGCCGCCATCGGCGTCGGCCTCGAAGCTCAACGTGCCGGTCATCACCCGCTGCGGATTGGTCTGCTTGACGGCCACCCACGAGCCGTTGCCGCGGGCGTCGTAGGCGATGCCTTCCATGCCACTGTTGTTGTAGCCCCAGCCTTCGACCACCGAAACCCAGGGCACGCTGTTCAGGTCGACGCTGCCGCCGGCGGTGTAGCTGAAGCGGAAGGCATCCTGGAGGCGTTCTTCGCCGACCACGAGCACGCCGTTGCCCAGATACGCCAGGCCCTCGGCGTCGTTGTGCTGGGTGCGCGAGGGCCAGCCCGAAAACGCCATGCTGCTCACCAGCGCGCCGCTGCGCGAGATCTCGACCACGCCTTCGCCCTCGTCACCAACGAAGAACAGCGTGCCGCGGTCGCGTGCATAGGCGACCGCAGACGCCTCCAGGCCCATGCCGCCAAGCGTGGGCAAGGCGACATTGGCGCTGAGCTGGTACGTTTCCAGGCGGATCGAAGGGGCTGCTTCGGCGACGGCCATCGCGCCCAGCAGTGCGGCGACGACGGCCAGGTCGCGGCGGTACGAGGCCTTGCGCTTCATGCGTGGCCTCCGGCACGACGACGCGCGACACCGCCGACGACGGCAAGGCCCGCGAGGGTCAGGGCCACCGTGGCGGGCTCGGGGATTGCGAGCGCAAAGACCCCTGGGTTGCCGACATCGCCCGAGAGCGAAGCGGTCGAGCCGAAGGCGTCGCCGCTGGCCGACAACACCCAGCCGGACGAGACGTTGAACGGCGTCAGGTCCACCAGAGCGCCAGGCGTGCCGCTGCGGTTCTGGGTGCGGATGGTGCCTGGGACGTAGCTGCTGTCGCCGTAGCGCAGCCGGTCGACGAGCGTGGCGCTGGCATCGAAGAGGTTGATTTCGTCGTTGCGTCCGAGGTTGTTGGTGTAGCCACCGATCACCTTGACGCCGGCTGCAAGGCCCCAGTCGCCGCGGAAGGCCGCCGCGGTGCTCTCGGTCAGGATCACCGACTCGCCCGGCGCGACGATGCCGAAGGCGGACAGCGAAAACCCGCCCGCCGCGACGGTGGAAAAGCGCGACTCGTCGTCGTAGACCCAGCCGCTGAAGTCGACCGGCGTGGCGCCGAGGTTGGTGAACTCGATGAATTCGCCGCCATTGCCGCTGTACATCCACTCGGTGATCTGGACGTTGGCGTGGGCGGTAGACGCGCAAAGCGCGGTGGCCAGGGCAGCCAGCAGCGGGCGTGACAGTTTCGGCATGATCGGAGCTCCTCGTTTCGGGGGTGGGGACCCTCGAAAGCCTATGAGCCCCGTGTGACAGTACCTCCCATGTCGGCCCCGTGGCCGACTCCGCATGGCAGGGGAAGCTTCAGCGCATGAAGCCCGGAAGCCACAGCGCCAGCGACTGCACTTCAAGCACCACGAACAGCGCCACGCACAGCGCGAGCACAAAGCGCCAGACGCCGCGGAAGATCTGCACCAGCGGCACGCCCTTGACCAGGGCATTGAGCACGAACAGGTTCATGCCCACCGGCGGGCTGATCAGGCCGATCTGCACGACCAGCACGATCAGCACGCCGAACCACACTGGATCGAACCCCAGTCCGACCACGATCGGGAAGAACACCGGGATGGTCAGCAGCACCATCGACAGCTCCTCCATGATCGTGCCCAGCAGCACGTAGATGACCATCATCGCGCCCACCACCGCCAGCGGCGGCAGGCCCTGGTGCAGGATCCAGTCCTTCAGGTCGCCGGGCATGGTCGTGAAGTTGACGAAGCTGGAGAACAGCATCGCCGCGATCAGGATCGCAAACAGCATCGCCGTCGTGCGTGCGCTTTCGACCAGGATCTGCGCCAGCAAGGCCCAGGTCAAGCGCCGCCGCAGCAGTGCAAACGCAAACGCGCCCGAGGCCCCGATGCCCGCACCTTCGGTGGCCGTGAACACGCCGCCATAGATGCCGCCCAGCACCAGCAGCACCAGCAGCGCCACGCCCCAGATGTCGCGCAGCGCAAGCCAACGCTCGCGCCAGCTCGAGCGCTCGCCGGCCGGTGCCGCCGCCGGATCGCGCCAGGCGATCCAGGCCACGGCCAGCATCATCATCGCGGCGCACAACAGCCCGGGCAGCACGCCAGCCGCGAACAGCTTGCCGATGCTGGTTTCGGTCACGATGCCGTAGATCACGAGGATCGTGCTCGGCGGGATCATGATGCCCAGCGTGCCACCGGCTGCGATGACGCCGGTCGACAGATAGTCGGCGTAGCCGAGCTTCTTCATCGGTGGGTAGGCGACCTTGGCCATCGTCGCCGCGGTGGCGATCGACGAGCCGCAGATCGCGCCGAAGCCGGCACAGGCCAGCACGGTGGCGTGCGCGAGGCCGCCGCGCAGGTGGCCGATGAAGGCATTGGCGGCACGGAACAGCTCGTGGGCCAGGCCGGCCCGGGCGACGAAGTTGCCCATCAGGATGAACAGCGGCACGACCGACAGCGTGTACGCAAAGCCGGTGTCGTAGACCACCTGCGCGGCATTGGCCATCGTCGGCGGCCAGCCGCGCAGCAGACCCAGGCCGACAAAGCCGACCAGCCCCATTGCAAACGCCAATGGCACGCGCAGCAGCGCGAGCGCAAACACGGCGGCAAAACCAAGCAGGGCTTCGGTCAAGCCGCACCCCCGCCGGGTGGCGCGTCGTCGACCCCGGCATGGTGGTGCGCCACCGGCTGCACCAGCAGCAGGGCCTGCACCGCCGCCGCGACCCCCAGCGCAACCGCGAGCGCGTGCACGAAGGGCGCCAATGGCAGCTTGAGCTGCGCCGTGGTGTCGCCGAACTCGGCCATCTGGCCCGCCTTGGCCCACACCAGCCAGGCCAGGCCGGCCAGCAGCAGCATGCACAACAGGTCGACCAGCGCCTGCTGCGCGCGCCTCACACGGGCCGGCAACCAGCGATCAAGCGAGTCGAAGACCACGTGCTCGCCCTGCAGGCCCACCAGTGGCAGCGCGGCAAAGATCACCGCGACCATCAGCAGCTCGGTCAGTTCCAGAGCGCCCGGCAGCGAGGTGTCCAGCAGCTTGCGGCCGAGCACGTCGACAAAGGTCAGCCCCATGATCGCCAGCAGCGCACTGCCGGCGATGCCCCCGCACAGCCACAGCAGCGCCCGGCGCAAGCCCGGGCTGCCGGTGGCGGCTGCACTCACTGCTGCAGCTTCTTGATTTCGGCGCGGAAGTCGGCGAGCGCCTTCTTCGGATCCTTCAAGCCCTTGGCCTCGGCGGCCTTGACCCAGTTGTCGATGACGGGAGCGGTGCGCTCGCCGACCGCCTTGACGAAGGCCGCGTCCGCGCTCACGAACTGCACGCCCGAAGCCTGCATGAAGGCCATGCCGCGACGGTCGACCTTGTCCCAACCGCGGCCGAACAGGCGCGCCGCGAATTCGCCCGACAACTCGTCGACGACCTTCTTCACGTCGGCCGGCAGGCTGTCGTACTTGGCCGGGTTCATCATGAAGACGAAGCTGGTGTTGTAGAGGCCGCCGGGAAAGCGCGTCGCGTGGCGGATGATCTTGTCGATCTTGAAGCCTTCCACCGACTCGGCCGGGAACAGCGTCCCGTCCATCACGCCGGTGGACAGCAGCTCGTAGCTTTCGGGAGCGGGCTTGAGCGTGGCATTGATGCCCAGCGCCTTGCTCATCTCGTTGACCATGCCACCCCCGACGCGGAACTTCAGGCCCGACAGGTCCTCGACCTTGGCGATCGGCCGCTTGGTGTTGAAGACCATGCCCGGGCCGTGCGTGAACACGGTGATGACCTTGACGCCCTTGTGCTCGTCGGCGAGCAGCGGCTGGCGCTGCAGCATGCGCTGGAAGGCCACCGACGAGGCCTCGGCGGAATCGCCCAGGAACGGCACTTCGGCCATCTGGGTGATCGTGAAGCGACCCGGCGTGTAGCCGTGCACCGTGAACGACAGGTCCGCAAGGCCGTTGCGAACGGCATCGAAGGTCGCCGGCGGCGCCGCCACCGCGCGCGGCAGGATGTTGCAGCGCGCCTTGCCGGCCGTGCGCTGCTCGAGCAAGGCGCACCACTCCTTCTGGGTCTCGGACAGCGTGTGCGTCGGCGCCAGCCATGAACTGGCGGTCAGCACGACCTGGGCCTGGGCCGTCGGTACGCCAAGCGCTGCGACGCTGGCAACCGCAGCAAGAGAAAGTCGAATCGTGGACATTGGGGGGTCTCCTGGGCCTCGCGGGCTTGATGGCGCTGTGCGGAAGCTGCTGATTGTTGCCGCGCCACGCGACACGCGGAATTGCCGGAAACCTGACATGGTGGATCGGCTGCGGCGATCGACTGAAAACGATTGTCCCGGCGGCTCGCCGTTGGCCGGCAAGCCTCCAGTCTCCCCCTCCACCGGAGGAGATCCCGACAAACTAGGGTGTCGACGATCTTGACAGTCGTCGCCCCCCTAGAAAACGCAAGTGCTTGTATTGGCGCAACAAGCCGCCTCGGGCCCGTGAAATGCAGCGCAGAGGGCAGGAGCGAGAAGCGCTTCGTACGCCTTGATACATCCGCACAGGAGCCTGAACATGATCACCCGCCTCAGCACGACCCGCCTGGCCGCAGCCGCTGCACTGGCTGTCACCACCTTCGCCGCGCAAGCGGCACCGACCTGCATGATCGGCGCCGGCAACGTCGGCCTGACTTCGGTGGCGTGCAGCTTCGACGACGCCACGAACACGATCACGATCCGCGAGGTCTACGGCAACGCCGGGGCCGGCTCGGTCGAGCTGCGTGGCCTGGTCGAAGACGTGGCCTACAAGGTGGTCAAGGTCATCACCAACAACAGCGGCGTGAACTTCGATCGCGTCGCCAACGAACTGCTCGACCCGGCCGGCGACAACAACGACTCGCTCGATCCGGCCGTCCAGCCCGGTTTTGTGCCTGCGGGCTACTCCACGTCGAACGACTCCGATGGCCTGAGCTTTGCGCAGGGCTTCGGCATCCCACGCAACTCGGATGTGTTTGCCAACGTGTTGGCCGATGAGCTGTCCGACAACCGCGACTTCCTCGACTTCTTTGGCGGTGTGCTGCTGGCTGGCGGCGTCGGCACCTTGAACTTCGGCCTGATCGACCAGGCCGTGGGTGGCTCGATCAACCAGCCGTTCCTGCTGTTCCAGCGCCCGAACGCGTCTTCGGTTCCGGAGCCGATGAGCCTGATGCTGGTCGGCGTGGCACTGGCCGCCGCGGGCATGGCACGCCGCCGTCGCAGCGCCTGATCCGGTAGGCGCAGACAAGCCCGCTTCGGCGGGCTTTTTTCATGCGGCCTGACGGTGTGCGGCCTACCGCGCCAGCACCGGCGCCAGGGCGTGCCCGGTGGCGCTCCTGGCCTTGACCACCATTTCCGGCGGGCCTTGCACGACGATCCGGCCACCGCCGCCGCCGCCTTCCGGGCCGAGGTCGATGACCCAATCGGCCTCGGCGATCACGTCCAAGTCGTGCTCGATCACGACCACGCTGTGGCCGCCATCGACCAGGCGGTGCAGCACGCGGATCAAGCGCTCGACATCGGCCATGTGCAGGCCCACGGTGGGCTCATCGAGCACGTACAGCGTGTGAGGCGCCACCTGGCCCCGGCGGCCGATGTCGTCGCGGACCTTGGACAGCTCGGTCACGAGCTTGATGCGCTGGGCCTCGCCGCCGCTGAGCGTCGGGCTGGGCTGGCCGAGCGTGAGGTAGCCCAGGCCGACGTCGTGCAGCAGGCGCAGCGGGTGCGCGATCGCCGGCATCGCGGCGAAGAACTCCATCGCCTCGTCGACCTCCATGCGCAGCACCTCGCCGATGCTGCGCCCACGCCAGGTGACGGCCAGCGTCTCGCGGTTGAAGCGCTGGCCGTGGCAGCTGTCGCACGGGACCTTGACATCGGGCAGGAAGCTCATCGCCACCGTGCGCACGCCCTGGCCTTCGCAGGCCGGGCAGCGGCCTTCGCCGGTGTTGAACGAAAAGCGCGCCGGGCCGTAGCCGCGGGCGCGCGCCTCCAGGGTCTCGGCAAACAGCTTGCGGATGGCGTCCCAGAAGCCGATGTAGGTCGCCGGGCAGGAACGTGGCGTCTTGCCGATGGGCGTCTGGTCGACTTCCAGTACGCGGGCCACGGCCTCGACCCCGTCGACGCCGTCGCAGCCGGTCCACACCGGCGTCGACTTCGGGTCGGCGACGGCCATGCGCACATTGGCCAGCAGCACGTCGCGCGCCAGCGTGCTCTTGCCGCTGCCGCTGACCCCGGTGACGGCGACCAGGCGCTTCAGCGGCACCGACACATCCAGTGCCTGCAGGTTGTGCAGCAGGGCGTTGCGGACGCGCAGTGCCGGCGCGTTGCGGTCCACGGCGCGGCGGGCCTGCAACGGATGTTTCAGCGGCGACGCCAGCAGCCGGCCGGTCACCGACGCGAGGTTGGCCGACACCTCGGCCACCGTGCCCTCCGCGACAAGAGTGCCACCGCGTTGGCCGGCGCCGGGTCCGATGTCGATGATGTGGTCGGCGCGCCGGATCGTGTCTTCGTCGTGCTCGACGACGACCAGGGTGTTGCCCTGCGCCCCCAGCCGGGCCAGCGCATCGAGCAGGATGCCGTTGTCGCGCGGGTGCAGGCCGATGGTGGGCTCGTCGAGCACGTAGCACACGCCCTGCAGGTTGCTGCCGAGCTGGGCCGCCAGGCGGATGCGCTGCGCCTCGCCGCCGCTGAGCGTCGGCGCGGCGCGGTCCAGCGTCAGGTAGCCGAGGCCGACTTCCTCAAGGAACTCGAGCCGGCTGCGGATCTCGGACAGCACATCGCGCGCGATGGCCTGCTCGCGGCCTTCGAGCGCCAGTGCCGCGACCCAGCGACGCGCCGTCGCCACCGGCATCTGCGCCACCGCGGTGATGCTGTGGCCGTCGAACTCGATCGCCCGCGAGGTCGGGTTCAAGCGCGTGCCGTGGCATTCGGTGCAGGGCTGGCCCTCGACGCCGGCCTCCAGGCCCTCGACCTCGGGCTCTTCGCTCGGGAAGCTCTGCTCGCGACCTTTGCTGTCGTCGTCCTTGCGGCTGTTGTCGAACGCCTTGCGCTGCTCACGCGTGAGCGTGAGCCCGGTGCCGACGCAGCCGCTGCACCAGCCGTGCGGGCTGTTGTAGCTGAACATGCGCGGGTCCAGCTCGGAGTAGCTGGTGCCGCAGGTCGGGCAGGCGCGCTTGGTCGAAAACACCGTCACGTCGCCCACGCCCCTGCCGCGCCCACCGCTGGGCGCACCGGGGCCGCCACCGCTGGTGTCGTCGGTCATCGCCTGCGCGAGGCCGGTGATCGGGTGCAGCAGGTGCAGCACCCCTTTTCCGAGATCGAGCGCGCGCGCCAGCGCCTCGCGAAGCTCGGCTTCGTTCTCGGGCGTGACGACGAAGTCGGCCACCGGCAGCTCGATCGTGTGCTCGCGGAAGCGGTCCAGCCGCGGGAAGGGGTCGAGCGGGACGAACTCGCCGTCGACCCGCAGATGGCTGTGTCCACGCGCCTTGGCCCAGCGCGCCAGGTCGGTGTAGACGCCCTTGCGGTTGACGACCAGAGGCGCCAGCAGGCCGACATGGTGGCCCCGGTGCTCGCGCAGCAACTGGGCGGCGATGCTGTCGGCGCTCTGGGCCCGCACCGGCGTGCCGTCGTGGATGCAGCGCTGGATGCCGAGCTTGACCCAGAGCAGGCGCAGGAAGTGCCAGACCTCGGTGGTCGTCGCGACCGTGCTCTTGCGCCCGCCGCGCGACAGCCGCTGCTCGATGGCCACCGTCGGCGGGATGCCGTACACCGCGTCGACCTCGGGCCGGCCGGCCGGCTGCACGATGCTGCGCGCGTAGGCATTGAGGCTCTCGAGGTAGCGCCGCTGGCCCTCGTTGAACAGGATGTCGAAAGCCAGCGTGCTCTTGCCGCTGCCGCTGACACCGGTGACGACGTTGAACTTGCCGCGCGGCACGTTGACGTCCAGGCCCTTGAGGTTGTGCTCGCGGGCATTGACGATCTGGATGCTGCCTGGGTCCTGCGCCGCACGCCGCCGCTCGCGCACGATGCTCTGCAGCGGACGGCCAGAGTCCTGCACCTGCGGCGTGCCGATGGCCAGCGAGGCCTCGTACTCGCGCAGCGCCAGACCGGTGTGCGAACGGGGGTGGAGCTTGATCGCGTCGGGCGGGCCGGCGAAGACGAGTTCGCCGCCGTCCTCCCCACCCTCGGGGCCGATATCGATCAGCCAGTCGGCATTGCGGATCACGTCGAGGTTGTGCTCGATCACCAGCAGCGAGTGACCGGCCTCGAGCAGCTTGCGCAAGGCCCGCATCAGCTTGGCGATGTCGTCGAAGTGCAGGCCCGTGGTCGGTTCGTCGAACACGAACAGCGTGCCACGCGTGGCCGGCGGATTGAAGCCGTTCCAGCCCTTGCCCGCACTGGCCTCGGCCAGGTGGCCGGCGAGCTTCAGGCGCTGCGCCTCGCCGCCCGACAGCGTCGGCACCGGTTGGCCCAGGCGCAGGTAGTCCAGGCCGACATCGACCAGCGGCTGCAGGCGCGCGAGCACCTCGCGGTCGTGCACGAACAGCGCCACCGCCTCGGCCACGGTGAGGTCGAGCACGTCGGCCACCGACAGCTGGCGCGGCCCGCGCACGATGCGCACGTCGAGCACTTCCGGACGAAAACGCTTGCCTGCACAGTCGCCGCAGCGCAGGTAGACGTCGCTGAGGAACTGCATCTCCACGTGCTCGAAGCCCGAGCCGCCGCAGGTCGGGCAGCGGCCGTCGCCGGCGTTGAAGCTGAAGGTGCCGGCGCTGTAGCTGCGCTCGCGCGCCAACGGGGCGTCGGCCAGCAGCTTGCGGAGTTCGTCGAAGGCGCCGACGTAACTGACCGGGTTGCTGCGCGCGGTCTTGCCGATCGGACTCTGGTCGACGAAGACCGTGCCGCTGAGCCAATCGGCACCCAGCAGGCGGTCGTGCGCACCGGGGGCCTCGGTCGACTGGCCGAAGTGGCGCAGCAACGCGGGCACCAGGACGTCCTGCACCAGCGTGCTCTTCCCACTGCCGCTGACGCCGGTGACGACGACCAGGCGCTGCAGCGGAATCTCGACCGAGAGGTTGCGCACGTTGTGCTCGCGCACGCCTTCGAGCACCAGGCGCGGCGTGTTCTCGGCCACCGCGCGGGGCAGGCTGAAGCCGACGCGCTTGCGTGCGCCCAGGTAGGCGCCGGTCAGCGTGTCGGCGCCCTTGGCGGCCTCGGGCGTTCCGTCGAAGACGATCTGCCCGCCCTTGTCGCCCGGGCCCGGGCCCATGTCGATCAGGCGGTCGGCCGCCAGCATCACGGCCGGGTCGTGCTCGACGACGACCAGCGTGTTCCCCGCGTCGCGCAGCCGATGCATCGCGCGCACGATGCGGTCCATGTCGCGCGGGTGCAGGCCGATGCTGGGCTCGTCGAGCACGAACAGCGTGTTGACCAACGAGGTGCCGAGCGCGGTGGTCAGGTTGATGCGCTGGACCTCGCCACCGCTGAGGGTGCGGCTCTGGCGGTCCAGCGTCAGGTAGCCCAGGCCGACGTCGCAGAGGTACTTGAGCCGGGTGCGGATCTCGCCGAGCAGCAGCTTGAAGGCCTCGTCGGCCATGGCTGCGGCGGGCTGCAACGCGTCGAAGAAGAGGCGCAGCCGGGACAGCGACAGCAGCATGAGGTCGTGCAGGCACAGCCCGGGCAGGGCCTCGAGCTGGCTGCGGCTCCAGCCCGTGCCCGCGGGCAGGAAGCGCCTGGCGGCCGGCAGCACGGCGTCGGCCTCGGCAGCGGTGCCGATGCGCCAGAGCAGGGCTTCGGTCTTGAGGCGCGCGCCATTGCAGGCGGTACACGGCGTGTAGCTGCGGTACTTGGACAAGAGCACGCGGATGTGCATCTTGTAGGCCTTGCTCTCCAGGTACTCGAAGAATCGGCGCACGCCGTACCACTGCTTGTTCCAGTTGCCCTGCCAATTCGGCGTGCCTTCCAGCACCCACTGGCGCTGGGCGTCGTTGAGCTGGCTCCAGGGCGTGTCGCGTGGAATCCCGGCCTCACCCGCGTACTTGACCAGGTCGTCCTGGCAGTCCGCCCAGGCCGGCGTCTGCATCGGCTTGATCGCGCCATTGCGCAGCGTCTTCTTCGCGTCCGGGATCACCAGGCCCCAATCGACGCCGATGGTGCGGCCGAAGCCGCGGCAGCTTTCGCAGGCGCCATAGGCCGAGTTGAAGCTGAACAGCGCCGGCTGCGGGTCGGCATAACGCAGATCGCTTTCCGGGCAATGCAGTCCGGTGCTCCAGCGCCAGACCGTGGCCTCGCCAGCTGCGTCGGACCCGTTGGGATCTGGCTGCACATGCACCGCCAGGCGGCCACCGCCGCGGCGCAGTGCGAGCTCGATGGCCTCGACGGTGCGGATGCGCTCGGTGGCGCCCAGGCGCAGGCGGTCGGCCACGACCTCAAGCCGCTTGACCTTGCGCTCGGGGTCCACCGATTCGGCCTGGACCCGCGTGAAGCCGCTGGCGGCCAGCCACTGCTCCTGCTGTTCGGCGCTGGTGTCGGCCGGCAGTTCCACGGCAAAGGTGAACACCAGCCGCGGGTCGCCACCCAGCGCCGCAACGCGCTCGTGCAGGTCGGCCAGGATGCTGTCGGCGTTGTCGTGCCGCACCGGCAGCGCGGTGGACTTGTCGAACAAGGCAGCGCCGCGAGCGAACAGCAGCTTCAGGTGGTCGTTCAGCTCGGTCATCGTGCCAACCGTGCTGCGGCTCGTGCGCACCGGGTTGGTCTGGTCGATGGCGATCGCCGGCGGCACGCCTTCGACGCGGTCCACTGCCGGCCTGTCCATGCGGTCGAGGAACTGGCGCGCGTAGGCGCTGAAGGTCTCGACGTAGCGCCGTTGACCTTCGGCGTAGAGCGTATCGAAGACCAGGCTGCTCTTGCCGCTGCCGCTGGGGCCGGTGACGACGGTCAGCTCGCCGGTGCGGATGTCCAGATCCAGCCCCTTGAGGTTGTGCTGCCGCGCGCCGCGGATGCGGATCAGGCCATCGGGAGCGGCGGGCTCGGACATCGGCGCGTGCAACCCCTTTGCAGGGGTCTGGGAGAGGCGGAACCGACCATTCTAGGGAGCGACGGTGGGCTTCCGCGTCGGTGTGCTCAAGGTCTGAGCGCGAAGGCGCTGCGCGACGGCTTCCAGGCCCGCCGCCAGCGTGTGCTGCAGCCATGTGGCGGCTTCTGCCAGAGCTTGTTGACGCAAGGCGCCGACTTCGGCGTAGGCGCGCTGGCGCAGGTGTTCGATCTCGGCCGCGGTGTAGGTGACGGGGGTGCTGGGCATGGTGGGCTCCGGTGGCGGTTTCGCCGGCAAGCGGCATGGCGCCAATGTAGGCAGCCCACCCGGGGCCGGAAAGCCCGACGGTCGCTCAGTGGTGTTGCAGTTTCTGCAACACCAGACCACACTGCCGGACATGACCACCCCCCCGACCCTGCTCGCGCTGAACCTCGCCGACCTGGCCCTGTTCGGGCGCATCGTCGCCACCGGCTCGCTCTCGGCCGCGGCGCGCGAGCGCCAGGCGCCGACCAGCCAGGTCACACGCGCGCTCGCCCGGCTCGAAGCCGCCTGCGGTGCACGTCTGCTGCACCGGAGCACGCATGCGCTGAGCCTGACCCCTGAAGGCAAGACCGTCCTCCGCCATGCCCAGGCCTTGCTGCAGACCGCTGCCGAACTGCAGGGCGCGCTCGGCAGCGCCAGCGGCCGTGCCGGCGCCGCCACCGGCTGGGTGCGCATCGCCGTCAGCGCGGTGGTGGCGCAGGCCATCGTCGTGCCGTCGCTGCCTGACCTCTACGACCGCCACCCCGGCCTGCGCTTGGACATCGCAGCCGATGACCACGTCGTCGATCTCGTGCGCGACGGCATCGACATCGCGCTGCGCACCGGAGACCCCGGCAGCGAGGGCCTTGTCGCCCGCGCCATGGGCACGCTGACCCGCAGCCTCTA
>Ga0315902_10004527_pt1 | contig 20046 bp, 16 predicted proteins | sample LakEriMetagenome_9_FD_203523 | JGI IMG/M metagenome (GOLD analysis project Ga0315902, IMG submission 203523) | Freshwater fungal communities from buoy surface, Lake Erie, Ohio, United States - Buoy 12 MA117 | ecosystem: Environmental > Aquatic > Freshwater > Lake > Lake biofilm | place: USA... | reverse complement strand
GGTTTAAGAAGCCTCTTCTCCGACTTCTTTCAAAGCGAGAAATCCTCCGGGATCGTTCTTATCGGCTGTACCATACTATCCCTTCTTATTGCCAATTCCGCCTGGGGCGAGGCCTATCACCATCTTTGGGAAACCCAGATCGGTCCCTATCCACTGGAGTTTTGGATCAATGACGGGCTGATGGCTATTTTCTTTCTGATGGTCGGGCTGGAGATCGAGCGGGAGATCTATGTAGGCGAACTCTCTTCTCCCCGGCAAGCCATCCTGCCCATCGTGGCGGCAATGGGAGGCATGTTGGTGCCCGCGGCCGTACATTTTGTTTTTAATGAGGGAACTCCCACTGCAGCCGGATTCGGCATCCCCATGGCAACGGATATCGCTTTTGCACTCGGCATCCTGTCGCTGGCCGGCAAATCAGTTCCTCTATCTCTCAAGATCTTTCTAACGGCTCTTGCCATCATCGATGATCTGGGCGCTATCTTGGTGATCGCTGTCTTCTACACCGCTGAACTTTCTCTAATTAACCTTTTTATCGCACTGGGAATTTTTTTCGGACTATCTCTAATGGGTAAACTCGGCGTGCGTCGATTGATCTTCTATCTGATACCCGGAGTTTTCATGTGGTATTTCCTGCACGAATCAGGTGTGCATGCTACCATCAGCGGCGTGCTGCTTGCCTTTGCGATCCCCTTTGGTGGTACAGGAGCAGATTCTCCTTCCTACCGGTTGCAACATGCTTTGCACAATCCGGTAGCGTTCGGTATCGTTCCACTTTTTGCACTCGCCAATACGGGGATTAAATTGGAGCCTGCTTTCTATAATAGTTTGGTTTCCCTGAACAGCTTGGGTATTATCGGAGGCTTGGTATTGGGTAAACCCATCGGCATTTTGAGTTTTTGCTGGCTCTCGGTAAAGATGGGTTGGGGGGCACTACCTAAGCAGGTCAATTGGAAACAACTGCTCGGTGCCGGTATGCTGGCTGGCATCGGTTTTACCATGTCCATTTTTATTACGCTGTTGGCATTTAATGAAGTTGCCCTTGTGAACGATTCCAAGATCGCTATTCTCACCGCATCCTTGGTAGCGGCGCTGACTGGATTGTTCTATTTGCGCAGCGTTGGGTCTTCTTCCAGTTCGACGGAGGAGTGAGGGATTCGATCGTATTCTTCTTTCCAGGCATACCAACCGAAGATCATCAGTCCGATGGCGATCGGCGTAAAGATGCCGATGATGATGATCCATACGATCGGATTATTGATGTCTTTTTGTCCGGCCGGATCGATGAAGCGAAACGCGGCATCCACTAAGCCGTAAATAGCCAGCGGACCCATTGCGATCCAGATCAGTCCGAAGTATTTTTTCAGGGCATTCATAGTTCAATCCATTACGTTTTCATCAGCTTTATTATCGAGATATAATACACCGATCACGAAGCAGAGGGCTGTGATGGCGATCGGATACCAGAGTCCGACCAGCGGATCCTCCGGGAAAGAAGTACTCAGCAGCAGTCCGATGAAAGGCACGAGTCCGCCGAACACCCCATTCCCGATGTGATAAGGCAGACTCATCGAGGTGTAACGAATACGTGTGGGAAATAATTCGACAAGGAAAGCGGCGATCGGTCCGTATACCATCGTTACATAGAGGATCAGTAAAAAAACCAACCCCACAAAACGCCAATACATTTCCTTGGAAAGTGTGATCACGCTCGCACCCGGATCAAGTGCGATGCTGTGTTCCAGAAAATATCCGAAAATGGGACGGTATGTGAGTACCGCCAGCAGCATGCCGCTCATCAGAATCCATTTTCGACCGATCCGGTCACTTAGCCAGCCGAAAAAAACGAAGAAAGGTGTTGCGCCCGCAATGGCCCAAAGCAGGATCGTTCGACTCTGTTCGAAATCCAGTTTGCATTTGGTTTCGAGGAAGCTCTGCGCATAGAATTGTCCGGTATACCAAACTACGCCCTCTCCCATAACAGCTCCGAACAACGCAAGTAATACCATTTTGAAATTCGCGCGATGCTGAAAAGATTCCTTCAGCGGATTCACCGAAGTCTTCCCGCTCGATTTCAGTTCGGCGAACAGTGGTGATTCGGACATATTCATTCGTATATAGATCGATACACCAACAAGCAGCAGTGAGATCCAGAACGGATATCGCCATCCACCCCATTCAGCGGTAAAGGATGCTTCCGGCATACTTGATTTCACTAGTAAGATCACACCCAGTGCCACGAATAAGCCGAGCGTGGCAGTTGTTTGTATCCAGCTTGTGTAATATCCTCTTCGGTTGGCAGGTGCATGTTCCGCCACATAGGTGGCCGCTCCTCCATATTCTCCGCCCAGGGCTAGTCCCTGCACCAGGCGCAGCAACAAAACAAGTATTGGCGCGAGTATGCCGATGGATGCATATCCGGGTATACAGCCGATCAAAAAGGTAGAGCCACCCATCAATACCAAGGTCAGGAGAAACGTGTACTTGCGCCCTACTTTATCGCCCAATCGGCCGAACACCAAGGCGCCAAACGGCCGCACGATGAAGCCGGCAGCAAAAATGGCCAGTGTGCTCAGTAAGGCAGCGGTGGGATTACCGGTCGGAAAGAATTGTACCGACAGGGTTTTTGCCAGCATCCCGAAAAGATAGAAGTCGTACCACTCGATCATGGTGCCCACCGAGGAGGCACCGATGATGCGGCCGATGGAAGATTGTGCCATTTCCGAAAGATAGTTGATAATTTTATACGCCTCCCCCGAAACCAACCGTATGCATCATCCTTATCAGATCCGTTCGCTCGAACAATATCATGCCGATTACAAACGCAGTATTGAAGATCCAGAAGGGTTCTGGTCGAATATCGCCGAGCATTTTATCTGGAAGAAAAAATGGGATCAGGTATTACAGTGGAATTTCAATGAACCACGTGTTCGCTGGTTCGAGGGTGCACAATTGAACATCACAGAAAATTGCATCGATCGGCACCTGGCTGATAAAGGCGACCAGCCTGCCATTATCTGGGAGCCCAACGATCCGAATGAGCGCACACGTGTGGTCACCTATAATATTCTTCACAAGCGGGTGTGTCAGTTCGCTCAAGTGCTCATCAACAATGGGGTGAAGAAAGGCGACCGTGTTTGTATCTACATGGGAATGGTTCCTGAATTAGCTTATGCAGTACTCGGTTGTGCTCGTATCGGGGCCATACACAGTGTGATCTTCGGCGGATTTTCTGCACAAAGCATTGCTGATCGGTTGGCGGATGCCAAAGCAGAGTTCATTGTCACCTGCGATGGGGCCTATCGTGGTGTAAAGGACATACCACTCAAGTCGGTGATCGATGATGCGCTGGTAGGTAACACCACTATAAAGCGTGTGATCGTATATACGCGTACACGAACACCGGTATCGATGATCAAGGGGCGCGATGTTTGGTGGGAAGAGGAGATGGAGCATGCGGCCCTGCAATTGGAACAAGCGGGGTCCGTGCATGTACCTGCAGTTGCCATGGAGGCAGAGGATCCGCTGTTCATCCTCTATACATCGGGGAGTACCGGTAAACCGAAAGGGGTGGTACATAGTTCGGCTGGTTATATGTTGTGGACGAACTACACATTCATCAACGTATTTCAGTATCAACCCGGACAGGTTCATTTCTGTACGGCGGATATCGGATGGATCACCGGACACAGTTACATTTTGTATGGTCCGCTTAGCGCCGGCGCCACCTCAGTCATGTTTGAAGGCATTCCCACCTGGCCCGATGCAGGAAGATTTTGGGATATCGTCGATAAATACAAGGTGAATATTCTTTATACGGCACCGACCGCCATTCGGAGTTTGATGGGATTCGGGATGCAACCACTCGAGGGGAAAGAGCTGAGCTCGTTACAAGTATTGGGTACCGTAGGCGAGCCGATCAATGAAGAGGCCTGGCATTGGTATGATGAGCACATTGGAAAGAAGCGTTGTCCGATTGTCGATACTTGGTGGCAAACGGAAACCGGTGGTGTATTGATCTCCAATTTAGCCGGTATCACTCCGGCAAAAGCAGCTTGGGCAACCTTGCCACTTCCTGGTGTGCAACCTCTGTTGGTGGATGAAAACGGAAAACAAGTAACTGAAAGAGATGAACAAGGGTTGATCAAGGGTAATCTGTGTATCAAGGCGCCCTGGCCATCGATCTTGCGAACCACTTATGGCGATCATGAGCGGTGCCGACAGAACTATTTCGCCACCTATGAAAATCTTTATTTTACCGGCGATGGTGCGTTGCAGGATGAGCAGGGGAATTTTCGCATTACGGGACGTGTGGATGATGTACTGAATGTTAGTGGTCACCGTATCGGTACCGCTGAAGTGGAGAATGCGATCAATGCGCATGCAGGTGTAGTGGAGAGTGCTGTGGTGGGCTACCCACACGACATTAAAGGACAGGGCATCTATGCCTATGTGATCGTCTCCCATTATCATCAGGATGCGGAGCAAACTCGAAAGGATATTTTACAAACAGTAACTCGGGTGATCGGTCCGATCGCCAAGCCGGATAAGATTCAATTTGTGAGTGGCCTTCCTAAAACACGAAGCGGAAAGATTATGCGTCGCATCTTACGCAAGATCGCTGAGGGAGAAACCAGTAATATAGGCGATACGACCACCTTGCTGGATCCGGGTGTGGTAGAGGAGATTGTAAAAGGTAGAAAGTAGAAGGTAGAAAGTAGAAAGTAGAAAGTAGAAGGTTGGGGGCGTTTAGTTTCGAACGATCTCAACCCCTAACTTCCTCAACTTGCCCCCATTCCTATCTTTGCCCAAACTTCCTATATGAATGAGCGTATCATTGAGCGATTGAATGCGGAATTGAACGAGATCCGTGAAGCCGGGTTATTTAAAACAGAGCGGATCATTGAGAGTCCGCAAGGACCGGAGATCACCGTAGGCGGAAAAAAAGTATTGAACTTTTGCGCAAATAACTATTTGGGCCTATCCAGTCACCCACGCGTCATCGAAGCGGCCCATCAGGCCATCGATCAGCGCGGTTTTGGCATGAGCAGTGTGCGCTTCATTTGTGGCACGCAGGATATACACAAGGAGCTCGAAGAGAAGATCTCTCAGTTCCTGGGTGCCGAGGATACGATCCTATATGCAGCAGCCTTCGATGCGAACGGCGGCGTCTTCGAGCCTTTATTCAATGAGCAGGATGCCATCATCTCAGATGCACTTAATCATGCATCCATCATCGATGGTGTGCGTTTGTGTAAAGCACAGCGCTATCGGTACGAGCACAATAATATGTCGGACCTGGAAGCCAAATTACAAGAGTCAGCCGGCTGTCGGAGTCGGATTATTGTAACCGACGGTTCCTTCAGTATGGATGGTACCATCGCACAGCTCGATAAGATCGTGGAACTAGCCGAGCGATACGATGCGATCATCATGATCGATGAATGTCATTCTTCGGGCTTTTTAGGCAAGACCGGGAGAGGCACCCATGAGTACCGCGGGGTGATGGGTAAGATCGATATCATCACAGGCACACTCGGTAAAGCGCTGGGCGGGGCTTCGGGCGGATTCACCTCCGGACGCAAAGAGATCATCGAGATCCTTCGTCAGCGTTCCCGTCCCTATCTGTTCAGTAATACGCTGGCTCCATCTATTGTGGGCGCCTCGATCGCGGTGTTGGATATGCTCACTGAAACCACCGATCTGCGCGATAAACTGGAGCGTAATACGCAATATTTCCGCACAAAAATGACCTCGGCCGGCTTTGATATCAAACCCGGCGATCATCCGATCGTGCCCATCATGCTCTACGATGCTGTATTGGCGCAGAAAATGGCAGCCCGTTTGCTCGAAGAGGGAATTTATGTGATCGGCTTTTTCTTCCCGGTTGTCGCAAAAGGTCAGGCCCGCATTCGCGTGCAACTCAGCGCTGCGCATGAAATGGAACAGATCGATCGGGCCATCGATGCATTTATTAAGGTTGGGCGAGAGCTGGGAGTGGTGAAGGGGGAGGAGTTGAGAGATGAGGGATGAGAGTTGAGAGGCAGTGGGGATGCGAAATGATGCTGATTCATTTTCTCAATCCCTTAACATGGTTTTGGCGGGTCTATTCGTTATCCATCCATGTTTGCATACTTGAAAAATACCCGTTTCTGGCTTTTCGCCATTGTTCTAGCCTCCTTCTGTATGAGCTCCTGCGTCTCCATGAAGCGTGATTGCATGGGCCGGAAGCATGTCAAGTTGAAGAACAGGATTTATCTATAGCGTTGAAGGATGAGGGATGAACGATGAGAGTTGAAAGACCGATGTTTTTATCTCATCTTTCATCCCTCATCTCTCAACGTATTCCGGTTCGTATCTTTGTCAAAACTCACGTATGCGTTTTTTGGCATTTGCTTCACTTTTAAGCGGTCTTGTTTTTTCTTCCTGTACGGTCAATAATAATGTGAAGGAGGATAAATCCCTGGCTCGTTTTTTTGAAGAAAATAAAGTCTCCGGCTGTTTTGCCATCATGAACAATGCCACCGGACAGTTCACGACTTATAATCTGAACCGTTATCGGGATAGCAGCTACTTACCGGCCAGTACGTTTAAGATCATCAACTCCCTAATCGGACTTCAAACAGGCGTGATCTCCGGCGACAGCATGATCATTAAATGGGATGGAGTGACCCGCGAAATTTCGGATTGGAACAAGGACCTGTCCATGTACGAGGCTTTTCGCGTCTCTGCCCTGCCGTATTATCAAGAAGTAGCCCGCCGAATCGGGAAAGATACCATGTCTCTTTGGTTGGATAGTTTGAAATACGGAATGCGCTCAGTCAATGATACGTTTCGCTTGCGCTCAGCCGTCGATTCGTTCTGGATCGACAATTCAGTCAAGATCACACCCGACGAGCAATTGGGTATCGTAAAGCGCCTTTATTTCAACCAACTTCCTTTTTATAAGTCCTACCAAGAAACCGTCAAGCGTGCCATGCTTCGCGAAAGCAACACCAAATACCGGATGGGCTACAAGACCGGAATGGGATATACAGAAGCTGGTCATTTGTTGGGATGGGTCGTGGGTTGGATCGAGGAAAACAATCATCCTTATTTCTTTGTATTGAATTTAGAGACAGCTGATCGGAATGTTGAAATGTCGACATTTCGCATGAAAATGCTGACCGATATCTTGGATCAACTCGGATTTCGGAAAGGCGAAAAATGATGTACCATGCAGGATAGCCAGCACTATACGGAATCGATCACCGGATACAAACGGTTGAAGACATTACCCGTCCGCATCGGCGATCTCTGGCTGGGGGACGGTCATCCCATTCGAGTACAGACGATGACCACCACCGATACAATGGATACCATCGCCACGGTGGAACAAAGTATTCGTTGCATCGAAGCCGGTGCCGAACTGGTCCGCATCACCGCTCCCTCCAAGAAAGAAGCGGAGAACCTGCTGAACATCAAAAACGAACTCCGCAAACGCGGCTATACTACGCCCATCGTAGCGGATATACACTTCACGCCTAATGCAGCGGAGATCGCAGCCCGTATCGTTGAGAAAGTCCGCGTGAACCCGGGCAACTATGTCGACAAAAAGAAATTTGAACAGATCGAATACACCGATGCCGAATACGCGGAAGAGATCGATCGTATCCGCGAACGATTCACGCCCCTGGTCCGGATCTGCAAAGAACACGGAACCGCCATGCGCATCGGAACCAATCATGGCTCACTGAGTGATCGCATCATGAGCCGATATGGCGATACGGCGATCGGCATGGTGGAAAGTGCCATGGAGTTTTTACGGATCGCTCGTGCTGAGGATTTTCACAATATCGTACTGAGCATGAAGAGCAGCAACCCGCAAGTGATGGTACAGGCCTACCGCTTGCTGGTGAGTACGATGAACGAAGAATTCGGGGTGTGTTATCCGTTACATCTTGGCGTTACAGAAGCCGGTGACGGAGAAGACGGAAGAATTAAAAGTGCTATCGGCATCGGCACCTTACTAGAAGACGGCATAGGGGATACGATCCGTGTATCCCTAACGGAAGATCCTGAATTTGAGATCCCGGTTTGCCGCGATATCGTCAAGCGATATAACGACCGAAACGAAATATCTAAAACAGAGGTGCCGTCGATACAATCCCTTCCGTACTCACCGGTAGACTACAAGCGTCGAAACAGCTTTGCGGTGGATCGAGTGGGCGGTAAACAGGTTCCAGTGGTCATCGCTGACCTGAGTCGAACCGATCTAAGTAGCCCTGAATCACTTCGGTCGATCGGATACACCTACGATGCGGTAACCGATAAATGGAGCATAGCAGATGCGGCTGCTGACTATGTTTTCGTTGGAAATAAGCAATTGACTTTCGCGCTTCCCGGAACACTGAAGATCATCGCTTATCCAGATGCTTGTAGCCGAGCTAATGATATAGTGTACTATACGCCGATATTCGATGCGGCCGGATTTCTTCAATCCGACCAACGTCATCCGCACTTGAATTGGGTGATGATCGATTGTTTCTCTGACGACACCCAGGTCAACGACTACACGCACTTGGATGAGCTAGCCAATGATCCGACCGTAGTGCTTTGCTTGAGCAGTCGACGAAAGAATGCAATGCAAGCTGTTCGTCGCATGTTCATGGAGCTCATGCAACGAGGCATAGAGAATCCGGTTGTATTGCTCACAGATAGTTCGGCACAGACTCCGGACGATCATTTGATCCATTTTGCGACAGAAACCGGAGCGTTGTTATTGGATGGGTTAGGAGACGGGATCTGTTTGGGCTATACTACGACGGCGGGTATCGATCAAACCCAAGTGAAGGGTCGTACCTATCTGCCGGTGAAGGATATGGATCAATTCACTAACAATACCGCGTTCAGTATTTTGCAGGCAACGCGGACTCGTATATCAAAAACGGAATACATCAGTTGCCCCAGTTGCGGACGCACCTTGTTCGATCTGCAGGAAACCACCGCAAAGATCAGGTCGGTCACCCATCACCTCAAGGGACTTAAGATCGCCATCATGGGTTGTATCGTGAATGGTCCGGGTGAAATGGCCGATGCCGATTTCGGATACGTAGGAAGCGGTCCGGGTAAGATCACTTTATACAAGGGCAAAGAAGTCGTGAAGAAAAACGTCAACAGCGACATCGCGGTGGAAGAGCTCATTAACCTGCTGAAAGCCGAAGGGGCATGGCAGGAGAAGGAAGTTTAGAGCGTTGAGGAGGTTTAGAAAGTTTAGAAAGTTGAGATGGTTGATGGGGGCTACACCTAAATATATCACACTACAATCATGGATAGGTCCGCTAAATCTCTGATCTTCTTTGTTGTTCTTGCCGCGAATATTCTATCCGTACAGTTCGAGTGGACTATCGGTATCTACCTGACAAAGCCGTTGTTGATACCCTTACTCGGTTGGATCTTTTTTGGTTCGCCGTCGAAGGGGGTACGTTGGATTTGGACCGCATTATTCTTTTCCTGGCTGGGAGATATTCTATTGATGTTGCCACAGGATCTGTTTCTTTTCGGCTTGGCCTCCTTTCTGCTCGCACATGTATTTTATATTTTTCATTTTTGGGGCGAGTGGAAGCGTAGGTCTGAACCGATCCGTCCCGTGTACTTGGTGGGTATTCTCTTTTATTTAATCGGACTGATGGCGATATTGACTCCGGTACTCGGTGAGATGCGCATTCCGGTTATCGTATATGGGTTAGTGATTTCCGCTATGCTGCTTTTCGCCCTACATGCCGGAGCAACCGACTATGCAGTGGGGGCTGTCTTATTCGTTCTGTCCGATTCCATACTGGCGCTGAATAAATTTCATACGTCATTTCTGTTGGCCGGATCGCTGATCATGCTGACTTATGGTCTGGCCCAGTACTTCATCGTCACTGGCGCGAGTAGGGTTGAGAAAGTTGAGAGCGTTTAGGAAGTTTAGGAACTCTTCATCTACCTCAACTATCTCAATTCCCTCAACCATCCCCACTCTCTAAACTTTCTACTCGTTCCTTTTATCTTCGCAGCATGTACTATATCGTTTACCCATTTCTCTGGCTACTTTCTTTACTGCCGTTTCGGGTATTGTATCTCTTGGCTGACGGCATTTATTTTTTGGTTTTTCATGTATTCGGGTATCGCAAAGCCGTTGTGCTATCCAATTTGCGCATTGCTTTTCCTGAGAAAACCGAATCGGAGCGCGTGATCATCGCTAAACAGTTTTATCACAACATGATCGATACGTTCGTAGACTCGGTCAAATTCATCACGCTTTCTAAAAAACAGGCGCTTCAACGTAGCTCGGCTGATTTTCATGTACTCGATCAAGCATTGGCTCAAGGCAAGCCTGTATATGCTTTCGGTTGCCATCAGTTCAATTGGGAATATGTGAATGTGCTGTTTCCCTTGCATCTTAAAGTTCCATTTATCGGGGTCTATATGCCGATTGCCAACCGGATCTTGGATCGAATTTTTTATGATTTCCGGAAGCGATATGGTACGGTATTGGTAGCGGCCACCGATTTCAAGGAGAAAAGGGATGATTTGCTAAAGGGGCAATATGTATTGGCGCTGGCAGCTGACCAAAACCCGGGTCACCCGGCCAATGCTTTTTGGATGCCATTTTTCGGAAAGCCTGCACCTTTTGTAACGGGTCCGGCTAAAGGGGCCATCCGCTCCGATGCGGTTGTGGTAATGGCGGAGATGCAGCGCCTGAAACGAGGGCATTATCATTTCGGCATGCGGATCATAGCCGAATCGGTAAAGGATATGCAGGCGGCCGATCTGGCAAAACGATATCGAGATGAACTGGAGCGCGTGATCCGTCAAGACCCTGCCAACTACCTATGGAGCCACCGGAGGTGGAAGTATGAGTGGAAAGCGGAATACGGAGAGATCAGATGAAGGGTGAATTTATTAGGTGATTTCACCCTTCAACTTTCAACTTGCTTATCGCGCTCCATCCTCCCAAGACATTACGGATCTGATGAAATCCTTGGCGTTTGAATAAGGAGGCCGCGATGACGCTTCGGTAACCGCCGGCACAATGGATATATAGATTTTGATGATCCTCGATGTTAGCCATGGAGCCGGGATCGGTCAATCCGTTCAGGGGCATGTTTACGGCTTCTTTCAGGTGATCGGTTTCAAATTCAGCTTCTTTCCGAACATCCACCACGATCAGATTCGGATCGTGAGGCAGATCCATCAGTAATTCATCTGCTTCTACGTCAATGATCAAGTCGATTTCCTCACCAGCATTTACCCAAGCTTCATAACCGCCTTGCAAGTGTCCTTCGATCTTGTCAAATCCTACTCGGGCCAGTCGCACAATACTCTCTTTCTCTTTCCCCTTTTCAGTGATCAACAGCATGGGTGCGTCAAAGGGGAGGAGTCCGCCTGCCCATTCAGCAAATCTTCCTTCCAGTCCGATACTGATGGAGCTGGGTACGAATCCTGTTGTGAATTCAGTGGCGGGACGAGTATCCAGCAAGATGGTATTCTCTCGGATCGCCGATTTAAAATCAGCTACGGATAATGACTGCATGCCTTTCTCTATAACGGCCTCCAGCGGATCATATCCTTCTTTATTGATCCGCGCATTGATGGGAAAATACTGAGGCGGAGGCGCGATACCGTCGGTCACTTGTTTAATGAATTCAGCTTTCGAAGTTGCCTTCATCGCATAATTGGTGGCTTTTTCATCACCGATCGTGCTGAATGTATTTGGTCCTAAACTTTTTCCGCAGGCGCTACCCGGACCATGTGCCGGATATACGGTCACTTCATCGGAGAGCGGCATCAGTTTGCGCTGAATGCTGTCATATAGCATGCCCGCCAGATCCTCCATCGTCAAATCAACCCCTTTTTGTGCCAGATCGGGACGTCCCACATCTCCCACAAACAGCGTATCGCCGGTGAACACACAATGGGGGGTACCGGTTGCGTCTTTTAGCAAGTAACAAGTTGATTCCAGTGTATGGCCGGGGGTGTGCAGCACTTCAAAACAAAGCTCACCTAGCGGAATGATCTCACCATCGGTGGTTTTGCGAATCGGAAATTTGGTGGTGGCATTCGGACCGTAAATGATGGGGGCGCCGGTGACTTTAGCTAGGTCGAGGTGGCCGCTGACAAAATCAGCATGAAAATGCGTCTCAAAAATGTATTTGATGGTGGCGTTCCGCTCTTTTGCCAATTCAAGATAGGCATCGATATCACGAAGCGGATCGATGACGGCAGCTTCGCCGTTACTCTCTACATAATAGGCGGCCTCACTGAGGCATTTGGTGTACAGCTGTTGAATGAACATGGGGCTCGATTTGAATTCCCCGCGAAAGTACAGCGGATGCCTGAATCAACCGACCTGTTATCAGTTTCCGGCGATGGTCTGCGTGATCTGATTGATCTGACGAATGCGGGGAAGGTTCGGTGCGTAATAGATGAACTTTCCGTCCCGCTTGGTCTTTACAAAACCGGCTTTACGAAGAATAGCCAGATGCTGGGAAGCCACTGATTGCTCCAGCCGAAGTTTGACGTAGATCTCGGTTACAGTAACCGTTCCCTTGTCGGCGATCAAACGAAGGATCTGCTGACGTAGCTTATGGTTGAGTGCGCGAAGGATCAGTGCTGACTTTTTTAGTGACAACAAGTCCACCGAAATTGGATTTTTGTTGTCTTTGCTATCGGAAATATTTAGGATGTAATTGCTCATGAAGAATCGAATGGGTTTTAATGAATGAGGTTAACGTTAGACGATAAATCATCATCTGTCCTTCGCTGTCGTATAAAATTCTTTCAAATATACCGGTTCGTAGTAGGTCAGATCAGCAAAGTTTCGGCTGCAGAATTTTTCATAAGTGATCAAGGCGAGATTTTTTTCGGGGTGCTTAGGCTCGATTAAGGAAAAATCCTTAGTGGACACTATTAGAAATGTTTTTGAAGCGCCATTGCCGGTAAGGATTATTTTTTTATTCGGTTCCACCAGATCGTTGAAGCAGTTGGGTTGGAGGATCAGCGCCTGTTCAGCGCGGATGGGATTCAGTTTCGAATCATAGTATCCGGCGTAGACCTCGTCGCGTCGGGCATCGATCAGTGGGATGATCACACCTTCTGCTTGATCTTTCACTCCTGCGGCGAGTAATTGCAGACTCGAAACGGCAATCAGTGGCAGGTTCTTCGCGTAGCATATGCCTTTGGCAGCAGACATGCCAACGCGAAGCCCTGTATAGGAACCTGGGCCGGCTGTTACCCCAACGGCATTTAACTGGTCCAGGAGGAGACCAGATTCCTCCAGTATCTCCCGGATCGCTATATGCAACCAAGCAGCATGGTCGTTTTGCTGCTCGTTTTCACGTTGTGCAAGCACATTCCCCTCTCGGGCAATGCTCACATGGGCGGTCTCCAGTGCTGTATCTATTTGTAAAATCAAACTCATCTCTAATCTCTAAACACTAAACTATCTCAACCTCTCAACCCTCATCCTTCATCTTTCATCCTCTCCACCACTTCTCTCACTTCCTCCCATCCAATGGCTTCGGCCCATTCGAATGGGCCCAGCGGGTAGTTAGTGCCTAATCGCATGGCGAGGTCAATATCGGTTTTGCTGGCGGCGCCCTCATCATTCAGTAGCAGGGCTTCCTGTATGATCGAGGCAAGTATTCTGGCGCCGACAAATCCAATTTGATCGGGTACTTGAATGGGGTTTTTATGCAGCATCGCACAGGTTTCTGTTGCGATCTGTTCAGCATATTCCCCTTCCCAGGCCATTTCCCAATCGGGGCCGGCTGCGAATCCCGGCCAGGCATTCAGTCGGATGGTCTTTGGTGGCAGTTCTTTCAAGGTGTGAGTCGGTGCGTGTACGATCCACCAGGCATCTGATGGGGTATTGTTTGGTCGGTATTTGGCAAAACAGCCGGAGAGGTCGAGGTAAACAGTGGCGGGGGGTATTGGCTGGTCGGCGGTGGACAGTTGCCACGCTTCCAGCGTGCTCAGGTCTTCGAGTCCCAGTCGTTTTTTTAAAAAATCGGCTTCGCCGATGAGTACCCGCATGGAATGCTTTTTTGCAAAGAAAAGAGATAAAGCTAACTTGAGCGACTTCTATTTACCATGACAAAAATCATCATACGCACCGACCAGGCGCCAGCACCTATCGGTCCCTACAACCAGGCAGTCGGCTACGGCGACCTACTTTACATTTCAGGCCAGATCTGTATCGATCCGGCCACCGGTCAGCTTAATAATGCTACGTTGGCTGACGAGACACATCAGGTGATGAAAAATCTCAAAGCGATCCTGGAAGCTGCGGGTCGTGATTTTTCACACGTGTTGAAGACAACGATTTTTCTGACCGACATGCATCAATTCGCTGCGATTAATGAGGTATACGGTGGTTATTTCGCTGGAGAATATCCAGCTCGAGAGACCGTGCAAGTTTCCGCCTTACCCAAATTTGTGAATGTGGAGATCAGCATGATCGCCGGCAAATAAATCCAACTGAATTCTTTTTTCAAGTAACCTGTTCCGTAGTTAGGTACTGGTCGGAACAGTTATGCTTGCCTTGGAGTCCGGTAATCGAAAAATGCCCACGGATGGAATGGAAGGATACGATGGTCCAGACGATGCGATCGAATTTGAGATCGAACGAATAAAGGATCTTTCCACGGGGCAAGTGCCTGAGAGATGAGGGATTGAAGGTTATTTGTTGAGTAAGTTTATTTCTGGTTTTGGTGTTACAATTGTACTACGTGATCGATTTATGATAAAACGAAGCATTAAAAATATTTTATTGCATCTCCGCTTAGGGCGTGTATTTGATACTTGTCTTTTTTGGTATTCGCGAGTAGTCAATTACATACCCAATCTGATCTTCAGACGGAAAAATCCTTCATTTGTACTCCCGCCTGACTATTTTTTACATGAGACTTTCCAGCTTAAATATGATCTGTATAAGAGGGATGGAGAACATTCTGCGGCAGAACTAATCGAATGGGCAACGAAGTACAAGCCCGATATAGTAAATATCCTTGACTGGGGATGTGGCGTTGCCCGTATTACACGACACCTGTCGGGGAACTTCAATTCCAATGTAAACGTGACAGGAATTGACATCAACGCTCAGATGGTAGAATGGAACAAGTCAAATATCCCGGGGGTTGAATTCAGGGAAATTCAATACTGTCCACCAACAGGTCTTCCCAATTCCTACTATGATTTAGTCATTGGTGTTTCAGTTTTCACTCATATCGAATGCAGTCATCATGAATCCTGGCTGGAGGAGATTTCCCGTATTCTTCAAGAAGGAGGGCTTTTTATTTTCACGACTCATGGTGAGCATTTCTATAACAAACTCAACACACAGGAATTCAAAAAGCTTCTGAAGCATGGTTGTTTTACACAGGCCTATGAACAGGCTGGGCACAGAATGATGTCTACTTACATGGTTGCAGATGAGTTTCGAAAAAAACTAGCACCCTGTTTTGATGTATTGGAATTCCATGCCGGCCATCTAGACCTCTCTAAAACAGGCGGACAAGACCTATGGATATTGAGAAAGCGGTTGAGGCATGAGATTTGAAGACAACTCCAGGCCTCATCCCTTACCGCATCAACGTTTCTTCCACCCATTATTCGCCCGATTCATATCCGGTAATTTCTTGTCCGGATCGATACCGACCTCGATGATCTCACTAGTAGTCGGGGCTCTGAATGTATATTCGGCACCGCGCATCCAAACCTCAACGGGCAGCTTAATGCGATGTGATTTTCCGTTGGCTTCTTTGATATCAACCATCACCGGCATCACCATCTGCTCGAGGTTGGCAACCGTTACTGTAGAGCCGTTCTCGGGCTTCCCTTCATTGGCTTTCACGCTTTTTACCGATACATCCAATTTCCAGCTGTTCAAGACCCAGGCGCGCCAGAACCAAGATAGGTTCTCGCCGGAAACATTTTCCATGGTGTGGAAGAAGTCCCAGGGCGTGGGATGTTTATATGCCCAGCGACGAATGTACTCTTTCAATGCCCGATCGAAACGTGCTTCACCCAATACTTCATTACGAAGTGCATGTAGCATTTGAGCGGGTTTCATATAAGCGGTGATGCCCAGATTATCTTCCTGGATCACATCGGGGATATTATACAGACCATCCATCTGATCGGAGAAGGTGTACTTCACCAAGAAAGAAGAGTTTGGGTCGCTGAACACGGATTCTTCTTTGAATTCACCATTCTTGAAGGCCTGCGTTGACAGGTCGTTGATGAACGTGTTGAACCCTTCATCCATCCACGCGAATTTTCTTTCATTGCTTCCGACGATCATTGGGAACCAAATGTGACCGAACTCATGATCTGTCACGCCCCAAAGTGCCGTTCCGGCCGATTCCCAGCTACAGAACACGATGCCTGGATATTCCATACCACCCACGATGCCCGCCACGTTCACGGCAGCTGCATACGGGTACTCAAACCATTTAGCAGAATAATGCTCAATGGAGCCTTTCACCATTTCAGTCGACAACTGCCAGCCCTTCTCTTTGATGCTCTCGGCCGGGTAGGCACTCATGGCCATACATTTCTTTCCGCTTGGCAAGTTGATCTTTGCCGCATCCAGAATGAATGCCTTCGAGGCTGCCCATGCCACATCACGTGTATTTTGAATCTTGAATCGCCAAGTTGTATTGGCGGTAGCAGGACGAGAAGTTCGATCACTGATCTCATTCGCTCCGCGGATCGTAACTGTTTGGTCACTAGCTGCTGCTTTTTCCCAACGCTTCATCTGTTCCGCAGTAAAGCAATCTTTTTGATTGGTCAATTCACCTGAACCCACAATGATCAGATCTGATGGGGCGGTGATACTGAAATCAATATCGCCATACTCCAGGTAAAATTCACCAGCGCCGAGATAGGGCATAGTATTCCATCCGTGTAGATCGTCGTACACACATACACGCGGAAACCATTGCGCCACTTCATAGACCCAGCCGTTCTTTGTTTTGAGTCGGCCCATGCGATCGGTTCCGTATTCAGGGATCTCAAACTCATAGCTCAGTGCGATCTTGATCTTCTCTCCGGTTTTCAGGGGTTGGTCTAGCGGTAATTGCGTTCGTGTATCGGTGGTTAGTACATCTTTAACAGCATATTTCAAGAGACCTTGCTCGGCACGAAGGTTATTGATGCTGTATCCTTTTGTGTAAGATGCATTTGCCCAACGTCCGCCGGTTTGTGTTGTGGTGGATGAGCCACGCGAATCTTTTTGATAAATGTTTTGATCGAGTTGGAGCCAAAGGAAACGTAGGGCATCGGGACTATTATTCGTGTACGTCATGATCAGTTCACCACTGACCGTGTGCGTCGCTGTATCGAGCTTACATTGTATGCTGTAATCGGCCCGGTTCTGCCAGTAAGAAGGACCCGGTTCACCACTCGCACTCCGATAAACACTGCCCGGATAGGGATAGAAATCGGGATGAAAAACTGCCCGATGGTCGTAGTTCTGGGCCTGGAGGCTGCCGATAATAAAAAATGTAGTGAGAAAGGCGGTTATTATACGCATAGAAAAATGTTGAGAAGATGAGGAGGTGAGAGGTTGAGATTTTAGTTGCTAAGTTAATTTGCCCCGTTGAGTATTTGAGTTGATTCTGAAAGACAGGCTGTTCGTAAAACGTTAAATTATTTTATAAATCGCCTAGGTGTTGATAGGTAATCGGAACTGTGAACTTATTCAGAATTTTAGTACTCAACCCCTCAACGTCTCACCCCCTCAACTGAAAATCGCTTCAGCGATTTCTACCGCCTCCGGCTTTCCTACATCAATGAACCGGTCACCGGAATGATCGAAGCCTAGAATTCGGTGTTCTGAAGCCAAACGCAAATACACATCGGTCAAGGAAAATTTTTGAGTGAAGCCGACTTCCCGCATCAGATCGAATATCTGCGGTTCAAAGACCACTACGCAACTGTATGAATACGCCTTTAGGTTTGCCTCGTCTCTAGACATGCGAACTTCGCCAGTAGAATTATTTTTCCATCCGCAAAGCTGCATCGAGTCGTCGAATAAAAATTGTCTGGAAGAGGTGCGATTCGTTATGCCAAAGCTGATCAGCGGACGGTGCGTTCGGTGAAAATCCAGCAGATTGGAAATATTCAGATCGGTGAGGATATCGACATTGCAGGTAATGAATGGCTCATCTTCCTTCAACAATGTTTCCGCGTTCAATAATCCACCTCCTGTCTCCAGCACTTCATTCCGCTCGTCACTGATGACGACCCGACTGCCCCAGCCCTCAGCCGCAGAAACCGCTTCTTCGATCTGATCGGCAAAATGATGCACGTTCACCACCACCTCGGTTATGCCGTAGGTTTGCAGGTATTCGATATTGCGCTGTAGTAGTGATTTTCCATTTACCAATGCCAGTGCTTTGGGATGGTGGTCGGTCCATGGTTTGAACCGTGTACCCAATCCGGCCGAAAAAATCATCGCCTTCATGCGTTCTTGGGCAATTCGTTTATCCAATTCTTCGCGTCCTGTACCATGTGACGTAGTTCCACTTTCACTTTGAACTTATTGCGCAAGTGGCGAGCCAACGCATCGGCTGCATACACACTCCGATGCTGTCCGCCTGTACAACCAAAACTCACCATCAAACTCTCAAATCCGCGTTTGATGTATTCCTCCACTGTTATATCAACCAGGTCATATACACTGTTGAGAAAATCCGGCATCAGTGTTTGCTGCTCCAGGTAATCCTTCACCGGCTTATCGCGACCGGTCTGTATTTTCATTTCTTCCACACGTCCGGGGTTCACAATGCCTCTGCAATCAAACACAAACCCACCGCCATTTGAAGAGCTATCCTTGGGCGCCTCTCCTCGGTACGAGAAACTGCAGATCTTCACCACCAAAGGGGTATGCTCAGTTGCCAGTGTTGGTGTGAAACGATCAACGATCTCCTCTGAGATACAGAGTTGAAGTACTTTTTCAAACTCGGGAAGGGCAATGCCGATGGATTGCTTGGATAAATAAGTAGTCAGATTGGAAAGAGCCAGCGGAATGCTGGTCAGAAAATGTGCTTTTCGTTCGAAGAGTCCGCGGAAGCCATAAGCACCCAATACCTGCAGTAGACGGATCAATACATACCCGTTATACTGGCTTCGAAACACTGTGCGGTTTACCGGTTTACCGATCTGTTGATCCAATGCATCGAGGTATTCTACGAGTAATTTTTCCTTCCATTCAGGCGATAAATTGGCTTTCGCCTGCCAAAGCAGCGAAGCGAGGTCGTATTGCGGAGCGCCCTTCATGCCACCCTGATAATCGATAAAGAAAACCTCTTCGTCTTTCACTAATATATTCCGACTCTGAAAGTCGCGGAACAGAAAGTATTTGTATTCGGTATGGGTCAGGTAATTGCTGAGCGCATCGAAATCGTCGATCAGTTTTTGCTTGTCGTATGGTTTACGAAGTGCATCCAGAAAATAATACTTGAAATAAAGCAGGTCGGCCAGAATGGCTTGTTTACCGAACTCCTGGTTGGTGAGGCAGCGGGTGTAGTCCAAGTTGGCATCACCCTGTACTTGTAATTGCGCTAATGATCGAACTGTTTTTTGGAACAGTCCATATACTCGTTCCGTTTCGCCTTCTTGTTCCAACAGGCCAAGCAGGGATTGATCACCTTTGTCCGACTGCAGGTAGCATCGCTTGTCATCTGAAAAAATTAAAAACTCCGGAACCGGAAGCCCTTTCTTATTGAAATGTTGGGTGAAAAATTGAAAGGTCTCGTTCTCACGAATATTATCGCCATAGGTGCCGATCACGGTGCCGTTGGCGCCGTGCAACCGAAAATAACGGCGTTCGCTGCCGCTTTCGGGGAGTAGGTCGATCGAGGTGGGTTCGGCGCCGGACCATTGCTTGTATAAATGGCTGAGGGCCTGCGTCATGGGGTGCATGCCACAAATGTAGCTGACCTCCCCGAATCCAAATCGGAATTCAATGAACAGTTGTTCGTTTTTGGGTAATTTTGGGCCTCTTTTATGAATGCAACC
>Ga0315902_10004525_pt1 | contig 20054 bp, 13 predicted proteins | sample LakEriMetagenome_9_FD_203523 | JGI IMG/M metagenome (GOLD analysis project Ga0315902, IMG submission 203523) | Freshwater fungal communities from buoy surface, Lake Erie, Ohio, United States - Buoy 12 MA117 | ecosystem: Environmental > Aquatic > Freshwater > Lake > Lake biofilm | place: USA... | reverse complement strand
GGGGGAGTGAATCCGGACCGAAGTTGCGCAGCACGTAGTCGCTCATCCCGGCTACGCGCTGCTCTTCGGCGGACACGACCACATCCCGTGACGGGTGCCCGAGGAGCGTGCGATCGAGCGAGGCCATTGGCGCACGCGGCGGCGTGGCATGCTGAGGGCGGACGCCGGAGACCAGCAGCACCCCGAGCCCGAGCAGTACCGTGGGCACCAGCGCTGACGCGCGCATCAGACCGGCTCCGGCCGTGGACGGTGCCACAGCTGTTCAAGGCGCCCAAAGAGCCACGCCACCCCCATCGTGATCACGAAGGCCACCCCGAACATCAGCATGCCCTCGCTGGTGTGCATGAACCCCTGGCCCATCTCGGGGCTCACGAAGAGCACGAGAAAACCGGTCAGAAAGACCCGCAGGCCGTTGATGGCCACCGCGATCGGAATCGCCGTCAGGACCAGCAGGACCCGCATGGGCCACCCCTGCAGGAACATGGCCCCGAGCAGCACGCCAAGGCTCAGCAGCGCGGTCAGCGATCGGAGCCCACTGCACGCCTCGGCCACGAACAGCTCCTGCCCGGGGATCCGGATCACGTTGCCGGTCAGCAGCACCGGGATCTCCCGCCACTCGAGCAGCGCGGCCCCGATGCGGCTGGCCATGAACTGCAGCGGCAGGGCCACCGTATTCAGCACGACCTCGGGAATCGGGATGCTCAGCGAGACGAGGGTGAAGGGGAGCCACCAGTGCAGGAGCTGGCGGACCCCGGCATGCCAGACCACCAAACCGCCAAGGAACAGCACGACGCTGCCCCGCATCACGAACAGCTCGGCGGCCAGGTCGGCCGCATATCGGAAGAGGACGGCCGCAATCATGAGCCCGAGGCCGACCGCCCGGTTGGGCGCGGTCCCGGGGCGGACCCCGGCCGACCAGGCCAGCCAGAGCGATAAGGGTGCCAGCAGCAGGCCGTGTCCCGAGTTCGGATCGTTCAACCAATCCCGGCCGAGCAGCTGGAGCGGTCGCGCAAACAGCCAGCAGAAGAACACGACCGATGCCGCATGGATCACGAGCTCCGCCCGAGGGACGGCGCGGAGGCGATCCGTTACACGTCCGAGGGGCAGACTGGGGAGCGGGAGTGCGGGAAGGGTCACCGGTCGAACTGGTAAGAAGTATCGGTCACGGGAAAGACGCCCGAGCGCGCCGCAATGTCACGGGGCCGGCCCTTTCCGTTCGAGCCGTGGCGCGTTCGTCAGCGGCCGAACCCGCGGCCGTTACCCCGCCGTGAAGGGGGCCGTGAACCGCGGATCGTCTGCCGGACGCCCGGACCGACGGGCATAGTCCTGCAGCTGGTCCGGCAGCACCTTGCCCACCCCGAAGTAGGTGGCCTCCGGTCGCCAGAAATACCAGCCGCTCACGCTCGCCCCGGGGATCATGGAGTAGCTCTCGGTGAGGGCCATCCCGGCACGGGCTTCGGCCTCCAGCAGCGCAAAGAGAGTGCCCTTCTCGCGGTGGTCCGGACAGGCCGGATAGCCGGGGGCCGGCCGGATCCCCTGGAACTGCTCCCCGATGAGGTCTTCGTTGCCCAGCGTTTCCGTGGGGGCGTAGCCCCAGAACTCGGTCCGGACCCGCTGGTGCAGCCGTTCGGCAAAGGCCTCCGCCAACCGATCGGCCAACGCCTTGGCCAGAATGGAGCCGTAGTCGTCGTGGGTGGCCTCGAACTCGGCGACGAGCGCGTCGAGGCCGTGCCCGGTCGTGACGGCAAACGCGCCGACATAATCCGTGATCCCGGACTCGGCGGGCGCCACGAAGTCGGCCAAGCAGCTGTTCGGTCGGCCGTCGCCCTTCTTGTCGAGTTGCTGGCGGAGCATGTGCAGTCGGGCCTGCTCCGTCCGGCGTGAGGCATCCGTGTACAGCGCGATGTCGTCCATGTCCACGCGGTTGGCCGGCCAGAAGCCGATGGCGGCCCGGGCCTCCAACCGATTGTCCCGGACGATCCGATCCAGCAGTGACCGCGCATCCGCATAGAGCGTGCGCGCTGTCTCGCCAACCACCGGATCATCCAGAATGGCCGGGAAGTGCCCGGCCAGCTCCCACGTCTGGAAGAAGGGCGTCCAATCGATGAATGGGACCAGATCCTCCAGCGGATAGGGTGCCAGCGTGCGCACCCCGGTGAAGGTCGGGGCCGGCACCGGGATCGACAGGTCAATCCGCGCGGCGTTCGCTCGCGCCGCATCGAGCGGCACCAACCGCGACGCCTCACTCCGCGCCGCGCGGGCTTCGCGAATGGCCGCGTACTCGGTACGGACGCCCGCCACGTAGCCGTCGCGGCGCTCGTCACTCAGCAGGCTGCTGGTCACCCCGACAGCCCGGGAGGCATCGAGCACGTGTACCACGGGGCCGCGATACACCGGCTCGATCTTGAGCGCCGTATGCGCCTTGCTGGTGGTCGCGCCCCCGATCAGCAGCGGAATGGTGAACCCCTGCCGCTCCATCTCGCTGGCCACGAATGACATCTCCTCCAGGCTCGGCGTGATGAGGCCGGAGAGCCCGATGGCATCCGCCCCCACCTCGCGCGCGCGGTCGAGGATGGCGGCGCACGGCTGCATGACCCCGAGATCGATGACCTCGTAGCCGTTACACTGCAGGACGACGCCGACGATGTTCTTGCCGATGTCGTGCACGTCCCCCTTCACGGTGGCAAGCAGCACGCGCCCTTGCGGCTTCGAGTTCGCGGTCTTCCGCGCCTCGATGAACGGCACCAGATGGGCCACCGCCTTCTTCATCACGCGCGCGCTCTTGACCACCTGCGGCAGGAAGAGCTTCCCCTCGCCGAAGAGGTCGCCGACCACATTCATGCCGCGCATGAGCGAGCCCTCGATCACCTCGATCGGGTGATCCACCTGCAGGCGCGCCTCCTCGGTATCCTCCAGAACGAACTGGTCGATGCCGTGGATAAGGGCATGGGTGAGACGCTCCTCCACCGGCAGACGCCGCCACGCCACGTCTTCGACCGTCTTGGCCGCGCGCCCCTTCACGGCATCCGCCACCTCCATGAGCCGCTCGGTGGCATCGGCGCGGCGGTTGAGGACGAGATCCTCCACGCGCTCGCGCAGCTCCGCCGGGATGTCATCGTACGGGATCAGCTGCCCCGCATTGACGATCCCCATGTCCATGCCGGCACGCACGGCGTGGTAGAGAAACACGGCATGAATCGCTTCGCGGAGCGGATTGTTGCCGCGGAAGGCGAAGCTCACGTTGCTCACGCCGCCGCTCACCTTGGCGTGTGGCAGCGTCCGCTTGATCTCGCGGGTGGCCTCGAAATAGGCCACCGCATAGTCGTTGTGCTCCTCGATGCCCGTGCCGATCGCGAAGATGTTCGGATCGAAGATGATATCCTGCGGCGGGAATCCCACCTGCTCGGTCAGCAGCTGGTAGGCCCGCGTGCAGATGGCCACCTTGCGGGCGACGGTGTCCGCCTGCCCCTGCTCGTCGAAGGCCATGATGATCACGGCCGCCCCGTACCGCCGCACCAGCCGCGCCTGACGCAGGAACTCGGCCTCGCCCTCCTTGAGCGAGATCGAGTTGACGATCCCCTTCCCCTGCAGACACTTGAGGCCGGCCTCGAGCACGCTCCACTTGCTCGAATCCACCATGATCGGCACGCGGGCGATGTCCGGCTCGCTCGCCACCAGATTCAGGTACGTTCCCATCGCCCGCTCGGCGTCGAGCAGCCCCTCGTCCATGTTGACGTCGATGACCTGGGCGCCGTTCTCAACCTGTTGCCGGGCCACCGTGAGCGCCTCGGGGTAGTTCCCCTCGAGGATGAGCTTCGCGAAGCGGGCTGAGCCGGTCACGTTGGTGCGCTCGCCGACATTCACGAAGTTCGTGGTGGGCCCGATGGTCATCGGCTCGAGCCCGGAGAGCTGGAGCTGCGGCTCCACGGCGGGGAGCGGGCGCGGGGAAACCCCGTCGACTGCCCGGGCGATCGCCGCAATGTGCGTGGGATCGGTCCCGCAGCAGCCGCCCACGATGTTGAGGAGCCCGCTCCGGGCCCACTCCGCGATGTGCGCGGCCATCATCTCGGCGGTTTCGTCGTAGCCGCCGAAGGCATTGGGGAGGCCGGCGTTCGGGTGGGCACTGACGTAACAGTCGGCCAACCGGGACAGCTCCTGGACATAGCCGCGGAGCTGTGCGGCACCGAGCGCGCAATTGAGGCCGATCGACAGGGGCCGGACATGCGCCACCGAGGTCCAGAACGCCTCCGCCGTCTGCCCGGAGAGCGTGCGTCCCGACGCGTCGGTGATCGTTCCCGAGATCATCACGGGAAGGCGAAGCCCGGTATCTTCGAAATACTGCTCGATGGCGAAGAGCGCCGCTTTCGCGTTCAGCGTATCGAAGATGGTCTCGACGAGCAGCAGATCGGCGCCCCCGTCCACCAGGCCGCGGGTGGCCTCGAGGTAGGCGGTCACGAGCGCGTCGAAGGTGACATTGCGGGCGCCGGGATTCTCCACCTCCGGGGAGATGGACGCCGTCCGGTTGGTAGGGCCCAGGACGCCAGCGACGTACCGGGGGCGTTCCGGCGTCTCGAACTGGTCAGCCACGCGCCGGGCCAGCGCCGCCCCGGCGACGTTGAGTTCGTACGCCAGCGCTTCCATGCCGTAGTCGGCCATGGAAATCGTGTTCGCGTTGAACGTATTCGTCTCCAGGATGTCCGCGCCGGCAGCCAGGTATTCGGCATGGATTCCACCGACGATCTCCGGCTGGGTGAGCACCAGCAGGTCATTGTTCCCCTTGAGATCGCTGGGCCAGTCGGCGAAGCGCGACCCGCGATAGTCCGCCTCCTGCAGGCGATGGCGCTGCAGCATTGTTCCCATGGCCCCGTCGAGGACGAGGATGCGGTGTGCCAGGAGGTCGGCGAGACGGGAGAGTCGGTGATCGCGTTGGGACATCGGGCGGCGTAGCACAGGGGCGATGGGGGGCGGGGCTCTTCGCCCGGGCATTGGACCAAACATCTCAAGATAAACGGACGAGGCGGGCTATGGCCTCGGTGAGGATGGGCCGGACACCTGCCACATGCTATTTTCCGACATGACCCTCACGGTACCTGCTCCAGCCGTGCCACTGGCCAATCCCCGCCAGGCCCGCCTCGCCCGCCTCCTGGATCCTGCCGTGCCCATCATGTTCGACGGGGCCATGGGGACCGAGTTGTACAACCGCGGGGTCTTCATCAATCAGTGCTACGACGAGCTGGTCCTGCGGGCGCCGGACCTCGTTCGCGATGTGCATGCGGCCTACGTGAAGGCCGGTGCCGAGGTCGTGGAAACCAATACCTTTGGCGCCAATCGGGCCAAGCTCGCCCAGTTCGGTTTGGAGACCCAGGTGGCCACGCTGAATCGGCGGGCGGCCGAGTTGGCCCGCGAAGCGGCCGGTGACCATCGGTTGGTAGCGGGTGCTGTCGGTCCCCTTGGCATCCGGCTCGAGCCCTACGGTCCCACCAGTCGGGAGGAAGCGCGGGCGCTGTTCGCCGAGCAGCTGGCCGCGCTCGCCGAGGGGGGCGCGGATTGCTTCGTCCTCGAAACCTTTGCCGATCTCGAAGAGCTCGAGCAGGCGGTCCGTGCCGCGCGCGACGTGGATCCGACCATCCCGGTGATCGCGCAGGCCACGGTCGATGCCGAGCTGCGCACCGCCTACGGCGCCGCGCCGGAGGATATCGCGCGGGCGCTCGATCGTTGGGGAGTCGACATCATCGGCCTCAACTGCTCGGTCGGGCCCCAGACCATTCTTGAGGCGATCGAGCGCATGGTCTCGGTGACCAGCCGCAAGCTGTCGGCGCAGCCCAATGCCGGCATGCCGCGCGAGGTGGGCGGGCGCTCGATGTACATGGCGAGCCCGGAATACATGGCCACCTATGCCCGCCATCTGATCCAGGCCGGGGCCAAGGTGGTTGGCGGCTGCTGCGGCACCACGCCGGAACACATCAAGGCCATGGCCGAGGGGATCCGTCCGCTGGCGCCGCGCAGCGGCGTGGTGGTCAGTGCGCCGGCGTCCCCATCGTCAGACGCCCCGGCCGTCGGGCGTGAGCCGACACCGCTCGCCGCCCGGTCCCGACTGGGCGCGAAGCTTGCCACTGGCACGTTCGTGACATCAGTCGAGATCGTGCCCCCGCGAGGCGTGGATACGGCGAAGCTGGCCCAGGATGCGGCGGCGCTCGCTGCGGCCGGCGTCGATGCCATCAACGTGCCGGACGGTCCGCGGGCGCAGAGCCGCATGGGGGCCATCGCCACCAGCCTCATCATCGAGCGCCACGGGATCGAGGCGGTCACCCATTACGCCTGTCGCGACCGCAACCTCCTGGGCATGCTCAGCGATCTGCTGGGGGCCTCGGCGCTGGGGCTGCGCAACCTGCTGCTGATCACGGGGGACCCTCCGAAGATGGGGCCCTACCCGGACGCCACGGCCGTTTTCGATATCGATGCCATTGGTCTCACGAACCTGGTGTGCAAGCTCAACAAGGGGCTGGATCCGGGGAACAACCCGATCGGGGAGCCGACCCGGTTCGTGGTGGGCGTCGGCGTGAATCCGGTGGCCATCGATCCAGCCCACGAGTTGCGCCGCTTCCACTGGAAGGTCGAGGCGGGTGCCGAGTATGCCATTACGCAGCCGGTCTTCGATCCGGCGCAGCTCGAACGGTTCCTCGAGCAGATCGCCGATGTCCGGATCCCGGTTGTCGTCGGCATCTGGCCTTTGGTGTCGGCGCGCAACGCCGAGTTTCTCGCCAACGAAGTGCCCGGCGTCACGGTACCGGCTGAGATTCTCCAGCGGATGCGGCGGGCCAGTGAAAAGAGCAAGGAGCACGCGCTTGCCGAGGGGATTGCCATCGCCCAGGAGGCGCTGACGCGGGTGCAGGGTGCCGTACAGGGGGTCCAGGTGAGCGCGCCCTTCGGCAAGGTGGAGTACGCGCTCCAGGTTTTCGACGCCCTGCGCGGTGAGGAGGCGCTTGACGCGAGGCCCTCGCCGCACCCGCCACGGCATGGCTGATCCACCCGGTCGGGGCTCTCCGGCTGGCCTTCGGGTCCTGCTCCTGTGGGCTCGCTGCGCGTGGCCGGTGGACGATGGGTGGCGCATGCGGAGCATCCACTTGCTGCGGGCACTGATTCGCGGCGGGGCGCACGTGGATATCGTGACCTTCGGTGACCAGCTCGATGCTCCACCTCCTGACATTGCTGCGGCCGGGTGCCGGATCGTTCCGGTGCCGCGCCGGAAAGCGTATGCCGTCGGCGACCTGCTCCGCGGGCTCATGGGGCCGCTCCCGTTCAGCGTGCACAACTACCGGGATCCCGCCTACGCCCTCGCCGTTCGCGGGTTGGCCGCCACAACCCACTACGACCTCCTCCTGGTCGAGGACATCGTGATGGCCCAATACCTCTCGGGCGTCGAGGCGGCCCGCACCGTGATCGACATGCACAATGTGGAGTCCCATCTGCTCTCCCGGTATGCCGACGCCGTCGGGTATGCCGCCCGGGGATGGTATGCCCGCCGGACCGCCCGGCTGCTGGCACGCTACGAGGGGTCACTCGCCCGGCGCGTGGACCTCGTCACGGTCTGTTCGACTGATGATGCGGCACGCCTGCAGGCGCTGGCGCCGTCGAGCACCGTTGCCGTGGTGCCCAACGGCGTGGATACGCAGGCGCTTCGCCCGTTGCCGGACGCGCTGCGCGAGCCGGTGATCCTGTTCGTGGGGACGATGGATTATCACGCCAATGTCGAAGCCGCCGCCTATCTGGTGGAGCAAGTGCTCCCGCTGGTGACGGCCAAGCGGCCCGAGGCCCGCGTCCTGATCGTGGGGAAGAATCCCACCGAGCGGGTACGACGCCTGGCGTCGGCCCGGGTGACGGTTACGGGGGCGGTCCCGGATGTGACGCCGTATCTCGCCAGGGCCGGCGTGGTGGTGGCTCCGCTGCTCGTGGGCGGAGGGACCCGACTCAAGATTCTGGAAGCGATGGCGACGGGGCGAGTGGTCGTAAGCACGACGGTCGGCTGTGAAGGACTCGGGGTCACCCATGGGCGGCAGCTGTGGATCGCCGATACCCCGGCGCAACTGGCAGATGCCATCGACGGCCTGCTTGGCGCGAGCGAGGCACGGCAAACGATGGAACACGAGGCCCGGGCCCATGTGGAAGCCCACTACTCCTGGCGGGCCATCGGGGAGGCATTTGTCCGGCAGGTCGGCATCCCCACGGCATCGGCTACGGCCGCCTCCCTTCCTGCGGAGGCGTGAACCACATCCGTGTGCGGTATCCTTGGTGAACTGCGCCTACAGGGCGACCTCGATCTGGAGCGGATGACCGTTCAGCGCGAGGCGTTGGTGCATCGTGGCCCAGACTCCGCCGGGCTCTGGTGTGCCGACGACGGCCGGGTTGCCCTGGCGCATCGGCGCCTGGCCATTCTCGACCTGTCACCCGCCGGGCATCAGCCGATGGTGCACCCCGTGTCGGGCTGTGCCATCACCTTCAACGGGGAGATCTTCAACTTTCACGCGCTGCGCGAACGGCTGGCGGCACGCGGGCACGCGTTTCGATCGCAATCCGACACCGAGGTCATCCTCGCGGCCTATCAGGCGTGGGGCCCCCGCTGCGTGGACGAGCTGCATGGCCAGTTCGCGTTCGCCATCGCGGATCCGGCCCGTCGGCAGCTGTTCCTCGCACGGGATCGTGCCGGGGAGAAACCGCTTTTCTTTCGGGCGGTTCCCGGACGCTTCGCTTTCGCCAGTGAGGCCAAGGCCCTGCTCGCCGACCCCACGTGCCCCCGCCGGGTCCACGTGGATGCCCTGAACGAGTACTTCGCGTTCGGGTACGTCACGGGGTCGCGCACGCTCTGGCACGGGATCGAGCGGCTCCTGCCCGGGCACTGCGCGACGGTCCCCTACGATACCGCGATCCCCGCCATCTCCCGCTATTGGGCGCTCCCGGAGCCCTCGACGGGCCCACTCCCGGCGGACCCTGCGGGGCAGGTCGATGCCCTGCAGGTCCTGTTGCGCGACGCCGTCCGTCGCCAGCTCGTGGCGGATGTACCGGTGGGTATCCTGCTCAGCGGGGGCGTGGACTCCAGTGTGGTGGCCGCCATCGCCGCTGAAGCCGCTGGAACCCGGGTGCGGACCTTCACGGCCCGCTTCGAGGGCCACCCCGGGTTCGACGAAGGGCCGTTTGCCCGACTGGTGGCGGAGCATATCGGGGCGGAGCATCACGAGCTGCCCACCGCGGCACCGGATGCCGAAGTGCTGCAGGCCCTGGTGCGTCAGTTCGACGATCCGATCGCCGATTCCTCCATGATTCCGACCTATCTGGTGTCGCGCGAGATCCGTCGCCATGCCACGGTCGCCCTCGGTGGGGATGGCGGTGACGAACTGTTCGGCGGCTATCGCCGGTATCCCGCGCTGCTGTCTCAGGAACGGATCCGGTCCGCCGTGCCGTCGCCGGTGCGCGCCCTTCTGCCCTACGCGTTCCGGCTGCTGCCGGCACGCGTACCGGGGCGGGGCGTGGCGGAGGCCCTCGCGGGACCTCATGGGGCCGGGTTGCAGCATGCGGGACGCCTCTTCCGCACCGATGAACGCCAGGCCCTCGCGCCGGTCATTGCCCGCATGACCGCGGAGCGGCTCCGGCGCCCGGAGCATCTCCGGGCGTGGCGGGACGGGCGCGGCTCCAGCATCCTGCAGCAGGCCACCGCGTTGGACTTCGGCAGCTACCTCGTCGATGACGTGCTCGTGAAAGTCGACCGCGCGAGCATGCTCACCTCGCTTGAAGTGCGGGCCCCGTTCCTCGATACGGCCGTGGTCGAGTTCGCCTTCCGGCTGCCGGACGCTCTTCGGGCAAGCCGCCGGGAACGGAAGATCCTGCTGCGACAGCTCGGGGCCCGGATCCTTCCGGCCTCGCTCGATCTTCGGCGCAAGCAGGGGTTCTCCATTCCGATCGCGGCCTGGGCCCGGACGGCCTGGGCACCGCTCATCGATGGCGCGCTCGAAGCGCCGAGCCAGTTGGTGGCGCCCGAGGCACTCCGGCAGCTGCAACGCCGCCTCCGTGCCGGCGAGGACGTTGGGGATCGCCTCTTCTCGCTGCTCTTCCTCGCCCTCTGGGAACGCGAATATCGCGTCTCGGATCTCGTCGAGACGCCATGACAACGGCGCCGCGCGTCTCGGTGGTGATTCCCTTCCGCAATGATGAGCGGACGCTGGTGGCGGCGATCGACAGCGTCTGCCGTCAGCGCTGGCCGGCGATCGAGCTGCTGCTATGCAACGACCACTCGGATGACGCGTCGGCGGTACTGGCTTCGACCCGTCTGGCGGGTGAGACCCGCATTCCGTGGCAGATGCTCCAGGTGACGGGCCACGGGGCCGCCGCGGCCCGGAACGCCGGGCTGGCCGCCATGACGGGTGAGTGGGTGGCCTTCCTCGATGCGGACGACCGCTGGGAGGAACAGAAGCTCGCGACCTGTCTCGATCTGGCGCGCTCCCACGGGTGGATGCTCGTAGCGCACGCCGAACGCTGGCAACCGGAAGACGGGGTGGGGGGGCGTATCGTCCGCTACCGGCAGCTGCTCGATCCCACGGTCCCGCTGGTGCTGAGCGTCTATCGCCAGAATCCCTTTTCGACGTCGGCGGTTGTCATGCACCGGTCCCTGGTCGAGGCCGCCGGTCCGTTCGACGAGGAGTTACCCAGCGCCGAAGACTTCGACTATTGGCTTCGGGTGGCGCTGGTCCCCGGCATTCGCGTCGGTTTCGTGGACGACGTGCTCGGGACCTACACCCTGCGCGCCGGGAGTGAAAGCTCGCGTGTCGATGCGCGCCATCGGGCCATGCTGCTCATCGGCGACCGCTACGCCAACGCGGTCAGGGCCCTGCCGGGCGCCTCGCCGCTGGAGCGGTGGCGGTACCGATCACGCGTCCGCCTGGCGAGTGGGGTCCGCTTTGCCGGCGCGGGGCGTCCGATCCGGGGAGCGGCGCTGGCCCTGGCCGGTCTGCTCCAGTGGCCGTTTCGAGGCGACCTGGTGCGTTACCTCCTGGCACGGCGGCCGTCGTGATCCAGGAGCCAGGCCCCTCATGATCACCCATGCCTTCACCGTGGACGTGGAAGAGTACTTCCAGGTGCACGCCCTCGAATCCTGCATCGACCGGTCCGCCTGGTCCGGCCTCGAGAGTCGATTGGCCGTCGGGCTCGATCGATTGCTCGACCTGTTGGCCCGGCACGGTGCCACGGGAACATTCTTCACGCTGGGTTGGGTCGCACACCGGTCCCCCCAGCTCGTGCGGCGGATCGCGGAGGCCGGCCATGAGGTGGCGTCCCACGGCTACTGGCATCGTCGCGTGGACGCCGAGTCCGCCGCCAGCTTTGCCGCGGACGTCCGGGATGCCCGTGACGCGCTGGAGCAGGCGACCGGTCACCCCGTCATCGGCTACCGGGCGCCCAGCTTCTCCATCATCCGGGCGAGCGAATGGGCGCTCGAGATCCTGACCGAGACGGGCCATCGCTACGACTCGAGCCGATTTCCGATCCATCGGCGTGGCTATGGATCGCCGCATGTCCCGCTGGACGCGCACCTCGTCCAGACGGCGGCCGGTCCCCTGCTCGAGGTTCCCTTGACCGTGTGGGACGTGGCCGGGGTGCGCATCCCCGCCGCGGGGGGTGGGTGGTTCCGTCAGCTGCCCGCGCAGATCACCCACGCGGCCTTTGCCGCGGCGGGCCGGGCGGGACGCCCCGGTGTCTTCTACATCCATCCCTGGGAGCTCGATCCGGACCAGCCCGTGCAGCCGACCGGTCTCCTGACCCGCGTGCGCCATTACCGCGGTCTCGCGCAGACTGCGCCCCGGCTGGACGCGCTGCTGCGCCGATTCCGCTTCGGCGCCATACGCGAGGCGCATGCCGACCAACTGGCGCACCAGGCCATGGGGAGCTCGCGGTGACCGGTACCGGCGCCCCCGACCTGCAGCACGCGCAGAGTGACATCGCGCCAGAGGACTGGGATGCGTTCGTGTACCACAGCCCGGAGGCGAGCCACGCGCACCTCGCCGGATGGGGGCGTGTGTTCCGCGAGGTGTTCGGTCATCCGACCCGCTATTGGGTCGCCCGGCATGGCGATGGCACCATCGCGGCGGTACTGCCGGTCACGCTGGTCCGATCGCGGCTCTTCGGTCGCCATGCCGTGTCGGTTCCCTTCCTGAATGCCGGTGGCCCCGTCGGCGAATCGGCGGCCTTGGCCCCCCTGGTCGAGGCGGCGGTGCAGACGCTGTCGGCCGAGGGGTATCACGCGGTCCAGCTCCGGTGCCGGCATCCGGTCCCGATCGCCTATCCCGCGCGGGTCGAGAAGGTCACCGTCACGATGCCGCTGGCCGCCACGCCCGAGGCGCAGCTGCAGCGCTTCTCCGGGAAGCTGCGCAGTCAGATCCGGCGAGCCGGAAAGGAGGGCGCGACCACGCGCCACGGACCGGAGGCGTTGGCCGGCTTCCACGCCGTGTTCCGTGAGCACATGCGGGATCTCGGGACCCCGGCAATGCCACTGGCCTTCTTTACCACCGTCGCCGATGTCTTTGCGGATGACGTGCGCATCGTCACGGTCGAGCACGACGGCCATGCCATTGCCGGCGGATTCGGCTTTCGCTGGCGGGACGCGTTCGAGATCACCTGGGCCTCCTCGCTGCTCCGCTACAAGCGCATGGCCCCCAACATGCTGCTCTATTGGGCCTGCATGACGGAGTGCATCGCGGACGGCGTCTCCCTCTTCGACTTCGGCCGCACCACCCCCGGGAGTGGGCCACATCAGTTCAAGCGGCAGTGGAGCGATCAGGAAGTGCCCTTGCCGTGGATCGAAGCCGGGGGCGGAGCGGAGGTCGCGCGACCAAAGAAGGAGGCAGGGCACTTCCAGATGGCCGCTCGGCTCTGGCGCCGGCTGCCCCTGGCCATTGCCACCCCGCTCGGAGGGCGCATTGTCCGGGGCATCCCGTGACGCAGCGTCCGCTCGGGTCGCCATGATCCCTCACCTGCCGTGGCGCGCGCTCCCACCGGCCCTGACTCCCGTTCCACCTGGCCGCGTGTTCCAGGCGGTCCGCGGGGCGTCGCCGGACGCGATCACGGCGCTCGCGGACTGGCTCGCACCGCACCTGCAACTGCCGGAGGTCCTGCTCTGCGATTCCGGGACCTCGGCGCTGCGTCTCGCGCTCGAGCAGCTGGCGGGTCCGGGACCGGTCGCCCTGCCGGCCTTCGGGTGTTTTGACCTCGCCACCGCGGCGATCGGTGCCGGCGTGTCCGTGCGGTTTTACGATGTGGATCCCGCGACGCTCACGCCGGACCTCGACGATGTGGCTGCCGTGATCCGTCAGGGGGTGCGCGCGCTGGTCGTTGCCGGCGTGTATGGCTATCCACCGCCCATGCCGGCGCTGCGCACGCTGTGCGATGCGGCGGGCATCGCGCTGGTGGAAGACATCGCCCAAGGGGCCGGTGCGCGATGGGGCGGGCAGCCTCTGGGGCGATGGGGTGATGCCGTGATCCTCAGCTTCGGCCGCGGGAAGGGGATCGGCGGGGCCGGGGGAGGCGCCTGTGGATTCCGGGTCCCCCGTTCGGCCCCACGCCCGCTGGCGCCAACCGATTCGTCCGCCGGACGTCGCGGGGCCGCTGCGCTGTTGCTCCAGCAACTGCTTGGCCATCCGGCGCTTTTCGCCCTCCCATCGGCGCTCCCCTGGCTGCATTTGGGAGCCACACGGTATCACGCGCCCTGGCCACCGCGCGCCATCCATCCCATACAGGCCTTCCTCGCGCGCGATGGGCTCCGTGGCATGCCGGGAGCGCGGGAGGCCCGCGCGAGCGTGGCACACGCGATGCAGGCCGCGTTTGCCCGCCGCCTGCCCGACAGCTCGCCCGTGGTATCCGCGCTTCCCGACGGGCAACCGGGGTATCTCCGGTTGGCCATCCGGACCACGGGGATGCACGCAATCCACCAGCAATTCCGTTTGCTGGAGCAGGCCGGAGGGCGCCGGGTCTATCCGCTCCTGCTTCCGGAGTTGCCCGCCCTGCATCCGATGATGGTACGCGGCGTCGACATCGGGACTTTTCCCGGTGCACGCGAGATCGTGGACCACGTCATGACCGTTCCCACGCACCACCACGTCACCCCCGACGACATGGCCGCTGCGGTCGCTGCGTGTACGTGGGGCGCATGAGCGATCTGCCGCAGCGTACGGTGCAGGGGCCGGTGCGCGTCCTCGCGATCATCGAAACGCGCTTCATCTCCGGTCCGGCCAAGAATCTCCTGGCGTTCGCCTCCGGGGCTCGCCAGGCACAGGCCGGGTTGCCGGCGCTCGACTTCACCATTGCCACCTATCTGCGCGGCGATGCCGATCCCCGCCAGGATCGATTCATCGTGGCCGCGGAAGCCGCCGGACTCCCCGTCCACGTACTCCAGGAGCAGCGTCGATTCGATCCTGCCGTGATGGGGACCATCCGATCGCTCGTCAGAGATCTCCGGCCCCACGTCATCCAGTCGCACAATTCGAAGTCGCACTTTCTCGTGCGGCTCCTGGGGATCCCCCGTCAGGCCCCGTGGCTTGCCTTCCATCATGGCTACACGGCTACGGACCGGAAGATGGAAGCGATCCACGCCCTCGACCGATGGAGTCTGCGCCGGGCCGCCCGGATCGTGACGGTGTGCGGACCGTTCCGCGATCAGCTCGTCGCGCGCGGAATCCGACCCTCGCACATCGCCGTGCACCACAACGCGGTGCCACCATTTGTCCAACCCGACGGGGCCGCCATGGAACGGATCCGTACGTCCCTCGGGTTGCCGGCCGACCGTCCGTTGCTGGTGACCATCGGCCGGCTCTCGCGCGAAAAGGGACACGACGACCTGCTCCGGGCCGTGGCGCGTCTCGATCGCGCGCGTCGCCCCCATCTCGTGATCGTCGGTGAGGGACCGGAACGGGAACCGCTGCTCGCGGCCGCCCGCCGCTATGCCGTGCACGGCGACGTTACGCTGGCCGGTCATCACGAGGACGTACGGCCCCTGCTGGCCATGGCCTCGCTGTTCGTCCTGCCCTCGCACTCCGAGGGGTCCCCAAACGCGATGCTGGAGGCGATGGCGGCGGGCGTACCGGTCGTGGCAACCCGGGTCGGTGGTGTCCCGGAGTTGGCCACCGACGACGTCACGGCCCGCCTCGTGCCGGCGCACGATCCGGTGGCGATGGCGGCGGCCCTCGAGGAACTCCTCCGGGATCCGGTCCTCGCCTCCCGGCTGGCCCAAACCGCACGGCACGCGTCCGCCGCGTGGACGCTCGAGGCCTACCGGGAACGGCTCACGCGGGAATACGTCAACCTGCTGGGGCTGTCGAGCCGGCTAGCTTCGACCGGGGAGCTGGCGACCTGACCAGCGGGCGCGCGTCGCGGCCGCTCCGGGCAGCGGACCGCGCACACCGCCCCGAGTACCAGGCCGCATGCTGCTGCCAAGACCGCCGCGTTGGGGGAGGGGGCGCGGTCGCCCTCCTCCCGTCCGCACCATCGGCGTCCGGGCGTGGGCCGCCGGGATGGCTTCGAAGGCGATCGCATAACTGATCAGCATCATGAACACCGGCTTGAATGCGGCCGTCAGAAACGCGGCCCCCACGGCGAAGGTCAGGGTGGCGGCGAACAGCGCGACCCCGACCGTGGCCCGCTGGGGATCCGGGGGCCCCTGAAGAAGCCCGATGCCCGCGCTCCGTCGCGTGTATTGGAGGATGCTGGCAAGGATCGCCAGCAGCGAACCGATCCCGAGCAGCCCCAGCTCGGCGGCCGCCTCGACGTACATGCTGTGCGGTGCGGACCACTGCCATCCGCGCACATAGCCCTGCTCCTCGCCCCACCGCCCTTCGGCCACCGAGAACTGCCCCGCCCCGATGCCCGTGAGGGGTCGCTTGAGGAAGTAGGTGGCCCCACGCGTCCAGATGGCTTGGCGACCGCTCAATTCCGTGGTGTTGTAGTCGCTCGACAGGCTGGTGAGTGACTGCAAGCGCGCGCGATAGGCACCGGGAGCGAAGGCGACGACCAGCACGAGCGCCGGGACGACCGAGAGGCGAAGCCAACCCGGGATCGCCTGCCGCGCCACCACCAGCAGGACAAGGAACTGCATCGCCACGGCCACGAAGCCGCCGCGCGATCCCGTCTTGACGATGGCATACAGGCCGCCAAGCAGTCCGACGAGTCCGACGCCCTGCCACAGGACGCTGCGGTCCCGCAGGCACCAGACGCAGAAGGGGAGACAGGTGGCGAGTACGAGTGCCAGGTCATTCGGATCGTAGGATCCGACGAGGCTGAGGCGCGTCTCGCCGGTCACGCCGATCCCTGCCAGCAGCAGCCCGGCCGTCGTCGCGACCATCAGCGCGGTGGCCCGGAACAGCCGTTCGAGGTCTGTGAGGTTCCGGATGGCGGCCACGGTAATGCCCACGATCGGGAGCACGGCCAGGCAGAACTGGATGATCAGGGTGAGTGTGCCAGCCCGGTAGTAGCTGAAGGGCAGCGACAGCAGAAGCGCGGAGGTGAACAGCGCCAGCGCCTTGGCCGGTCGGGCGCGCCACGCCGTCCGCAGGCGGTCCCAAGGGGCCACCGATACGACCGCCATGGCGCCCACCGCCAGAAGGACCTTGGCAATCGGCAGCTCGCCCGTATAGCGCACCACGATCTCGTGCAGCCGCCCGACGTTGACGAAGAGCAGCGCCACGGCCACCAACTGAAGCAGTCTCACGTCAGGGCTACCAAAGGGGGGAGCGGGAACGGAGAGCCACCAGGCACGGGCCTCCACACACCAAAGACGTGCCGGGGCGCCGAGGGCAACCGGTTCAACTCCAGATCCCTTCCATGGTGTCCACGGCGCCTCCCCGCCCGCTCGCTTTTTCGAACAGCCACGTCAGGAACGGCAATGGGTCGGACAGGACCAGATCATCCCACGCCTGCGCCCGGGTACCCGGCAGACTAACGGCCCGGACCAGGTCCCAGCGCCGCGGGGTGGCCTGCAGCGCCTCCAGCAGGACCCCCAGTTCGCCGCCCAGCCACCGCGTTCTCGTGGCAGGCGAGCGAGCCGCCTGCGGTTCGAGGTCACCGTCGATCGCGAGGCGGTACAGCAGCCAGGGGACATCGATACCGGCCGCGACCGCCTGAGCCACTGATCCCCACAGCCGCGGATTCAGGTCGATCAGGTAGGGAATGCCGGTATCCTGCTCGACCAGAAAATCTGCCTGGCACACCCCGTGCCATCCCGTCGCTGCCACGAACCGCTGGAGCGCGTCGCGCGCAGCCGGAATGTCTTCGCTGATCCGTGCGGTCGCTTGACCACCGGTGATCGGCAGCTCCCGCACCTGCCGATAGCCGACTGCTGCGCGCACCGCCCCGTGCGCCGCCACCACGGCCACACAGTGCACCCGTCCCGTGATCCGCTCCTGCACGAAGAACCGCTCCCACGGGGCTTGGCTGGTGGCGGGGGCGCGCAGCCGGGCGCGCAGGGCGTCCGGCGACTCGAGGTGTTCGATCGCCCACGCCCCCCCTCCCTGGCGCGGCTTGAGGAGAACCGGGAAGCGCAGCGTCTCGATGAGCGGCGGCTCGGAGATCAGTGCATCGGCCCGGATGGCAATCGGCGTGGCAATGCCGAGTGACGACGCCTGCTCCGCCCACCGCCATTTGTCGTGGGCAAGCAGGATGTGGGCGTAGGCCGGGGCGGCCAGCCGGAGGGTGGGCGGCAGTCGGTGGGCCTGCCGCGCCAGTGCGAAGCCCTCCTCCAGCACAGGCATCACGACCCCACAGCCTCGGCGGTGCGCCTCGGCGACGATCCGATCGACGAAGGCCGTTTCATCGGCGAAGGGGGAGGGATACACAAAGGTCCCGGCGGCCAAGCGCGACCGGGCACACATCGTCCCCGGCCGCGAATCCCCCACGTGGACCGGGATGCCGCGCGCCCGAAGGCTGCGCAGCACCCCGTAAGCGATGCGGTTGCGGCCATGGGTGAGCAGCACCCCCGTTCCCGCCCGCGAAGCGTTCATCTCCATGGCCCCCAGCAGCGCGTGCTCGCTCAACCCGGACTTCCACTCAGAATATAGCCTGTCTTGACAGGCACACCGTGGGATCCGGCGTGGGGCCAAGCGGCGCGCACCAGGCCCATCGGTGCGCGCCACCCGGTCAGCCTACCGTCGATACCAGAGCCACAGGTAGGAGTCGTAGTACTGCTGGTTGAACTGCTTGCTGCCATCGAGCCACGCCCCACGGATCGCGCCGTCCGCAATGGAATCGGCGAAGGCGAGGTACTGCCGCTGCCCGGTGCGCGCCCCGAGGAAGGCCGGGCCGGCCACCATCAGCATGTTCAGGTCGACCGCCGGCGTGGGATCTCCCACGTTCGGGCACACCCCCGTCATGTACCCGAAGGCCTGTTGGCTGGGGCTCCAGGCGGTCCGGCGCAGATAATCGACGGAGCGGCGGATGGTGGAGATCAGCGACGTGTCAGGCACGAACCCCTCGTAGTACTTGATCAGGGCATCGTTCTGGAGCCCGACCATGTAGTTCCCCTGGAATCCGCACCAGTTCGGCCAGCTGAAGCTGCCATCCGACCGCTGCGTAGCCTGGATGGCCCGTGCATACTGCGTGGCCAGGCTGCCCCAGTCCCGCGTGTTGTCCCCTACCCAGAGGCCGAGCAGCGTCCCGAGCAGCAGGCGGGCCTGGATCCGTCCCTCGATGTACTCCCCGGCGGGATTGGCCAGCTGGGCCGCCGGATAGAGGAAGACCAGCTGCTGCGCCGTGCGGATCACGGCTTGGCGCGAGGCCTCATCACCCGTCAGCCAATAGTGCCACGCGATCCCCTCGAGCAGCATCCAGTGGGGCGGGGGATTGAAGCCGTAGGCCTCGAGGTACTTGATGCGGTAATCCAGCGCCAACGCCGTCGCCCGCTTCCAGTACTCCGGAACCCCTGACCGCATCCAGTACACGTAGTGACTGAAGGCGCGGTCGTAGTAGTTCGCCTGTTCCCACTGGACGCCCTCCGTCGCGAAGTGGCGATCGGAGTAGGTCACGAACTGGCTTTCGTACGTCGGGAACGGGCTCCCCGCCGCCGGAATGGCGCCACCGGGGAGGGAGGACAGCAGAAACGTCAGGTCGGCCGGTTGGGTGATGGCGGCCGGCGTCCCACTCGGAATCGGCCACCGGGCCGGATCCGCAACGCCGTGCGTGACCCCGACGAACAGGGTGAGGCGTGGCGTGGCGGGATTTGCCTGGTACTGCAAGAGAACCGAGCGCAGACTGCCGTCCGCGTATCGGCCGGCCAGCGGCAGGAGCACGCGCGCCACTTCCCGGGTGCCATCATGGAGAATGGTGGACGGGAGATCCCGCTCGAAGAGCCACCCCTTCGGCAGTGGAATGCCGTTGGACGAGAGCGGGCTGGACTGCGTCGCATCGAAGACCCGCAGCACCAGCGCGAGCTGCTTTTGCGCCGTCGGTGGTGGTGGTGGCGGCGGTGGCGGTGGCGTCGTCGTGTCCCCGGTCGGTACGGGATCCGTCACCGTGAACGGGATGGTTCCGCTGCAATTGGATGAGGTGGCCACGAGGAGGGAACGACCGGCGCGCCGTGCCTTGGCGAACGCCCCACTGATGGACACCGTGGACGGATCGCTCGAACTCCAGATCAGGGTCTCGGCGACATACCGGCCGTTGCGCCGACGGACCGATACGGTAGTGGACAGGCGCGCACTGTCGCCAACCACCAGCGAGCTGTCCGAGGCCGTGATGCCTTGGCAGGTGGCGGTCGAACTGGTGATTGCCAGTGTGGCATCCGGCAGCGGCAGCTCCGGCGTGACGGGGGTATCCTGGCAGGCCGCAAGCAAGCCGAGCAGGACGGCGGGGAGGCCGACGCGGCGCGCGCGTCCGGTGAAGCGATGGAGGATCGACATGGTCCGTTCGGAGACGGGTTCGGCAGCCCGACCGGCATGGCATGTCCCGGCATCGGGCGCATGCGGTAGCCTCGTTGGCATTGCGCCCCGCGCTTTCGCGCGGTTTGCCGTTTCGTTCGGTCATCCGGCGCCCGG
>Ga0315902_10004524_pt1 | contig 20056 bp, 19 predicted proteins | sample LakEriMetagenome_9_FD_203523 | JGI IMG/M metagenome (GOLD analysis project Ga0315902, IMG submission 203523) | Freshwater fungal communities from buoy surface, Lake Erie, Ohio, United States - Buoy 12 MA117 | ecosystem: Environmental > Aquatic > Freshwater > Lake > Lake biofilm | place: USA... | reverse complement strand
ACGTTTGTTGCTGATGTGAACGCGACACAAGGCAATAAGACTGCGGTTACTTATCAGATTGTTGATCAGTTTGGTCAGACCGCGACTTCAACTTTGACTCCTGTGGTTCCAGCGCCGCCTGTTGCTGCGAATGACACGTCTTCTGGGGAGTTTGACACGAATCAAGTCTTTTCACCGTTGAACAACGACACCCCTGATACGGTTGCTTCGCTTGTGCCTTCTACTGTGCGTTTGTGTGCCACGACTTCAACGCCGAATGCTGTATGTAGGTTGACTTCGTTGACAGTTCGTGGTGAGGGCACTTATACGGTGAACACCACTACTGGTGTGGTGACTTTTGATCCGTTGCCTACTTTTACTGGTACTGCTTCACCAGTAAAATATGTGGTGGCTGATGTCGTTGGACAAATTGTCCATGCCACTATCACGCCAACCGTTGGCGAGGAAGAGCTACCACCGACCGGCATCAACGCAATGGAGAAGTTAGTCGTCTCAGCACTGCTCCTACTTACAATTGGACTCGGTCTGAACCGGGCCAAGTTTTGGGCTTCTTAAGCTGGAGGTAGAACATGAAATGTTTGGCACTTTCAGTCACGATCAGTTGCTCGAGATAATTGCTGTTATTGCCTGAATCGCCATCTTTTCCCATTCAGCACTCAAGTTCCGATCATCAACAACTTCAGGAATCACAAAGCTACTGATCAGAGACAATATGAAAACGGCAAGTGTTCGAGGATCGACACTCTCACGTAGCCAACCATTGCATTTTGCGATGTTCAGGGAATCAATGGCATCAATCAGTGCTGAATCAATCGCATCACGAAGAGCCTCGTGGAGGACGACGCGGTGGCGAGTATTGCCTATCAGCTCACTTCTGACGAGGCGAACTTCCTTGCGGCTTTCGTCAAATGAGTGAATCAACACATTCTTTACTATTTGAACAAAAGCTTCTTGAGACTCACAAGTTTGAACTGCCTCAATAAAAGGATCGATCGTTGTTATCAAACTTTTTTTGAACCTTTCAATGTGTGCCACAACAATGAGGTGTTCTCGATTTTTAAAGTAGTAAAACAGAGTGGATTCACGAATACCTACTTCGTCTGCAACTTGACGTAGTCGAAAGTTTTTCTCACCAAATTCATCGAGATGACGAATTGCGACACTGATGATCCTTGTTTCCTGATCGGTGATTGAGGCCATCGTTCACAGCATATGTTAAGAATTGTTGGGTCCAGTGAAAGCGTCTGTCCTGAAGCGCCCAGTGACATTTTGTGTTTTGATGGCGCGAAACATTGCATGTACTGAGTGAAATAACATGGAGATTACGAAAGAGTTACATGCTCAACGATAAATCGCCAGAGGTAAGGCAGTTGCGGCGTCCGGCACGCAGCGCGTTGCTCGACATTGATGTCGTGGCCATCACGGCTGTGGCAACCATGGTGGTCATGGGGGTGTGGTTGCGCCACGGCGGCGTTGACATGCTGGCGGGCTCAGCCCTCGATCGCTGGACTTCAGTCTCGCGGCTATCAGGGCTCTTTGCATCCTTCACGGGTTTGGTTGGCGTTGCATTGTCCATTCGTTCCACCCAGGTCGAGCGCAAGTTCGGCCTTGACACCATGTACAACTGGCATCGCATTCTTGGTGAAACGATGGCTATTGCATTGGTCGTTCACATCTGGAGTGGTGTGATGTCTTGGAGTGTCGAAGCCTCGGTCTGGAGTGCCATCCGCGATCTCACCGGCCGTGAGCCATATATGGCGATGGCAACAGTCGGTGCTTTTTTCATTCTCGTAGTGGCGTTCACATCACTGCGTGCCGTGCGACGCCGAATGTCGTACGAGACCTGGTACTTCATGCACCTGTTGTCATACGCAGGTTTTGCACTGGCCTTCTCCCACACGATCGTGCTGGGTGGTGACTTCAACGAGGATCCAATCGCCCGATGGATGTGGATTGTCGTTCACATCGGCCTTGCCGTCTGGTTGGTGATTGGTAGATGGGGTCGCGTGGTGCGAAGTGTTTTGAAACCACTACACATCACAAATCTTGAGAGCACCGGTGTAAACACAGTGGTGGTCACCCTCGGCGGTCCTGCACTGGAGAATCTTCGTGGTGACGCGGGTCAATTTTGTTACTTGCGTCCGGTAATGCGCCGCTCATGGTGGAAATCAAATCCGTACTCAATGTCCGCCGCGCCAACCACGGATGGTCTTCGCTTCACGATTAAGGATCGTGGCGATGCGAGTCAGACGCTTGGAACTCTGCCTCTTGGAACACGCGTAGCTGTTGAAGGACCATACGGCACTTGCACACCAGAGGTGCTCGCTGGCAACAAGTTGCTCATGATTGCAGGCGGTGTTGGAATTGGCCCGATCCGATCACTGCTGGAACGCATCGGACCCGAAACCGAACCTGTGATTCTCTACCGAGCACGCAGCGAGAAGGATTTGGTGCACGTGGAGGAGTTAACCGAGTTGGCGATCAGAGTGAATGGTCGCGTGCAGACAATCGTTGGCCCGACTTCCTCGTTGGCTGTAAAAGACCCATTTTCTACTGCTGTTTTGCTCACATCAGTGCCCGATCTGCAAGATCGTGAAGTTGTAGTAGCAGGCCCAGAATCACTCCTATTCGCTGCGTACAAAGGACTTCGTGCAGCGGGGATTGATGCTCTAGACATTCACTTTGAAAGGCCGTGGTGGTGAGATGACTCGGAACAAATCAGCAGATGATCAGTTTCCCCTTGCAAGACGGCTTGCCCCAGCGGTCCTACTTGCCAGCGGTGGAGTGGTGTTCCTGGCACTGGTGGATGGGCCCGAAAACATGATCATTTTGAACTCCTCAAGCACAACAGGCTCAGTGAGTTCGAGTTCATCGAGCACCTCGAACCCGACTGGATCAACGTCGACGCAGGAGCTCATTTGTGGTGCGTCCCGATCTACAGGTGCACAAGTTGAATTCAAGTGGGGAATCGTGCAAGTGGAGGCGCTACTGGATGGGGAAGGTGAACTTTGCGAAGTTGAAGTGTTGCAATTTCCAGACGCTGATCGTCGCAGTCTCGCAATAAACAATTTCGCATTACCGATCCTGCATGACGCCGTTGTTGTTGCCAAGAATGCAAATGTGCAAGCCGTGAGTGGAGCCACGCTGACCTCACGCGCTTACATGGCCTCGCTGCAGTTCGCACTGGACAACTCATGATGAAGCCCATTCTCAAATTTGCCGAACCCGTGATGGGCACCGTGGCCAGTGTGCATGTTGTCGCAGACCGGGTCCATTCACAGGTTGTTACAGCAGTGGGTCGAGTATTCGGCGAACTGCACCGACTCGAGGCACTTTTTTCAACTTTCATTAAGACGAGTGAGATTTCACGCATCAACAGCGGAGAACTCAGTCTCCTTGATGCTTCCCCAGAGGTGATCGAAGTAATGGATGCATGCACCTGGCTTGAGCATGTAAGTGACGGGGCCTTCGTGGCGCGTCGTCCGAATGGGAGCCTTGACCCGGCGGGGTTCGTTAAAGGTTGGGCGGGCCAGCGAGCGAGTAAGTATTTGGCTGAATTCGGATTGGATAATTGGCTAATAAATATCGGGGGCGACATTCAGACAGCTGGGTTAAACGCTGATAACGAGCCGTGGTCAGTGGGTATCTCAAATCCGCATAGTTCAGATGAACTGCGGTTTTCATTGGATGTAATTGACCAAGCTGTTGCGACCAGCGGTACCGGTGCGCGCGGTCTTCATCTTTGGGATGCGAAAGGTAGACCCGTTGAGGCTCTTGGGTCGATGACCGTCGTCGGGCCCGAACTGCGCTTGGCGGACGCATTTGCCACCGCTGCATACGTAATGGGCTTAAACGGCGTGGCCTGGGTGGAACAGTTCCCCGGCTATCACGCATTGGCGATAACGCTGAATGGGGATCTGCTTGCGCCAGCATGGGCGGTCTCTTCCATCTAAAGCACGCCGCCACAAGACGCTAAATACTCTCTCGCATTAGGGCTAAATAGGTTAAGACTTATTTCTTCATATAGCCTCTCCAACCGACTCGCATTTAGGGAGCGGTGCTGAAGACTCTGACCATTGAAATTCCAGAAGACGAGTGGCTCTCAGTTCTCGACCTCGCTGGGATGACGGATACCAATGAAAGCAATGGCTTTGGTTGGTTGCTGCTCAAGTGTGAGAACGGACTCCGCCGCTGGGCCGTCGGAACACCGCATTCAATCGCAATCATCAATGGATCAACTACAGACATTGAGTGCTTGGTGCCAATTTCACGGCGTCTTGTGCAATTCGCCGCAAGTGAATCCGGCACTGTAAGCCTTGTCATTCAATACGATGCGAATGACCAAGTGTTGTCAATGTCAGTAATTGGACGTGCAGGTCGCTTTGAAGTGGCTCCACCCCCAGCACATCCCAAGGATTACTTTTCGCTCATCTCAAAGCGCCGTCAAACTCCTGCAGGAATCACCGTTGATCCGGTAATTCTCGCCAACGCTTTGCACGCGATTATCTCCACCAAGAGCGGTGGTGGTGATCTTTATGGTCATCTTGATGTCGACGATGGAGTTTTGACGATTAGCGCTGACATACCGGACCTCGGCACTACCAAGTGTCAGTTGGACGGTAACTCGGTTGGTCACGGGTCGGTGCAAGTTGAACTCAGCGCATTGCACAGCCTGGTTAGATTTCATCCAACTGAGGTGTGCCTCCATATCCCCGTCGTTGATGGTGATCTGCTCTATCTGAAATCTGACGATGCCGCGGGAATGCTCACACCGATAATGAGTGTTCGTGAGCAGGCTCGCCCACATGTTGAAGATGCAATCATCAGCGCCTACGGAAAAATCGCGCTATATCGCGACCACGATGATGATTACCGTCTCGTGCGTCGCGGAACCCCGGTTTTTGGTCGCCTAATTGACAGCTATCCAACTCGCCTGCAGGTGTTCGCAGTGCTTCTCGATGAGATTGAAGCTACGCCTGAGCTTTACGAAGAAATGAATGACTACAACGTTGCACTTGGATATGTCCGTGTTACGCACATGGAAGGGCAAGTGTGGGCGGTCGTCGATTTAGTGGCTGAGTCAATGACTTCCGGGGAGTTGAGAACCGCTGTGGAGCGGATCACGACTGTGGCAGAAAAATTGGTGCCGATGTTGCAACTCCGTTTCGGCGGCGAGTCTTCTGCGGCCGAGGATGTTCGGTGGGAGTCTTACATCGACACGGTTGTAATGGCTGAAGTGCAACCAGGAAAATACGTCGCACTCAATGGCCGAGATGCGGTGAAGGAGTGGCCATTTGAGGGCCCAGTTCATGTGATTACAGCTTGGGATCCCCAAGGTGTCCATCGTTCAACCAAGGAAAATGAAATCGCGAACCAACTCCTTGCTGGTGACCTCCTCGCTTTGGGACTCCATTTCGTGCGCACCTACGGGGTCGGCATGGAGGATCACGATGGTGAGCCAGGATTCGCAGTCTGGGGTTCGACCTACGAAGATGCACGGAGGCTTGGAGCGTCTTATGACCAGGATGCGATTTTCGAGATCAGTGCCACGAAGTTGCTCCTCATCTCGTGCTTTGATGACCGTGTTTTCACCAAGGAACGCTTTCACTGATATCCACGCTCATCGCGCCAAGCTTTGCGACAATTGGTGCTGAAACGCGAAACAGGGAGCCGAGATGAGTGATCAGATTGACACGCGCAACTCGTGGCTACAGCCTGAGGTAATTGCGGATGTTCGTGACCGTGTACCCCTGCTCTATGTCGATGCTGTGCCGGTGCGGGCCGATGCTGACGGAATCGTCACCCATGTTGGTTTGCTTCTTAGGCAAGCCGCCGATGGGAGCATTAGCCGAATGGTTGTTTCGGGCCGAGTGATGCTGAATGAAACCATCCGCCAGGCTTTGATGCGCAATCTCGAGAAAGACTTGGGCCCGTTGGCGCTACCCAAACTTCCACCTGAGCCGGCGCCATTTACCGTGGCTGAGTATTTTCGTGATCCAGAGATCACAGGGTTTCACGATCCGCGCCAGCATGCGGTTGCGCTTGCATATGTAGTTCCGGTTTCGGGTGAGTGTCATCCCACGCAGAAGGCCCTTGACCTCGCGTGGTTCACGCCCGCTGAAGCGGTCTCTGAGCGAGTCCGGCGTGATATGACCGGCGGACAGGATCGTTTAATTCGTCTTGCTCTTGCTTCGGTGGGTCAATTGCCCTGACGCGTTCGCCGGCGCACTACTAATCGCTTAGCGCCACTGCGCGCCATCGGTGCGGGACTGTGTGCAGTAGTGCCCTCGTCGAGCTCCACGGTGATCCCGTGGCGGTCGATGTTGCCAGGGGTGCCTGCGGCTTCTCGGATTTCGGCGACTTCCTCGCGCGTTTTGCCACGCAGCATGTTCTCGATTGCAATCAATCCACTCGCAATCATGGTCGAACCAAGACCGCGCTTCTTGCGCTGCGGAGATTGCTCGGATGGCATGTAAAAGACCCTAGCGGCGCATACGATTTGATGGATGCCAGAGGGAGACACCATCTATAAGACCGCGGCAGCTCTTCGCACCGCTCTTGTTGGTAAGCCCTCTAGCGTCACTCTTGCGCCGCGGAATTGCGACATTCTTCCCGGTGATGGTTGCGCAGTTGAAGAAGTGCGCAACAAAGGCAAACACATCGAGATCGTTTGGGACGATGGAGTTGCGCTACACACTCACATGCGCATGACTGGCTCTTGGCATTTATATCGACCCGGTGAAAAATGGCGCAAAGCGGAGAACAAAGCTCGATTCGTAATTGAGACCGAAGATTGGGTGGCTGTTTGTTTTTCCGCACCGGTGGTTGACACGTATCGCGATGATGGCTGGCGTCGACACCCATTCGCTGGACAACTCGGACCTGATCTGTGTGATCCGCGCACGAATCTTCATGAATGTGCACGCCGCGTACTCGCTTATCACGACCCTGAAGCAACAATTGCAGAAGTGTTGCTCGATCAGCGAGTGATGTGTGGCATTGGCAATGTGTTCCGTTGCGAAATTTTGTGGGCAACTGAAGTTAGCCCGCGTGCGCGAGTGGGAAGTCTGGCTGAATCAACTGCGATTGAAATTGTTGAGACAGCAGCGCGACTATTGCGTGCGAATTTGAAGAATGCCGGTCGAGTGACCGTACCTGGCGTGCCAGGTGGGGTTGCGGTTTATGGTCGTAATGGAAAGTCATGCCTGCGATGCAAGGGCGTGGTTCAGGTACGCCGCGATGGCGAGCACGCCCGAATCCTGTATTGGTGCCCGCAATGCCAAAAGCGACACGTTCCAAGGCCTCGTGCCGATGATTCTGATCCAATCGTGAGGATGATTGACTCGCATCCAGTTGCCAGTGATTTTCTTCGTGACCTTGCTCAGCACAGGCCATTGACTCTGGATCATGACGGGGCAGTTATTGACCCCGATGAATTAGCTGGCTGATAACGATTCGAGCACGTTCATTCTTGTGGCGCGACGTGCTGGGTAGATGGCAGCGATCACACCAATCATGAACGACAAAATGAGAATTCCAATCGTGCCGCCGATTGGCAGTGTGTAGGACTTGAGCCCTTCATCGTCGAGAGCACGAACGATCACCCAACCAAGCGCGATGCCGAGTATGACCCCACTAACTGCACCGATCAGTGAAGTGATCACGCTTTCCCAACGGATAGATGAGCGCACCTGTGATCGGCTCATTCCCACTGCCCGTAGCAAACCGAGCTCGCGGCGTCGTTCGAACACTGACAGCAACAAGGTAATCACAATGCCAACCACGGCAATGATCACCGAGAGGGCAAGAAGGCCGTAGACAAGACCGAGCAACTGATTTACCTGCCCGGCTTGATCATCAATGTACTCAGAGCGACTCGCGAGTTTGCCAACACCAGATTGTTCAACTAGCGCACCGAGTTCAGCACGCGCCGATTCATCAGAGACGCCATCTTTCTTCACAATGTAGATGGCGAAGTCGAATTGTGAGGTTGGTCGATCAGCAAAGAGTTCACGGTTCACCACAAAACCGCCGGTGGTGAATGTGCCGTTGTCAAAGATGCCACGAACGGTCAGCTCGAGTTCGGATCCGTCCGTAAGCATTGCTTCAACAGTGTCGCCAATGCCCACTGCGAGTTTTTCTGATTGGCCTTCGCTTACAAGCACACCATCAGCATCAAGATCTGCTTGAGCTCCCTTAATCATCTCGAGATCAATTAAGCCGGCTGCAGTCACTGGATTGATCACACTGGCGAAGCGTCCCTTGTCAGCAATCTTCACAGTGGCAAAACCAATCGAAGTGGCTTGCTCAACTGAGCTGAGTTTGGCAACTTCATCTACGAGGGTTGGGCTGAGGCCACCAAAACCCTGAGTCTGCACACTGATTGCATAGTCACCCTTGAATTGCTCACCGATGAGATTGCGTATCTCAGTGCGCAGCGAAGCCGCAAGCACAGTGACTGCAGTTACCAAAGCCACACCGATCAGCACAGGGGCAGCCGTACGTGCAGTGCGCTTTGGATTTCGCGCTGCATTCTCGCGAGCCATCGTTCCAGTCACACCACGAAGGCGCTGTATTGGGGCGCCAATCAGCATTGCAAGTGGTCGCGCTGTGACAGGGCCAATTGCCAGCACGCCCATGAAGATTGCTACAACACCGAGACCAAGAATTCCTGCGGCGGCACCAGCAAACACTGCGATTACGGAAGCTCCACCGATCACAAAGCAAAGCACTGTGAAAACAAATCGGCTTTTACGTGATGTGACCACTTCGCTGACCGAATCACGCATAGCCGCGATAGGTGGCACTTTGCCAGCCGAGCGGGCCGGGAAGACTCCAGCAATGAGTGTGACGATCATGCCTACGACCAAAGTGGTGACGATCGCTGAACCTGTGATTACGAGACCCCTCGATGGAAGATCGACCCCGAATGCCTGCAACATTGCTTTGAGTCCACGTGACAAACCGATTCCGGCCACGATGCCAAAAGCTGAACCAATCAAGCCAACGGCTGCTGATTCAATGAGCAGTGCGCGCGTAACTTGTTTGCGACTCGCACCGATTGCACGCAACAGAGCACTTTCCCGCATGCGCTGCGCGGCAGTGATGGAGAACACGTTGTAGATAACGAACGTGGCTACTCCGAGTGCGATGAAAGCAAAGATGCGCAAGAAGATCGAGAAGAAGTCGAGCACCGCACCGATTTGATCCTGAGTTTCCTTGGTTATTTCATCACCAGTGAGGGTTTCAATTTCCTTGTAACTGGAGAGCGAGGCAGTGATCTTGTCGGCAAGTTCGCGATCACTGAGCGATCCGTCTCCGACCACGAGTACTGCATCAATAAATCCTGGAGTCCCAAGAAACTCGGTTGCTGTCTGCAAATCAAACAGTGCAAAAGTTGCCCCGCCTGGGGAAGAGACCCCGCCATATTTGGCTATACCGACGAGCTTGAAATCTCGTGTGCCTGCTTTAGCGCTGATACGCACGGTATCGCCAACCACATAATTAGCAGCATCGGCAGAACTCTCGTCGAGAGCCACTTCTGTGTCATTTGCGGGTGCGCGTCCATCAAGCAGTTCCCAAAAGACATCGTTCTCGGTCATTACCGCGCCAAATGTTGGCGGGCCATTGCCTTCACTGCCGATTGCTTCACCGTCTTTGCCGATGATGCGCGCATAAGCCTGCACTTGCGGTATCGCTGACTGCACACCTTCAACCTTGGCAACATCTTCGGCGATTGAGGCTGGTAGCAGAGTGCGTTCTTCTGCACCGAAGTCAGTTTCAATCACATTTGATGAGCGCACATATGCATTCACGTCGGCGAATACTTCAGCAAAGAGTGTGTCAAATGTTCTGTTTAATGTGTCGGAGAAAATCTGCGTGCCCGACAAAAATGAAGTGCCGAGAATTACGGCAAGTGAGGTCAGGAACAGGCGTCCCTTGCGCGCAACGATCCCCTTTAGGGCAACCTTCCACATGTGGTCAGTTTCCGAACTGCTTCATGCGGTCCAGCACCTTTTCCGCGGTTGGACTCCGCATTTCATCAACGATCTTGCCGTCAGCAAGAAAAACAATTCGGTCGGCGATCGCTGCCGCAACCGGATCGTGGGTAACCATCACGATGGTCTGATCGAGCTCATCGACAACTTTGCGCATGAATCGCAAAACTTCAGAGCCCGAACGCGAGTCAAGGTTGCCCGTTGGCTCGTCAGCGAAGATGATTTTTGGTTGCGAGGCAAGTGCTCGTGCCACAGCTACGCGTTGTTGTTGTCCACCAGAAAGCTCGCTTGGTTTGTGATGGAGCCGATCGCGAAGACCAACCGCGTCGATCACTCGGTTGATCCATGCTTCGTCACCTTTGCGATTTGCGAGCAGTAATGGGAGCCGAATGTTTTCTTCGGCTGTGAGGGTCGGCACCAGGTTGTATGCCTGAAAGACGAATCCGATTTCATCACGACGCAAAGTGGTGAGTGATTTGTCGGACAAACCCGTGAGGTCTGTGCCATCGATGATCACGCGCCCTTCGGTAAGGCTGTCAAGGCCCGCGAGGCAATGCATAAGTGTGCTTTTGCCAGAGCCACTGGGGCCCATGATCGCTGCGAATTCACCGACCTTGAAGTCGACTGTCACACCGTCCAGCGCATGAACCGTGTTTTCACCTTTACCGTATGTTTTGCGAGCCCCTTCGGCGCGCGCAGCAACATCCAGTGGGGGGGTTTGGAGATTTGTCACCCTGTCAGGCTAACGCCCTATTTCTTGTTGGGCTGTGGCAGAACGCGCAGGTACGGCTTTACCGTGTTCCAGCCTTGCGGGAAAAGCTGCTTCGCTTCGTCGTCACTCACCGATGCGCCAATGATCACGTCTTGGCCGTCCTTCCAATTCGCAGGTGTTGCCACTTTGAATTGTGCGGTCAGTTGTAGCGAGTCAAGAACTCGGAGAATTTCGTCGAAGTTACGCCCGGTTGATGCGGGGTAGGTGAGGGTGAGTTTCACCTTCTTATCTGGCCCGACGATGTAAACCGAGCGAACTGTGAGGGTGTCATTCGCATTTGGATGGATCATGTCGTAGAGATCGCTCACTTTGCGGTCGGCATCACCGATCATTGGGAAATTCACTGGCGTGCCTTGGGTTTCAGCGATATCGGCTTCCCATTTCACATGCGAATCCACAGGATCAACGGAGAGGCCGATGACCTTGGTGTTGCGCTTGTCGAACTCGCCCTTGATCTTGGCCACATAACCAAGCTCGGTGGTGCACACCGGCGTGAAATCCTTCGGGTGGCTAAAGAGGATGCCCCAAGAATCACCGAGCCACTCATGGAACTTGATGGTTCCTTGGGTGGTTTCGGCTGTGAAATCGGGGGCGGTGTCTCCTAGGCGAACAGCCATTTCTTGTCTCCTTCTAAAGGCCCGTCGTGGGCGGGGTTCTTAAATCCCTACTAGTTTGGTCAACTTTAGCACCGACGGCCCCTGGGGACAACTCCGCCACCCTGAGCGTGACACCTGTTCTTTAGATTGAAGTAATGAGCCTGCGCCGTATTTGCCGAATAATTCTCGCCGCAGCGCTCGCATTTTCAGTTGTTACCGTTGCCGATTTTGTTATTTCTGTTCGATCCGTTGCCGCTCTATACGGCACCAGCACACCGGTTGCGGGCCGATACATCGTGGTTGTTAAAGGTCAGCGCGATGTGGATGCGCTTGCTACCGAGCTTGCGTCTGATGGTCTCAAGGTGGTTCGAAAGTACAAACTTGCCGTGCGTGGTGTGGCAGTTGATTTGTCATCCGATCAGGTCACGCGATTGCGATCCAATGGTCGAGTTGTGTACCTCGAAAAATCCCGCAAGATAAAGATCACTGAATCATCGTGGGGAATTGACCGCATTGATCAGCGCACACTGCCGTTGAATTCGCGCATTGAGCGCGGCATTACGGGTGAAGGCGTTACCGCATACGTGGTGGATACCGGAATTGCTGCGGGTCACAACGAGTTCAGTGGGCGAGTCCGAAGCGGTTACAGCGTCTTTGGTTCCACCGCTGATTGCAATGGCCACGGCACACATGTGGCGGGCACAATCGGTGGCGATTCAATTGGCGTCGCCACCGCAGTGAACCTCGTGCCGGTGAGAGTCCTCGATTGCAATGGCTCAGGCACGATCGAAGGTGTGATTGAGGGTCTCAACTGGATGATTCGCCATCACAAAGAAGGTGAGCCAGCTGTTGCCAATCTGAGTCTCGGCGCGGGAATGTCCCAAGCACTGAACGATGCAGTCAAGGCAGCAGTCCGTGCAGGAATCAGCGTGGTTGTAGCGGCCGGCAACTCCGATGAAGATGCTTGCAATACGTCGCCGGCCAGTGAGCCAACCGCAGTCACCGTTGGCGCCACCACGATTTTTGATACACGTGCTTCCTATTCAAATTTTGGCCCGTGCCTTGACCTCTTCGGCCCAGGATCTGACATCGTCTCGGCAACCAATAACGGCAATGATTCATACCAAACCCTTAGTGGCACATCTATGGCGTCACCGCATGTGGCAGGTGTGGCTGCTTTGTATTTGGGGGTGAATCCCGATGCCACTCCGAGTGAAGTCCGCGATGCGTTAGTTGATGGATCGTCACGCAATGTTGTTCGCAATGCGAATGGCTCACCGAATGTATTGGTTTCAACTTTGGCGATCACCAATCCTGATGCTCCGTCACCAAGTTCACCGCCACCCGATCAAACCACCACAACCACTGCGCCACCATGGCGGCCAACCACCACCGTGCCAGAAGAGTTGGCTCCACCGCGCGTGGAGTTGAGCATTAATGGCCGCGATGTAGTTGTTGATGTGTCCAGTGTTGAACGTTATGGCTCCTACCAAAAAGTCGAGATCAGCCGTGGCTATTCGCGTTTGGTCACTAAGTATTCATCATCGGTCAGTTACATCGATGAAGATCGCGCCACTTCGTACGGCACGGTCACCTACACGGTGAAGGTATCTGACTACCGGGGTAGAAGTGCAAGCACTTCGGCGTCAATTCGTGTTGATCCACCTTCGCCACCGCGTGTGGATGAAGGTGATATTTATGTTTACAAAGACGGCTATCGATACACCGCAGTAGTGCCTTTCAACACCTACTACTCGGGTGACACAATTGCGCTCTATTGCGGTTACAGCGAAAAGCTGATCGCTTCGGCAAGTGGTCGCTCAGGCAAGATTGTGGTCACGTCGCTCACCAGCAATCTTTATTACTGCCGATTGTGGGGGTTGTCTGATTCCGGTGCGGCGAAGGATTACAACACGTTTGATCTGCGCCGTTCATAAAGGCCCGCTTAAGCGAGCTTCAGGAACATCTTTTTGACATCTTCAATTGCGTAGCCCTCGTCGGCTGACTGCTTTGGATTTGCGATGCACCACGTGAGGCCCGCGGCCACGATCGAAAACCCCACTTGCTCAAGTGCTTTGGTAGCCGCCGAGACTTGCGTGACAACGTCGCGGCAATCCCGCTCTTCAGAAAGCATCGATTGAATGCCACGAACCTGGCCCTCAATGCGCTTTAAGCGCTTCAACAGATCGTCAACGGTTTCATCTGGCAGCTGCATGGTGTCTCCTCGTCGGATTTAAGGATACCCACTGGGGTATAAAGATTCCATCACCCCTTGAGATTCGCGGCACGAGGTGGTACTTATCTATTTATGCGATATGGCGGATATCGCATACGGCGGAAATCTGAGTTACTTGCGGCATCTGTGCTTTTCACGGGTGTATTCGTAAGTACTTCGAAGGCGCAGTATGCACAAGAAAGTGCACCGGCTATCAACGCCGATGCAGTGGTCACTCAAGTGGCAGCATCAGGGGAACACTCCTGTGCGTTGTTCAGTAACGGCACCCTCAAGTGTTGGGGACTAAACGATGTTGGACAGCTCGGCCAGGGCGATGTTGATTCACGTGGTGACACCAGCGGCGAAATGGGTGATGTGTTGCGCCCGATCGATCTTGGTGAAGGGGTAGTAGCCACGCAAGTGGACACCGGCACAGACTTCACATGCGTGCTGTTGTCTGGTGGTGATGTGAAATGTTGGGGCGGCAACAACTACGGCCAACTCGGCAACGGCACAGTTGACTCCATTGGTGATGATGCATCTGAGATGGGTGACTCGTTGCTGCCCATTGATTTAGGTGCGGGCCGTCATGCCACTCAGATATCTGTAGGCAACGATCATGTGTGTGCGGTTCTGGACGACTCTTCGTTGAAGTGCTGGGGTTCAGGCGCGAACGGGCGTCTTGGCCAAGGCAACGTGAACAACCTGGGTGACGGCGTGTTTGAGATGGGCGACAATCTCGCTGCGGTATCGCTGGGTACGGGGCGCACTGTGAAGTCCGTGAGTGCTGGTGGCGCGCATACATGCGCGGTGCTTGATAATGACACCGTGAAGTGTTGGGGCGTGAACACCTACGGCCAACTCGGCAAAGGTAACAAGGTCACGCTTGGGGATTCTGTAGCTGAAATGGGTAATGGCCTCACTGCGATCTCGCTGGGTACGGGGCGCACTGTGAAGTCCGTGAGTGCTGGTGGTGCACACACGTGTGCGGTGTTGGATGATGACACGCTGAAGTGCTGGGGTCGCGGAGATTCGGCCCAGTTAGGAGCAGGCAACACCAACAGCCTCGGGGACGGCGCAAACGAAATGGGCGACTCACTGCAGCCCATAGCACTTGGTGATTCTGTGTTACCGGTGCAAGTGAGCGCGGGCGATGCTTTCACCTGCGTGTTGCGGGACAACTCAAGCTTGGTGTGTTTTGGAATGAATACCGATGGCCAATTAGGTATCGAGAGCACCGATCAAATCGGTGACTCATCAGATGAGACTGGGAACGGGCTAATCGCGGCGGACTTAAATATGGCAGTCGAGTTCGTGGCCGCTGGTGCCTCACATGCGTGTGCCGTTAGCGATACCGGGGCCGTTAAGTGTTGGGGCTACAACGCCGCGGGGGAGTTGGGCCAAGGAAGTATCGACACCTTGGGCGATGAGCCAGGCGAACTTGGGGTAGCGCTTGCACCGATCACATTGGGCCACTACCCACCAACGGTTGAACTCTGGGCGGACACAATTTTGGTGACAACAAATGAGTTCACTTTGATGCTCGGGGCCAACAGCCCACTTGACTGCGCAACGGTTTCAACGCTTGAAAATCAAGACTTCAACTTCTCCATGCTTGATCGCTTCACGGTCACCGATGACGGATCAGGAACATGTGTGATTGCGGCAACAGCGATCTATTTGCCTGGCGATATCGGCCTTGCGGGAATTAGCAAGGCGCCATCATTTTCTGTGAGTGATGTGTATGGGAACACCCAAAGCGATATTGCCAACACAGATTCTTTGTATGTCACCGTGGATTTAACAGAACCCTCCACCACTACAACAGTGGAAGAGACAACGACGACGACAACGACGACGACGACCACAACGACAACGACCACCACAACTACGACCACAACGACAACGACCACCACAACTACGACCACCACAACTACGACCACCACAACTACGACCACCACAACTACGACCACCACAACTACGACCACAACCACGACAGTCCCGCCAACCACAACCACCACCACGGTCGTGCCTGAATTGCGGCCCGCGGTTGGTGTGGGGCGCACGATCACTGCAACTGCATTGCTCAACCATCTGCGTTATCGCGCACCCGCTCAATCCAAGATCACTCTGCGAGTGGAGGCCGCCGATTCGCGGTATTGCAAGGTGTCCCAGGGCCGAATCAAGGGAGTAAAGCGTGGCTCCTGCCGGGTTGTGATCAGTGTGAAGCCACCAGGGTCACCGACGGTGGTGAAGCGGGTTCGGCTGTATGTGAATTGAGAGTAATCTGAGGAAATGACAGTAAAGCCGACAAAAGAACAGATCGAAGCGTTCATCGCCGCCCCCATCGAAGGCCCCGTGCACATGGTGAACCTTCTCAAGTTCGTTAAGACAACCGACGACGGTTTGAAGTCGGGCAAAGAGAGCTACAAGCAGTACAGCGATGCAGCGATCAAAATGGTGCAATCAACTGGTGGCAAGTTGGTCTGGATTGGTAAGCCGTGGACCGTTCTGATCGGCACCGAATCAGATGAATGGGATTTAGTAGCAATCGTTGAATACCCAAGTCGCGAAGCATTCCTCGAGATGACCTCGAGGCCTAAATACAAAGAAGCCGCTGGGGATCGCACGGCAGCGATCGAGCGCAGTGCGCTCATTCCCACCAAGCCAGGACGCATTGACTGATGGGTCGCAACATTCTGTTCATTACCACTGACCAAATGCGGTTCGACTGTCTTGGTGTCAATGGGGGAACTGTTGCCAAAGTGCCAGTAATAGACGGTTTAGCGAGTTCGGGGCTCAACTACACGCGCATGCATGCTCAAAATGTGGTGTGTATGCCCGCGCGCAGCTCAATGATCACAGGTCAGTATCCGCGTACTCACGGCGTGTATGCAAATGGCGTGCCGCTGCCATCTGATGCTCACAGCATTGCTGCGCACCTAAATGAGAACGGATATCACACCGCTCTGCTCGGGAAAGCACACTTTGAACCCGCATTTGATTTCGAAAACAAGTGGGACGAAAACAAATTCGCCGCAGCAGGAAGCACTGGTCCATATCGCGGCTTTGACTACATCGAGTTCGCCATGCACGGCCCTGAATTGCCGTGGCATTACGGACGATGGCTTAAGGCTCAGGACAAGAATGCGTGGAAAGGTTTTTATCCACTTGTGCGTCCAGACGGGAAAGCGCTGAACGACGCAGGAGGTGGAGACACCGGTGCGCCACAAGTTGCGCGCAATCCAATCGCACGTGAGCTGTATCACACCGATTGGGTGGCGGACCGCACGATTGAATGGCTGAAGTCCGTTGACACATCTGAGAATTTCTTCTGTTGGATGAGTTTTCCCGATCCTCATCACCCTTGGGATCCGCCGGAAAGCGAACTGCATCGCATCAATTGGCGTGATCTGGACATTCCCGATGGCTGCCCAGACTCCGAAGCAAAAGTGCGGGCGATACTTGAGAATAAGCCAGCGCACTGGATGGGCTACTACGACGGTTCGTTCTCGAACAGCGAAGGTGGGCCGCGCGCCTTTGTGCCACGCAATATGACTCACGATCAGATTCGTGAGATCAATGCGTTAAACCACATTGAAAATGAACTCATTGACGAAGCAACTGGGCGCGTATTGGCAGTGCTGGCCGAGCGTGGAGTTCTCGACAACACCGACATCATCATCACAACCGATCATGGTGAACTTCAGGGTGACTACGGTTTGATGTTCAAGGGCCCGTATCACGTTGATTCTTTGATGCGACTCCCGATGGTGTGGAAGCCGGCTGTTAATGCTGGGGTCACTCCAGCAGTGATCCACGAGCCCGTTGGTCAAATCGATCTTGCCGCGACATTCTGCGAAATCGCTGATGTGGAAATTCCCGATTGGGTTCAGGGCAAGCCGTTGCCAACTGCGCCTGGCGATGCCACGCGTGAGCGCGTTCTAACCGAGTGGGACAGTCAGTTTCCTGACAAGGACATGCGTTTGCGGTCAATCTGGCGCGATGGTTATTTGTGCACTGTTTACGAGCAAGGTGGACCAAAAATCAACGGCGTGCCGATGTACGACGGCACGGAAGGGGAGCTCTACACAGTCAATGACGGACCGCATCAGTTCATTAATCGCTGGGATGATCCAGATTTTCGCACTATTCGTGATGACCTCGTTGCCGACATGTACGCAAGTTTCCCTGAGCACCGAAACCCACGCTTGGCGGTCGAAGCCCCAACGTGATCGTAGGATTAGGCAACGCCAACGGGGAGGAAAATGCGCGCCGCAGTAATGCACGCTTATGGTGTGCCCGAAGATCTGAAAATCGAAGAAGTTCCCGATCCAGTGCTGAAACCAGGCTGCGTAATCGTGGATGTGAAGGCATCGTCGGTGAATTTTCCCGATGTGTTGATAATTGCAAACAAGTATCAGGTCACGATGCCGTTGCCGTTGACCCCTGGAAGCGAGTTTGCGGGAGTTGTTAGCGCAGTAGCGGAAGGTGTTGACAACCTGAAGATCGGCGATCGGGTGATGGGCGCCACTTTTGTTGGTGCATTTGCCGAGAAAGTTCTTGCACCGGCCATGGTGTTACGCAAGATCACCGACAAAGTTGATTACGCCTCGGCGGCGGCATTCATGGTCACGTATCAGACCTCCTACAACGCGCTTCGCAGTGTTGCCGATGCCAAAGCAGGTGAGTGGGTTGTTGTTCTGGGTGCAGCCGGTGGAGTTGGCAGCGCAGCGATTGACCTCGCAAAGATGCTCGGTTGCAAAGTAATCGCCTGCGCTTCTGATGATGAGAAGTTGGAAGCGTGTCGTGGTCGCGGAGCAGACGCCACGATTAACTATGAAACCGAGAATCTAAAAGAGCGCATCAAGGAAATCACTGGTGGTGGTGCCGATGTGGTGATTGATCCCGTCGGGGGTCACTACTCCGAGGACGCTCTGCGCGCGTGCAAATGGAAAAGCCGTTTTGTCGTGGTGGGATTTGCCGCCGGAGACATTCCAAGAATCCCTCTGAATCTCGTGCTCCTAAAGGGAGTGCACATCATGGGATTTGAAGTGCGTACGTTTCCTCAGAACGAACCCGAACTTTACAAACGCGACATGCGCGAACTCATGCAGATGCTCGACGATGGTTTCAAGCCGCTGATCGGAGCGACTTTTCCACTTGCGCAAGCGGCCGAGGCTTTGCGTTTCGTTGCAGATCGCCGCGCCACTGGCAAGGTCATCGTCACAAACGACTAGTTCAATACGCTCGCTTTGATAATCGCCATTGCTGCATCCGCGAGAAGCTCTGGTGCGCGTTTACCGACTGCGCCAGACATGCGATCCATACTGCGCCAGCCGTATAAGTTCTGCAGCAACGCAAAAGTATTGTCCGAGATCGATTCACGATCTATCCCAAGCCATGAACTGAGCTGATCTGCGAGCAACTGTTCTCGCTGATCACTGAGCGACTTGGCCGCCTTCCACTCAGCTGCAAGCACATCAACACTGCGAATCATCGCGCCATATTGCTTGACGAATTTGCATCGCAGTTCGGCAAGTGCCACGAGTCTCGTGTGTAGGTCATCGCCAACTGGTTCGGTAGAGAAGAATTTACGGATCCTTGGAAAGAGCGTCCGCGCTGATTCCGCTATGAAGTCGTCGTAGGAGCCGAAGTAGCGAAATAACGTGCGCTCTGAGATTCCAGCCCTCGCAGCGATGTCGGCAAAGGTGGGGTAAGGACGCCCCTCGGTGTAAAGCGCAAGTAGGGCATCAATCGCGGCTTCTTTCCCGCGAACCACACGAAGATGGCGGCCATCCGCAGACGGAACAGTATTTGATGGCACCAGGTGATTCTAATTTATTGTCACCATTTCTGACGGAACTCGAAATCTGTCACGACACGATTCCCATCCGATGAACCTTGGCGTTGACTGTTACCCTTTTTATGTGCCGTTGATCGACCTCAACCAACAGGGATTCCCCTCTAATTATGACGTTTGTGTAATTGGTGCTGGCGCCGCTGGGATCACACTCGCACTTGAGTTGAGTGATGCTGGACAGAATGTGTTGCTGTGCGAAGCAGGTGATCGGCGATTTGATGCTGCCAGTCAAGACGCCTATCAAGGCGAACTCACCGGCGAAAAGTATTACGAACTAATCACCGCACGAATGCGTTACTTCGGTGGTACTACAAACCACTGGGCGGGCTACTGCCATCCTTTGCAAGAAATAGATTTTGCGCCACGCAATGATCTGGTGGTGCCAGGTTGGCCGATTGCTTATGAAGACATCTGGCCCCACTACGAAAGAGCCGGGCAAATTACTGATCTGCCAGATAATGCGTGGGACTTTGATGGGCTGAAAGCCGCAGCTCAGTTGCCAACGATTCTTGGTGCAGATAGTGGGATGGACTCCCTTGCATTTCGCTGGCCACGTGAATTCAAGTTTCGAAAGTTGTATCTTGACCAGCTGATTGCAACTCCGAATGTGAC
>Ga0315902_10004523_pt1 | contig 20056 bp, 13 predicted proteins | sample LakEriMetagenome_9_FD_203523 | JGI IMG/M metagenome (GOLD analysis project Ga0315902, IMG submission 203523) | Freshwater fungal communities from buoy surface, Lake Erie, Ohio, United States - Buoy 12 MA117 | ecosystem: Environmental > Aquatic > Freshwater > Lake > Lake biofilm | place: USA... | reverse complement strand
AAGGTCGTGACCCTGTATATTCAGGAGATGGCCCGGCGCGGTTGCCATGGCTATGCATCGTTCGGGCTGAACGCCGCCCAGGGTGCAGCCGAACTGCAGCAGACCACCGAGGCCGCCCGAGAGGTCTTCACACTGATTGCCGAAGGATTGCACAGCCAATCGATCGACCGATTGCTGATTGCCCAGCCTCAGCAAGAGACCTTTCGCCGACTGGTCCACTGAGAGGGCCTCCGGGGGTGGGAGGGCCTTCCGGGGGTGGGGTTCCTGGTACCGGTCCCCCCCTCAACGTCAGCCCGGTCACGATCTTGGTCGCTGCCAAAACAGGCGGCGGCCAACAGCACTTGCTGTCGACCGCCGGTCACCAGACCCCAACGATCAGCCCTCAATCATGGGGTACCGGACAGTCGGCACTAGGCGATGGCCGCGATGTTGATATAGGCATGGACGTGCGGGGCACCCCGGAAATGCCAGACGAAGCCCGGCCCTTCGACCCGCCAGATGTCCCACTCCTTGTCGTCAAGCAAGTCTCCCTCCTGGTACCACGCGAGGTTCAGGCTCGTCAGTCCCCCATTGGCCTTCAGCACCTGGAAGACTTCATCCACGTCGGCCGTGCGGTACGGAGAAAGGAGGTGGCGCAGGGTCTTTTCGACCAGGGCCTGTTGGTCGGCACTGAGATCAGCGACCGGGACACCGGAGAACCGCCCCTCTTTCCCCTGCAGGGGGACCGCCGCCTCGGAGGGAGCCTTGGTGACGAGGGCCTTTTCGGCCTGCTTCGCATCCAGCGCCCGGAAGAGCTTGTTCACCGCCACCGTCTGGTCATTGAAGAGATTCTTGCGCGGGCTCTCTTCGCCATGGCCGTAGATCAGTGGGCCGCCAAAGGCCGCCTTGTCGACCGTATTGCCGTCGGCTCGCAGCGTGAGATGCCGACCCGTCAGCTCCCATTCGAACTTCCCGGCACCGGGAGTTCCGAAAAACGCGATGCTGTATCCCTCGAGTCCGCCGTCATCGAACTCAGTCTGCTTCTGGATCTTCTCAAATCCCTCGGGGCTGAGGACATTGCGGACAATTTCTTCGACCAGTTGCCGTTGCGCCGCCGTGTAGAAGTCTTCTCCCAGCCGAGGCTTGGTCACGTGCCAGTTCGCATTGATTTTCTGGCGCAGCTCATGTTCGAAAGGGAGGGCGATCTCCTTCTTTTGGGCCTCGGTCAGGGTCTGGAACAGCCGCGCGACCGCCTGTTCGGCCGGAGCTTCCAGCGAGGGGGCAGCCCACGCTCGGGGGAGAATTGGTGCCGACAAACTGCCCAGTGCAGCGGCCGAGGCTGTCTGCAGGAAACTCCGGCGGTCAAGACCGCCCAAACCAAACGCGGACGTGGGGCGCGGCATGGGGAAACGCTCCTTGGGGAGAAACAGTGAGCGGGGAGGGAGTGGAGGAGGATCGGAAGGAGTCATGCGGACGCCAACCAAACCAACCTTGATGCTACCGCCTCGGCCACGGCCGGGCAAATCGCTCGATTGCGTGTCGAGACCCCAGCCAGGGCATTTGTCGCGTGGGAAACCAGCCAGCCGGGATTCGCCGAATGACCATCGGGCAGATACAATTCGGGATGACCGTTGAGGTTCTGAACGCGAAGAAAGACAGCCCAGGCATGGCGTTGACGTCGAGTCCCATTGAAGAGGTTCTGCAGGCCCTGCGACAGGGAAAGGTCGTGATCGTGGTCGATGATGCCGACCGCGAAAATGAGGGAGATTTCGTCTGTGCGGCGGAATCGGTCACTCCCGAGACGATCAACTTCCTGCTGGAGATTGGCCGGGGCCTGCTCTGTGCTCCGGTGTCCCAGGAAGTCGCCGACCGGCTCCAACTCACCTCCATGGTTCCCGCCGACCAGAACACTGCCCACCTGGGAACCGCCTTCCTGATTCCGGTCGATCACAAGGACGCCGGGACAGGGGTGAGCCTGGAGAACCGCGCCCTGACACTGCGTCGGCTCGCCGATCCGAAAGCCCAGTCGGGAGAGTTCCTGAAGCCGGGACACATCCCTCCCCTGGCGGCCAAACCGGGCGGGGTGCTGCGGCGTGCCGGTCATACCGAGGCGACGATCGACCTGCTCAGGATGGCCGGGCTGCAGCCGGTGGGAGTGCTGATCGAGATCCTCAGCCGGCACGGAACACGCATGGCCAACGACGCCGACCTGCAGGCACTGGCCCAGGAATACGCGCTGCCCATCATCACGATCGAAGAATTGATCAGGCATCGCCGGCTGAGCGAGCGACTCATTCGCCGGGAGGTCGAGACGCGACTTCCTTCGAAGTACGGCGACCTCAAGGTGATCGCCTATCGGGTCGAGCATGAAGAGCAGGTCCCACTCGCAATCGTCCTGGGAGACCTCGCTTCGAAGCCCGCCCCACTCGTCCGGATGCACTCGTCCTGTTTTACGGGAGACCTGCTGGCCTCGTTGCGGTGTGATTGCGGTGACCAGCTGCACATGGCACTGTCGATGATTTCGCGCGAGGGGGCGGGAGCCCTGGTTTACCTCCCCCAGGAGGGGCGAGGAATCGGGTTGATTCCCAAGCTGAAGGCGTATGTGCTTCAGGATGAGGGATTCGACACCGTCGAGGCCAACCACAAGCTCGGGTTCAAGGCCGACATGCGGGACTACATGGTGGGGCTGCAAATCCTCAAGGACCTCGGTCTGTCGCAGATCCGCCTGTTGACCAACAATCCCAAGAAGACCAATGCGTTTGTCTATTCGGGAGTGAACCTGACCGTGGTGGAACAGATTCCGATCATCGCCCCTCCCGAGCGCGAACGGGCCGAGTACATGGCGACGAAACGCGACAAGATGGGGCACAGCTTGCCAGTCGACTCGGAAATCACCCCGCCGGCAACTGAATCAAGTCGTCCCGCGGGCTCCTGATCGGTTCCAAATCCCCCGTCTGTCTGCCCTGCTTCCCGATTGACCATTCCCATGTCCCAGGCGCTTGTCCAAAGGCTGCAGTCGGAACTTGACCAGTTGTGGCTGGTGGATCCCCACACGCACATCAATCCCCTCCAGGCTCCGTCGCGGACCCTGGCCGACATCCTGGGATACCACTACTACACCGAGCTGGCCCATTCGGCGGGAATTCCCCGCGAGCAGATCGAGGAACCGGGCTTGTCTCCCCGCGACAAGGTCGGCCGGATTGTTCCCGGACTGGCGGCGATCGAGAATACAGTCCAGCACTCCTGGCTGCTGGAGATCTGCCGCGACCTTTTCGGATTCGAGCACGACCGGATCCACGAGTCCAACTGGGAACGTCTCTACGACCAGAGCCTGGCGATTCTCGCCTCCCCAGGCTGGGAACGAGAGATCCTGCAACGCAGCCGGTTGACCGGGGTGTTCCTGACCAATGACTTTGACGATCCCCTTGCCGGGTTCGACACCAGCTTCTACATCCCCTGCCTGCGGACCGACGACCTCGTGTTTCGGCTCAGTCAGCCCGAAACGCGGCAGCGTTTCCGACAGGCGACCGGCGGCGAAGCCTGGGAGGTCGACTCGCTCCGGGAGGGAATCCGCAAACTGTTTGCCCACTTCCTCAGCCACAACGCCCGGGCCTGCGCGATCTCGCTTCCCCCCGATTTCGCCCCGGCGGCCGTTTCCTCCTCTGTTGTCGAGCCCTTGCTGGGGGCGCTGCGGCATGGTCGGCCTCTCTCGGCCAGCGAGCAGGGCATCCTCTCACGGTTCGTTTTCTGGAGCCTCGCCGAAGAATGTGCCGAAGCCCACCTGCCATTTGACCTGATGATCGGAGTCAACCGGCGGGTCTACCCGGCCGGCGTGTACCAGGGGCAGGACCTCTTCGACAGCCGCTGTTCGCTCAGCGCCTATGCCGGCCTGTTCAACGCGTTTCCGCGGGTCACCTTTCCGGTCTCGGTCCTGGCCCATGGGGTGAACCAGGAACTGGTGAGCTACGCCTGGATCTTCCCCAACGTGGTGACCAGCAGCCACTGGTGGTATTCGAACATTCCCGCGTACATCGAACCCGACTTGCGGGCCCGGTTGCAGGCGGTCCCCCAGACGAAGCAGATCGGGTACTACAGCGACATGTACAAGCTGGAGTTCGCCAAGCCGAAATTCGGGATGTTCCGGCGGGTGCTCGCCAGGGTACTGGCGGAGGACTTTGTGATGGGACGGGGCTGGAGCGAAACCTCCGCAGTCGCACTGGGAAAGACCATTCTGTGCGACAATACCGAGCGAATCTTCCCGGGACGGGGGCCGGGACGAGGAACGTGATGACGGACGAAGAGCCCGGGACTCCCAGCCACTCACGCGGAAGTGATCTGACCGATGAACGCCCCCAGCGCGGCAAAACTCGTCGTTTGGCGTAATGGCGATGTGGAAGTGTTTGAGTTGATTCCCGAGGTCACCCGCATCGGCAGAAAACTGCCAGGGGGCGAAAGCTCGGTGGACGTTGCGATCAATTCGAGCCTGGTCGCACGGGAACATGCCCGCATTCTGAGAATTCAAGCGGAATATTGGATCGAGGATGGAGGCAGTTCGGGAGGCACGTGGGTCAACGGCAGGCAGATCCAGGTGCCGACCATGCTGCACTGTGATGATCGCATCAGGATCGGCCGTACCCTGATGCGGTTTGTTTCAGCGTTGGACACCGATGCCGGCCATTCCTGACCGGAGACAGCGGTGACAACTGTCGCCACCGTGGCGTCAGCCGTTTTATGACCATTCCGGATCAAGCCACAGAAACTCCGGGGCGAATATCAAGATCCGCCAGGCATACGAAGACACGATCTTTTTCGGCTTCGATCAGAGGAGTATGCGTCCGGTGGATTTGGCCGATGGAAGAGCCTCTTGGGGACACTGTGGAGAGCAAGAAAGCCCTGCCCACGCCGTTTCCGAATCGCCGAGATGGAACGACTGAAAGAACTCTCCGGGCAAGCCGCTCGCAGTCCTTGAAAACCGCTCGATTCAGCCAGCCTCGCAGCCGCACTCCGCTCGACAAATCTGATGGCGATTTGCGACCCGATGGGCAGCCCTTCGGAAACGGAACCCGGGAGGAACGACGCCGCGTTGTGTCCCTGCGATATTGACGGCCCCAATGCCGTTCCCTGGCAGGGATTACCGCATCACCCGCTTTCCGTTCCGGGAGGGTTCAGGCCACAACCGGCAAGTTCTGTCGATCAACGCAAGGCGGCCACTTCCCCCCGGATTTTCCCCCGGGAGGCCGTCCTTGAATCCTTGGGAAGAATTGATCGGACCGACAGACTTTCAGGGCAGTGACACAAATTGATGCGGCGGCGTGGCACCAACGCCAAGATGGCGGTACGCTAAAAACGGATTCTGGGTCGAGGTCTTCCCGGGCCGGCCACGGGTGAGGGACTTGCTGAAGGGGTCAACGCTCGGATGTCACAATCAAACACCGCGAAGCTCATCGTCCTGGATACGGGCGAAGCCATCGAATATCTGCTGACGCGAGATGTGACGAAACTCGGAAGACTGCTCCAAGGCCGTGAGCAGGTCAGCGATATCACCATCGATTCCAACATGGTTTCCCAGAAACATGCCCGAATCGTGCGTCGGGGAAGCCAATTTTTCATCGAAGATCTCGGCAGCACAAACAAGACGTTTGTCAACGGCAGTGAAGTCAAGGCACCGGTTGAGCTGAAACACGACGACCGCATCAAACTGGGTCCCAAACTCCTCCGTTTTGTCCTCCCCTCACCCCCACCGCAGGGGCGACTTGCGGATCCGGCGACGGGCGCGCCCCGCGATCTGAACGTCGAAATCAAAGAAGACCTGGAGTCTTCCGGGCTGGTGACCGGCACTGTGGATTCCGGGTCCAGTCGGTTTGGAATCCTGCAGGCAAAGCCTCAGGAAAAACTGAAGGCAATCATCGCCATCAGCCAGGCACTTGCCGGTACGATTGAACTCGAATCGATCCTTCCCCGGATCCTGGAGAGCCTGTTCCGGATTTTCCCATCGGTGGACCGTGGGGTGATCCTTCTGAAACACCCCACAACCGGCCAAATGATTCCCCGGGCGACGCGGCATCGGAAAGCCCAGGAAGATGAAAGTGTCGTCCTGAGCCGGGCGATCGTCACGATGGTCCTCGAAAAGAGGCAGGGAATCCTGTCAGCCGACGCCCTGGGCCCGTATAACCCGAGCGAATCGCTGGCCAATTTCAAAATACGGTCAATGATGTGTGTTCCGCTTCTGGGATTGTCCGGTGAACCGATCGGGTTGATCCACATCGACACGCGGAATATCGAGGAGAAGTTCAACCAGGACGACCTCGACCTGCTCGCCGCCATTGCCGGCCAGGCCGCACTCAATTACGAGACGGCCCGCCTGTTCGAGTCGCACCTGGCAAAACAGAAATACGATACCGAGATGGGGATGGCTGCCGACGTCCAGCGGGCACTGCTCCCCAGCGTGTTGCCCCGTTTGGACGGTTATGAGTTCTTCGCCTCGTACGAGTCGGCCCAGGCGGTGGGGGGTGACTATTACGACTGCCGTGTTCAGGAGGGATCCCGGGTGTGGGTCGCCTTTGGGGATGTCGCGGGAAAAGGGGTGGCCGCATCCCTCATCATGTCGCGGTTATCGAGCGTGGTGCAGAGCACATTCGAGTTCGTCCCGGATGTCGGCGAAGCCCTGGCGCGCATCAACACCCACATGAACGCGAACATGATCGAGGGGCGGTTTGTCACGCTCGTGCTGGCGAGCCTCGATCTCACCACACACGAAGTGGCCATCGCCAGCGGCGGCCACATGTCTCCCCTGGTGCGACGGGTCGATGGTACCGTCGAAGAGTTTCCCGAAACGGTCATCGGCTTCCCCGTGGGAATCGTCGACGACGTCGGCTGCGAGGTTGTACGGCGAACGCTGAATCCTGGCGAGACCATCGTGATCTACACCGATGGGGTCAGTGAAGCGCACGATCCCCAGGAGAAACTTTATGGCACCGACCGCCTGCGGGAACTCGTCAGCCGGTCCTCGGCCGAACCCGCACAACTCGGGAAAGCCATTCTTGATGATGTGCGGAAACATGCGGCGGGAAGTCCGCAGAACGATGACATCACCCTGATGGTCTTCGGCCGGAGTCCCTCTCCTGCCAACTGACCCGAACTGCCATCCGCCGCTTCCCGACCTCCCGCACTCCATGCCCGCCCCTTCGGACGCGCCATTTGAAGCGCAATTGACCGTCGAGAATTATCTGCACGGAGTGCGGATCGACTCGTTCCTCGTGCGTCATTTCCGCAATTACACCCCCTACCGGATGCAGCGGCTCGTGCGCGCCGGTCAGGTGCGCATCGAGGGGGTCCAGGCCGAATCCAGTTCCCGGGTCTACCGCGGACAAGCAGTCCACGTCCGCCTGCTGGAACCTCCCGACCACCTCCTGCCCGCCGAACCCAGAGAACTGGAAATCCTCTACGAAGACCAATGGCTGGTGGTGGTCAACAAACCGGCTGATCTCGTCGTGCATCCCTGCGGCAACTTTTCGAGTGGCTCTCTCGCCAATGCCCTGCAGGCCCATTTCGATCGGCAAACCCAACTTCCGGGACTGGTCCGGCCCGGCATCGTGCACCGGCTCGATCGGCTCACCAGCGGTGTCATGGTCTGCCCCAAAGACCATCTGGCCCACCGACACCTGGGAATCAGCTGGGAGCAGGGGCGGGTCTCAAAGGCCTACCTCGCCCTCGTCTACGGAGAGCCTCTCGAGGATCGCGGCGAGGTCGGCACACCAATCGGACAGTGGCCCGGCGGGGGAACCATTCGGATGTCGGTCTCGACCGATGCGATTGACCCCCGTCCCTCGCGCACGCGGTACGAGGTCCTGGAACGATTTCGGGGCTACTCCCTTGTCCGCGCCCGTCCCCTGACTGGCCGTCTGCATCAGATCCGGGTCCACATGGCGTCGATCGGGCACCCCTTGCTGGCCGACGAGTTTTATGGTCCCAGCCCCGTGTTCCGCGAGGCTGACCTTGCCCACCGGGCCAAGCAACTTCCCAGTCCCTTCTTCGGATCGGGAGATCAACTTCCCCAGACCGGCCAGTCGCTGCGACAGACCGCGAACGTCGACGAAGAGGATGCGGAGGATGAGAGAGAGACTCCACGCCTCCCAAAGGCGGACGATCCCCTCAATCCTCTTCTGATCGACCGCCAGGCACTGCATGCCGAGCAACTGCAGTTCCTGCACCCCATCACGCTGCAGGCGATGGACTTCCGCGCCCCGTTGCCGGCCGACATGGGGCGTGTCCTGGTCGCCCTGCGACAGACGGCCGGCCCCAACACCCCGGCTGGGTGAGGCCAGGGGTGTGTCGTCACGAGTCTCGCTCTCAGTTCCCCTGGGATGACGAGAAGGGAACCGGCGACGCAACGAATTTGTCCACCACAGCACGGTCTGGGGTATGTCCCAGCAGGAACCAGACCAGTTCACGGGGTGCAAGCGGACTTTCGGCCAGTTCGCGGGGATGGCCGACCACATCTCCGAGTCCGACGAGTCCCGAACACCAGGTCTGCAGTTGTTCGTCGCACCAGAGACGGCTCCGTTCATCCAGCCGGACCCCCAGTTCCTCGAGCCCAAGATCGGCCGTCCGTCCGCGTCGTTCCGTCGTCACCAGCAACCGCTCGGCCGACAGCCGATCCCCCGAGAGAAGTTCGACGGAGACCGAGCCATCCGGGTTTTTCGATGACATCGTCACCTCGGAATCGAGCAGGACCCGCACTCCCAGACGCTGGAGTTGCCGAAGGATCGTCGAGCCAGAGACTCCGGGACCGATTGGAAGCCGATGGCGCCGGTCGATCAGCGTCACACGGGTCCCGAGCAGGCTGAACAGAAACGACGCTTCGAGCCCCGTCGCACCGCCCCCCACGATCATCAGAGAACGGGGGATCTCACGGAGGGTCGCCACCTCGTCGACCGAGAAGATTCGTCCTCCATCGGATACAGCCCACGCGGGCATCTCGGTTCGGGACCCGGTCGCGACAATCTTGAGAGGACTGCTCAGACGCATCTCCCGTCCGGAAAATTGCAGTGCGACCTGGTCCGCCCCCAGAAACCGCACCTTGCCCGCGAAGCTCTGCACCTGAAGCCTGTCCAGACGCTGCTGCACAACCCGATGTGCACACGCTTCGCGCTCCACCGCCTCTTCGGCCAGAACCGCCGGACTGGGAAGGCCAGCCTGCGAGCGGCGTCGCGGAGAGTCGGGAAACACAGTGCGGGTACAACTTGCGATCGAATCCCGCATCCGCTGCAGCCACTGCGGAGCCCCACCCGGTGCAAACCAATCCGGCATCCAGGGTTCCACCAATGCGACCCGGGCCCCCAGACGACCAGCGGCAACAGCGGCCTCCAGGGCTTCGGACGACGTTCCCAACACAATCACATCAAAATTCATGGCACAACTGCAGTAGTGTTCACTGTTGAGCCTGCGGGTCACTCCTCCTCCCTCCGCACATCTTCCCTGGATTGCGCAAGCTGCAGTGCATATCGGACGATGGGATGAATACACAGGAGGGGAAATCTTTTCCGAACAGGATCTTCAGTGAAACTGTCGGGTATCTTGACGATCGTATCGACTGTAGGGGAATGCGTTCGCCGCACCAAAGGCCACGATAAACATGCGACTTTCGCAGAAATTCTGACTCCAGACTTGGCACGACGCGAGCCTGTATCGCCCCCGCTGCCAGCGAAGTCTCAGCCTCAGACGGCACCGCCCAGGACGGGGATCTCGCCCTCACCGCAATCGGGCCTCGGCCGGTCAGGAGTCCCGGGTGGACTGCTACCGAAGTGGACGGGAACCGAAGTGGACGGGAACGGCTTGGACTGGCACCGGCTTGGACTGGCACCGACTTGGACTGGGCTTTCCGGGATGGGAGGGTTGGTCTAGGCTTTTGTTGGATGTTCCCTGTCCCTTTGGTGACCCAACTCCATGTCGGCCGCGAGTCCGCCTGTGCCCCGCCCACCGATCGTCTTTTATGACGGTGTGTGTGGTCTTTGTAACCATTGGATCGACTTCCTCCTCAGGCAGGACCGCCATCAGCGGCTCCAATATGCCCCCCTCCAGGGAACCACCGCCGCACAGACGCTCCCTGGTGGGGCCCAGCAACAACCCGAATCGGTCATTCTCTGGGACGGACACACGCTGCACGAGCGATCGGATGCCGTCTGGCGCATGCTCTGCCTGCTCCCTTTCCCCTGGCCGTGCTGCGGTTGGGCCCTGAGAATGGTTCCGGGATTTTTGCGGAACCTCGGCTATAAATTGGTGGCCCGGAATCGTTACCGCTGGTTTGGCCGAAAGGAAACCTGCCGGATGCCAACCCCTGCCGAACGGGCGTTGTTTCTCCCCTGAACGGAGCGTCTGATGCTGATTCGAGGATTCCTGGCCCTCGTGGGCGTGGTCTACGTCGGCCTGGGAGGCTGGTGCCTGGCGCGTCCCGAGCAGACGGCGCGTTCTGTCGGTTTCGAATTGATTCCCGGGGCCGGGGTTTCGGAATACATGGTGGTCTACGGAGGCCTGGAATTGGCGATCGGTCTGCTCTTCCTGCAACCCCTGGTGCGTCCAGACCGGCTGTCTGCCATGCTCGAAGCCTGCTTCCTGATTCACCTCTGCCTCGTCCTCGTGCGCTCATGGACGCTGCTGGCCATTCCCGGGATTCCCTCCTTCACAAAATCACTGGCGATGGGCGAGTGGGTGATTCTCCTGCTTTCGGCAGTCTGCCTCTGGATGCACCGCACCACAACCCCACCAACCGCCCCATTCGGAGGCCCGTGATTTCGGGATGTCCCCAGGCCCCAGCCTCATGGATCGCGATGAACAACTGGCAACACTGATCGCCGACCTGACGGCGCGGGCCAGGCACGGGGACGTACCAGATCTCGAGGAGGTTGCGAAAGAGCATCCCCACCTCGCGCAGGAATTGCGTGAGTTGTGGCACATGGCCGAACTGGTCGATTTTCTTGCCCCAAAATCCTCGCAGCATGCGGGAGCCGAACGGCCCGCTTCGCCCCAGCCCGCCAGTGGCGGCGAACCCGAACGTGTGTTTGGTGACTACGATCTGTTGGATCAGTTGGGAGCCGGGGGAATGGGGGTGGTGTACCGGGCACGGCACCGCACCCTGGGTCGGATCGTCGCCTTGAAAATGATCCGCCGGGGAACCCTCGCCACAGCGAATGACCTGGCGCGTTTTCGAGCCGAGGCCCTGGCCAGTGCTCACCTCGATCATCCCCAGGTGATCCCAATCTACGAGGTTGGGGAGGTTGATGGCCAACCGTTCTTCACCATGAAGTTTGTGCCCGGCAGTACGCTGGCGTCCCGCCTTGCCGAAGGTCCCCTCACAGCCCGCACAGCTGCCAAGCTGATCCTCGAGGTCTCACGCGCGATCGCCTACACCCACGAACAGGGGATTGTCCATCGGGACCTGAAGCCTTCGAATATCCTGATTGACGATTCGGGACGGGCGCACGTGGGGGACTTTGGACTGGCGAAGCGGGTTGCCATCCGCCCCCTGCCATCCGACCAGCCGCTGGAATCTGGAGAAACTCCGTCTGGGGAACGGTACTCCCGGCAATTGCTCGAGCGACTGCTGCCCGATCAGGCCTGGCAGTCGGATGGCTCGGAATTGCTGACACGCTCCGGTGTGATCATGGGAACACCCAGCTACATGTCACCCGAGCAGGCGACCGGGCGGAACACGCGCGTGGGCCCAGGCAGCGATATCTACAGCCTTGGTGCCATTCTTTACCAATGCCTCACCGGACGCCCTCCATTCCAGGCCGCGTCACCGGTCGACCTGCTGCTGCAGGTGCTCGAGCAGGAACCGGTCGCTCCCCGGATGCTCAATCCAGCCGCGGATGCCGAACTGGAAATGATCGCCCTCAAATGCCTCCAGAAACCACCGGAACTGCGGTACCCGACCGCCGACGAACTGGCTGACGACCTGCAGGCGTGGCTCTCCAACGAACCAATTTCGGCCCGTTCCACGACCATCCTGCAGTTGATCAACCGTCTCTTTCGGGAAACGCATCATGCCGTCGTCCTGGAAAACTGGGGGTTGCTGTGGATGCTGCACAGCCTCGTGCTGCTGTTCCTCTGCACGGTCACCAACTGGTTTCAGTGGCGGCGGATGGAATCGCGGCTTCCCTATCTGGGACTCTGGATCCTCGGGCTTGGTGCCTGGGCACTGGTCTTCTGGACGCTCCGCCGGAAGGCGGGGCCCATCACATTTGTGGAACGGCAGATCGCCCACATCTGGGGGGCCAGCATGCTGGCGAGCTCGCTGCTGTTCGCCGTCGAAACCCTGCTGGGAATGCCGGTCCTGAATCTCTCACCGGTGCTGCCACTGATTGGCGCCACGGTCTTCATGGTGAAGGCGGGGACCCTGTCGGGACAATTCTACCTGCAGGCGATCTCGCTCTTCGCGACGGCACTGGTGATGGCTGAGATTCGGCAGGCGGGGCTACCCGATCTTGGACTGACCATCTACGGTGTCGTCTCCGCCCTCTGCTTTTTCATCCCGGGCTGGAAATACTGGCGGCAGGCAACCGTCAGCCACCGACTGAAGGCGGCCCACGACGAAGCGGCAAGCTCTGGATCCAACTCTCGGTACCAGAAACGACAACAGCCTGGAATGGCGTCAGAGACGCGTTCCAGGCTGTCTTCAGATTCCAGCAGTCGACCGCAACCCTAGGAACGACCCACTGCGGCGGCACGGATGTATTCGCGATTCAATCGGGCGATGTTCTCGACCGTGATTCCCACCGGGCAGGCCGCTTCGCACTCATTGGTATTGGTGCAACCACCAAACCCTTCGGCATCCATCTGGGCGACCATGGACTGCACCCGGCGGGTCCGTTCGGGCTGTCCCTGGGGAAGCAGGGTCATCTGCGAAACCTTCGCCGAGACAAACAGCATCGCCGAGGCATTCTTGCACGAAGCCACACAGGCACCGCAGCCGATGCAGGTGGCTGCTTCAAACGCCTTGTCGGCATTTTCCTTGGGAATCAGAATCGCATTCCCGTCGGGAGCATTGCCGGTGTTGACCGAGACATAACCTCCCTTGCTGATGATCCGGTCAAATGCCGACCGATCGACCACCAGATCACGCAGCACCGGGAATGCCTTGGCTCGCCAGGGCTCGATGACAATGGTGTCGCCACTGCGGAAGTGCCGCATGTGGAGTTGGCAGGTCGTGGTGGTCCGCTCGGGACCGTGCGCCTGACCATTGATCATGAGGCTGCACATGCCGCAGATCCCCTCGCGGCAGTCATGGTCGAAGGCAACCGGCTCTTCCCCCTGCTGGATGAGTTGCTCGTTGAGCACATCCAGCATCTCCAGGAAGGACTGGTCGGGCGAAATTCCGTGGACCTTGTAGACCCGGAACTCTCCCTGGGAGGCGGAATCGGACTGCCGCCAGATCTTCAGGGTCAGACTCATCGAGCCATCGCTCATTACTTGTAGCTCCTCTGGACCGGCTGAACATCCTGGAACGTCAGCGGCTCCACATGCCGGACGGGATCCTGGTTCTCACCTGCAAACTGCCACGCCGCCACATGGCTGAAGTTGGCATCGTCACGCAGCGTATCGTTGTCCTTCGTCTGGTACTCCTCGCGGAAGTGACCACCGCACGACTCGCGGCGGGTCAGGGCATCGAGGGCCAGCAACTCGCCAAACTCGAGGAAGTCGGCCACGCGTCCCGCCTGTTCGAGATTCTGGTTGAGGGAGTTCCCCGAACCGGGCACCCGCACATTCTGCCAGAATTCCTCCCGCAGACCGCGGATTTTCTGAATGACCTGCTGCAGTCCCTTCTCGCTGCGGGACATGCCGCAGTAATCCCACATCAGCTTCCCCAGTTCACGGTGGAAGCTGTCAGCCGTCCGCTTGCCATTCACATTGAGCAACCGGTAAATCCGCGCCCGGGTTTCGCTGACACACCGCTCAAACTCGGGGTGATCGGTGCTGACCGGGGCCAGCTTGCGACTCGCCAGGTGATCTCCCACGGTGTAGGGGGCGACAAAGTAACCGTCCGCCAGACCCTGCATCAGGGCACTCGCCCCAAGACGATTGGCACCGTGATCACTGAAGTTCGCCTCTCCCAGCACGAACAGCCCGGGAATGGTGCTCTGCAGGTGATAATCAACCCACAATCCGCCCATCGTGTAATGCACGGCAGGATAGATGCGCATGGGGGACTTGTACGGATTTTCATCCGTGATCTTCTCGTACATGTCGAACAGGTTGCCATAACGGGCCCGGATCGCCGCCTCTCCATCCCGCCGAATGGCGTCGGAGAAATCAAGGAACACCGCCTGACCACCGGCACCAACACCAAACCCGGCATCGCACCGCTCTTTGGCAGCCCGTGACGCCACGTCACGGGGGGCCATGTTGCCGTAGGTCGGATAACGCCGCTCGAGGTAATAGTCCCGTTCGACATCGGGAATCTGGTCGGGCGAGCGATTGTCCCCCATCTTGGCAGGAACCCACACGCGACCATCATTCCGAAGACTTTCGCTCATCAGCGTCAGTTTCGACTGATAGTCTCCATGCACCGGAATGCACGTCGGATGAATCTGCGTGTAGCAGGGATTGGCGAAGTACGCACCCCGCTTGAATGCCCGCCAATTCGCCGTGACATTACACCCCTTGGCATTCGTCGACAGGTAATAGACGGTGCCGTAGCCCCCCGTGCACAACAGCACGGCATGGCCGGCATAAGTCTCCAGTTCCCCGGTCACCAGGTTGCGGACCACAATCCCGCGAGCGACGCCGTCAACCACGACGACATCCAGCATTTCCCGTCGGGAAAAGACCTTCAGGCGCCCCACATGCTGCTGCCGCATGAGCGCACTGTACGCTCCCAGCAGCAGTTGCTGGCCAGTCTGGCCACGGGCATAGAACGTTCTCGAAACCAGCGCACCGCCGAATGTACGATTCGACAGCAGGCCACCGTATTCACGGGCAAACGGCACCCCCTGGGCAACGCACTGGTCAATGATGTTGACGCTCAGTTCGGCCAGGCGATGCACATTGCTTTCACGACTGCGGAAGTCTCCCCCCTTGATCGTGTCGGAAAACAGGCGGAAGACGCTGTCGCCGTCGTTCTGATAATTCTTGGCGGCATTGATTCCCCCCTGGGCGGCGATGCTGTGGGCACGCCGGGGGCTGTCCTGAAAGCAGAACGCCTTGACGTTGTACCCCAGTTCCGCCAGCGAGGCCGCCGCACTGGCCCCCGCCAGTCCAGTCCCCACCACGAGAATCTCAAACTTCCGCTTGTTGGTCGGACTGACCAATTTCAATTCGTTCTTACGCTTTTCCCAGCGGTCCGCGACCGGTCCCGTGGGGCAGCGTCCATCCAGCACCGACGATGCAGGCGTCGTCATTCGTTCTCACCTTCCCTAGGAATGAAAAGCCCAGGCCCACAGGGGAAAGCTGCCAAACCCCAAGGCCACGATCAGCCCAAACGCTCGACTGGCTGCCCCGATCGCGCCAGTGTACTTGGGGTGATTGACACCCAGGGTCTGGAATGCACTCTGAAGCCCGTGGGACACGTGATACCCCAGGGCACAACTGCCAATGATGTACACAATCGCGGTCACGGGATTCCGCAGCAGAACCTTCGCCTTCACGAATGGAGTCATCTCGGCAACTGCCGGGTTCCTCAATTCAAACCGAAAATCACTCAGGTGAAGCAACAGGAACAACAGCACCACGATGCCGGTTCCGTACATCACCGAAGATGCCGGCTTCAGAAATGCCGAAGGAGGCTGCTTCGACTGCCGCATCTCATACCCCACCGGCCGTGCCGCCTTGTTGTCCGCATTGGTCCACAGGGCGTTCACCAGATGCACGAGGAACAGACCCAGCAGGCCCACTTCGGCAATCGGCAAAAGCAGCTTCTGGGCATGCAGCGCATCCGCATACTTGTCGTATGCCTCTGGCCCCACATACAGCAGCAGATTCCCTGCGAGGTGCGCAACCAGGAATCCGCAGAGTGCCAGACCGGTAATCGCCAACAGCAACTTCTTGCCGATGGACGAACTGAAAGCCTTGATCACCCAGCTCAAGCGAGACTCCTTGCGTAGCGGACGAAGCAAACTGCCGCAGATTATAGGGGAGGTTGCGCCACGTTCAATGCAACCCAACCCCAGACCACACCGGCAAAAAACAGAAGAAATCCCGCACTTTTGCCACATTGTCCGATCCCGCAACCAACCCTCGGGCATTCCAAGGGTTGGGAAAAATCGCTCGTGGCAGGTCCACCATCGTCACCGCCTCCCCTTTCCTCCCTTTCGGCGGGGTTTCCGCCCCCCCTTGTTTCCTCCAGGCGAACGCCCCCGCCCCCCTGCTTTTCCTCGACCTCGGCCCCGCGACTCGCGCGATTCGATCGACGTGCCCCGTCGCCTTTCCTGCCCCCTCCCCGGAAGGCCCTGATCGGCCGAACGGGCTGCGGACCGAATCGACTCCGGAGAGTCAGCCCCAGCCGGTCCCCCCTCCTCCCCGCCCCCATCGAGACGCAACTCGAGCGTCCGCCGCTGCACATCAATCCGGGCAATCCGCACGGGCAACCAGGCTCCCAGGTGCCATTGCTCTCCCGGTCGGCGTCCCACCAGCGACTGCGATGGAACATCAATGATGTATCGCGAGCCACCTGCCGAATCGATCCGCAGCAGCCCCTCCACTGGCACAAAGTCCAACCGTAAAAACAGTCCCGCTGGGGTGACTCCGGTGATCTGGCCCCGGCACCTCCGTCCGACCTTGTCACGCAGATAGTTCAGCAGTCTCAGGCGAGTCGCCAGCCGCTCGGCCCGCTCGGCCCGCCGCTCGGTGAATGAGCAATCGTCCCCCAACTGCTCGAGTGCCTCGGCCGACTGGTTCCGGAGAGCGGCCCGATCTCCGGCGACCAGAGCGGCCACCTGTCGGTGGACCAGCAGGTCGGGATACCGGCGAATCGGGCTCGTAAAGTGGCAATAATCCTCCAGCGCCAGCGCGAAGTGCCCTTCCAGCCGGGGGGAATAATGGGCCTGGCTGAGGCTTCGCAGAACCGCCTGGTGCACCGCCGCCTCAACGGGTTGGCCGCGAACCACTTCCACCAGCCGCAACAAATCACGTCGGGAAGTCACTTTGCGGACCGGAAGATCCAGCGCCCGCACAAACCGCAACAACCCCTTCAATTTCTGCGGATCCGGAGCCGGATGCGTCCGCCCCAAAAACGGAATCCGGGCCCGGGCCAGTGTCTTGGCCACCGCCGAGTTGGCCAGCAGCATGAAATCTTCAATCAGCCGGTGGCTTTCATCGTGCGGAACCAGGTGTGCTCCGCGCACTTCACCCTGAGGCCCCCAATCCAGCCGGACTTCCGGGAGATTCAGTTCCAGTGCGCCCCGCTCAAGACGGCGCTGATACAGCACGCTCGACAACTTCCTCAGGTCGCCCAACAGATCCCAGATCTCCAACGGGAGAGATTCCGGTCGACAGGGTGCCGCAAACAGTGCCGTGACTTCTTCATAGGAGAATCGCCGTGAGACCCGAATCGCGCTCCGAAAGACGTCACACCATCGCAGTTCACCTTCGGAATCGACCACCATCTCCACGGTTACCGTATACCGAACCCGCCCCTCCTGGAGGCTGGCCAGTGCGTTGGAGATGACCTCGGGCAACATCGGAAGGACCCGACCCGGGAGGTAAACACTGGTCCCCCGCAGCCGCGCCTCCTGGTCAATCGCCCCTCCTTCGGGAACGAACCACGCAACGTCGGCAATGTGCACCCACAACCGCCACGAGCCATCCTCCTGGCGGTTGATCGCCACCGAGTCGTCGAAATCGCGGGCATCGGTCGGGTCGATGGTGATCGCCAGCGTCCCCGTCAGATCGCGACGGCCGGCCAGGTCAGTCTCATCGAACCCGGATGCAACCTGCAGCGCTTCTTGCTGCACTCCTTCGGGAAAGCGGTCAGGAAGCCCCAATTCATGAATGACAGTCTGAATCTCAATGCCGGGAGTCGCGGGGGACCCCAGCACCTCGACAATGACAGCCTCTCCGCGATCGCCAGTGTCGGGATACCGCAGCACCTGAACCGCGATCTTGTCACCCGGTTTCAGGGAGTGACTCCCCGGGTCGGCAATTTCGACCGGGGGCCCCTCGTGATCCCCATCCACAGCGACCCAGCGCCGCTGGTGGTGTTCGAGGTACGTCCCGACCTGCAGGGTGGCCGAACGACGGAGCACCTCACCCAAGCGAGCCCGGAAGGGATGCTGCGAACGTCCAGGAGGGAGGCGATCCAACCCAAACCGGACGTGATCACCATCACGGACCTGCAGGGCATCTCGGCCGACCAGGGGAATTCGGGCGATCTGCCCCACATCGGGCCACGGTTTGCCCGGCAGTGGGATGACCGAACCACGTCCCGGAGTGCGCATCCGGACGACCCCCACAAACTCCGGACCTCGGAATCCCAACCGAAGCCGACCGGCCTCAACCTGCTGCACTTGACGGGCCGCCAGCAGTGGGGCCAGGGCGTCCGTCAATTCCACCATCCTGTGGCGGTTGAAGTTGAGGTGGCGGGCCAATTCAGGAATGGCGATCCCGGCGGGTCCCGCCATCCGCAAGAGCTTCAGAATTCGGTCTGCGAGTCCCCGTGCCATGATTCAGCCGATTCTATCCCCTGATTGGTTGCCGTGCGAATCGGTCCACAGCCCTCAACCGAACAGTCGTTTTCTTCCGGCACAAGAGCATGGCAATCGGGTTTTTGCCCCGAAATGGCAATTGAATTCCCCTCCCCCCAGACGTAGCATGGGGGGGAGTTTTTGTGCACCATCCGGGGCACGCGCGACGATCGACTGAAATCGTTGGGCTTCCGGAGTGCCATCACCCCAGTTTCGCTTGTTCTCCTGCCAGGACTGATGCGTCCCAAGTCGATCGCGGAATTCACCGATCTGCTGCAGCGCAGTCGCCTGCTGACCGAGGATGAACTGGCCAGCCTGCCGGAACTGGGTGCAACCAGCCCCGAGCAACTCGCACGCCGACTTGTTCGCAAGGGCTGGCTGACCCGATGGCAGGGGCTGACCCTCCTCGAGGGGAGGTGCCAATTTTTTATCGGCAAGTACAAGCTGCTGGAGCTGATCGGGACCGGCGGCATGGGAGCCGTTTTCAAAGCCATCCGCCCGGATATCGGTCGTGTTGTGGCGGTCAAGGTCCTCAAGCCGCGTTCGCTCAAGAAATCGACCGGGGTTCCCCGGTTCCTGCGTGAGATCCAGTCGGCAGCCACGCTGGACCACCCCAACATCGTGCGGGCGTACGATGCCGACGAGGCCAACGGCACTTACCTGCTCGTCATGGAGTACATCGAAGGGCGCGACCTGAAGAACTACATCACGTCCGACCAGCCGATGTCACTCCCCTGGATCTGCGAATGCATGCGGCAGGCCGCATTGGGACTGCAGCATGCCGCCGAGAATGGAATGGTGCATCGCGACATCAAGCCGGCGAACCTCATGGTCTGCCAGGCAGATTCCCAACTGCATCCTGTCGTGAAAATCCTCGACTTCGGACTCGCGCGATTTGTCAGCGAGACCGAAGAGGATGGTGGACTGACGCGGGTCGGACAGGCGGTCGGGACTCCCGACTACATCGCCCCGGAACAGGCCCAGAACTCGAAGTCGGCTGATGTACGAGCCGACATCTACAGCCTGGGCTGTACGTTTTTCGAGCTTTTGACAGGGCAGATTCCGTTCCCCACCGAGAACCTCACCGAGAAATTGCTGCAGCGGGTTTCTCAAGAGGCCCCGCGGGTCCGGACGCTGCGTCCCGAGATTCCCCGCGAAATCGACGAGATCGTGGCCCGGATGATGCGGCGGAATCCGGCGGAACGTTATGCCACTCCCGCCGAACTGGCAGCCGTCCTGTGGCCGCACTCGCTGGCCGGACAGTCCCGGGCGCGCACGGGGGATGCAGGCTCGTCAGGATCCGCCGACCAGCAGTCCGACTGGGAGTTTGCCTGCAAGGATTTCCAAAAATTCATCGGCAATCTCTCGGACGATTCCCGCGGCAGCGAGGGTTCGCGATCAAA
>Ga0315902_10004521_pt1 | contig 20059 bp, 18 predicted proteins | sample LakEriMetagenome_9_FD_203523 | JGI IMG/M metagenome (GOLD analysis project Ga0315902, IMG submission 203523) | Freshwater fungal communities from buoy surface, Lake Erie, Ohio, United States - Buoy 12 MA117 | ecosystem: Environmental > Aquatic > Freshwater > Lake > Lake biofilm | place: USA... | reverse complement strand
ATCTTTTGAGTCTTCCAAGGGTCGCTCCGGCCGAGACGCCAACATAGGCGTCCCTGCCGCAATGCACCAGGAACCGGAAAGGCGCGTTTGGAGCCAAGAAACAGGCTGGCGGACAGACAGGGATTCGAACCCTGGATAGGCTTTCACCTATACACGCGTTCCAGGCGTGCGCCTTCAACCACTCGGCCACCTGTCCGGAGCGGCGGGTTATGGCCGGGGCCGCGGTCCGGCGCAAGGCGCGTAACTGACGGATTGGCGGCGACGTAATCATCTTTGTCCAGCCCGACCGCGTGAACTCCTCCCCCAAACCCGCCGCGCCCCGCACCAAGGGGTGCGCGGGGCGCGGCGGCGACCTACATTCAAAGCCAATCCAAGCGAGGTTCTCATGGCCCGATCCACCACCATGCCCAGCGCCGACCAGCTCCTGCCCGGCCGGCCCAACCCGATCCCGACTGCCGCCGCGCACTTCGTCAATGGCGCGCCGCTGAAGCCGCCGTTTCCGGCAGGGCTTGAAGAAGCGGTGTTTGGTCTGGGCTGTTTCTGGGGCGCCGAGCGCAAGTTCTGGCAGCAGCCCGGCGTGTTCAGCACGTCGGCCGGCTACGCTGGCGGGACGACGCCGAACCCGACCTATGAAGAAGTCTGCTCTGGCCGCACCGGGCACACCGAGGTGGTGCGCGTGATCTTCGACCCGAAAATCGTGTCGTACGGCGATCTGCTGAAGCTCTTCTTCGAAAACCACGACCCGACCCAAGGCATGCGCCAAGGCGGCGACATCGGCACACAATACCGGTCAGCGATCTACACGACGTCGCCGGCGCACAAGGCGGCGGCGGACCAAGCGAAGACGGCCTACGAGCGAAAGCTGCGCGCCGCCGGCTTTGGCGCGATCACCACAGAGGTCGATGACGCGCCCGAGTTCTACTATGCCGAGGACTATCACCAGCAATATCTGGCGAAAAATCCGAACGGCTATTGTGGGATTGGCGGCACCGGCGTGAGCTGCCCGATCGGCCTAAACGCGGACTAAGCATTGGAGCGGCGGCTAGCCAATCTTGCCGCCGCCGCTTTCTACTTACGGCCCCGCGCCGAACGTCTCTGGCGAATGTTACCTAAATCGCAACCGAGACGCGCAAGCATTCCCATGTTACGGTTTTGGTTCAGGGTGCTTGAGGGGCGGCATGCCGGTCATCTGCTTGATCGACGATGACATCATGGTTCGGGACGCACTGGCGCTCGGACTCAGCGACGCTGGCTTTGAAGTGCTGACCGCGCCGGGCGCCGCAGCTGGCTTTGACATCGCCAATCGTCGCCAAGTTGACGCCATCGTCACCGACATGAACATGCCCGGCACGGGCGGCGCGCAGCTGATCGCCGAAGCGCGCAAGCAATGGCCAGACCTGCCGATCGTAGCGATCTCCGGCGCCACTGTGATCGATGGGCGCGCTATCACCGAAGTCGCGCGCGAGGGCGGCGCCAACGCCGCCCTCTCCAAGCCGTTTCGCGCCCGACAACTCGCCGAGGTGCTTGAGCATTTGATCGCCGAGCGGAAGGGATCAACTTCATAGACGATGAGCGCCGCCAACGAACAGTCGCGCCCTAGAGCGGTTGTCGATACGGGCGTTGGATGGCGTGATCTTGATCGACGCACGCGGCATCATCAACATGCTGCCGGTGCTCCGTGTGCTGTTCACAGCAGGCTATCCGCAAGAAACGCTCACGCGGCGCGGCCAAGTGGTTCACCACGCGCAGCTTTTGTCCAAGCCCTATCGCCTCGCGGAGCTGGCGCGCCGCGTGCGTGAAACGCTCGATTCCTTGGTGTGATTAGCCCGGCCAGCGCAGGCCGACGCGGCGGCGTTGCTGCAGCGTCTGCTCGGCGCGTTGCAGCGCACGTAGCGCCACTTCCGCCTGCTGCAGCGAATCCGTCGAACGCAGCGCGTCCATCGCCAGACGCAGGCGCGCCGCGCCCTCTTCCAGCTTGTCGCGCGCGCCTTCGCGCTCACCTAGCGCGGTGAGCGCCCGGCCGATCTCCTGCTGCGCCGCACCCCAAGCGCCCGGATCAGTCGTGCGATCCACGGCGTCGAGATAACGCTGACGCGCATCGAGCGCCTTCGTCAGATATTTGATGTGGCCGCCGCGCTCGCCGAGGCTGAGCGCGCCAGAGGCGAAGTCCGACAGAATGTCGAGCTGGAGATTATCGCTGATCTCTTCGGCGCGCGCCTCGACCATCTTGTCGAGCGATTCAACGATCGGCTGCAGACGATCCGGCTTGTAATCTTGTGGGCGGTGCAGCACCGGGCGCGCTTTGCGCGCTAGCGCAAACGCCAACGCGCGCTGCACGATTTCGTCGGGACGACCCGTGCGCCAGCCGAGCGTAAAATCCTGAACATCGTGCGTGCGGCCATAACCTGGCAGCGTCATCAGGCGCAGCTCAAGTTTGCCGAGCATGTTGCGCTTGCCCCAAATGATCACATCAGCGGCGGAGCGCTCGAGCGCCTCGGCGGCTTCGACGGCAACGCGACGACGCGCTTCCGGGTGCGCCTTCGGAGAAACAGTTTTGAGTTTGATCGGGAAGAGATCGACCTGCACGTCCTGCTCGAACGAGAACATGCCGAAATTGTCTTCGATCGCTTCTTTCATTTCCTGGCGCAGCTCGCCGCCGCCGCCTTGGATCTCGGCGATCAACACCAGCGAGCGGTGATCCTTGTTGCGCTTTAGCGCCTGCGCGCGCAGCGCGATGCGCGCCAAGCTCGAGGCTTTGCCCATGCCTGTGAGCATCCAGAACGCGGCGATTACAACCGCGGCCAGAGCCATCGACATGAAGAACATGAAAACATTCGGCGACTGCACGAACGCGTCTTGGAATTCGCGCGGCAACAGGCGCATCACCCGCGACGCAATCTCGGGCGCAAACGCACTAGCCTCTGCAAAATTAACCATTTAGACGTCCGCCGTCCCTAGCCGAGCCTTGACCTCTAGCCCGCCGTGCGGCGTCGCACAACGGGCTGCGGCGCCCTGAGTCTCCCCCGGGCGCCGCCTCTCTTGCGAGGAGAATGCGTCGGCTTATTGGCCGCCTTGCGACCGGGCGAGGTTCTCGATGGCCGAGCCCAGATTGTTCAGGTCGATCACCTGGACGCCCGCCGGCAATACGAAAAGGTCGGCCGCTTGCGGACCGCGCTGGACGCTCGTGGTTTCCCACACCGTCTGACCGCCCTCGGCGGCGCGCAGAATGATGCCGTCGCTGGTCACGCAAGCCGTGTGCGGAGTGCCATTCTCGTCCCGCGTCCATTCCGCGCCGTTTTCCCCAGCCGCTGAGCATGAACCGGTGCGGGTGGCTGTGGCCAATTCGCCTTGCCAGTCCGCAGTCGGGTCTTCGTTGTCCTGTTGCTGCAGCCGCATGGCATGGGTTTGGCCCATGGCGGTGGCGATAATGAAGCTCTCGCCCGTCTCGCCATTGGTAATGATGGTGCTTTGGCCCTGCGGGGCGCTGATTTCCATACGCAACTTCTGGCCGTCGCGAATCATGACCACCGGCAGGGTCTGACCTTCGCGCGTGATGTTCGCTTCCGCCCGGAACGAAGCGGAGGTCAGGTTGGGGAAAACATCGCTGACAGAGGGAGCGGCGTTCTCACCACTCGGAGCGCTCGGATTGCACGCCGCCAAGGCGCAAACTGAAACCAAAGCCAAAAAAGCTGCACGCATACGCGATCCTCCGGATGTCCCTTGCCGCCTTGCTAGCAGCCAGCCGCCTGTCCTGAAACCCCGGTCGTTCGTCGCAAATTGGCGAGACAATATTCACCTGGGGCGCCCGTTTCACTTGCCCCGGCGCCCCCCGCCCGGCCAATGTCCACCCCAACCAACCGCCGGCCCCGCCGGCGCGTTTCCTTTTGGGGGTTCCATGAACAAGTCTCACACCCTGGCGCTTTTGCTCGCCGTCAGTGCGCCGGCGCTCAGCGCTTGCGCCACCGCCGGTTCGCAGATCAGCGCCGAAGCCGCCGCCGCCAATCAAGCGGCGCAAACCGAGGTTTCCCGTTTGACCGCGCAAGCCAACCAAGACCCGCTGTTGAAGCCGTGGACGGGCCCGCATGGCGGCGTGCCGCCGTGGGATCAGGCGCGCGTTGAATTGCTGGCGCCCGCGATAGAACTCGGCCTTGCGCTGCAGGAAGCGGAAATTCAGGTCATCTCCACCAATCCGGCAGCAGCCACCTTCGACAACACCATCGTGCCGATGCAGAACGCCGGTCGCCACATCGATCGCGCCACCACGATCTTTGGTGTGATGACGGACAACGTCAGCAACGAGCAGGTGCAGGCCGTTGAAGCCGAATGGTCGCCGCGCATCACGGCCGCCTACAACGCCATCACCTTCAACCGCGCCCTCTTCCAGCGCATCGACACGCTCTATCAAACGCGCACTACGCTTGGCCTCAGCGCCGAACAGCTGCGTCTGCTTGAGCGCACGCGCGATCAATTCGTGCGCGCGGGTGCGGCCGCGACGCCGGAGCAACAAGCCCGTCTCGGCGCGATCAACGAAGAGCTCTCTTCGAAGTTCGCCGACTTTGGCCGCCGCCTGCTCGCGGACGAAAACACCGCGATCTACATCACCAATCGTCGCGACCTCGCCGGCCTGCCGCCGAACATCGTCGCAGCCCTTGCCGCCGCCGCCGAAGAGCGTGGCCATGCGGGTCAATGGGCGGTGGTGAACACGCGCTCCAGCGTCGATCCATTCCTGACCTTCTCCACCAACCGTGCGCTGCGTCAGCGCGTGTGGACGACGTTCAAGAACCGCGGCGACAATGGCGACGCCAATGACACCAACGCGATCATCGCTGAAATCCTGGCCCTCCGCGCCGAACGCGCGCAGATTCTTGGCTTCCCCACGCACGCCCACCTGCGCATGGCCGACACGATGGCCGGCACGCCGGAACGCGCGCAAGATCTGATGATGCGCGTCTGGCCCGCCGCTGTTGCACGTGTGCACGAAGAGGTCGCCGACATGCAGGCGATCGCCAACCGTCAGCGCGCCAACATCACGATCGAGCCGTGGGACTACAATTTCTACGCCGAGCAAGTCCGCCGCGACCGCTACAACCTCGATCAGAACGAAGTGCGCGAGTATTTCGAGCTGAACAACATGGTCAACGGCGCCTTCTATATGGCCAACCAACTCTATGGTCTCTCGTTCCGCGAGATCACGGGCACGGTGCCGGTGTTTGAAGAAAACGTCCGCGTGTTCGAAGTCACCGATCGCGACGGTTCATATCAGGGCCTGTTCTATCTCGACAATTTCGCCCGCGCCGGTAAGCGCTCGGGCGCGTGGATGAACACGTATCGCTCCCACGAGAACTTCATGGGCAGCGAGGTCACGCCGATCGCGTCGAACAACAACAATTTCGTGCGCGGCGCGCCGGGTGAGCCGATCCTCATCTCGCTCGACGACGCCCAAACGCTGTTCCACGAATTCGGCCACGCCATCCACTATCTTGTGTCGACCGTGAATTATCCGGGCCTCGGCAACGTGCCGCGCGATTATGTGGAATATCCGAGCCAAGTGCACGAGCATTGGGTGCTGTCGCGCCCGATCCTCGATCAGTTCGCGCGCCATTATCGTACGAACGAGCCGATGCCGCAGGCGCTGGTGGACCGCATCAACAATGCGTCGACCTTCAACCAAGGCTACGCGACGGTGGAATATCTCTCCTCCGCGCTCGTCGATATGTCGCTGCACAACCGCCCCGAAGCGATCACGGATGTGGACGCGTTCGAGCGCGAAACGCTCGCCTCGCTCAACATGCCGCGCGAAATCGCGATGCGTCACCGCCTGCCGCAATTCGGCCACCTCTTCTCGAGCGACGCCTATTCCGCCGGCTATTACTCGTACCTCTGGTCCGAGACGATGGACGCCGACACATGGGAAATGTTCGAGAGCACCGGCAACGTGTTCGATCCCACGGTCGCCGCCGGTATGCGCAACATCATTCTGGCGCCGGGCAACACGACGGATCGCGCGGAGGCCTATCGCCAATTCCGCGGCCGCGATCCGGACGTGAACGCGCTGCTCCGCACGCGCGGCTTCCCGACGGGCGAATAAAGCCGGGACTGACGTCGCAAAAGATTGGGCGCGCATCGCAAGGTGCGCGCCCTCTTCTTTGGCTAGCGCGCAAGAAAGCTTTCGAAGCCGCCGAAGATCATGCGCTTGCCGTCGAACGGCGTGTTGCTTTGGTCGTATTGGTTCATGCGCGGGTCAGCCATGACCTTGGCGTTGACCTCGTCCCGCTTGGCCCGGGATTCGTAGGTGATCCACGAAAACACGACGACCTCGTCGTCCTTGGCCTGGACGGCGCGTGGGAAGGAGGTGAGTTCGCCCATCGGCACGTCGTCACCGATGCATTCGACGTAACTCAGCGCGCCATGCTCCATCCAAACCTCCCCGCCAAGGCACGCCATTTCCTTGTATTGCTCGACTTTGTCCTTCGGCGCCGCGAGCACGAACCCATCCACGTAAGGCATGCTTCCTCCATTTTCTTCCAAACTAAAACGAACGGGCGGCGCGCCAATCGACATTTGCGCGAAACTTTATGCGAGCGGGATGCGTCGCCCATGCACGGAAATCCCGAAGCTCCACCAGCGTTCAGGTTGGATTCAGGTACGATTCAGCTGGCGCGGCGCACGGTGGCGTTGGGAGCATGACAATGTTGCGCAAACTAACCGCCCTCGCGGCGACCATGGCTTTCGCCCTCACCACGTTGACGCCTGTCGCCGCCGATGCGCGCGACCGTCGCCATGACGGCTATTGGGGCGGGCGCCATGATGGATATTACGACAACCGCCGTCGCCATCGCGATGATGACGGCGATGCAATCGCCGCCGGCGTCGTCGGCCTCACGCTGGGTGTATTGCTGGGCGCCGCCCTCAGCCAAGACCAGCGCCAGGCCCCGATGCCGCGCGCGCAGTGCAGCGACAATTACCAACGCTGCGCGCCGCCGCCACAATATTACAACCAGGGCTACGACCAGGGCGGCTATTACGAAGACGGGCGCTCGGCCTACGAACAGGATTACGGCTACGCGCCGGAGCAAGGCTATTACGAAGAACGACGCCCGCAGCGTGTGTGCCGCGAACGCCAATGGGATCGCTACGCCAACCGCTATCTCATGATCGACGTGCCCTGCTGATGCGTGCTGCGCGCATCATGTACGCATGAAAACTGCTGAAGCGTATTAAAGCCTACGGCGCTTCGCGCTATCATGCGCGCATGCGGTACGTGTGCGAGGCGCCGGGTGGCGCGACTTGGTTCAGAATTGAGACCGAGGCGGAAGCGGAAGCAGAGGCGGCGCTGATGCGTCACGCCGTAGATAAGTATTTCCGCCGCCATGAAGCGAGCGCGCGCGAAAGCTATCGCGCACCCAAAGGCGCGCCATCGTTCGAGCAAGAGATTGGGCTGAAGGATCACATAGCCAAGGCGATGCCGCTCTTCGTGACGCTGCGCGCCGATGGCGGGGCGCCACTCGCAACCGCGATGCTGCCGCCGCAGGCCCAAGAGCAACCGGGCTTTCGCATCGTGATCGTAGGCCCCGAAAACGGCGACCCCTACATCGCGCACGGTGGCGCGATTGAAGCGCTCGCGCGGCACGTCCATCTGAACCTGCCGCGCGAGACTTGTTACCCGTATGCGTGACTATTTCGGCGCTTCGGCGCCGGCCGGCATCGCCAGTACGCGCGAGCCGACATAGCACGGCGCAACCGTGCAATTCTGCAGCAACGTGCGCACCATGTATTGGCCGTCGGCCGGCGGCGTGAATTGCACGACCGGATAATCGTCCGGCAGCATGTCGCTGGCGACAACACCGCCCGTGGTCATGCTGATCAGCTCGATATCGACATTGGTGCAATCGCCGTCGCAGGCGCCTACAAACGTGTAGGCCGTGTTGGCGGCAAGATCGATCGTCCAGCGATGATCGGTGCTGGGCTCGAGCGCTACGATCTGGTCGGTTGCGCCAGCGGGCGGCGTCATGCCGGCCGCGAAATTTTGCGAAATCGCGCCGAGCTGTTCGCCGATATTGGCGATGAGTTGCGTGCGCGTCGCGTCATCGATCTGCGCGCGCTGCACTTGGCCGGTCGGACGCGCCTGCGTCGACGGCGCTTGCGCGCCTTCCTGCACCGTTGGCAAAGCCGGGCCGTTGCCGCCGCCCAACAATTGGCCGCACGCGCCCAACGCCATGGCAGCCGCAGCCGCCAACAAAATCTTCCGCATCATTGCTGATCCCTCTCAACTTGCCCCGCAAGACCCATAAGGCGCGCAGGCGCGATTTGTCCACGCCACGCGCTTTGCTTGCCGCTAGTCACCATCCATCTTCAACGCTGCGATGAACGCTTCTTGCGGGATGTCGACTTTGCCGAATTGGCGCATCTTCTTTTTGCCGGCCTTCTGCTTGTCCAACAGCTTGCGCTTGCGGCTCGCATCGCCGCCATAGCATTTGGCGGTCACGTCCTTGCGCAGCGCGCTGATGGTTTCGCGGGCGATGATGCGGCCGCCGATCGCGGCTTGGATCGGAATCTTGAACATATGCTGCGGGATCAGCTCTTTCAGCTTTTCCACCATAGCCCGGCCGCGTGATTCCGCGCGCGCGGCGTGCACCAGCATCGAAAGAGCATCGACCGGCTCGTCATTCACCAGGATCGACATCTTCACCAGATTGCCTTCGCGATGATCGATGATCGCATAATCAAAGCTGGCGTAGCCTTTTGAGATGCTCTTCAGGCGATCGTAGAAATCGAACACGACTTCGTTGAGCGGCAGCTCATAAACAAGCATCGCGCGCGAGCCGACATAATTCAGCTCCTTCTGGATGCCGCGGCGATCCTGGCAGAGCTTGATGATGGCGCCGAGATATTCGTCGGGCGTGAGCAAAGTGGCCTTGATCCACGGCTCTTCGATTTCTTTGATGTAGGTGACGTCCGGCAGGTCGGCCGGATTGTGCAGCTCTTTGATCTCGCCGTCGTTCATGTGCACGCGATAAACAACGCTGGGCGCCGTCGCGATCAGGTCGAGATTAAACTCGCGGCTCAAGCGCTCTTGGATGATTTCCAAGTGCAACAGGCCAAGAAAGCCGCAGCGGAAGCCGAAGCCGAGTGCGGCACTCGATTCCATTTCATAGCTGAAGCTGGCGTCGTTCAAGCGTAGCCGGCTCATGGCGGCGCGGAGGTCTTCGAAATTGGCGGCGTCCACCGGGAAGAGACCGCAGAACACGACCGGCTGCGCCGGCTTGAAGCCCGGCAGCGCCTGGCTCGTCTCACGCCGATATTCGGTGATGGTGTCGCCGACGCGCGCGTCGCCGACTTCCTTGATCGAGCCGGTGAGAATGCCGATCTCTCCGGGGCCGAGTTCGACCACCTCTTCGCGCTTGGGGCGCAGCACGCCGAGCGTATCGACGTTGTAATCTGCGCCGGTCTGCATGAGCTTCACGCGCATGCCCTTCTTCACCACGCCGTCGATGACGCGGAAGAGTACGACGACGCCGAGATACGCGTCATACCAGGCGTCGACCAGGATGGCTTTGAGGGGCGCGTCGCGGTCGCCGGTCTTGGGCGGCGGCAGGCGGGTGACGATGGCCTCTAACAGATCGTCGATGCCGTCGCCGGTTTTGCCGGAGGCGAGGATGGCCTCAGAAGCGTCGAGGCCGATCACGTCCTCGATCTGCTGCTTGACGCGATCGGGCTCAGCGGCGGGCAGGTCGATCTTGTTCAGGACCGGCACGATCTCGAGATCGAGATCTAGCGCCTGGTAAACGTTGGCCAGCGTCTGCGCTTCCACGCCCTGGGAGGCGTCCACGATCAGTAGCGCGCCCTCACAGGCCGCCAGGCTCCGGCTGACCTCGTAGGCAAAGTCCACGTGCCCAGGCGTGTCCATGAGGTTGAGAACGTAATCCTGGCCGTCCTTGGCCCGGTAATCCAAGCGCACCGTCTGCGCCTTGATCGTGATCCCCCGCTCCTTCTCGATATCCATGTTATCGAGCACCTGCTCCGTCATCTCCCGCGCCGACAACCCCCCCGTCCGCTGTATCAACCGGTCGGAGAGCGTGGATTTGCCGTGGTCAATGTGCGCCACGATGGAGAAATTGCGGATCTTGTCCCGAGGAGTCATGGGGCGGTGCGTATATCAGGGGGACGCGAAGGCCAAGCATACACCCTGCCAAAGCAGGGGGGATAGATTGACACGCCCAGCCCGGCCGATTGACGGCCCCCGCGCCCTCCCCTAAACCCCCCGCCTTCTACCGCGACGAATGTGCCCGGATGGCGGAATTGGTAGACGCACCAGCTTCAGGTGCTGGCGCTCGCAAGGGCGTGGAGGTTCGAGTCCTCTTCCGGGCACCATTTGTTCTTTTCGCCGGGTGCGGCGAGCTTCCTAAAAATTCCCCGGAATTCCTCGGAAAGCTCTGATTTTAGAGCGTTTTCGCGCCTCTTTCCGGTATCTTTCTCGTCGATGCGGCCAGAGGGCCCGCGGGTGTCCATCCCGTCAAATTGTCGGTACCAATTTCGGCAGATACCGCCACCGACAGATGGACAGATACCGTCATGAAGCTCTCCGACGCCAAGTGCCGAACCGCCCGACCGACCGACCGAATCACCAAGCTTGCGGACGGCCACGGCCTCTATCTCCATGTCATGCCCAGCGGCGCGCGGTACTGGCGGCTCGACTATCGCTTTGATGGCAAACGCAAAACGCTGGCGCTCGGGGTCTATCCGGAGATCAGCCTCGCCGAAGCGCGCGCCGGGCGGGACAAGGCCCGTAAGCTGTTGAGGGAAGGCACAAATCCGGCCCAGCAACGCAAGATCGAGCGCATCCACCGGGCGCACGCCAACGCCAACACGTTCGGCCTCGTCGCCGACGAGCTGCTGGCGAAGCTCGCCCGCGAGAAGAAGTCCGAGGCGACGCTCTCGAAGCGCCGCTGGCTCCTGAAGGACCTCGCCTCGCCCCTCGCCAACCGCCCGATCGCGGCGATCGAGCCGGTCGAGATCCTGGCCGTCCTGCGCGACGTCGAGAGCCGGGGCCACCTCGAGACCGCCCGCCGGCTGCGCTCTTCGATCGGCCAGGTCATGCGCCTCGCCGTCGCCACCAACCGCGCCGCCAACGACCCGACGCCGGCGCTCCGCGGCGCGATCGCGACCCCCAAGGTGACGCACCGCGCCGCCATCATCGACAGGAAGGGCGCCGGCCGCCTGATGCTGGCCGTGCAGAGCTACGACCGCGTCGTCGTCCGCTCCGCGATGGAGATCATGGCCTATTGTTTCCCGCGCCCCGGCGAGTGCCGCCTCGCACGCTGGGACGAGATCGATTTCGACGAGCAGATTTGGACGATCCCGGCCGAGCGCGCGAAGATGCGCCGCGAGCACAAGATCCCCCTCTCGCGGCAGGCGCTCGAGACGTTCACCTACCTGCGGCGATGGGTCGGCGGCGACAGCCAGCTCTGTTTCCCAGGTCAGCGCGCGTGGGATCGGCCGATCAGCGAGAACACGATCGCTGTGGCGTTGCGGACGATGGGCTTCGGCAAGGAGGAGATGAGCGCGCACGGGTTTCGAGCGCTCGCCTCGACCCTGCTGCATGAGCGGTCGAACTACTCCTCGGAAACGATCGAGCGCGCGCTCGGCCACCAGGACGCGAACGCGATCCGGCGCGCCTATGCGCGCGGCGCGCATTGGGAGGAGCGCGTGACGCTGATGCAGTGGTGGGCGGATTATCTGGATGGGTTGAGGGCGGATGCGGCGAGTGGGCCCGCAGGGGAAATGGCAATTCGTAGGCGATTGGCGGTTGCAGGTTAGCGCGTCCCTACGATCGCGCGCTCCGACGCTCGCGTTCTGGTCCGCAGCGCCGATACAAAAGCGAGCCGGAAGGGACATTGGGCTGTACTGCGATGCAGTGGCAGCTGAGCCCCCAATTCACCAGTCGCGCAGGCGCGCACGTCGGGCGCGTTTTGGTCCCTAGTCGACATTGATCACTTGTGCACTAAAGAAAAAACTCGAGGCTCAGACCTAATCGAGAGGTTTGCCGACGACGGAATTTGGCGTGCGGCACGTTCCTAGAGCGTGTCAGTTTTCTGGTAGTGTCCTTGTGACGTAGGCAGCCATGGGCGTCCTTTCCCTGACCAGACGGCAGCAGCTTCTCGGCCTTGGCGCCAGCATCGGCGGCCTTGCAATCGGCGGGACGGCGCAGGGGCAAGCCATCACACCGTCCGTGATGGGCACGGGCTCCTCTCGGCTACAGTGGGTGACGCCCAGGGTCGAAGGCCCCGGCCTGTCATTTCACACCTTAGTGAGCCAGGCCGCGGGAACCGAGATCAGCTTTCATGTATACGCGCCTGGTGGTTATGCCGCCGAGCCAGTTCGGCGGTTTCCGGTGGTGTACTGGCTTCACGGCTCTGGCGGCGGCGTTTCCGGCGTCGCCAGATTGGCAGCGTTTGCCCATGAAGCCATAGCTGGGGGGCGGGCGCCGCCTTTCCTCATCGTCTTCGTCAATGGTCTGCGGATGGGGATGTATGTCGACTGGTCGAACGGCCAGGCCCCGCTGGAGACGATCATAATCCATGAACTTCTGCCCCATATCGACGCCAACTGGCGGACGATCGGCGCCCGCGAGGGTCGTTTGCTCGATGGGTTCAGCATGGGCGGTTACGGTGCGGCGCGTTTCGGTTTCCGTTATCCGGAGCTCTTTGCGAGCGTGTCGATGATGGGGGCCGGCCCCCTGCAGGAAACGCTTGATCGGACGCCGCGCGCAAGTGGCCTTACGGCGGAAGAGGTGTTGAGGTCGGTCTATGGAGGCGACCAGGAGCGCTTCCGGGCGCTCAGCCCGCGGCGCTATGCGGAGCAAAACGCGGCGGTTCTCTCCCGAGGTTCGCGCCTTCGTCTGGTGATTGGCGGGACCGATGAGACGCTGCAGAACAACGCCGACTTCCACGACCACCTCGTCGGTTTGGGGATCCCACATGACTGGATCGTGTTGCCAGGCGTAGGCCACGACCCCATGCGGGTGCTGACCGCGCTGGGGGACCGGCGCTGGGCGTTCTACCGAGAGGCCTTTCAGCGGGCAGTCGCCTCTTCCTCAGGCCCATAAAGGGCCCAGCGCTCATCGACCGTCGTGGTTCGGCGAGATCGAGCCAGAGTGCAGGCGCAGGACCGGCAGTAGTGGAGCGCGTCGGCAGCCCGTCAACCAACTGCGGCCCGGGCCGGAGTGGTCCGAACCGGACCCACCCCAGCAACGACCAGACCGAAGTTGTTGAGGGAAAGTTGCTGATTGCGAAGCTATCGTGCGAAGCGCAACTTGTAATCGCGTTGCCATGATCCGATGACTGCGGCGCAGATGGCGGTATCGGAAGGCTGCACCGTCGCCAGCGTCACCCCGCAGCCGAACGGCGCCTTGCGCCGCGTCGCCTCCTCGTACCCTTGAGAGAGCTCAGCAGCAAGGCGCTGACTACCTGGGCCAATTGCGCCGACGCCATAAATCACCCTCGCTGAAGCTGGGCGAGAGCAAGCGTGAGTAAGGTTCCATTCACGAAAAGCCCTGCCGAGGAAGACGAAACACGGGGGCAAGTGATGAGGACGCCGGAAGACGTCGAGGCGATGTGCGGACCCGTAATGCACGCCAGCTTCAACACCGGGCGCCCATATCCTAATCGATGCCGCTCATGGCGAGGCGCTTTATCCACTGGCGCGAGCTTCCGGCGCAAACCGCATTGTCGAGTTCGGAACGTCATCGGCATTGCGAAGAGTTATCTGGCGCAGATTTTGGACTGTGGCGGTGAGGCTAAACTCATCGTTCGCACCACTGGGTCCGCTTAGACGGGGCGCATACGCGCCGCCCGCACGCTAGCGAAAGGAAGGCCCCCGGCGATCTCACGCGCCGGAGGCCCCATCCTGGTTCGCAATGTCTCAGGCGTTGTTAGAACGCGACGGACAGGCCGACAAGAACGTCAAAGGTCCGATAGTCCGCCGTCAGGGTCCGCCCGGAAGTCCCAGGCAGGCTCGGACTGTTGACCCCAAAGGCGCGCAGTTCCCCAAATCCAGACCAGCGTTCCCCGAACGCCACATCAGCGCCGGCGATAGCTTGATACGCGAACAGCCCTGAGTCCGAATATTCGCCCACCGCCGAGGGAGGCGGCGCAGCCGGTCCGCTGGTCAGGTCGAAGTCCACTTCGCGCGTGAACCCGACGCCCGCGCCCACATAGGGACGCAGCCGGCCAATCTCGCCAAAGCTGTAAAGGCCGTTCAGCATGATCGCCGTCGACGCATAGTCGCCGTCGCGCGCAAAACTAGCCGGCAACCTGTCGACCGAACTCGATCGATACGCATACTCGATCTCGGCCCGCCACGGTCCCGCATAGTCGTAGCCAACCGCGCCCCCGACCAGAAGTCCGCCGCTGAACGTGCCCGAAGCCCTTGTATTGTTCACGCGCACATCGGTGTCGCTGAGCGTCGAAACCCCGCCGAATACGCGGGCATACCAGCCTCCCTCCTTTGTCGTATCCTGGGCAAAAGCTGCCCCTCCGGCCATGGTCCAGCAGGCAAGCGTTGCTGCGGCGATGGTCAATCCACGTCCAAACATGCTGTCGTCTCCGTTCTCGTTCCGAGACCAGATATAAAAGACGCCGATTGGCTAGAAAGCTGTTTTGGACCGACAGCCGGCGCGCCTGCACCAACGGAGGATCGGCCAGCACGAACGGCGGGCGGCCACGCATGATGGGCCGGCATCGGCCGACAGCCATGCACGAATGGCCGCCCCCAAAGGCAAGTTCCGGTCAGCGCGTGGCCAGCTGCCAAGCTTAGGATAACAGGCTCAAGATGCCGGGGCCTCAGCTGACGGGGGGCGCGATTGCCCTTCGTGGGCCCGAGCGCGTGATAGGCGCGCGACGAACGAGGCATGCCGCCTGCGCCCGACAGGCAGGGTGGCGGCGTTGTCCAGGACGCAGAACACCCGCTCCCCCTTGCGGTGGATCGAAACCACATGGCCATGGGCGACCCAATGGGACCGATGGATCTGTGAACCATCCATGCCCACCGCGGCAAGCTCGGCCACCGCCTGCCCGAACGGATAAAGGATCAGGGCATTGCCCCTCGTCGTTTCAACCCGCAGGTAATGCAACTCGGCCGTCAGCGCGACAAGATCACGCCCCAGGGACGGGGGCACACGCGACCAGAACGGTGTGCCTGGAGACGGTTGGACCGCAGGCGGCGTTAGCGCCGCTTCGGCCGTCCTTTGCTGCGTCGGGCCTGGCGCTGGCTCGGGCGCTGGATCGGCGCCCATGGCGGCCTGCCCTGGCCCCCCCCCGAAAAAGGCGGTCAAGGTGGCGTCGCCTGGGGCGTTTCCGAGGGCCGGCAAACGCAGGTGGCGCGCCGCGTTCAGGCCGACCCAGGTCAGCACGGACGGGGGCGCCATCGCTGCGAAATCATCAAGGATGCGATAGCGCCATGATTGAGCCTCGTCATCCGTGACCGCCGCCAAGCCGAACAGCTGATCGAGCACCAACGCAATCGGCGTGAAAAGCAACGCGCCGATGAGACCTGCAAGAACAATTTGAGGCCACGCGCCGAACTGGCGGACCGGCGCGATATACATAAGAAGAATCTGGGCGGCCTGCATCAGGCCAAGCAGCCCGCCCGCATGCGCCAACCAGAACACGAACCGCTCCGGCCCTGACAACGATTGCGAAGGCTCAGGGTTCAGTAGCGAGAAAAGGACAGTGCATACAACCCCGGCGATGCAGAGGAACACAGGCCACGACTGCGCGGACGAACGCACTTGGAAACCTTCATGAAATCTCAGCTTCCCCATCAAGCTTCCGCGCCCCACGTCAAGTAGGGTGTCAGCCGAGGAGCGATGATAGGCGCTCTTCCGGCCATGTTCGATGGCGACGCCGTGCAGACGCTGCGGGACGCGCCTCGGCCGGTCGATCTGGAGTTTCTCGACGGCTGGAAAGAGCTCTGCCTGCCGGTGTTGCAATTGGTCGAGCCGAGTCCGCCCCCCCCCCCTGCCGCAAGTTCCCGCACCCGCCGGAGCACGAAAGGCGCACCCAACCCGGCATCGACCGCGAACTTCGCATCGGAGAGCGCTGACGATCTCGCCGTTCCAGCGCCGGTCATCGCGACGTGTCCCTCTCGGCAATCGTGACTGTTAGGCCGAGCGCTGCCGCGACGGCCAGCGCCTTGCCGATTTGCGCGGTCGGCTTCCCGCCCTCGAGATCGACAATGAATCAAATGCCCACCCCGACCGCGCCGGCGAGTTGGTCTTGCCTCAGTCCTTGGGCTTTGCGGGCGACTCGGATTGCGGCTCCGAACTCTTCGGCGGTCACGGAGAACTCCATATTCCCGATCGGGAAAAATGCACTGCCCGGCACCCAATTTCACGCATAAATGTCCCGATCGGGAAACTTCTTTTGCGCCGCGACGATTCAGAGTGCCTCGCATGCATCGAAGGCGAAGCTCACACCTCAACATATTGCACCATAAATCGTGCTGTAACGACAGTATTGCATGATTTATGGTGCGGCTAGCGATATGGCGAGTCGCCAGCCGCACACTCCGCTCTATAAAGCGTGCATTAAAGTCCAACTTGCACTATTTGTAGCGCATGAAAAGCCCCGTCGCGATCCAAGCTTTGCCGTTGCCGGTCCGAACTGCCCTCACCAAACTGGGCGCGGACGTCTCGACTGCGCGCCGCTTGAGAGGCATTTCCGTGCAGTTGATGGCGGAACGCGCCCTTGTCGGTCGCAACACGATCACCCGCCTCGAGCGCGGCGATCCCGGCGTTTCGATTGGCGTCTACGCGACCGTTCTGTTCGTGCTGGGCATGAGCGACCGACTCGCGATGCTTGTTGATCCATCGACAGATGCGGTCGGGCTCGCTCAGGCGGACGCGCTCGCCCCCAAACGCCCAAGACGGCGAAAGACGGCCTGAGATGGAACGCGAACTCGAGGTCTGGATCGATCTGGCCGGCACGCCGGTGCGCGTTGGGCGCCTCTTCGTCCGCGCCAAAGCGAACCGGGAAACGTCCTCCTTTGCCTATGACCCATCGTGGCTGAAGCACCCGGCGCGGTTTGCGCTGGGACCGTCGCTGATGCTCGCCGAGGGGCAATTCCACTCCGACCGCCCGCTGTTCCAAGCGTTCACCGACGCGGCCCCCGATTCCTGGGGCCAGCGCCTGCTGCGGAAACACGAGCGCAACGACGCCAAGACCAACCGGCGCACGCCCCGTACGATATTGCAGGCCGACTATATGCTTGGCGTCAGCGACGAAACGCGCATGGGCGCGCTCCGCTTCAAGGAAGTGGGCGGGACGCACTTCTTGTCCGCCGGCGCAGAGGAGGTCCCGCCTTTGATCGAGATTGGCCGCTTGCTCAATGCGGCAGCGCGCTTCGACAAGGGGTCGGAAACACCGCAGGACCTGGCGCTGGTGCTCGCCCCCGGGACCTCACTCGGCGGGGCTCGCCCGAAGGCGACCGTCCGCGACAAGGATGGCGCGCTGCTGATGGCGAAGTTTCCCAAGGCGGGAGACGACTGGCCCGTGATCCTGTGGGAGGCGGCGACGTTGGACCTGGCCGCCAAGGCTGGGATCGACGTCGCGTCAGGCCGGCTCGAGAAGGTCGCCCGGAAACCAGTGCTGCTCCTGCGCCGCTTCGATCGCGCTGGCGTTGCGCGGGTTCCGTTCCTTTCGGCGATGACGGCGCTCGACGCCCAGGATCACGAGAACCGCCAGCGTTCCTACCTCGAGATCGCCGATTTCATTCGCGTGGAGGGCGCAGCGACCCCGGCCGATCTGGCGCAGCTCTGGCGGCGGATGATGTTCAACGTGCTGGTCTCGAACACCGACGACCACCTGCGAAATCACGGGTTCCTCCGGGCGGAGAAAGGTTGGCGCCTGGCGCCGGCCTACGACATGAACCCGACGCCGACGGACGTGAAGCCGCGGATCCACGCGCTTGCGCTCGACGAGACGGACCCGACAGCGGCGGCGGAAACCTTGCTGGCGATCGCTCCGCGGTTCGGGCTTACGAGCGCTGCGGCCCGCGAGATCGCCGCCGAGGTCGGCGCGTCAGTGTCGGGCTGGGCGAGCGTCGCCAAAGCCGTCGGACTCAAGGCGGGCGACATCAAGCGTATGGAGTCAGCGTTCGAGCACGAGGACGCCACCACGGTCCGCAAGCTCGCGAAGCGTTCTGGATCGGTCGACCAGCCCACGAGGCGACCGGCGAGCACGCGAAAAGCAACCCGAGCGCCCGCTCAACCAACCGCACCGCGCCGACGGCCGAGAAAAACCTAAGCACGCCCGACCGACAGTACGCGGAAGCCGGAGGAATAGCGCGCATCCAGACGAGAGTTTGGGGGCAAGATAGAATGCGCCGCAGTACTGAACGTACTAGCGGCTTGTCTGCACATCTATTTTTGCAGGTCGCGCGCGACCCGCGAATGCACCTTGCAGGCCGCACGCGGGCCGCGTGATGAAATGAGCCGCTAACGCGAGAAATCGGAGCGTTGGCGATGGCGTCGAACAATGGCGACGACGAATTCGAAGGCAAGCTCGGTCACGCGCGCCCGATCCGTCATAGCCCGAACAGAATGTTTCCCACGCCGTCGGCGGCAAGCTCGAAACGTGTTTCCGCTCGCGAGCGCGCGGCGTGGTTCAATCGCAAACGCGGCCCCCCGAACGTCAAACCGCCCTCACCGCAGCGCCCGTCGGGCAGCCAGAAGGTCATGGTCAAGATCAAGCCCGTGACGCATGGCGGCGGTGGACGCAGTGCGGCCTCGATGATGCGCCACACGCTCTATGTCGAGCGCGACAGGGCTGGTCGAGACGGCGACAAGGTCCAGGTATTTGATCGGGACCTCGATGAAGCCAACGGCGCGGCCTTCGTGGAGCGCTGCGAGAAAGACCATCACCATTTCCGGGTGATCGTCTCCCCGGAATATGGCGGGGCCATCGAGGATCTGAAGGAATATACGCGCGAGCTGATACGCCGGGTCGAAGTGGACTTGGGAACTCGCGTTGATTGGATCGCGGCCGAGCACCACGACACGGGCCACCCGCATGTTCACCTGCTGGCGCGCGGGGTGGATGACCAGGGCCGCGACCTCGTCATGTCGCGTGACTATGTTTCCCACGGTTTCCGAGGCCGCGCCGAGGAGCTGGCGACCGAGATATTGGGACCGCGCTTAGAGCACGACCGGTTGAGCCAAGCCGTAAAGCTGGAGCGCTTCACCGATCTCGATCGCGAGCTGCTGCACCGTGCGCGCGGCGGCGAGATATCGATGAACATGCTGGGCGATCACGGCATGCAAGCGAGCCGCTTGGTGCAGCGCCTGAATACGCTGGAAGCTTGGGAGCTTGCTGACCAGACCAAGCCGGGAATCTGGCGGCTCGGTGAGGAGCTGCAGGCCAAGCTGATCCGCTTGGGCGATGCGCGCGACCGCGAGCGCGCGACAGCGCGGCTGTTGGCGCAGGAGAACCGTGGACTTGAGCCCGAGCGCACGCGTGAGCTGGAAGCGGCGCATTCGAGTCAGCGTGTGACCGGTCGCTTAGTGGGTTGGGAAAGCCTTGGCGCCGACGCCAAGGGGCCGTCTCTCATTGGTGTCGAAGGCATCGACGGCAAGTTCTGGACGGCGCGGGTTTCGCGGGTCGAAGGTTTGCGTGCTCTTGGCGGCGTCGAGCGCGGCGCGATCGTCGAGCTTTCGCCAGGCACGCCCGACATCAAGCCGTCGGATCGCACCATCTGGGAGATCGCCGAAGCGAACGGTCTCACCTATTCGGCTGAACTGCATCGCCAAGCCCGCCCCACGGATCACGCCAGTTACATCGAGATGCACGAGCGCCGGCTTGAGGCGTTGCGGCGCGAAGGCATCGTCGCGCGCGACCCTGACGGCACGTTCCGGCTGCCGGAGAATTATCTCGATCGCGTTTTGACGCGTGAGAACATGGGCGGACGCGAGAGCGCGGAGGTCAGGCTATTGGATCCGCACTCGGTCGAACAGCAAGCGCGATATCACGGCCCCACTTGGCTCGACCGCATGGCGGACGGCTTG
>Ga0315902_10004520_pt1 | contig 20075 bp, 19 predicted proteins | sample LakEriMetagenome_9_FD_203523 | JGI IMG/M metagenome (GOLD analysis project Ga0315902, IMG submission 203523) | Freshwater fungal communities from buoy surface, Lake Erie, Ohio, United States - Buoy 12 MA117 | ecosystem: Environmental > Aquatic > Freshwater > Lake > Lake biofilm | place: USA... | reverse complement strand
TCAAAGATTCAATACATTTGTAAAGAAGTAGCCTCCGGAAGAAATATAACTCTTAAGTGGCAGTTGATTCAGGAAACATTGCCCGTTAAAGCTGATAGCCGCTTAACTGAATTCCTTAAAGAGGCCATCCGAAGCTCAGATCTGCCGGTTATTGAACTTGTCAGCGGCGCAGGGCACGATGCGGTTCCCGTTTCTATGGTAGCACCGGTATCCATGATGTTTATTCGGTGTTTTAAAGGAATCAGTCACAATCCGAAGGAACTTGCAGAGTCGGATGATATTGCTGCGGCATTAAAAGTAGCCGATGCATTTATGGAAAATATCATTCAACATTATTCATCTATATCTTAAAACAACAACATGGAAATTTCAGCTCTAACAAGAAGCGTCGTAAAAAGAAATCATGCCATTATTGCTCCGGATGGTTATATCAACAGCCGGGTTCCCGGATGGGAAAACTGCACTGTGAATGTTATTATTAATGAACAGATGGGTGCCCGACTTTGTCAGACTATTATAACCGCAGCAGATAACTGCTATCTAGAAGGAAGCACAAAAGAATCTCAGATTTTCTTTTATATCATTGACGGCGCTGCTGATGCAGTTGTATCCGGAAATAAAAAAACATTGACAAATGGACAATTTGTATATGTTCCGGTAGCTCAGTCTTATCGTTTTGATAAAATAAATACAGGTACACAGATACTGACCTTTCATAAAGAATATGAGGCCCTGGTTGGACAAGACCTCCCTCCTGTTTTATTTGGAGACGCAAAAGATGTACCAGGCCCGGAATACATGGGCGATCCAGCTCTTCGTCTGCAGGTATTACTCCCCGAAGACCTTCGGTTTGATATGGCGGTTAATATTTTCACCTACGACAGCGGTGGTCATCTGCCCATGGTTGAAACGCATATCATGGAACACGGATTGCTCTATTTGCAGGGGCAGGGTGTGTATATGCTGGATCATAATTGGTACCCGATCAAGAAAGGCGATTCTATCTGGATGGCTCCTTATTGCCAGCAATGGTTCACAGCCATGGGCAAGGAACCAGCAGTATATATCTATTATAAAAATGTAAACCGTTTCCCCACTACCGTTTAATCCTGCTTATGACACTGGATGCGTTCAACCTTCTTTCCAGGGATCAATTGAAAGAACAACTCACACATTGTTGCGGTTCCACCGCGTGGGTTGAAGCAATGATAAAAAAAGTTCCGTTTAAATCCACGGATGAGCTTCTCAGGTATTCAGAAGAGATCTGGCAGGCAACAAAGCCGGAAGACTGGAAAGAAGCCTTTCAGCATCACCCTAAAATCGGAGATACAGCATCGCTGGAAAAAAAATTTGCTTCCACTGCTAAATGGGCAGAAAGTGAGCAGGGTTCTGTGAAGCAGGCCTCTTCGGAAATCATTGAGGCACTGGCAGCAGGCAACCGCTTGTATGAGCAGAAATTTGGATTTATCTTTATCGTTTGCGCCACCGGTAAATCGGCAACAGAAATGCTGGACTTACTACAGGCAAGACTTCCCAACAGTATGGATGAAGAACTGAAAACTGCCATGCTGGAGCAACAGAAAATCACCCAAATCAGATTAAATAAACTTTTGACATGAGTCAGCTTACAACACATATACTCGATACCACCAAAGGAAAGCCTGCAGCGAATGTATCCGTTACTCTCTTTCAGCAGACAAATAACGGCTGGACTGAAATGATGAAAGGAATAACCAATCAGGACGGCCGCATTCCCGGACTGTTACCAGCAGAAAAGAAACTGGAATACGGAACTTATAAATTATTATTTGAAACATCCTCCTACTTTAAATCAAATGGCATTACCAGTTTTTATCCCTTTGTTGAAATTGTATTTAGTATTGATTCATCCGAACATTATCATGTACCGTTACTGTTGAATCCGTATGGATATTCAACCTACAGAGGCTCCTGAGATGAAAATATTTTGAATAGAGAACCAAACAACCTCTAAAAAGAAACAGAAATAAAAAAGCAAAAATGAAATTTTCAATTCCAGAATCAGATAAAACGCAACTGTTGGATACCTTAAAGATTGCGAATACCCGCTTCCAGAAAATATATCCCGGTGATAAACCCGACCGGCAACCGGTACATACAGTATATGGTGGTGCCAACCTGTTTAAGTCGGATACTACGGATAAAATGGGAGCGATTGCTTTAAAAAATCTGAAAACCTACGCACCCAATTTTGTTGTACTTGCAAAAGCTCTGCGCCTTCCCGATCATGAATACCTTCCGACTGCTGAAAAAGAAATCGAATTACTGGAAAATAAACTGCGGCATCTGTCGGCAGAAGAGCAGAAAACAGAACCAGCCTGGCTGCCTTACATCATCTATCATAAAATCATTCACAAACTGGAAACAGAAGCCGTGGAAGATTTTCGAATTGATTTTGAAGATGGTTTTGGAAACCGTCCGAATGATGAAGAAGATGCCACAGCTGTGAATGCTGCGAAAGAGCTCGCTCTGGGCATGAAATATAAAACCATCTCCCCTTTTATTGGAATCCGTATTAAACCCTTTACGGAGGATCTTAAAGGAAGAGGTGTACGCACACTGGACATCTTTCTTACCACATTGCTGGAAGAAACCGGCGGGAAACTCCCGGATAATTTTGTTGTAATGCTTCCCAAAGTGACGATTCCCGAACAGGTGACCACGCTCATTCGTTTATTTGAAATCATAGAAAAGAAACATGATCTTTCTTCGGGTACACTGAAGATGGAAACTATGGTAGAAGCAACGCAGATTATCATGGATGACGAAGGCCGAAATCCACTGATGCGCATTATCCGGGCCAGTGAAGGCCGCTGCATCGCTGCACATTTCGGAACCTACGATTATACCGCCTCCTGCAGCATCACCGCTAAGTATCAAACAATGGCGCATTCGGTGTGTGACTTCGCACATCATATGACTAAAGTAGCGCTTGCCCATACCGGAATATTTCTTAGTGACGGCGCCACAAATGTGATGCCTATTGGACCGCATCGCGGAGATCATTTATCGTTTGAACAACTGAATGAAAACCGCGAAGCAGTACACAATGCCTGGAGAATCGGCTATGGACATACCATGCATTCGCTTATCAACGGTTTATATCAGGGATGGGATTTGAATCCGGCACAATTACCCATGCGCTATGCAGCCACCTATCATTTCTTTTTGAGCAGTTATGAAGATGCCGTTCACCGGCTCAAAACATTTGTTGAACGCGCTGCCATCTCCACACTTACCGGAGATATTTTTGATGATGCCGCTACCGGCCAAGGTTTACTGAATTTCTTTCTGAAAGCCATGAATTGCGGAGCTATTAATGAAAAAGAAGCTTTGGCAACCGGATTATCCATCGAAGAAATAAGAAGTCGTTCGTTTTATAAAATTCTTGAAGGAAGAAGAAAAATAAATAACTGATTTATCAAATAAAAATTAAAGTATTGACTCGCTTTCTTTTAAACAATCAGGAAATTTCAACGGATCTTCCGAAAGGAACACTCCTGCTTGATTTTATCCGCTATCACAAACACCTGACCGGCACCAAGATTGGCTGCCGTGAAGGCGACTGCGGTGCGTGTACTGTGCTGGTAGGTGAATGGAAACAAGAAAAAATGGAATACCAGAGTGTTACTTCATGCCTCATGGCAATCGGAAACGCCCATGGAAAACATGTCGTTACAGTGGAAGGAGTGAATACTGCCGGATTAAATTTTGTACAGCAAACATTTGCAGACGAAGGAGCATCACAGTGCGGCTTTTGTACACCCGGCTTCATTGTTTCTCTTGCCGGCTTTTCACTTCAATCAGAAACGCCAACAGCTGAAAAAGGAATTCAGGCAGTAAATGGAAATATCTGCCGGTGTACCGGATATAAATCGATCGAACGATCCATCGGTAAAATAAGTGCGAAATTAGAAGAGCGAAAAAATGAAGACGCGGTTGATTTTGCAGTGAAAAATAATTTTCTGCCTTCCTATTTTATGGAAATTCCTCAGCGAATGAAAAAGCTGACGGAATCAATCATGAATGACTCCCGGCAATCAAAACTCAATACCCGTTTCATGGGTGGCGGAACCGACCTCTATGTTCAGCAACATGATGCAATGGTGGATGCCGATATTCATTTTATGGCAGATCGGAATGATCTCAAACAGATCACACACCAGAATTCAATTTGTGAAATGGGCGCTGCAGTAACTGTTACTGATCTTGCCCGTTCATCTGTAATACAAAAAGCAATCCCTTCCCTTCCAGCAATTATTAAGCTCATTTCTTCAGAGCCTATACGCAACATGGCAACAATTGCAGGAAATCTTGTCAATGCTTCACCGATCGGTGATTTCAATATTCTTTTTCTGGCTTTGGACGCACAACTACGCTTGAGCAATGAAAAGCAGGAAAGAACAATTGCCCTCCGGGATTTTTACAAGGGATACAAAACCCTGGATAAAATGCCGGATGAATTTGTAAAAAATATTTTATTTCAGCTTCCTGACGCTGCCACGTTTGTAAATTTTGAAAAAGTTTGTAAACGGAAACATCTTGATATCGCTAGTGTGAATTCAGCCATTTCAGTAAAAGTAAAAGAAGATAAGATATTAGAAGCCGCTGTGGCTGTAGGAGGTGTGGGCCCTGTACCCTTATTCCTGAAAAACACCAGTGAATTCCTGAAGGGAAAGGCTCTGAACAATGAAACAGTGTTGAATGCCTGTGCCCTTGCTCAGAATGAAATATCTCCTATCGGTGACGTAAGAGGTTCGGTTGCCTATAAACGATTATTGATGGAACAACTGATCAAAGCACATTTCATAAAGTTGTTTCCAAAATATATTCATCCCGATAAATCCTTAACCGTATGAAAAATATAGATTCTTTTTCCCATACACGCGGTGAATCGGTTTATCTGGATGATATACCGCTGCTTGCGGGTACTTTATTTGCCTGTTGCTTCGACTCTCCGGTTGCAAACGGCATCATTGAAAAACTCGATCTCAATGAAGCAGAAAAAAGTGAGGGTGTGGTGAAAATTCTCACAGCCGGGGATATCACCGGAGAAAATCAGATTGGAGGCATCATCCCAGATGAACCATTATTTGCAGAACATCATGTGCACTTCTGCGGAATGCCTGTTGCACTGGTAATAGCTGAAACTCTACATCAGGCTCAGAAAGCGGTCAAAAAAATTAATGCAACAATCAAAACCTTAACACCTGTTACCGATCCGAGGGAAGCCTTTCAGAAAGGTGAACTGACCTTACCTCCACGCTCTTTTATTTTGGGAGATACCGGGTCGGCATGGAAAGAATGTGCACATATTTTTGAAGGAAGAGCAGATACCAATGGTCAGGAACATTTATATATAGAAACACAGGGCGCTTATGCAATACCGGTAGAAAACGGGGCTTTGCGCATCTACTCCTCCACGCAGGGACCGACAGCTGTACAGCGAACTGTAAGTCGGGTCACCGGATTACCAATGCACCAGGTAGAAATTGATGTTACCCGACTGGGTGGCGGCTTTGGTGGAAAAGAAGATCAGGCAAATACCTGGGCTGCGCTTTGTGCCCTTGCTGCTCACCATCTGAAGCGACCGGTAAAATATTCTCTGCACCGGATGGAAGATATGAGAATGACTGGTAAGCGAAATCCTTATACATCCGATTTTAAAATCGGCCTTGATAAAGATTTAAAAATCATCGCTTACGAAACTACCTTTTATCAAAATTCCGGAGCTGCTGCCGATCTTTCTCCTGCAATCTTAGAGCGTACGCTTTTCCATTGCAATAACACGTACTACATCCCCAACGTCAAATCAACGGCAATCAGTTGTCGAACCCATCTTCCTCCAAATACAGCATTCAGAGGATTTGGAGGGCCGCAGGGAATGTTTGTTATCGAAGCTGCCATTGTACATGCCGCTGAAAAATTAGGAGTTAATCCAGCTGTCATTCAGCAAAAAAATCTGCTGCGTACAGGAGACGAATTTCCTTACGGACAAAAAGCCGTGAGTGAAGCACATGAATGCTGGGAGAAGGCAACAGATATATATCAAATTAAAGCCCTGCAAAAAGAAGTACATGATTATAATCAATCGAATGTATATTCCAAAAAAGGTATTGCGCTGATGCCGATCTGTTTCGGTATATCTTTTACCAATACTCTGATGAATCAGGCTAGAGCTCTGGTGCATATATATACGGATGGTTCCGTTGGGATCAGTACCGGTGCTATTGAAATGGGGCAAGGCGTAAATACAAAAATTGCACAGGTAGCTGCATATCTGTTTTCCCTTCCGATAAGCAAAATAAAAGTACACTCCACCAATACTTATCGCATTGCCAACACCTCTCCCTCTGCTGCAAGTGCAACAGCCGATTTAAACGGGAAAGCAACACAGATTGCCTGCAATCTTTTACTGGAACGTCTCAAACAAGTAGCTTCGGAAATACTCCATACGGAAGCTTCTGCCATCGAACTAAAAAATGAATTTGTTTATAACAAAGGACAAAAAACAGAAGTCACCTGGAAACAACTGGTTCTTACTACTTATAACAAACGAATCAGTTTATCAGAACATGCGCACTATGCTACTCCGGAAATTCACTTTGATAAAACCAAAGAAAAAGGACACCCTTTCGCCTATCATGTTTTCGGCACTTCCATCACTTCCGTTACGCTTGATTGTTTACGCGGTACTTATGAAATTGATGCAGTACGCATTGTACACGATGCCGGCAGCAGCATGAATGAACTGATCGACCGCGGTCAGATTGAAGGCGGACTGGTACAGGGTATCGGCTGGATGACGCTGGAAGAAATTGTATATGATAAAGAAGGAAAACTTAGATCGAACGCCTTGTCTACTTATAAAGTGCCAGATATCTATTCCGTACCAAAGGAAATTGATATTGAATTTCTGCATACAGAAAAAGACAACTTAGCTATCTTTCGTTCTAAGGCTGTGGGAGAACCACCGCTGATGTACGGAATTGGTACTTACTTTGCTATCCGCGATGCTGTTCGGAATTTTAATCCCAGAAGCAATCCTGCATTCGACGCTCCCTTCACGCCGGAAAAAGTTTTACTCGCATTATATCCAGAACGGGCAGCCGCATTGAATCTCTAATACCGTGCAAAAGCAACTACTTCTTTGGCAGTTTGTACAAAAAGAACTCCGTACAGGTAATCCCGTTGTATTGCTGTATGTACTTGAAAGTACCGGCAGTAGTCCAGGACGTCAGGGTTTTGGTATGGCTGTTACCCAAAGCGGGGATATGTATGGATCTATTGGAGGAGGTATGATGGAACACAAGCTGGTAGAACTTGCCAAAACTTATTTTACATCAAATAAACAGGAAATTTTCTTACACAAACAAATACACAATAAAGCTGCTGTAAAAAATCAGAGTGGTATGATATGCAGCGGCGAGCAATCTGTTTATCTGCAGACAATGGGCATTTCAGATGAAAAAGAAATCAGCTTGCTGGTTGACTCCTTATTAAAAGAGCAAAATGGCACACTGGAGATTACTCCGGGTTGTATTCGTTTTTATAATACTTATCCGGAGGCAGATTTTGATTTCCGGTTCAGAGATGAATCTGATTTTATATATCAGGAGAAGACCGGCTTTAGGCAACATTTGTATATCGTAGGTGGCGGCCATTGCGCACTTGCTCTGTCAAAACTGATGCGTTCCCTTGATTTTAAAATTCATTTGATAGAAGAAAGACCACAACTCAACACCTTATTACAAAACGAGTATGCTCATGAAATAATCATTATTAATGACTATACCGAAACAGAAAAATATATACCAAATGGTGAATCAAATTATTCGGTCATCATGACCTTTGGTTACCGTACCGATGCACTTGCCGTACGAACACTTCAGCATAAAAAATTAGCTTATCTGGGTATGCTCGGAAGTCGAAATAAAATAGATACGCTGTTCCAGGAAATGGAGCAGGAAGATGTATTATCAAAATTTGAGACTTTCGTTAGAGCACCGATTGGTATTGCTATCAAAAGCCGTACCCCTGAAGAAATCGCCATCAGCATCGCTGCTGAAATCATACAAGTCAAAAACAGAAACCTGCTCTAAAGTAACCTGAGTTATCAGTACTGCATTTTATCTTCCTTTTTCTGCCAGGCCTGAAACACCTTTAAGGCTTCTTCCCTTCCTAACTGAATGATGGGTATTTTTCTTTTTTCGAGAGGTGCAGACATTTCATCATAAATCATAGAATCATCAAATCCAATATTTGCAGCATCTACCCGTGTGTTGGCAAAATATACGGCTTTGGGTCGGGCCCAGTAAATTGCCCCCATACACATCGGACAAGGCTCACAGGAAGTATATATTTCACAGTCAGTAAGCTGAAAGGTGTTTAAATTTTTACAGGCATCCCGAATCGCCGTCACTTCAGCGTGTGCCGTAGGATCATTGCTGGAAGTCACCTTATTATTGCCCCGACCAACTACTTCTTCGCCTTTCACCACAATACATCCAAAAGGCCCGCCTTCATTATTTTCCATTCCGTGCTCAGAATAACGAATGGCTTCGAGCATAAACTTCTCTTCTCTGGTCATAAACTATACTTAATTATTTCAAGAAATATAAGGCAAATGCCAACGACAAAGATAATCCTTCAGAATGCCAATGTCAATGATCATTCAGAATTTTCAAACCCCTTCATTTAACCAACCTACAACCTTTAAAATCAATTGAAAATGAACCCTGAAAAGTATATAAAATGAGGTATAAATAACCAAAGATTAGCACAATCCTATGAATATTTTAGCTGTATTAATTCCGCTAAAATGAATTCACTTTATCAGTTCTTTCATTTATGTTTGCAGCGCTAATTTATCAGAACGTAATTCAATATTCTTATAGTAAGAACTAATTATTATAAAAACAACAACTACATAACCATGAAAATTATTAATCTGGTTTTTTTAATATGCATCTGTTCTTCAGTCTCGGCTCAAAACAATACCGTTTCCGGTGGAGGAGCTGCTAGTGGCAGCGGCGGTTCGGTGAGCTATACAATCGGTCAGGTATTTTATGCCGCACTTCAGGGAACCAACGGATCACTGATTCAGGGTGTACAACAACCGTTTGAAATCTCCATTGTTACAAGCACGGAGGATATTAGTATGGATTTGAAAGCGCAGGTCTACCCCAACCCCAGCTCCGACCATTTGATTCTAAGTATAAACAGTCTGGAATTGAAGAACCTTCAATATATGTTGTATGATCTGCAGGGCCATTTAATTTCCAGCAACCGGATTCGTCAGAACACTTCAATAATTCCTGTTTCTCAATTAAGTAACGGCACTTATTTTCTGCGCATCCTTTCCAATAAAAAACAAATCAGAACTTTTCAAATCATAAAAAACAAGTAATAGAATCCAATTTCAAAAAACTATATAAACTCCAATAAGATCTTTAATTTTTTTTGCTAACTATAATAATGAATAAATGAAAAATAATCTGGTTTTCATAGCAATTCTGATATCAAACATGCTGCTAGCGCAAGCACCTCAAAGATTAAGTTATCAGGCTGTTATCAGAAACAGCACTAATAACCTGGTCTCGAATACTCCGGTAAAAATGCGCATCAGTATCCTGCAGGGTGGGAGCAATGGAACTGCCGTTTACAGCGAGCTGCACAATCCTACCACCAATGCCAATGGCCTTGTAAGCATAGAAATCGGGAATGGCACTACGCCCACCGGGAATTTTTCAACTATTAACTGGAGCAAAAGCATCTATTTTATAAAAACGGAAACAGATCCTACAAACGGAAATAATTTTACTATAACCGGAATCACGCAGCTATTGAGCGTACCTTATGCCTTGAACGCTAAATCTGCAGATGACGGTATTAACCGCGTTTCCGGAAGCGGTGACACACTTGTATTGAATAGTGGAAAGACTTTTATAATACCAGGACTTAGTGCAGCCAATAACACCACACCAAGCTTTGGTACATTAACAGATTTTGATAACAACACGTATCGAACCATTCAAATTGGCACACAAACCTGGATGGCTGATAATCTGCGCGTCACAAAATTCAGAAACGGTACTGCTATTCCGAATATAACCGACAGTGTACAATGGCAGAATACTACCAATGGTGCCTGGTGTTATTATAATAATAATGCCAGCTTTAATTCAACCTATGGCAAGTTGTATAATTACTATGTGATCGAAAACAGCAATAATATATGCCCCACCGGATGGCATGTTGCCACGCGGCAGGACTGGTATAATCTGCTTGTTTATCTGGGTGGAGGTGATATTGCCGGTTCTAAAATGAAAAGCGCCGGTACCCAGTTCTGGCTTAATCCAAATTTCGGCGCAACCAACTCCAGTGGCTTTTCGGGCCTTCCCGGTGGCAATCGCAGCAGTGATGGATTTCAGCGAAATTTTGATTATATGGGACTGGAAGGTTACTGGTGGAGCCTGTCTGATAGTCCGGATACGGCCGAAACCTATTATCTGCTCTTCGATTACGGATTCTTAAACTCTACCGATTATCCCAAAAACAATGGCCATTCCATCCGTTGTGTGAAAGATTAAAAAATATAAGACCCTATCTTTCAAATGAATATAGAGATATATCTCCGATTTATTTAAACTATCAATTAAAATTAAGCCTCCAATCAGGCTGAATAATATATTTGTATTTAAAAACCATTTATGAACAAACTTCTTACGTTTTCTGTAGCTATCATTATGTTTAGCTCCTGCAGCATTACACAAAAAACAACTTCCTCCGACTTTGATTTTATTAAAATTACCAAACAGGGTATTATTCAAAAACCCCTTGTTGCCGATTTAGATGTATCGAAAGAGAAAAAATCACTCACCAGAACATATGCATCGGCTTCTGTAGAATGGTCAAAAAATCAAATAATGGGAGAATATCTTCAAGAATACAAATGTGATTTAATTGTTCATCCGATTTTCTCTTCCAATACCACTACACGTAATGAAAGAACTTCCCAAACAATTACAGTGAATGGTTATCCAGCTATGTATAAAAACATCCGCAATTTTGAACTAAAAGATACCTCGAATTTTATCCCTAAAAGTGTGACCCTTCTAAACACAAACGAATCCTTTTCTAAAAGTGTACAAAGCGTAGAAAATATTCAGAAAAAAGGGAAGGGTGTTGTTACACTTGTAGTAGCAGGCGTACTTCTTGTTACAGCATTATTGACAGCTGTGTTATGATATCAGTAAACATTAAAAAAAAGCCGTATCCTTCGATACGGTCTTTTTTTTGGCTTCAATATTTTCTGCTGGTCCGCATTTAGGTAAAGAAGCCTGGTTTTTCAATTTGCCGGACGAACCGGCGAGGCATTGGATTTCTTGATCTTGGTTTTTGCTCAGGTTTGATAGAAACTTGTGGTTTCGAATACAAGTTTACGACGGCATTTTCCACCGGACAATTATTTACATGTTTTAAAAAGGAAAATGCAGATAGCCCCGCAAGTCGAGTAAGGGTTCCCCCTTAGTTTTACCTTGGTTGGCATGGCAGTTAGCGGTTAAGAATTACAGATAACAGATATCCGCCAACTGACTCCTACCTTAAATCCACCACTTCCACACCAGGAAAAAGTTTTTTATCGAAAACAAAAGTCGCATCGGGAACTACAGTATTCCCATTCAGCGAGGAAACTGTATAAATAAAATTGACTCCGCTTTTATCCAGCACTTTAGTACTGTAAATTGTTGAAGTGTTTTTATCAACCAGAAGATACACTTTGAAAAATGACTTTGTTTTATCTACGGGCGTCAATTCAATTTCATACAAGGTCTGACTACCCTGCTTCTTCTCTCCGTTCAGTTTGTATAAAAAATCCTTATCGTAAAAATTCGTAAATAACTTCTGAGGGGTAATCCCGTTCTGAGTCGGATCAACTTTCGTGATGGTCACCTCATTCACCGAAGGATCATACGTGGAAATCGTAACCCCGTCGCAATAAATATCCTGCCCACCGGTTAAGGTTACGCGATATTTAGATCCCTTCATAAAAAGCGCCCCCTTTTTGGAACCCAGCAACTTGCCTTTGTTATCTTCATTCCTGAAAACGAACTGCGCTTTCACCCCTTTATACGTTTTGAATTTCGCACTTACCTGATCGAGTATCTTTTTGGCATTGGGATCATTCTGTCCGAGACCCTTGTTTTGCGCCTGAATATGTAATGTGAAGAAAAAATATCCCAAAAAAAGGAGGATAATACGCATAGTCTGATTGTTTACCTAAAATTAAGAACGCAAAGATAGGATTCGCCAACATGCAAACACAGAAGGCTCTGTTTTGTCAAGGAATTAACAACTATATCTTACTGCGGAGGAAATTATCCAACTCGGACTCGGTTTTAACCAGCACCTCACGTGCCTTGCTTCCCTGGCTGGAACCAACGACACCGGCTGCTTCGAGCTGATCCATCAGACGACCCGCGCGGTTGTATCCGAGTTTCATACGCCGCTGCAATAAGGAAGTCGATCCAACCTGATTCTGAACTATGATGCGTGCGGCATCTTCAAATAAAGGATCCTTATCATTTAAGTCAAAATCCTTCCCTTCCATATCCTTTTCATCGATGTATTCCGGCAGCAGGAAAGGCTGCGGATAACCCCGCTGCTTGCTGATGAATGAAACGATATCATCCACCTCCGGCGTATCCACAAAGGCGCATTGCAAACGCGTGAGGTTACCATTGTAACTGATCAGCATGTCTCCTTTACCGATTAACTGTTCCGCACCACCGGTATCAAGAATGGTGCGACTGTCCACTTTGGATGAAACTTTAAATGCAATACGAGCCGGGAAATTCGCCTTAATAGTACCCGTGATGATATTCACCGAAGGACGCTGCGTGGCAATAATTAAATGAATTCCGATGGCACGTGCCAGCTGGGCCAGACGTGCGATCGGCATTTCCACCTCCTTACCCGCCGTCATGATCAAATCTGCAAACTCATCAATTACCAAAACAATAAAAGGCAGATACTGATGCCCTTTCTGAGGATTCAGTTTACGCGCTACAAATTTTTCATTGTATTCTTTCAGATTCCGGCAACCGGCTTCTTTCAGCAGGTCATAACGATTGTCCATCTCAATACACAAAGCATTGAGGGTATTGATCACTTTCTTCGTATCTGTAATAATAGATTCCTCTTCTCCGGGAAGCTTAGCCAGAAAATGCCGCTCGATATGACGATACAAACTCAACTCTACTTTCTTAGGATCTACCAGTACCAGCTTCAACTGCGATGGATGTTTTTTATAGAGCAGCGAAACAAGTATTGCATTCAAACCAACGGATTTACCTTGTCCGGTAGCACCAGCCATCAGCAAGTGCGGCATGCTTGCCAGATCTACGATGAAATTTTCATTGTCGATTTGTTTTCCCAGCGCGATCGGTAGCGAATGCTGATTGTTCTGAAATTTATCACTCGCTAAAAGAGTTTTCATACTCACAACCGTCTTCTTCACATTGGGCACTTCAATACCAATGGTTCCTTTTCCGGGAATCGGTGCGATGATACGAATCCCCAGGGCAGCCAAACTCAATGCGATATCATCTTCCAGATTTTTGATTTTTGAAATACGCACACCAGCAGCAGGCACGATTTCATATAAAGTAACCGTGGGCCCTACCGTTGCAGATATTTTCTGTATCTCGATATCGTAGTTGCGGAGCGTATTGATGATCTGATTCTTATAATTTTCAAGCTCTGCCGGATCCTGAACAATTTTTTCACTGCCGTGATTTTCGAGCAGATTCAATGTCGGAAATTTATAATCTCTCAGATCGAGAAATGGATCGTAGGGAGGCTGATTTTCTACGACGGGTGCAGTTTCGGCCGCTTCTGTTTCTTTAATCTCGAGTTCTATATCGCTTCCGTCATCTTCCGGCAGCTGAACAGCAACGGAAGCAGGTGTTGGAACCGGTTTTACAATGGGCTGTTCAGGAACTGACTCAACCACGGGCTCCGGTTCTTCTTCCTCTTCCACTTCGGTGATTTCAAACTCATGTTTGAATTCCGGTTCTGCTTCTTTCTCTTCCTCTTTCTCAATTGTATTAACCACCAATGGCAAAAGAGAATTTCCCTGTTTGATTTCTTCTTCCTTTTCTTCAGGCTGCTCATCTACTACCTGAAGCGCGTCGGTTGCTGCTAAATCCGTTTCCTGTACAGGTTCTTTTGGTTTTCTTTCCGGCAAGCGGAATACCGGATTGAAACGCCAGATCACATAAGATAAAAAGGCAATACCCAGCAGAATGGCTGTTCCTACAGAACCTATAAACGCAGAAATCTCCTTTTCAAGATAATCTCCCAGTCCGCCTCCCCAGGGAAATTCAAACATTCCGAAGAAAAATGAAAAGAATACCGGAAGTATCAACCAGCCGATGAGGAGATAGCGGAGATTTTTTCGGATTGAAAAAACTGCTTTTCCGTAAACAAGATTTATTCCGAGTGCAAAGAAAAATCCGCATAGAAGAAAGGAAGCGATTCCTAATCCCTGATAAAAAAACAGATGTGAAATGTAGGCGCCCAGGCGACCAAGATAATTCGCTACCGGTTCTTTGCTGTCGCTGTTAAAAAGAAACTGCTTTGCACCCTGCAGTACTTTATCCTGATCCTCTCTCCAGGAAAACAGATACGAAGCAAATGAAATCAGGAGCATTAATCCTGTTAAAAACAAAACCGCACCGGTGATTTTGTGCGTACGCTCGTCTTTCACAATTTCCTTGAAAGACACCTGCTCCTCTTTTTCTTTTTTAAATTCCTCCCCTCCTTTCTTTTTTGTGTTTTCCGATTTGTTTTTACGGCTCATATAGACAAAGATAACGATTGGTATTCTGTATAGGAACGGGTTCTGAAATTGAAATCGACCCTATAAAATTCAATATCTATCACTTACTATTTGTATTCTCAGAACGAAAATAAGCGAGAAAAAGTACAATCCATCCTGCTATAAAAGAGAGCCCTCCGAATGGTGTAATGATTCCCAACCGCCCTGCTGAAACAAAACCTGCTCCCTTCAGAAAGGTCATCGTATAAAGAGATCCGCAGAACAGGATCAGTCCTGCCAGAAAAAAAAACGAAGCCGACCGGATGTATTTTACAGGCAGCTCCTTTCGGAGAAGGAATGTAATCATCAGTGCAAAGCTGTGGTAAAAATGATACTGCACCGCTGTTTCATAAGCATGCATTCCGGATGCGTCAAGCAGCGGGCGTAAGGCATGTGCTCCAAATGCACCCAGCATCACTGCCATTGCTGCCGATAAAAATATCCATTTAACTGCTGAGTGTTGCATGGCGTTTGTAGATTCGTTCAAAATTTTCATCGGAAAGAAAACGGGTAGGCAAATGATAAACAGCCTGCTGATAGTATGCATTTCTTTCGGCAAGTTTTTGTGCAATCACAGATTCCAGCTGTGCCGGTGCCACACCTTTTAAGAGGGGTCGTTTATCCAGTTCCGGGCTTAACCGCTTTGCCAGTTCTTCCGGAGTGCTTTTGAGATAGATCACCACACCCATCCGGTTCATTTGTTTCAGATTATCATAAAAACAAGGGGTACCGCCGCCGCAACTGAGAATGAATTGGTCTTTTTGCTGAAAAGAGCGCAGGAATTTTCTTTCTTTTCTACGAAACGCTAATTCACCTTCATCCTGAAAGATGGATGCAATGGTTTTCCCTTCTGCTTTCTCCAATTCATCATCCAAATCGTACCAGGTTAAACCAAGCGCTTCGCTCCATCTTTTACCCCAGTACGACTTACCGGATCCCATAAATCCAATGAGAAAAAAACGCATAAATACAGTGATCAACGAAGATAATTGAAAAGGCTCTGACAGCAGTATGCTGCAAAAAAAAGATCCGTTGTTACCAACGGATCTCGAATTATCTGTGAAAGAGAATCTTACTCGGCTGTTTTTCCGGCATCGGATTCGCCATCCATTTTTTTCTTCAGATCTGCCAGTACTCCCAGATCGCCAAGGGTGGTTTTTTCAACCTTACTCTGCATTTCCTTAACGGCTTTCTGTGTACGTACGGCATCCGCTTTTCTTTCTTTCGCTACAGCTTCTTTTTCTTCAGCAACGGCGCGCTCCCAGATGCGGGTATGGCTTACCACGATGCGCTTTTCGTTGCGGTCGAATTCGATCACCATAAACGGAGCCGTTTCTTCAGCCTGTACCTGCTTGCCATCTTCTTTATTCAGATGACGGTTCGGAGCAAAACCTTCGATTCCGTAAGGAAGCTGAACGAGAGCTCCTTTATCATCTTTACGGATGATGGTACCATCGTGAACAGTACCAATGGAGAAGGTTTGTTCCAGCGCATTCCAGGGATCTTCTTCAAGCTGCTTATGACCAAGCTGAAGCTTGCGGTTTTCTTTATCAATACTCAGAATCATCACATCGATGTGCTGACCCACTTTCGTGTATTCGGAAGGATGGTTGAAGCGCTTCGTCCAGCTCAGATCGCTGATGTGAATCATACCGCCGATGCCGGTTTCTAGTTCTACAAACACACCGTAAGGAGTGATGTTTTTAACCAATCCTTTGTGTCTGCTTTCAACCGGATATTTTTCTTCGATCACGCTCCAGGGATCCTGTGTGAGTTGTTTAATAGACAAACTCATCTTACGCGCGTCTTTATCGAGGGTGACAATCTTCGCTTCGTGCTCATCGCCCATTTTGAAGAATTCCTTAGCGTTTACAGGCGTATTGGCCCAGCTGATTTCGCTAACGTGCACCAGTCCTTCCACTCCCGGAGTAATTTCCAGAAATGCTCCGTAGTCTTCGATATTCACCACTTTACCTTTGATGGTTTGACCTTCGGCAATGGTTTCCGGTAAGGCATCCCAGGGATGTGGTGTAAGTTGTTTCAGACCAAGGCTGATACGTTTTTTCTCATCGTCAAAATCAAGCACCACCACATTCAGCTTCTGATCCAGTTTCAAAACTTCAGTAGGATGACTGATACGTCCCCAGCTGATGTCGGTGATATAGAGCAGTCCGTCTACACCTCCAAGATCCAGGAAGGCTCCGAAATCGGTGATGTTTTTGATCGTTCCTTCAAGCACCTGTCCTTTTTCAAGTTTGCTCATGATGGCAGCACGCTGCTGTTCGATATCGCTTTCGATCAGCGCTTTGTGACTCACTACAGCATTCTTGATATTTTCATTAATCTTAACCACTTTGAATTCCATGGTCTTACCTACGAACTGATCGTAATCGGTAACCGGTTTCACGTCGATCTGAGATCCGGGCAGGAAGGTTTCCATACCGAACACATCGACAATCAGACCGCCTTTCGTTTTGCTGGTAACCAAACCGGTAACAATTTCTCCGGTTTTGTGTACTTCCATGATCCGCTCCCAGGCGCGTGTGATGCGGGCGAGCTTGCGGCTAAGATGCAGATTGCCTTCCCGGTCTTCTTTCTCCACCACCATCACTTCTACTTCATCTCCCACTTTAATACCCGGTGTATCGCGGAATTCATTGAGAGATACCAAACCATCGCTTTTGAATCCGATGTTTACAACCACATCGGTTTTGGTGAGGGCTACAATAAGGCCATGCACCATTTCTCCGTCGGTCACTTGTTTGAAGGTACCATCGTAGACGGAATCATACTTTTCGCGTTCGTCTTTGCTGTAGATAACTACATTGCGTTTGTCGACGCTCCAGTCAAAATCATCATGTGCAGTTTGCACGGGGGCAACAGGTACATTTGTTGTCGCTGTAGGGGCCGTAGCCTCCTCCTGTTGATCAGCGTTTTGGTGAACAATTTCATTTTCTGACATAAAAAGGGTCCCGTTTGTTTTTTTCGGGGGTGCAAAGATAGGCCTAAATCCTTATCCGATAAGGATTTCACTGAAAAAAACTGTGGTATCAGGAGAGCTAGAAACCGGAGGAATTACCAGGAATTTTGCCGATTGACTAAGAAATAGGATTTTTACCTGTTAACTGGAAATACTCATGGCAAAAGCGAAAAAAAAGGCTGCACCCAAAAAGCCCGTTATACTGATTACAAACGACGACGGGATCACAGCACCTGGTATCCGGAATCTGGTGGAAGCCGTGCGTGATTTAGGCGAGGTGATCGTAGTGGCCCCCGACAAACCTCAGAGTGGCATGGGTCATGCCATTACCATAGGTTATCCCCTGCGCCTGCACGCGGTGCATCAGTTTGAAGGTGTTAAATCCTGGCAATGCAGCGGTACGCCGGTAGATTGTGTAAAACTGGCGGTGGATAAAATCCTCCACCGGAAGCCGGATCTCTGTTTAAGCGGGATCAACCATGGTGCCAACCACAGCATTAATGTAATTTACAGCGGCACGATGAGTGCTGCTATTGAAGCCAGCATTGAAGCCATACCCAGTATCGGTTTTTCATTTTTGAATTACAGTATGGAAGCCGACTTTACTGCGGCGCGCACCTACGCTCGGATGCTGGTGAAGCAGGTATTGGAGATGAAAAACAAAGACAAGCATCTCTGCCTGAATGTGAATATTCCCAATGTGGATGTTTCACTGATTAAGGGCTTGAAAGTTTGCCGTCAGGCCTATGCCAAGTACGATGAGGAGTTTGACCAGCGAAAAGATCCTTCCGGCAGAACCTATTACTGGCTGACCGGTGAGTTTCAGAATTTCGATAAGGGGAAAGATACTGATGTATGGGCGCTGGATCACCATTATGTAAGTGTGGTTCCTGTACAATTTGACTTAACCGATTATCGTTTAAAAGAACAACTTGAAAAACAATTGAAAAGCTGATGTTTAAAATCGATAAATATCCATTAGGAATAGTTCTGGGGGCATTGGCACCGGTACTTGGTATTTTTATTTATTATTTCCTCAAAGTTGATCCGGCTATCATATCTCCCGGACAGTTTCTTCAGTATTTTTTTGAAACAAAGGCCCTGCTTACGGCAGTAGGCACATTGAGCCTGGTAGCGAATATCATCCTGTTTACGATCTTCATCAACAGCAGAAGGGACAAAACGGCAATTGGCATTTTTGCTATGACGGTGATGTACGGTTTGATTATTCTGTATGCGAAGTTCTTGATGTAAGGTAGTTACCGGTTATGGGTTACGGGATTTTCGAACTTTTCTTCGGCGCAGAGAAAGGAGAAAAGGAGATAAACGCAGAGAATCTCTCCGCGCAACCTTTGTGTTCTTTATTCTCTGCGTCAAAAAAATGAATCCTTTACCAACTCGCGGACTTCAACTCCTAACGGTTATCCCTATTTCAACAATTTAAACGTATAATCCCCACCCTGGTCATCTTTGATTTTGATAACATTGAAACCGGTTCTCATAAACTGATAAAGATTCAGTTCTGAAAATCCGCTGGCAGTTCTTCTAGTGGTATAAATCAGATTCCCGAAAGAGTCATAGATCAGAATTTGCTGGTTGAATTTTTTGTTGCCTGCATTTGTTTTCAGCAAACCTCCGGTCATGCTGACCGGGGTTTCTGATTCCTTTCTTGTGTTTGATACAAACGACTGCTGTGAAGCGGAGGTCGGAAGGATTGCCTGTAGACCACCAGTAATTCCAGTAATATAAAATGAGGAAGTGGCACCACTAAGTCCATCCACGACTAAATAATAGGTTTGATTCGCAGCTGCGATAAAACAATGTTGTTGATTTCTATAAGATCCTCCTCCAGTATTATTATTAGCTTCATAGATGACAGGATCGGGGCAAGACATAACAACCCAATTAGGATCGTTTGTATTTGTACCTGCTACCTGAGAACACGGATTATTATTGTTATCTACGTTAGCATCTCGGACAACAATGGACTGTGAAAGACCATCCAGTCCGCTGATCGAAATACAAAGATTTCCAGCAGTTGTTGCAGTAAATTTAATCCATGTATCATTATTATTGGCAGCATTCCAGGAACATGCAACCCCTCCAATTTCCCGCTTAAAACCAAGAGCACCATCATGACCTGGAGCTTGTGTACTTCCGGTTTTTCCGGAG
>Ga0315902_10004519_pt1 | contig 20087 bp, 18 predicted proteins | sample LakEriMetagenome_9_FD_203523 | JGI IMG/M metagenome (GOLD analysis project Ga0315902, IMG submission 203523) | Freshwater fungal communities from buoy surface, Lake Erie, Ohio, United States - Buoy 12 MA117 | ecosystem: Environmental > Aquatic > Freshwater > Lake > Lake biofilm | place: USA... | reverse complement strand
TGACATCGAAAGCGGTTCGGGGATAATCCTTGCAATGAAGCAGCCACATTGCCGCAAGATGCACAACGGCGTCCGCTTCGGACACTGCTTTGTTCAGAACATCAATCTCACGTATGTCTCCACCATCTGCGAATACGTGACACCGCCGATCGTCCAAGGACTCGCGAATGTTGGACAGTCGTCCACGGGCAAGGTTGTCAAAAACAGTGACTGACTTGACGTCTTCTCGCAACAACTCGGCTACGACATGACTACCAATGAACCCTGCGCCTCCGATGACGAGAATGCGCTTCCCAGAAATGTCCATACGGCCGCACTTAATCTACTACAGGTCACTATCAGGCGTCGCTGAAATGAGTCGTGGGATCCACGGCATCCGCCACATGACCGGATCTTGACGCGTTGCCTCGTGCATGCTGTCAAACCAGTCGGTGAGATTTCGATCGCTCAGCCGTTGGCGAACACACTGCAACGCCGAGTCGCCGACTCCTCTACCCAGGCTTTCGTGAATGAGATGGGTGACCGAGTCGTGAAGCGGTAGATCCGACGGATTCGATAGTGCGGCTGATTGTGCCAGCCAAGCCCTCATCGTGCTCCATACGGTGGACTCGGTCGCATACGTAGCATCAACCTTGAGATCACATGCCGCAGATACCAGATGCTGATAGCCAAATTGGCCGGACTCAATGAGCACTGCGCGTGCCGCATTCACCATTGCATGTGCACCGTCAATGTCATTCATTGCAGTCATCACCGCATCGACATTCGAAAGGTCATCGTTCAGTGGGATGTAGTGCTTTCCTGGCTCGAGCACCCCGAGATAATCGTCGGGTCGGAGGATCTGACATACACCTTCCGAAGCAGCCTCAAACAACCGCGGGCTGATCGCAGAAAATTTGTACTTCCTGTCGCGCCGCTTCAAGAACCCAAACATGTCGGTCGTCAGAGTCACGTCCGGATGAAGATGTCGATACGACTCGACTTTGTTGTACAGAAGCCCGTATGGATCGGCGATGCTCGCTCCGCCCTTCATGCCGACCGTGAACTTGCATTGCCGCAGAAATCGTGGCCATGCATCACCCACGAGAGAGTCTTCGACTCGTGTCGATACATCAACAATGAAGCCTGCGCTCCGAGCGGCAGACGCCAATCGAACCGCTTGATCAGCCTTTTCCTGAGCGTACTTGCCCAGGTGGGGCGGCATCATGCGCACTCGTTGGCCGAGATCGATTGGCCGCTCGTGTAACGGTGGGGTGTCGTTCACACGAGATGGCGCATAACCGGTGAGAACGGTACGAAACTCTGCCCGCTTACTCGCTCGTGGATAGAGAACCTCGAGATCATTGTCGATAGGTGTGAGAACGCGATCAACGTCCCATGACACACACCAGTTGTCGAGAAGACGGTGTGCCCAGAAGTCATCTTGTGCTATCGCGACAACTTTCCCGGCGCGACGTGCGATGTCGCGATGGCGGTTCTTGATGTATGGCCAGAGCGGTGAGAATCGATAGTTCAGATAGTCGTAATTGACAACCAGAAGATCCGGGGCGACACCCTCGGCAATGTCCCTGGGTAGTGGCTGCGCGAAATGAAGGTACTGAACGTCTGCATTCGGTAAGTGCTCACGGAACGCCAGAAGATGATCAATCGTCGTCTGTCGACTCGTCGGTCGTAAAGCATGGATGACGAGAACCGTCGGTTTAGACATGGAATTTCTCAGTACCAGCGATGATGTATACGTGTCTTGCGCAAGACCCAATGAGCGAGGCGCGGCGACCAAAGCACTGCACGCTGGCCGATGAACTGAACCCATGCCGGCAGGAAGTAGCTGGCTCGAACCACCCTGGACAGCCATGACTGAGGCAAATCTGCCGACAACGCACGGAGATCGGCTAGTAGCTCGGGGCGAATTCCGTCGATGCCCTCCTGGGACAGCAATTTCAGCGCTTCGTCTCGGTTCCCGGTCAGGATCGCGCTGCACACCCGTAGCTCAAGGTTTTCTGTGTCAGACAGCCGCATGGAACCTCTGGTATTCGCTGAGGATGACGTCGACGGACCGTTGCGCGGCGTGACCGTCACCAAACTCTTCGTTAAGCAACGGGGATCGTTCCTTGGACACCCACTGATCAATATCTGTCTCAAGGTTCGGGTCAATGATGTTCCATCCGGCGTTAACGGTTTCGACCCACTCCGTCTCGTGACGAGCGGTGATGCAGGGAGTGCCGAGAAGGGCTGCCTCTTTCTGTAGCCCGCCTGAATCGGTGACGACGGCAACTGCGCTTCTCATTGCCGCAACAGTTTGCGGATACGACAGCGGCTCCCAGAGCGTGAGTCCGCCATCGGGCACAATTCCGAAGTTGTGCAGCCGTGCACGCAGACGCGGATGGGCAGCCAGCCGAACATCGGGATGGATGTTGTTCAGCCGACTAATCAGAAATCGGAGGCGATCCGGGTCGTCGGTATTTTCGGCACGATGGAGGGTGGCGAACACGTACGGCTGGTTCAACTCCCATCCATCCGGCATTTCGGGGGGTCGAGCCGTCACGCGCTCTTCCATTTGATGCAATGCATCAACCATGACGTCGCCAACGAGGTGCGCTCTAGCGGAGAGTCCCTCGTTGGCAAGAAGAGTCATCGAAGTGTCGGTAGGGGCGAGTAGCAGGTGAGCAAGGTGATCCGTGACGACGCGATTGACTTCTTCGGGCATCGAGCGATTGAAAGAGCGCAGACCCGCTTCAATATGAACCAAGTACTCGGAGCGCTTGCTCACGACGAGTGCCGCGGCGAGTGTCGTATTTGTGTCTCCATAAACGAGCACCACGTCGGGTCGCAACGTGTCCAGTGCCTTGTCGAGTCCGGCCATGATTTCGCCGGTTTGCGCGGCATGCGTACCCGACCCGATGTTCAAGTTGATGACAGGGGCAGGAATGTCTAAATCAATGAAGAGCTGGGCCGACAGTTTTTCGTCGTAGTGCTGCCCGCTATGAACGATTTCGTGGGGTATTCCTTGTCGCGCAAATTCATGATGGATCGGTGCCACTTTCACGAACTGAGGTCGTGCACCGACCACACTGATCACCCGAGGCTGGTTCGGTGTGATCTTCATCGAACGGTAGTTTACGTTTGTCATGGCCGATGCCCTCTCCGCACGAAACTCCGACTACTGGAGCGAACTGTGCGGGTCGCGAGCAGCCCGGAAATTGGGTATCACTGCAGCAGATCCAGCGGGTGTCAACATTTTTGACCGATGGTTTTTTGATTTTTATCCGTACCTTGCAGATTCGCGATTCATACCATGGGAGTCACTCGTGGGTCAGTCGGTTCTCGAAATCGGCCTCGGATACGGCTCGGTCACGCGACGATTGAGTCGCTATACGGATCAGGTCGTTGCACTTGACATTGCCCCGGGTCCGGTTGGTTTCGCGGCCGCAACCACCGACCGCACGGGCTGTGTCCGAGGCAGTGCACTTGCACTGCCGTTTGCCGATGCCACTCTTGACAACGTCGTTGCGATCGGATCATTGCACCATACCGGCAACATGGAACTCGCATTCCGCGAGTGCATGCGCGTGCTGCGACCCGGGGGACGGTTGATCGCGATGGTGTACAACCGCTATTCGTACAAGCGCTGGATCGTCAGTCCGATCGCCACTTTGCGCTCGGTGATTGCGGAACTCCGCGGTGAGACGAATCAGGGGGCGGGTGGTGTCTCACGACGCGTGTCATGGTTCTGGGACCGCAGTCCGGACGGCTCGGCTCCCCCGCATACGGAGTTCGCGACGCAAGATCAGATACGACGTCTTCTGGGAGGGAGCACGAACGTCAGCATCACGTCCGTCAATGTCGACAACCCAAACGATCTACTGCCACAATGTATGCAACGTCTCAAATTTGATGGCATACGCTTGCATTTCTTGAATTCATTGCTGAGCAGACACGCTGGACTCGACTTGTACATCACGGCAGAAAAGTGACTTGTTCATGAACGTGTGTGTCGTGGCCCTAGGAAAGATCGGTCTTCCGCTTGCCGTGCAGTTCGCGGTACGTGGGGTGATGGTGACCGGTGTAGATATCAATCCCACCACCGTTGAAGTCGTAAACAATGGCAAAGAGCCGTTTCCAGGCGAGTGCGGTCTTCAGACTGCACTTGAACGTGTGGTGGAGTCGGGACATCTCCGTGCAACAACCGACACGACGACGGCGGTCGGTGCTTCAGATGTAGTCGTTGTCGTGGTTCCGTTGTTCGTCGATGCAAAGGGCGTCCCGGACTTTGCGTCGATGGATGATGCGACTCGGGCAATTGGTCGAGGTCTGAAGCCTGGGACACTCGTCTCTTACGAGACAACGCTGCCGATAGGCACCACTCGGCAGCGATTTGCTCCGATGTTGGAAAAAGAATCCGAACTCACCGCGGGACTCGACTTCCACCTCGCGTTCAGTCCCGAGCGTGTGCTCACCGGCCGCGTGTTCGCGGACTTGAAGCGATATCCGAAGCTCGTTGGCGGACTCACGCCAAAGTGTGGCGCAGCAGCACAGAAGTTCTACGAATCGGTACTCGAGTTCGATCCGCGAGCTGACTTGAATCGCCCCAACGGTGTATGGGACCTCGGATCATGCGAGGCGTCGGAGATGGCCAAACTCGCCGAAACCACCTACCGCGACGTCAACATCGGTCTCGCGAACCAGTTTGCGCGCTACGCAGCGAGTGTCGGTGTTGATGTCTTTAAAGTGATCGAAGCGTGCAACTCGCAACCGTACAGCCACATCCACCAGCCGGGTATTGCCGTCGGTGGTCACTGCATTCCCATCTATCCGCAGATGTATCTGTGGAACGACCCCGACGCCACCATCGTTCGTGCCGCGAGGGAAGCGAACTGGGCCATGCCTTCATACTCGGTTGATCTATTGGAACGACACCATGGTTCGCTGGAAGGACAGAAGGTCGTGGTGCTCGGGGCAAGTTACCGCGGTGCAGTCAAGGAGACTTCCTTTTCTGGAGTCTTTCCGGTGGTGGAAGCTTTGAGGAGCCGCGGTGCAATCGTCGCCGTCCACGACCCGATGTACACGACCCAAGAACTCGGCGGGCTTGGCTTCACTCCGTTCACTCTCGGAGAAGACGTTGATGCGGCCATCATTCAAGCGGATCATCCCGAATATGCACAACTTACTGTAGAGGACTTGCGCGGGGTGCGCACGATCATCAATGGTCGTCGTGTTGTATTAGAGGAGTTTGCAAGCGCCGCCACAATTCTCAATGTTGATGGAAGCCCGTCGATACATACCGCTTCGTAGTCGTTACGTCACCTAGATACTGTGCAATCAAGTGACTTGATGAGGGTTGAAAGTGCAATAAATACATCCAGCTCGTGCCGAGATCGGATCAAGCTTTCAACAAGAGTCTGTGCACCACGGACCCTTATGCCGTCACGCTCCCACTGGCCAATGTCCCGTGGAATGTCGTGCACCGTGCCATACCTAGCGAGCAGCACTTGCGAACTCTTTTCACCCCAGCCGGCGATACCGGGATAACCATCGGAGGAGTCACCCACCAGCGCCAAGTAGTCAGGAATTGACTTTGGCTTTACACCGTACTTCTCGATGACTGACAGCTCATCAATAACAACGCCTGACCGTCGATCGACTTTGACTACTCGACGTCCCGAAATACATTGAGCTAGGTCTTTGTCAGGGCTGTAGATTCGTACTTGGTGAACACCGGGATCTTGCGTGGCAATCCGAGCTGCTGATGCAAGTGCATCATCGGCCTCGAATTCGACCATCGGCCAGACAGTAACCCCAAGCGCGAAAAGTTTCTCTTCGAGAACGGGAATCTGTTCAAGGATCTCCGGCTCCATTCCCTCACTCGTCTTGTAGCCATCGAAGAGCTCGTTTCGGAAGCTTTCAATCACGTGGTCGGTGGCGACACCAACTGGACCCGTGTATTCCGCAATCAATTTCTGTGTGGAAGCGACTACCGCATCAGCAGCCGCGTACTTCTTTTTCGAATGGCGGGCCTGCCCGTAATGCTGTCTGTATAACTCATACGTGCCGTCAACGAGATGAACTATCACGTCATGCACGTTAAGCGGGTTAAGCAAGAATAATGATTGTTGCTACTGCAGAAATCACCATCCACGGTACAAATGCCACACGGCGCTGACGAGTGCCGATTGCCCCGACTCCCGCTCCCAGGGCCGCACCACCAAGCCAGAGTGGCACAGCGGTTGGTTCATACCATCCCACATACATTGCGATCACCGGTGCGAGAAGTACATCACCGAAGCCCAACGAGTGCGGCGCGAGCCTATGGGTGAGCCAAAGAGCAAGTCCTACCGTCCCTGCGATAAGCACCACAGGGAGAAAAGCATTCCCTCTTGCCGCGAGAACGGCGATAGCGAAGGCGCCCATCACAAACGTCGTCATTCGCGGGATTAATCGCGTTCGGATGTCGCTCTCGGTCTGGAGTGTGCCACCGATAATGAGGACACCATACAAGGCCAGGCTTTCCACGTCGTTGATTCTCCACCAGCCGAGGCCGAGTGCGAAAAGACCGACGGTCACAATCAGCCAGCGTGCGGAGTCCGGCAAGTAGCTAACGGCTCTTGCTCCGAACGTCACGTCGGCGCAAACCAAGCAGAAAGAAACCCGCGAGGGAAAGTATCGTCCCAATCCATCTGATGCGATTGTGTCGTTGAAGATTCGACAGTTGGTCCAGATAACGATCAAGTGCTGTAGCTTCGGAGCCACTCATGTAGCGGACGGCCACGCGACATCCCTCGCACTCTGCGCCAGAAACGAACGGTTGTTTCCACGAACCCACCTGAACGGCATCGCATTTCCACAGTGATGCGAACTCTCTGGGCCAGGTAATCCGCTGATCAATAACGTTGGAAACAATCCTTGTCTCTTCGTTCCTGACTCCGATGGCAATCGTCATTGTTTCATCGTTGCGTACCGTTCGGATGCGAACATCCGAGTTCCACTTCTCGGGACCCAGACCAAATCCGACTCGTAGCATTGCAGACTCACCCGGGTCGTACTCAATGAAGAGTCCGAATGGCTCCGGAGACGTTTGAAAATAACGGCGAGCCGTGTTGTCAGCAATGGTGTTCATGTCTATAACGAAGAGCAGCCATCCCTCATTTTCTTGCACGGAACTGCAAGCCGTACTGAGGTCAACGGGTGACTCTGCAGTTACTGGGGCCAGGTCAACAAACTCCCGTCGTGAAAGAATCTCGTCCGACGAATAGTTGTTTCGGGACAACCACGTCACTGAGCCGGTAACAATAAGGAGAACGCCGAGTGTCCATCGAGTTACGGTGCGGCCAATCATGGTGCGGAGAGTTTCTCAACCTGACGCGAGATATCGGAAATGACCTGTCTGAAGAACATCCACAAGGTAGCTACCGCGAGAATGACGACCGTGTTTGGGCCTACCGGCATCCATTGCCACCACCACTGGTCAGGCCCTTCGGGCAGTAATCGCAAACCGAACGTCTGAGCATCGACGTATCTTTCTGCAACCGTGAACATGGTGAGTGCGAACGCGACTGTCACCGCACACGATGCAGGCTTAAGGAATCTAACTATTCGTGCCGACTGCTTCTCGGTACCGAGCAAGACCCACCAGCCCACAAGGAAGATCAACGCGGGGTATACGTACCGGGGTTCGACGCCGAAGGGATCACGTTCATCGATGGATGCGATCTGGGCCATAATCGCGAGGGTGAGACTCGTTCCGGCAACCAGTGTTCCGAAGAGCTGGAAGATGCTTCGATGGCTATATGTCTGAACGACGAACCAAGAAAGCACCACTATGCCGATCAGCCCGACAACTCGGGGAACTGAAACTCCACTCATTGTTGGAAGAGTTCCAAGCGCTCCAAGAGCGTTCGGGATCCCGTCAAGTACGTAATGGGAGAAGAACGCAACATTCCCAAGCTCACCGGGTGAGTACTCAAAGAGACGTTGTGCATACGTGAGTGGTTTCTGAGGAGTGAACCACTGAAGCAGTAAGAGAAGGATGATTGGCAATCCGAGAGATACACCAACCGTACGAACTCGTGATTGAGGTAAGCGAACCCACAACGCATGTGTGACGACAAGCCATGCACTCATCGCAAGGAACGGTGGCGCGTCCCAACGGCTTCCAACAGCCATTGCGCTAAGCAACAGTCCAACTACCCCCAAAGCGGCCCGCCGCTTGGTAGATAAATGCTCCACCGAGAGCATCGCGTGAAGTGCCAGCCATCCGAAACCAATACCTAGCGCAGCCCATGAACTCGGATTCACGGAGGAAAAGAGAAAGAACCCGGTGGACGAAAATGTTGTGAGGATCATGATGAGAGCAACAAGGCAGTAACGCGACGGCAACAGGACAAACAGCAGCATCAGCGATAGAGAGACGAAGAGTGCGCTCACCAGTCGGATAAGCACGACACCGTCTGATCCCCATGGTGTAACGAACCAGCTCATTATGAAGTAAAAGGGCTTCGGATAAAGACCAAAGTTTGACAGGACTTGTGTTTGACCGCTGCGGACCGTCGGACATTCAAGAGGAGCTTCTACAGCTCGCTGGCATACCATCACATCAAGGTTGATCAGCGCGCTGCCAGATTCCGCTAACTTTTCGGTGCAGTATGGATCACGCTCACCGTGACCACACCAGATGCTGGACACGTGATACCACTCATCGTGCGTTGCCCCGGGTTGGGACAACAGTGCCACCAAACTCAGTGATGCAAACAGCCAGCCAAAGGCACGCAGTGTCAAATAACTACGAGGATGAGTGTCTGCAGCAGGAAGCACGATGGGTCATTCTTGCACCAGCTCGATGAGTGTCCCGAAAGAGCCCTTGGGATGGATGAATGCCACTGTCGTGCCGCGCGAACCGGGCCGCGGAGCGGAGTCGATCGCCGTTGCGCCGGCGGCGAGCATCGCGTCGAGTGCCGCCTGGCAGTCATCGACCCGATAGCCGATGTGATGCAGCCCTTCACCGCGCTTCTCGAGCGCCTTTGCCACCGGTGAGTCGGGACGGGTCGGTGTGAGCAACTGGACGTAGCTTTCAGCAACCTTCAGCAGCGCCTCTTCGACACCGTCACGCTCGACGATCTCGCGATGATCGACCGTCGCACCGAATGCACGCTTGTAGTAGTTGATGGCGGCTTCCAGGTCCTTGACGGCGATGGCCACGTGGTCGATCTCGGTGAGGATCATGTGCGACTCCTTGTACTAGGTGAGTGTGCGAATCGGGTGCTCCGACGTGTACCGGCCGGTGTAGCAACCAGACCGCACGTTGCCGGATTGAGCCGGTGCGCGACTGAAAGGTTACGCTCCGAATACACGTCTTGGAGGTGTGAGATGTCAGGCTCCTACATCGTTGCGGGTGCTCGTACCCCGATCGGCAAGTTGAGTGGCGCGCTGTCCGGGTTTTCCGCGGCCGAGTTGGGTGGGATCGCCATCGCCGAGGCGCTGAAGCGGGCCGGGGTTGCACCCGAAGCGGTCGACCATGTCGTTGTCGGCCAGGTACTCATGGCCGGTCAGGGTCAGGTACCCGCACGACAGGCTGCCGCGAAGGCGGGGATTCCGATGAGCGTCCCCAGCGTGAACGTGAACAAGGTGTGCTTGTCGGGGCTCAACTCCATATTCATTGCCCACCAGATGGTGTCGAGCGGCGAGGCCGATATCGTCGTCGCCGCGGGCATGGAGTCGATGACGAATGCGCCGTACATCGCGTCCGGTGCGCGCGGTGGTTTCCGTTACGGCAACACCGAACTCGCCGACGCGATCATCAAGGACGGCTTATGGTGCGCGTTCGATGCATGCCTCATGGGCCTCGGCACCGAGCGTTACGTCGCCGGCGGAATCTCGCGTGAAGAACAAGATCGCGCCGCGATGATCAGCCATCAGCGTGCTGCCGCAGCTGCGGCGAAGTTTGCCGCTGAAATCGCACCCGTCACCATTCCGCAGCGCAAGGGTGACCCCGTCGTCGTGTCGAGCGACGAAGGCGTACGCGCTGCGACGACGATGGACTCACTCGGTGCGCTGAAGCCCGCATTCGACAAGGCCGGAACGATCACGGCCGGCAATGCGAGCCAGATCAGCGACGGCGCGAGTGCCGTCGTCGTTGCGTCGAAGAAGGCCGTCGAAAAACTCGGCGTCACCCCGCTCGGTGAGTTCGTTTCGTATGGAATGGTTGCCGGACCCGATTCGGCGTCGCTGCTCACCCAACCGAGTCGGGCGATCATGCGCGCGCTCGACCGGGCGAAGCTGAAGTTGTCCGATTTGTCGCTGTTCGAGATCAACGAGGCATTCGCTGCCGTCGGCATCGCGTCGATGCGCGACCTCGGCATCACCGACGACATCGTCAACGTCAACGGTGGCGCAATCGCCCTCGGTCATCCGATCGGAATGAGCGGCAATCGTCTTGCACTCACGCTGCTGCACGAGTTGCATCGCCGCGGTGGTGGAACGGGTGCTGCTGCACTGTGCGGCGGTGGCGGCCAAGGGGACGCACTCATCGTGCGCACCGTTTCGTAACGTTCGCTGCGACTAGTCGCCGCTCATTTCGCGGCGCCCGACGAGTGCACGACCGAGGGTCACTTCGTCGGCGAACTCGAGATCACCACCGACGGGAAGTCCCATCGCGAGCTGAGTCACTTTCACACCCAGTGGGCGCAACAAACGGGCGAGGTACATCGCCGTTACCTCGCCTTCCGTATTTGGGTTGAGGCACAGGATCACCTCGGTGATTCCTTCGGGATCAAGGCGCAGCAACAACTCGCGCACCTTCAACTGTTCGGGTCCAACCCCTTCGAGCGGATTGATCGAACCGAGGAGTACGTGATACCGACCCTTGTATTCGCCTGTTCGCTCGATCGCTACGACATCGCGCGACTCCTCCACCACACACACGGTCGTCGCATCACGTCGGTCGTCATCACAGATGTGGCACAACTCCGATTCCGAGAAGTTGAAGCAGCGGCCGCAGAACCGCACCGTTTGTCGGGCTTCGGTGATGACAGTAGCTAGTTTCGTGACGTCTTGAACCTCGGACTTCAAGAGGTGAAAGGCGATACGTTGCGCCGACTTCGGGCCGATACCGGGCAGACGGGACAATGCGTCAATGAGCGCCTGAATCGGTCGCGAATATGCGGAAGCCATTACGGAGGTTGTCTACGACTCGGTCGGGTCGACGACTTGTGCACCCGGAAACTCGCGGGTGATCGCATCGAGCACCGCGTCGACTCCCGAACCGCGCGACTCGTCAATCTCGACGTCTTCGTCGGGTTCGATTACCGGTTCGGGTACTGCGGCACGCGTAGGTCGTCGCGGAGCCGGAGCCGATGCTTGAGCGCGACGCGATGCTCCGACACGGAACTTCACCGTCCAGTCGCGACCCGTCACCGCCTGAAGTTGTTGGTGCACCTGCGGCAGGTTCTCTTCGCACTTCTTCATGTGCATGTCACTCGGAACGTCGAAGGTGATCGTTCCGTCCTCTGCCGACGAGAAGTCGATTGCGCTGTACAGGGCACGCGTCGTCGAGCGCAGCGTGCCGAGAACGCGGGGCCACAGCCCCGCCATTTCGGCATCGGTAGCCGGAGTTGCGCGGGGAGTCGTCGGCGTTGGGGCGGTGACGTCAGCAGGTGCGGGTCGCGCCGATGCTGCGGGGCGAACAGGCGCCGATGATGCGATCTTCGATGCTGTCGTTGTTGTCGATGTCTTGGGGGTAGACGCCGGTGCCGACGCGGCGACGGGACGCGGAATCCCACCGGTTGAGTCCTTGGTGCGTACGGGTGTGCCCGCCTCGAGCCGCTCGATACGGGCCAGCAGTGCACTCATGTCGGTACTCGCCTCGGCGCTTGCCAACTTCACGAGCACGACGTCGAGTACGAGTCGCGCATCGGAAGCGCGGCGCAATTCGATGAGCGCATCACCGAGCACTTCGATGGCCCGCACGACCGACGCTGCGCCGTAGCGCGATGCACGATCGGCCGCTTCACGGGCTTGTTCTTCGCCGAGTTGCACGAGATCGGGCGCCATGATCGCGAGGAACATTTCGCGCAAGTACCGCACGATGCCTTCAGCAATGCCTCGCGGATCGTGACCGAGTTGCACCGATCGGGCGACCGCGGCAAGTGCGGAGCCCGGATCGTGGTCGATGAGTGCATCGATGATGTCCTCGGGACGGATGCGATCGAGTGCTTCTCCACCGCCGGCAGCGATGAGTTCGAGCGCCGAGAGAGTGTCGCGCGCCGATCCGCCGCCCTGCTCGAGAACTTGACGCACTGCTTCGGGTGTGACGGTGAGGCCGGCATCTTTGATCACCCATTGCACGTGTTCCTCGAGTTCACGACTCGGCAGGAGTCGGAACTGCAGGTGCTGGGTGCGACTGCGGATCGTCTCGTTCACTTTCTGCGGGTCGGTGGTGGCGAGCACGAAGACGACGTGCGGCGGGGGTTCCTCAAGCGTCTTCAGAAGTGCCGCTTCGGCACCGGCAGAAAGCATGTGCACTTCGTCGAGGATGAATACCCGGTGGCGACCCGGGTTGCCCATGATGGCCCGTTCGATGAGCTCGCGCACGTTGTCGACACCGTTGTTGCTCGCAGCGTCGAGTTCGAGCACGTCGAAACTGGACCCACGCTCGATCGCCAGGCACGACTCGCATTCACAGCACGGCTCGCCGTCGACCGGTTGGGTGCAATTGAGCACCTTGGCAAGGATGCGAGCAGTGCTCGTCTTGCCCGTGCCACGAGGACCGCTGAAAAGATATGCCTGCCCCTCGCGCTCGTTGACGACGGCGTTGCGCAGGGCACGTACGACGTGCTCCTGCCCCTTAAGTTCGGAAAATCGGCGCGGCCGGTAGCGCCTGTACAGGGATTGCGTCGCCATCGCGTGCGAGCCTACTCAGCGGTGTTTGTACAGCTCGGTGGACGAGTCCGTTAGGGGCGATTGGGTACCGTTGTGGAGCCTTGATGTTGAAGAAGTTCCTTGCGCGCACTGTCGCGTCGTGCGTCGCCACGATGTCCGCATTCCTTCTCCTCGGGATCGCCCCGTCCCCTGCTTCGGCTTTGTCCGAAATCCCCAACGAGGTGATCGCAAGTAACCCCGCAAAGGGTGCGACGGTGACGGTCGTTCCAACCCAGATCCAGTTGACATTCCGCAACCCGCTCGATGCCGACGATGTGGCTGCACTCGTCGTCACGCTGAGATGTGCCGGTTCACCCGTGTCGGTGGGCAAACCCACCGTGTCGGCGAACATGACCGACGCGGTCGCGGTGCTCACCTCCATTCCACCGTCGGGTCTGTGTGACGTCACCTGGGTGATCAACCCGCGGTCGAACAACCTCGGCGTATTCAGCTTCACCCTGTTGTTGCCGAATTCTGCGACACCGTCGCTCGACACACCCACTGAAACGACGATCGTTGGCGAAGTCGTGCCGACGGGTACCGTACGCGTCGAACCGCGCTTCGGCAGTCTGCTCGGTCTCATCCGAATCGCCGAGTACCTGTTCGTCGCCGCCGTGTTCGGAGGGTTGTTGTTCATCGTCATCGGATGGCCGGAAGGCGTTCTCTACGACACGTCGCTGCGCTTCCTGCGCTTGTCATGGATCGGGGCAGTCGTCTCGATGTACTTCGTGCTCGCACTCTCGTCGATGCGCGCTAGCGGTGAGAGCTTCGCGGCGTCGCTCAACCTCTTTGCGTGGCCGGGAAATCTCGATAGCGGCTCGGGGATCGTGCTGCTCATCCGGTTCGCGCTCGTCGTCGGATCGGCATGGCTCGTCTTCCGCCCGCACAAGACGCTCGACCCGTCAACGCAGGTGCCGGCAATTCTCTACCTCCTTGCGATGACGGCGACGTACGGGCTCACCCGTGTCGGCCAGAACCTGCCGTTCTTCACGTTCATCGTCGGGATGATCCACGCATGGTCGATGGGTCTCTGGCTCGGTGCACTTGCTCTTCTGTCGCGTGCCGTGCTCGCCGGCCCCGGAGAATCGGACCTCGTCGATGCGGTGCGCTACTTCGCGAAGTTCTCCGGCTCGATCATCGTCGTTACCTGCGTGACGGGTGCCCTGCAGATCTACCTCATGGACGGATCCGCGATATTCACCACCGGGCACGGTCGTCTGAACGTGCTACAGCTCATCGTCACCGCCGCGATGATCTGGATCATGATGCTCATTCGTGCGTTCGTCACCGGACGTCTGTCACGCGAACGCAACCTCAGCGCGAAGATGGCGTGGCGTCTGCGGCGTGCAATATCCGTCGAGCTTGCGGTGGGAATCGTGGTGCTCGCTCTCACATCGTGGGCCGTGACGATGCGCGCGCCGAAGGCAGTCGCCACGCGCACTGCGCCGACGGCGTCGTACGCGTTCCGCGAGGAACTCTCGAACGACCGCTTCACCGTCATCCTCTCGCTCACTCCACTCACCGTGGGCACGAACGCCATGCGCGTCGAGTTGCTCGAACCGCGGCGGATCAACAACTTCCTCATTCGCTTCACACCGCAAGCACCCGAGTACCCGGGGCTCACCCTCACCGTGCCGCTCACGCGACCCGGGGCGGCGGTGGCACCCGTCGACGGTGGACTCACCTTCCCCGTCACCGGCGTATGGAACGTCGAGCTCACGGGAACGACGACGACGGGCGATCTCGAGCCTCTGTCGACGACGATCACGATCACCGATACTCCGGTGACGACGACCGTCGCGCCCGCCGTCACGACGGTGCCCGCGCTCGCTCCCGCAACGACCGCAACGCCCTGACCGACCCCGGGGAGTACCCCGAGTACTAGCGTTTCGGGGGTGGCTGAGAACCCGATGATCGACAAGTTGAACGAGCTCGAGGAGCGCCGCCGTCAGGCGCACAACGCGGGTTCGCCCCGCGCCGTCGAGCGCCAACATGAAAAGGGCAAGTTGCTCGCGCGCGAACGCCTCGAGGCCCTTCTCGATCCGGACAGCTTCCACGAACTCGACCTTCTCGCCCGTCACCGCGCCCACGCAGCGGGACTCGAGGAGCGCCCGTACACCGACGGTGTCATCACCGGCTGGGGCACGATCGACGGTCGCAAAGTATTCGTATTCAGCCAGGACTTCACCGTGTTCGGTGGTGCGCTCGGCGAAGTGTTCGCCGAGAAGATCCACAAGCTGATGGACCTTGCGCTGAAGACCGGCGCTCCCGTCATCGGCTTGAACGACGGTGCCGGTGCCCGCATTCAAGAAGGTGTCGTGTCGCTCGCAAGTTACGGCGGCATCTTCTGGCGCAACGTGCAGTCGTCCGGCGTCGTCCCGCAGATCTCGGTCATTCTCGGCCCCTGCGCCGGCGGTGCCGTGTACTCGCCGGCGATCACCGACTTCATCTTCATGGTGCGCGAGACGAGCCACATGTTCATCACCGGCCCCGACGTCGTGAAGACGGTGACCGGTGAGGACGTCACCCTCGAGGAACTCGGTGGCGCAATGAGTCATGCATCGAAGAGCGGTGTCGCGACGTTCGTGTCGGCCGACGAAAAGGCATGTCTCGCCGACGTGCGCTACCTGCTCAGCTTCCTGCCGCAGAACAACATGTCGGAGGCACCGTCGGTCGAGCCGACGGATGATCCGCAGCGCTCGTGCGAGTCGCTGCGCACCTTGCTGCCACCGTCACCGAACCAGCCGTACGACATGAAGAAGCTCATCGCCGAGGTCGTCGACGACGGTGAGTTCTACGAGTACTTCCCCCACTGGGCAAAGAGCATCGTATGCGGTTTCTCGCGACTCAACGGTCAATCCGTCGGAATCGTCGGCAACCAGCCGATGGTGCTCGCCGGTGTTCTCGACATTGAATCGAGCGAGAAGGCGGCGCGGTTCGTGCGCACTTGCGACGCGTTCAACATTCCGATCGTCACGTTCGTCGACGTTCCCGGATTCCTGCCGGGCGTCGATCAGGAGTACGGCGGCATCATCCGCCACGGGGCGAAGTTGCTCTACGCGTACTGCGAGGCGACCGTGCCGCGCATTCAGGTGATCACCCGCAAGGCGTACGGCGGTGCGTACGTCGTCATGAACTCGAAGTCGATCGGTGCTGATCTCGCATATGCCTGGCCGACTGCCGAGCTCGCCGTGATGGGTCCGCAGGGTGCCGTTGAAATCGTCTACCGCCGTGAACTACAGCAGGCTGCCGACCCGGTCGCGCGTCGAGCGGAGCTCATCGCCGAGTACACGGAGAAGTACGCCAACCCGTACGTCGCGGCCGAACGCGGATTCGTCGATGACGTCATCGACCCCGCCGACACGCGCAAGATTCTCATCGATGGTCTCGAGATGCTGAAGACGAAGCGCGAGGAATTGCCGCGGCGCAAGCACGGCAACATGCCGCTGTGAGTTCGCCCGTCATCACACCAACGCCGTCGGCCGACGAGGCCGCAGCGATCATCGTCGCTCTCGACGCCTTCACGACTCCGGTCGCAGGAGCTGACGCCGATGTCCGACCCTCATCGGCGTGGCGATTTAGTGGCCGTTGGTGGGTGGGATCGACCGTCGTACGACGCACCCGGCCGCACGGCTGATCGCGCGCGGTCAGTTCGCTCGCAGCGGGGCCGGGCAGGAGATTCCGGTTCCGCCGATGCCGCAGTAGCCGTCGGGGTTCTTCGCCAGGTATTGCTGGTGGTAGTCCTCGGCGAAATAGAACGGCTGTGCGTCGACAATTTCCGTCGTGATCTTTCCGTATCCGGCACGAGTGAGCTCCGCTTGATACTCGGCGCATGTTGCGATTGCTCGCGAACGTTGACCCGAATCGAACACTTGAATGACGCTGCGGTACTGGGTTCCGATGTCGTTGCCCTGACGCATTCCCTGGGTGGGGTCGTGGTTCTCCCAGAACGTCGTGAGCAGTTGGTCGTACGAGACGACGTTCGGATCGAAGACGACGAGAACGACCTCGGCATGACCCGTCATGCCGCCGCACACCTGCCGATAGGAGGGATCAATGACGGTCCCACCGGAGTATCCGACCGCCGTGACGAGGACACCCGGTAATTGCCAGAAGAGTCGCTCGGCGCCCCAGAAGCAGCCCATTCCGAAGACTGCTAGTTGCGAGTTCTCCGGGTAACCGGACGTCAACAGGCGCCCATTGACGAAGTGGGTGAAGTCGGCGGGAATCATGGTGACAGGATAGAAGCCGCTCATGAACACCGACCCACGCATCCGTGACTTCGTCCCCGATGACCTCGATCCGGTGTGGCGCCTGAACGAGGCGGCCGTCGATGCGGTGAGTTCCGTCACCCGTGATCAGATGCTCGCCCTGGTTGGTATGTCGCGCGACGTGCTCGTCATCGATGATGGTGATGAAATCATCGGCTTCTGCAACACCTTCAATCCGGGCGCCAACTACAACAGCATCAACTACCGCTGGTTCAGCGAGCGTTACGACGAATTCGTATACCTCGACCGCATCGTGATCGCCGAATCCCAGCGCAACCGCGGACTCGGCGCGCTTCTGTACGGCGAAGTCGAACGGCGAATGCAAGTGTCGGGCGCACCCGGTCTGCTCACCTGTGAAGTGAACTACGACCCGCCGAACGAAGGCTCATTGCGATTCCACAAGCGCATTGGATTTTCACCCCTCGGACGTCAGGAGTCGAAGCCCGGGCTCGTCGTCGAAATGCTCGGAAAACACGTTCGGTGATGAATCGCACCGACGGTCGTCGATTCGATACCGGTCTACTCGGTGCCGCTCTTCTCGGTGCCGTTGCATTCTTCTTCTTCATCGGTCCCGCAGTTCTCAACCCCACCCACGTTCGCTGGCTGCTCATCGGTGATACGGCACAGAACTACCTCGGCTGGCAGTTCTTCAGGCGCACACCTCTGCTGCAATGGCCACTCGGAAGCAACCCCGACTTCGGAGTCGGATTCGCATCGTCAATCGTCTTCAACGACCTGATCCCCGGACTTGCCCTGCTCTTCAAGCCGCTGAGTCCGCTCCTGCCGCGAGAGTTTCAGTACTTCGGATGGTGGTTGCTGACGTGCTTCGTGTTCCAAGCGGTCTTTGCCTGGAAGCTCGCCTCGCTGTGGCTGACAAAAACCTTCGCCCGCTACCTCGTGGTGGGTTTTCTCCTCATCCAACCGGCATGGCTGCACCGGATGACCTTCGAGGGCTACGGACATCTCGCTCTTTCCGGTCATTTTCTATTGCTGTGGGTTCTGCTGTTGGTACTGCAACCACGGTGGTCTCGCTGGCAATGGTGGGGGGTTCTCGCTGCGTCGCTTGCCGTCACGTTGTACCTGTTCATCATGGTTGGCGTTGTTTATGCGTTTGCACTGCTCCGCCGTGCACTGCGCACGAGTGACAGGCGCAGTGCATTGGGGCACGGAGCTGTTGCTGTCGTCATCGCCGTCGCGCAAGCGTGGGCGTTCGGCATGTTCATGGCCGGTGACACATCCGACTCGGGCCTCGGTCGATACCGGGCAACCCTTGCCTCGCCGATCGATGCCTTCGACGGCCTGGGTCCGTCGTGGTCACGCGTATTGCCGGATCTCACCAGCACACCGGGGTCGAACGAGGGTTTTGCATTTATCGGCACTGGTGTTCTGCTTCTTGTTCTGGTTGCCGCAGTGGGGACCGTTATCGGAAAGCGATGGGGGATCGCCCGGACGATCAGGTTGCACTGGCACCTGTTCGCTACCTTGGCGGTACTTGCCTTCCTTTCACTCTCGCCACGAATCGGCGTGGCAGGGCGTGAACTGTTCAGCTACACGATCCCCGACACCCTGTTACCGATCTTCTCTTCGTTGCGATCATCCGGTCGTCTGATGTGGTTGCCCGTGTACGCCGTCACCGTGTTTGCGATCGTATCGGTCGTGCGGGTTCGAACCGCGGGTGTGTGGGTCGTTCTCTGCGCTTTGCTCCTTCAAATCACCGACTCGATTGACGCATTGCGTGAAACCCGTGAGCGATTTACGGACACGAACGTCACCCTGGTCACCGATGACCCCCGCTGGGACGATTGGGCGAAGAGCAAAACGCACCTTGTGAGCATTCCGCCGCTGAACAACGACCCGCTATGGATCGACTTGGCAATACTTGCCGATCGTCACCGCCTGACGACGAACGCGGCCTACGTGAGTCGAACCGATCAGATCCAGTTTGAGCAGCTCGTTGAGAAGACACAGACGACTCTTGAGTCTTTCGCCTTCGATCCGAACACTGTGTACGTCGTTACCAACTACCCACCGAACAGTGTTTCCCAGGACGACCTACTCGGAAATCGCAACTCACCAGTAGTGATACCGCTTCAAGTCCCGGCACCGAACGACGAGATTCTCATCATCGTTCCGTAGTGGAAGTGTCAGACGTAATGGCGCGCTCGGAGAGACTCGAACTCCCAACCTTCTGATCCGTAGTCAGATGCTCTATCCATTAAGCTACGAGCGCTTGAAGTAGCGCCCAAATGCTACCGTGCTACGGCCGCCATGATGCCGTCCACCACGGCCGCCACGACGAGCCGTTGCGGCGGTACAACTCGAGGGCCGCTTCGGCGCTTACTCGCGGATCGAGGAGTTGGGCCGCCTCGGTGACACCGATTCCGGCGAGCCATCCCTTGTGCACCCGGTAGTAGATCTGGAACAACCCGTAACAGCACTTGCCCGCTCCGCCGACCGCACCAGGGCGCAGTTTGCTTTCACGCTGCGCGACGAAGAGGGCGTTTTCTTCCTGGTCGTCGGGCCATACTTCGCGAATGATGTTGACGACGTCGCGACGTGCGTAGCTGATCGTTTCGGCTCGCGCGACCGCGGGGTCGACGGGTTCGGGGGGTAGACAGATGCGATCCCCGATGAGGATGGGGGTGGATTCCTTCGCGGAATTCAGCGTGTACAAGGTGCGCAGCGACACACTGAATCGGGCCGCAATTCGCGTCCACGAGTCGTTCGGCTTGGCCCGGTGGACACGTTCACACGCATCGGCAGACGCGGGTGCAGCGACGAAAGCAACCGATATGGCAACAATCGCCACAATGGTCAGATGGCGGAGAGGGTGGGATTTGAACCCACGGACCGGCTCAACACCGGACAACGCCTTAGCAGGGCGCCCCATTCGGCCACTCTGGCACC
>Ga0315902_10004516_pt1 | contig 20105 bp, 16 predicted proteins | sample LakEriMetagenome_9_FD_203523 | JGI IMG/M metagenome (GOLD analysis project Ga0315902, IMG submission 203523) | Freshwater fungal communities from buoy surface, Lake Erie, Ohio, United States - Buoy 12 MA117 | ecosystem: Environmental > Aquatic > Freshwater > Lake > Lake biofilm | place: USA... | reverse complement strand
CACGAGGCCGATCCGATCGACGTGCCGGGCGGCGAGGTATTCACCGAGGTCGTGGAAGGCACCGATGTCGCTCACGAGCACCATGCGGCCGACCGCTGCGATCAGATCCACGCGGGCCAGAAAGTCGGCGTCGTCGGCCTGTCCCCGGTCGCGCAGATTGTTCATCGTGATCTCCATGATCTCGACGACTTCGCGGCCCTGCCCGTCTTCGGCGCCGCCGAAATCCTGCCGGGCCGCCGCGAGCATTTCGAGGTTCAGCCGGGTCACGGGGGCGAAGCGGCCGCGTTCCACGAGCACGCGGGCGTGCCGCAGTGCCTCCGAGGCGAGCACGGGCACACCGTGGGCGTCGAAGAGGATCGCGTGGGTGGAGCCGATCCGCACGAGGTGCAAGGCGAGAAGCCGGTTGTCGACACCGGGAAACGCCGGCCCCTGCACAGCGAGGCAGTCAACCTCGAGCCGTTCGCGGCCGATGTCCTCGAGCAGCGCTTCGGCCACCGCCTTCGGCTCGCGCCAGCGCGAGAGCACCGCATGGAGCATGTTGACGCCGAGCCGGCCCAGCGCTTCCTGCTGGAGGGCGTTGGAGGGGTCGAGCAGCCGGCAGTGGATCACCACGTCGCTCGGTTCGGCGCGAAACGCATGCTGAAACCGCACCCCGAGCCAGGCGTGGCACTCGTTCCCGCCGGAGTAGGAGCGGGCGGCGGCGGTGTTCGCGAACGTGAAGAACCGCGTCCGATCGCCACGGGCGGCGTCGAGCCGTTCGCGGAGCAGGGAAAACTCGTGGTCGAGCATCTCCTCGACCCGCTCCCGCGACACATACCGCGGCGCCTTGCCGTAGATGGCGTCGCTCACGGTCATGTCGTAGGCCGACATCGTCTTGGCGACAGTGCCGGCGGCACCGCCGACCGTGAAAAACCAGCGGGCCACCTCCTGCCCGGCACCGATCTCGGCGAAGGTGCCGTAGACCGAGCCGTCGAGATTGATGGCGAGCGCCCGTTCGGCCGTGGGATCGAGACTGCGGTTCATGGCGGCCAGGGATGCTACCACCCGTTCATGAGCGGCTGATGAATCAGGAGCCGTGGCGGCAGCGGACGAGCGTACGGACGGCAAAGGCCGTCCCGTACTGCGTGTGGTAATCGTAGAACGGGTAGTCCCACCAGCAGCCGTTCGGCTCCTGGATCGCCATCAGAATCGTCGCCAACTGGTCCTGGAGCACGGGCCGTTCGGCTGCCGGCAGCGCTTCGAGGCATACGGCCGCATAGTAGTGCCCGTAGAAGAAAAAGTAGCCGGCCACTGCGAACCACGATTCGTGCGGAATCGGCTTCTTGCGGCCGAGATCGAGCCAGCCGTTGCGGGCCACGATCCGCTCGAGCCAGGTGCGGATCGCGGCGTCGGTGAGCGTGGGGTCGCCGAGCCGGCGCAGGGCCGCGTTGCAGGCCTGCGAGCGGCCCACGCTGCCTCCCGGCAGGTTCACCGGGTGCTCCGGCCGATACTTGAGATACTCGCCATAGATGTAACTCCGATCGGACTTCGTCTGCCGCTTGATCGAGGCCAGGCCGCGGTCGAACAGCTTCTGCGGCACGTCGATGCCGAGGTCGCGGGCATCGGCGAGGGCGAGGAGCACCGTGGCGGTAGTGAAACTGTTGGGGCTCGCGGCCGGCTTGCGGCTGCCGATCCGGAAGTCGTAGTAGCCCCAGCCGCCGTCGACAGACTCGTAGCGGTCGAGGAGCTCGACCTGGCCGGCGATGCACGCCGCGAGTTGCTCCTGAAGCGCGGCATCGCCTGCAGCCCGGCGGTGGAGCAGGGCGAGGGCCTCGATACCGTAGGCATGGCCCCACACGTTGTAGAGCGTGTCGGGGGTGGCCCGCCGCAGATCGGGCAGGTGGTCGAGCAGCCACACCTCGCCGCGGTCGATCGCCGCTGCGACAGCCGGACTCGCTGAGCCCGACTCGATCAGCGCCGAGACGCCGAGGCCTGTCACGGCACCTCGAAAAGCGTGATGGGCGCCCGGTGGCGGCGCGTAGATATCGACGCCCCCCTTCGTGTTGTCGGCCGAGCCCCACGAGCCATCGGGCCGCTGACTCTCGAGGAGAAACGCGACGCCGCGGCCGATCGCGGCCTCGAGCTCTGCGGGCGGCACGGGCTCGACGGGCGCGGGCACTGGGCCGACCTCGGCTGCCGTGAAGCGGCCCGCATCGGCTGCGGGCGATTCCTCGGCCACGAGCGGCCCGCTCGCGACGCAGGCGTGCCAGACCAGCGCGCCGAGCACGGCCGGCATCAGGGCACGGTGGGTGATCGTGACGCGGTTCATCCCTTGGCTGGCGCCGCGGCAGGAACGGGGCCCGCGGCCGGTTTTTCCGCCGGCTTCTGGTCGGGGGCTGCTTTCGGTGCCGGCTCCGGCTTCTCGTCGGCCTTGGGCTTCTCGTCGGCCTTCGGCTTGTCATCCGGCTTGGCCTTCTCATCGCTCTTCGGAGTGTCGTCGCTCTTCGGCTTCTCGAGCAGGATCGTGTCGCCGAACGCAAGCCCCGCCGTGATCTCCACCAACTCGTCGTTCGCCCGGCCCACGGCAACCGTCCGCTTCTGCGCCGGCTTGCCGTCGCCACCGGCCACGTAGACGAAGCGGGCATCATCGTCGAGCGGCTCGCTGAAGACCGCCTTCTTCGGCACGGCGAGCGCCTCGGGCCGGCTCTCGGCGATCACGCGCACGTCTGCCTCCATGCCGGCGACGAGCCGCGGATGCTCCTCCGCGAGATCCATGAGGGCATCGAACTTTCCGGCCGCCACCGGCACCGGCGACACACCGCGCACCCGCGCCATGAGCCGCACCTCCGGAAACGCCTTCGGCACGACCTTCGCCGGATGCCCGGCGGTCACGCGGGCCAGATCCTTCTCAGGCACGCCCGCCCGCACCGCGAGCTTGCCGGGGCCGATCACCGTCATGATCGTGTCGCGGGCGTCGAGTTGGCCGCCCGGCCGCAGCCGCCCGGCGGCGGCATCGGCATCGGTCCACTTTCCCTGCCGCCACTTGCCGTAGTAGACGATGCCATCGGCAGGCGCGCGGATCGGCATCCGTTCCCGCTCGGCTCGGAGCTCGGCCAGATTTTCCGTGGCCTTGCGGTGATCGTTTCGCGCCTTCTCGAGCTCCAGCCGCTGCTTCTCCAGGGCCACGGGCAGCCCCGCCTCGGCCCGCTCGAAATCGAGCTCCGACGAACGGTCGAGATTCTCGAGAAACTCGCGCCGCCTCGGCAGATCGAGGCCGGCCATCCGTTCGTGGCGGTCCCGCACGAAGGCCGCGTTGAACCGGGCCATCTCGGCCTCGAACCGGGCCCGCTTGAGTACGATCTCCTCCGTCTCCTCGGTCAGATCGTCCTGTTCGTACATCTTCTCGAGTTGCGCAAGCTCCTCTTCGGCGTTCGCCAGCGAGAACTCCGCGGCCTCGAGCTGCTTGTCGTTGGCGGCGGTGGCAAGCTCCGCCTCGCGGGCCTCATACCGCTCGACGTCCTCCTGCACCATGCGGCGATTGCGGGTCGCAATCTCGAGCTGCAGCGGCGTGGCCTTCTCGAGGAGCACAAGCTCCCGCTCGAGCAGACCGAGGGCGGTCGTCGCGAGACGGCCGACCACTTCGAGATCGCGAATCGTCTCGTCGATCTTCGTCGTGTCGAGCCGCACGAGCACGTCGCCCCGGCCGACCCGTGTGCCATGCGGAATCGCGTCTTCGACGACGAGCTGCGTCCAGCGCCGCATGTCGGGCCGCACGTCGACGACCTGGGGCGGCTCGAACGTGCCCTCGAGCTTCGCCTCCAGCCGAAAGGGCACGGGCTTCACCGTGTACGTCACCGGCTCGGCAGCCGAGACGAGGCGGGGAATGGCAGCAACGAGCACGAACACTGAGCGACGAAACAGCATGCGGATTCCTACGGCGGAAAGACGAAACACCTCTCGCAACGCTAAACCAGGGCCGGGAACGCGTCAAACTCGTGCGCTTTTCGCGCCGAACCTCGACGCGCTCGATCCGGCTCTGGGCTGCCCGTACCCTCTCGCTTGACGTTCGCCTTGGCCCTCCAGGCCTCGGCTCTCTGCGTGTCCGCTTCGCTTTCGCCATCCATGGCTGCGCTCGCTCCCACAGCCCGCTCGAGGGCACGGGCAGCCCCGATCCTCCCCAATCGGAAGACGGGAGGCGAGGGGTTACCCCTGCCGTTGAGCCGGCGTATGTGACCAGCGAAGCCATGGATGGCGCAGCGCAGGCACATCCGAGTGAGTGAAGCCCAGGATGGGCGCAGCGAACGTCCGGCGAGACGGTACGGGGTAACCCCTCGCCGGATTGGGCGAGAAAAGGAACTCGTCAGCCCGTAAAGAACGTGGCGAGCCAGTAGAGGCAGCCCGAGAGGGACATGGCGACGGGCAGTGTGAGGATCCAGGCGAGGGCGATCTCGCGGACCGTCTCGGACTGGATGCCCGACTTGTTGGCCCACATCGTGCCGGCGACACCGCTCGAGAGCACGTGCGTGGTGCTCACGGGCATGCCGAGCGAGTCGGCCATCGCGATCGTCGACGCGGCCACGAGCTCGGCTGCACCTCCTTGGGCGTAGGTCAGATGCGTCTTGCCGATCTTTTCGCCCACCGTCACCACGATCCGCTCCCAGCCGAACATGGTGCCCAGGCCCAGGCACAGGGCCACGCCCATCACGACCCACTCCGGCACATACTCGACGGGCTTCGCCAGCTGGCCGGCGAGGCTTTTGAGCACCTTGCGGCGATCCTCGGCGAGCGTGTCGCCAAACTGCCGCAAGAGCGTGCGGACCGACGCCCCGAGCTCGACGAGCTGCGTACGCAACTTCCAGCGGTCGTCGGCATGGAGGTCTGCGAAACTCTGGCGACCGTCGAGACTCGCGAGTACGTTCCTGCAGAGGGGCAGGGGATCGAGCGTCGCCAGCACGACGTCGTTCCCAGGATAGGGATCGAACATCTCGTCCACCAGCGCCGATTCGAGCACCGCCGCCGCCGCCACGCCGTCACGACGGGTGATCCGTTCGACCCGCGTCTCGGCCACGTGCCGTTCCTTGAGCGCGGTCATCATCATCGCCAGCTGGGGCTCTGACAGCTCGGCCTCGAGCCGGCGCGCCGCCTCCGCCGTTGCCGTGATCTGTGCGGAAGGCGTACGCATGTTGAGCGCGTAGGCGGCGGGTACGATCCCGATCAGCACGAGCATGATCAGGCCCATTCCCTTCTGGCCGTCGTTCGAACCGTGGGCGAAGCTCACCCCCGTGCACGTGCCGATGAGCAACGCGCGGATCCACCACGGCGGCGGCCGATCGCCGTGCGGTGGCTCGTAGAGCTCCCGCGCCGGAATGAGCTTTTTGGCCACCACGAGCAGCAGTGCCGCCAGCCCAAATCCGATTGCGGGCGAGAGCAGGAGCGCGAGCCCCACCTCCGCAGCCTTGTGCCAATTGATCCCGTCGACGATCGATCCTGTTTCGAGCCAGGCGTTCATCATGCCCACGCCCATGATCGAGCCGATGAGCGAGTGGGAACTCGAGGCCGGCAGCCCGCGATACCACGTCGCGAAGTTCCAGATGATCGCGGCCCCCAAAAGCGAGAGCACCATCGCCAGCCCGCGGCCGCTCTTGATGTTCACGAGCAGGTCCACGGGCAGCAGGTGGACGATGCTGAACGCCACGCCGATGCCGCCGGCGTGGACGCCGATGAAGTTCCAGAGCCCCGACCAGACGACCGCCGGGGTGGGCTTCAGCGACTTCGTGTAGATCACCGTCGCCACGGCATTGGCCGTGTCGTGAAACCCGTTGATCACCTCGAAGCCGAAGGCGATCACCAGTGCGATCAATAGCAGCACGAGTTGCCCGATCCCGAGCGTGCCGACGGCCTCGAAGAATTCCATGGCGACCGCATCCTGCCTTTGAATCGAACGACCCCGAACCTAGGCGGCATCGGGGCCCGAGACAAGGACCCGGGCGATCCGCATGCAATTCTCACACAGGCCGGGTCCGCCCAAGCGTGCGAACCGCGTGGCTCCCGTCTGCGTAATGAGTCGTTGGACATCGTGAGGGACAGGTTGCATGGCGAGAGGCGATCGGTTGGGCGTGGAACGAAGGTTTCTCGGCGGGCTCGTGGCCTATCGGCATCTCGGCATCGATCTGGGCGACGGCACGGTCGTGCATGCCCGTCCCGACGATTTTCACAGGCCGTTCGGGGGCGGCAGGGTGGTGCAGACGTCGCTCGAGGAGTTTGCCGGCGGCGCGGAGGTGACGGTTGTCACCGATCCCCCGGCTGTTCACCCACCCGCCGAAGTGGCGCGCAGAGCCTTGGCCACGGTCGGCCGCGATCGATACTGCCCCGTGGTCGACAACTGCGAGCACTTCGCGACCTGGTGTGCCACTGGCCTGTACAGGAGCCGGCAGGTCGAGGTGGCAGTCGCGCTCGCGGCCGCCGCCTTTGTGTGGGTCGGTGGCACAGCGGCCCGCCTCGCGCTCAGCGGCGGACGTTCAGCATCGGCATGACAGGTCACGCCCCGTAGTCCGATAGTGGGCCAGTGTGCCACGCCATCCGGAGGGCGTTCACAACCGCGACGACGTCGATCGCCTCCTGCAGAAGCGCTCCCGCCGCCGGTGGCAGAAATCCGGCGGCTGCGAAACCCATCCCCACGAGACTCGCGGCCATGCCCCCGACGGCGCTTTGCAGCGCGATCGATCGCATCCGCCGGCCGATGTGAAAGAGCTCGTCGACGCGCTCGAGCGCCGAATCCATCACGACGGCCCCAGCCGCCTCGCTCGTGACATCGCTCGCGGTGCCCATGGCAATGCCCACCGTCGCGGCGGCGAGCGCGGGGGCGTCGTTGATCCCGTCACCCACGAACACCGTGGGCGCCTCCTTCGTGGCCTGCTCGACGATCGCGAGCTTGCCCTCGGGCTGGATGCCCGCGTGGACCTCCTTGATGCCCACGATGTCGGCGAGCCAGCGGACCTCGCTCTCGCGGTCGCCTGACACGAGCATCACCCGCGTGAGCCCGTGCGCGGGCTTCAGGTGGCTCACGAACGTGGCGCCGTCGGCCCGCGGCGTGTCGCGAAACCGCAGCAGGCCCGCCGTCGTGCCATCGACCACGACCACGCATTCGAGGCCGCCAGCCTGGGGAGGAAGTTTCTCGATCCCCGCCGGATCGATGCCCGGTAGCTTCTGGCGGCTCGTGATCGCCACCGTGTGCTGATCGTCACCGCCGGTGAGCCGCTTCACGCGGCCCGTGAGTCCCTGCCCTGGCTTCTCCGCGAGTTCCTGCACCTCGAGGAGCCGCACGGACCGTTCCGCGGCCGCCTCGACCACCGCCGCTGCAAGCGGATGCTTGGAATAGGTCTCGAGGCTGGCGGCGAAGGCGAGCAGATTCGCCTCGCTCCACCCATCGAACGTGGCCACATCGGTGAGCTTGGGCGCACCGTACGTGAGCGTGCCGGTCTTGTCGAAGATCGCCGTGCGGCAGGTGTCGAGCCGCTCGAGGATCGACGGATCCCGGATCACGATCCCGCGCTTCGCCGCCAGCGACACCGCGCCGATGATCGCCACCGGAATCGCGATCAGAAGCGGGCAGGGGGTGGCCACGACGAGCACGGCGAGAAACCGCGTCGCATCGCCGCTCACGAACCACGCCGCCGCAGCGATCGCCACCGCGAGCGGCGTGTAGAAGGCACCCAGCGAGTCGGCCAGCCTGCGTAGGGGCGGCCGGCGCTCTTCGCTGGTCTTCAGCACCTCCATGATCTTGGCATAGCGGCTGTCGCCGGCGACCCGTTCGGTGCGAATCTCGAGCGCGGCCTGGCCGTTGATCGCCCCCGAGAGCACGCTCGACCCCGGCGCCTTCGCCATCCGGTAAGGCTCACCCGTGAGATAACTCTCGTCCATCGAGCCGCGGCCAGCGACGACCGTGCCGTCGACCGGGCAGATCTCGTGGGGCAGTACCACGAGCACGTCGCCGATGGCGACGTCGCCAAGCGCTACGTCGGTAAACCCCGTCGTGATCTTCCGGTGAGCGAGCGTCGGCATCCGGCGGGCCAGTGCGTTCAAGACGTCGCCAGCCCGACTCACGGCCCGGCTTTCGAGCGCCTCACCACCCGAGAGCATGAGCACGACGAGCACGCCGGCGAGATATTCGCCGAGCAGGATGCTCGTCACGATCGAGAGGCCGGCGAGGAGGTCAGAGCCGAAGGTGCCTTGAAAGAGCTTCGCCAGCAGGCCCCACACGAGCGGCACGCCGCCGACGACGAGCATCACGACGAGCGGCAGGTCGGCGAGCGTGAGACTGCGGCCCGGAAACAACCGGCCCGGATCGAGCGGCCCGAGCGGCACCGGATCGCCGCCATGCCCCGACCACGTGATCACGGCCCAGGCCACGAGCGCGAGGATCGCCCCAACGGCGATCGACTCGTTGAGCGGAAACCCGCGGCCGTGCGGCGGTGCAGTGGACGCGGTCATGCCGGCATCGTATCGCGGCTCACCTGCCTGGGAAAACTCCGCAACCAAAGGCGGTCTGTCTCTGCTCACGCCGGCTTCGAGGCTCCCCGTGTCCTGGGAGCTGGCGGTCAGCGTTGGCACCGGCTCGGGGTTACCCCGTACCGTCTCGCCGGACGTTCGCTCCGGCCCTCCAGGCCTCCACTCACTCGGATTTGCCTGCGCTGCGCCATCCATGGCTTCGCTGGTCAAATACGCCGTCTCAACGGCAGGGGTAACCCCGAGCCTCCCGAACTCTTAGGCGCCGAGAACTTTCGGCGGAGACGGTCGGTGGGCACGCGCAGAAGAAGGGAGTCCTTGAGGACTATCGGCGTCTGATCAAAACCCACGAGTTGTATACTCTCAAGACGACCGGATTCGAGCATGCCTGCCGCCGGCTCCGAATGCGGGTGGTTATCTGCTGCCCTACGGTCCGACGAGTCGGGCCGGACGCATGGACGAGATCTAGCTGTGCATGCGCGGGACAGTGTCGCCAATCTCGATGATCTCGGCTTCCCGGGCCGACAGTTCGTGGAGCCGCTCGCGCACGATCGCTTCCGGTTGGAAGTCAAAAGCGAGCCGCACGTAGGTCGAGTGATGCCGGGCCTCCGATTCGAAGAGGCTCCGATAGAAGTCGCGGAGTTCTGGATCGGTCACGTGCTCGGCGAGGAGCTGAAACCGCTCGCAGCTGCGGGCCTCGATCAGGCCGGCGACGAGCAGCCGGTCGACGGCGCGGGCCGGCTCGTCCTTGCGGATGAGGTCGTGGAGCCGGGCGCCGTACCTGCTCGGCGACAGTTTTGTGAACGGGATGCCGCGCCGCTCGAGCAGATCGAGCACGAGGCGGAAATGCTCCAGTTCCTCGTTCACGATTTCCGTCATCGCCCGGGCGAGGGCCACGTGATCGACGTACGAAAACAACAGGTTCATCGCCACGCCGGCGGCCTTCTTCTCGCAGTGGGCGTGGTCGATGAGCACCTCGTCGAGGCCGGTGTCGACCTGGGCGAGCCAGCGGGCGGTGGAGGCGGATTGAAGGCTCAGCATCACCGGTCATTGTCCGGGGGTGAAACACCGGGCATCATACCCGGCATGATCGCGATCCCACCGACGGCAAACGACTCCGCCCGCAAACCCGACCGCAACGTGCTCGGCGGCCCGCTCGTGGCCTGCTCCCGCGAGCCGCTCACCGGGTTTTTTCGCGACGGCTGCTGCCGCACCGGGCCGTCCGACGAGGGCGTGCACACCGTATGCGCGGTGATGACGCCCGACTTCCTCGAATTCACGGTCGCCGCTGGAAACGACCTCGTGACGCCGCGGCCGCAGTGGGATTTTCCCGGGCTCGTCGCCGGCGACCGCTGGTGCCTGTGTGCGGACCGCTGGCTGGAGGCGGCGCGGGCCGGCCGGGCTCCGCCGGTCGTCCTCGAAGCGACGCATGAGAAGTCGCTCGACGTCGTGCCCTTCGAGCTCCTGAAGAAGCACGCCGTGCCCGCGGCATGAACGCCGCACTCGCGGTCGCGATCGGTGCCGTCGCGCTCCTCTACGCAGCGGTCGGCCACGCGGGGGCCACGGGCTACATCGCCGTGATGACGCTGTTCGGGATCGGGCCCGACGTCATCCGTCCGACGGCACTCGTCTTGAACGTGCTCGTGGCCAGCATCGCCACGGCCCAGTTTTTCCGAGCGGGCCAGTTTCGTAGCGGCCTCTTCTGGCCGCTTGCCGCTGCGAGCGTGCCCTGCGCCTTGCTCGGCGGAATGCTCCGGCTGCCGACCGAGGCTTTCGAAAAGCTCGTGGGCGCGGTGCTCCTCGTGTCGGCCATCCGCCTGCTCTATGACGCCTGGCCGACCCGAAGCCGGAAGGACATCACCCCGACATCGCCACCGGTTCCTCCCCTCCTCGCTGCGATCGGCGCCGGCATTGGACTCTTGTCGGGCCTCACGGGCGTGGGCGGCGGCGTCTTCCTGACGCCGCTCCTGCTCGCCCTGCGGGCGGCGCCCGTCAGAGAAGTGGCCGCGATCACGGCCCCGTTCATCCTCGCGAATTCTCTCGCCGGCATCGCCGGCGGCCTCGCGGCCGGCCGAGCCGTGCCACCCATCAGCCTGCCCGTGATCGCCGCCGCCATCCTCGGCGGCGCGATCGGCTCACACCTCGGCGCCTACCACCTGCCCGTGCGCGGAATGCAACTCCTGATGGCCGCCGTCCTCACGATCGCGAGCGTGAAACTCTTCGGGCCATGACCGCCCGTCAATGCGCTGCCGACTTCGAAAACAGATTGAGCACGACGACGCCGGCCACGATCAGCCCCATGCCCACCATCGCCGCCGGATCGAGCTTCTGCCCAAGAAACAGCCAGCCGATCGCGGCGATGAGCGTCACGCCGGCACCACTCCACACCGCATAGGCGATTCCCACCGGAATCCTTTCGAGCGTGAGTGAGAGAAAGAAGAATGCCAGGCCGTAGCCGGCGACGACAATGATGCTCGGCAGCAGCTTCGTGAACCCTGCCGACGCCCGCAGGAAACTCGTGCCGACGACTTCCGCCACGATCGCGATTACGAGATACAGCCAATGCATCGATCCGCCTCCAGCCCGAGACACAGAAAGCCGGCCGTCTGAGAGTGTAACGGGCCGCGCGTCGACGCGCACTCAACGCAGCCCGAGGCCGAGCTGCTCGCGGCACAACGTGATGCTGCGGGCGAGCTCCGCCTGCTGGTAGGCGCGTTCGGCTTCCAGTTTCGCGGGGCCGGCGGGCGGCTTGAACGGCGGGATCTCGTGGCCGCGTTTCGCGAGGGCGAGGAACGCCGCGAGATCCTCGGCGCGGGCCTCGGGAAAGGCCTTCCAGAAGCTGGGCTCTCCGAGCGGAAACGTCCGCGGGAAGCCGGAGATCGTCTCGATGTGCACCGTCACACCCGGGCACTTTTTCTCGAAACAGTCGAAGAAGGCGGCGAGGTCCGTGCAGCCCTCGCCCAGCGCCGTCCACTGGGTCGTGACGCCCGTGGGCGTCTCCCACACCATCGTGTCGCGCAGGCTCGTCGTGAGCACGTGGGGGGCGAGCCGCTCGAGGGCCACAAGCGGATCCTCGAGCGCCCAGCAGGCGTTGCCCGAGTCGAAATTTACGCCCACGAAGTCCGGCCCCGCCGCTTCCACAAGCCCGAGCAGTTCCCGCGACTGCATGTCGCCGGCGTGGTTCTCGACCGCGATCTTCACGCCGGCGTCGATCGCCCGCGGACGGGCGGCTTTCAGCACGGCCACGGTGTCGGCGATCCGGGCCTCGATGCCGCCGGGAGTGAGTCGGTCGGCCTGGTTGCCGAGGATCACGCGAAACGCCTTCGAGCCGAGCGCCCGAGCCATCCGGATGCCGAGCGCGAGATGCTCCTCCGCAGTGCCCCAGTCGGGCTTGAACGTCTGCGACGTGGGGCAAATGCTCCACGAGCCGAGCTCGATCATCACGCCCTTGTCGGCGGCGTACCGCCGGATCTCCCCGAGCACTGCATCCTCGACCCGCCCCTGAAACGGGCCGAAGTCGGTGATGAAGACCGAGTCGCACTCCAGGGCGACGGCGTGATCGACGAGTTGCCGGGCATCGAGCCCGAGGGCGCGGATCGCGAAGTTGTCGAAGCCGAGCCTGATGCCGCGGCGGGGGCCGTCGCGGGCCACGGCCGGCAGGGCCGCTGCACCGGCGACCAGGGCGAGCCACCCGCGTCTCGTACATGTCGATGCGGACGGATCGATCATGTCAGGGTTTCCGCTGCTCGAGCCGGTAGAGCGCCTCGTCGGTGCGCAGATAGAGCGCCCGGCCAACCGCGGCGGGCGTCGCGAAGATCTGGCCATCGAGCCGGTTGGTGGCCACGAGCTCGAACGTCCGCCCCGGCTTGATCACGAACGTGGCCCCGTCGCGATTGCCCACGTAGATCCGTCCGTCGGCGGCGAGCGGCGACGACGAGAAATTTCCTCCCAGCCGCTCCGACCAGACGACGGCGCCGGTCTTGGCGTCGAGGCAGGTGGCGACGCCCTTATCGTTCACAACGTAGATCTCGTCGCCGACGACGAGCGGTGAGGGCATGCTCGGCGCCCCGCGCGGCTGGCGCCACACGATCTCCGGTTCGCGGCCGCCGCCGCCGGGCCGTACGGCGAGCACCTCGGGCTTCGTGAAACTCGTGCTCATGTAGACGAGCCCGTGGGCCGCCACCGGACGGGGCACGATCGAGAAACCGAGGGTGCCGTAAGCCAGCCGCCAGAGCTCCGCGCCCGTCGCCGGATCGTAGCCATACACCCAGTCGGCTCCGGGCGCCACGACGACGTCGCGGCCGTCGAGCGCGAGTACGAGCGGCGTGCCATACGCCTTCTTGAGGTCGGGATTGTCGTTGAGCGTTCCCGACCGCGGTGTCTTCCAGGCGACCTTTCCGGTGCCCGTGTCGAGGGCTGCGATGTACTGCACGTCGCTGCCGTCGCAGGGGATCACGAGCTTGTCGTGCCACACCACGGGCGTGCTCCCCGGGCCGTTCATGTGATCGAGCCGCAGGTCGCGGTTGACCCAGATCACCGCGGCGGTGCTCGTGTCGACGCAGGCCGTGCCGTAGTCGCCGAAATGGCAGAAGAGCCTTTCACCGTCGAGGACTGGCGACGGCGATGCGTAGGAGTTGAGCTTGTGGATCGGCTGGGGCTTCTCGACGGTAAACAGTTCGACGTCGTGGACGATCCGGCCCGTGTCGCGGGCGATGGCGAGCGCCCGCATCGTGACGGCGCGGGCCACCTCGACCGGCTGGCTGTTCGAGCTGGCGGCGAGCAGGGCGGGCTTCTCGGCCTCGTCGGCCGCGATCTCGACGGCGGTCGTGAGCCAGACATGCCGATCGTCGAGGACGGGCGACGACCAGCCCCGGCCAGGCAGCGGCGTCTTCCAGGCGACGTGTTCCGTTTCGCTCCACGAGACCGGCAGATCGTGGGCCGCGTCGGCATGTCCCTGCCCGTCTGGCCCACGCCACTGCGGCCACGCGTCGGCCCGCGCAACGTCGCTCCACGACGGGCACGCCGCGGCGGCGGCCCAAGCAAGGATCATCACGACACGCATCGGTCGGAACTCCCGAGAACAGTGGTCTGGCGAGAACGGTGGTCTGGCCAAGCTCCATCATGTACCGGCAGGGTCGGCAGGGGAAACAGAGCCTCCCCGCGGCCGCCGGGCCGCGCGCAGCACGCCGTAGTTCTCCAGTCGTATCTTCGCGAGGAGCCCGTCGATCGTCGTCTCGGGCACGTCGTAGATCCCGAGCACCCGATCGAAGAGCGCCAGCGCCGTTTCGAACTCGGCCGGGACCACGTCGTCGGCCCCGAGCGCTTCAAGCTCGTCGACCTCCGCAAGGTGCTCCGTTCGCACCAGGATCCGCACGGCCGGGGAGAGCTCCCGGGCGATTCGTACGCTCCGCCGCGTGCTCGCCGGGTCGGAGATCGCGATCACGTAGGCCCGTGCCCGCTCGAGGCTCGCATGCTCGAGCACGGCGGCGCGGGTGCAGTCGCCATAGCGGATGTCGCGGCCCGCCAGCCGCTCGCGGCGTACCGTTTCCGGATTGAGCTCGAGGATCACGTGCGGCACCCCGAACTCCCCCAGCGCGGCGGCGAGATTCCGGCCGTTGAGCCCGAAGCCGGCGATGACGACGTGGTCGGCGAGCGCCGGCCCGCCCTGCTCGATCGGCATCTCGAGCAGGCGTCGCGCCCAGCCCGCGTGGCGAGTGAGCCACGAAAGCAGCCCCGGCAGGGTGGCCGTCACCACGGGCGTCGCCGCCATCGTGACCACCGCGGCGGCGAGGAACGTCTGGTAGTCGCCCGCGTCGAGCAGCCCCGCCTCCGCCCCCCGCGAGCCCAGCACGAACGAAAACTCGCCCACCTGCGCGATTCCCGCACCGGCGAGCAGGCTCGTCCGGACGGGAAACCCCGCCAGCCACGCCGGCACCGCGGTGACGAGCATCTTGGCGATGACGATCGCGACCACGGTAGCGGCCACGAGCGGCGCGTTCGCCACCAGGAAGCGGATGTCGAGCAGCATGCCGACCGACACGAAGAACAGGCTCGCGAGCGTATCGCGAAAGGGCAGGACTTCCGTAAATGCCTGGTGTCCGTATTCGCTCTCGGCCAGCGAGAGCCCGGCGAGAAACGCCCCGAGTGCGAGCGACAGGCCGACCTGCGCGGTGATCGCGGCCGTGCCGAGGCAGACGAGCACGATCGTGATCAAGAACAGCTCGCGATTGCGCTGCCGCACCACTTCGTGCAGCACCACCGGCACGATCCGCCGGCCCGCGACGAGCACTCCCGCGACGACGACGAGTCCCGCGACGATACCGGCCACGGGGTTGGCGAAGAGCGGCGCGGAATGGGCGGCGGCGTGCACCGGGGCAGCCGGGCCGGGCTGGGTGCCAGCTGCGTCGGCGAGCAGTGGCACGGCGAGCATCGCCACGACGACGAGCAGGTCTTGGAGGAGCAGCACAGCCACCGCGATGCGGCCGTGCGGCGTGCCTGTTTCGCCGCGGTCGGCGAGCAGCTTGAGCACGATCGCCGTGCTCGACATGGCCACGAGCAGCCCCGCAAACACGGCCTGCGCCGCCGTCCCGAGATACCACCAGGTCGCGAGCGTCACGAGCAGCGTCGTGCCGACGATCTGCGGCAGGCCAATCCGGGCCATCAGCGGCAGCATCACGACCAGCCGCGATATCGAGAACTCGAGTCCCACCGTGAACAGCAGCACCACGACGCCGATCTCGGCGAGCAGCTTCACCGTCTCCACGTCGGCCACGAGCGACAGGCCGTAGGGCCCCACGAGCACGCCCGAAACGAGCAGGCCCACGACGCTCGGCAGCCGAGCCTGCCCAAACAGGAAGACCACGACCGCCGTCACGGCGAACACGACGAGAAGATCGGCGAGGAACATGCCCCCTCAGTCTGCCTACGGCGCGAGCGAAAAAACAGTGTGGAACCGGGGGGATTTCGGCCTTGGGTCGGCATCGAGCCGACTGCTATCGTTCTCGCCAGCATGCCACGCTCCCTCCATTGCCACCGATCCGGCGTCGTCGGTGCCCTCGCGCCGCTCGTGCTCTTCTGGGCGTTGGCCCATGGTGGGGAGCCGATCGAGATGCGGGTCGAGAGCGAGATCTTCGTCGACCGCGGCACCACGCCGGTGGCCCGGAGTCTGACGATCTTCCGTGACGGGCTCGCCTGGGACTTCCTCGATGGCCCGCAGGCGGGAGAGGCCGCTGAGATCGCGCTCCACGATCCAGCCCGCGAGCGCGTGGTCGTGATCGATACGATTCGCAACGTGAAGACCGAGATCGACAGCCAACGACTCGAACGGCTGAGCGTGTCGCTGGCAGCCTGGGCCCGCCGCTCCGACGACCGGCTCGTGCGCTGGGCCGGTGGGCCCGAGTTCGAGGAGGGCTGCCTGGCACGCGAGCGAGCCCTCGAGCTGTCGGGGCCACGGGTCCGATACGAGGTCTCGTTTTCCGAGGCGCCGGCCTCCGATGCCGCCGACATCTATCGCCGCTTCGCAGACACGGCGCTGCTCTTGAAGGCACTCCTCCATCCGGGCGGTATTCCGCCCTTTCCCCGGCTCGCCATCAACAAGCGGATCGCGGCGGCCGGTGGCATTCCGGAGTCGGTCACGCTGGAAATCGACGCCCGCAACGCGCTGCTCGGCGGCCGGCCACAAGTGCTGCGCTCGGTCCACAAAATGCATCCACGGCTCCTGGCGACCGACCTCGAACGGGTCGAGGATGCCGAAGCCCGTGTGGCCCTCGCCGAGGCCGTGGACGTCGCCACCTATGCCGAGCCCGCGACCACGGCGCCGGTGACCGTCGCGAAGTAGCCTGCGCCGTGCCATCGGCACAACGCGCCCATCCGGTGCCCCGACACGCACCCCCAAGAAAGTCTGCCTGACCGGACGATGTTTCCCCTGGGGCACATCTTCCCCAGCCGTGCACGACGGCACTCCCTGATCATTCCCATTTATTCCGGAGGCACCCATGCTCGTTCTCTCCCGCAAGCAAAACCAGCGGATTCGCGTCGGCGACCAGGTGGTGGTGACCGTGGTGCGCGTCAGCGGCGACAAGGTGCGGATCGGCATCCAAGCGCCGCACGACATGCGGGTGTTGCGGGACGAACTCGAAGACGACAGCATCGGCGAGGTGGTGCTCGAGCCCTCCGACACCCTGCCGATTCCGCGACTACTGCGGTTCGTCGGCTGATGGTGGACGATCCGACACCGGAGGGCGGAGGCGGACGGCCGTGGCGGCGGGTGTTCCTTGGGATCGTCGCCGGGCTCGCCGGCGGCCTGGTCGTGGTGGCGATCCTGCTCAAACACGAGCCTTCGACCGGTGCTCCCGTGACCAGTGGTCCGGATGCCGAACGGTCCGCCGCGCGGCTGGTCACGAAAGGAGCGGCCCTGCATGCGGCGCTGGGCCGGGCAGGGCCCTGGGGAGCGGCGCTCAGCGACACCGAACTCAACGCCTGGCTGGCCACCGACCTGCCGCGCAACCACCCCCAGCTTCTCCCCCGCAGCCTCTCCGCGCCGCGGGTGTGGTTTCGAAAGCAGCATGTCGAGCTCACCGTCCGCGCAGGGGCCGGGCTGCTCTCGGCCGTCGTGTGGTGTGATCTCGAGGTGACGCTGCGCGGAGTCAATCAGCTTGGAATCGTGATCGAGAAGGCTTCGATCGGAGCCCTGCCGCTCCCCGCGGCACCCGTGCTCGCCGAGTTCGGCCGACGGCTCGCAGCCCTCGGCTGCGTGACGGAACTACGGCCCCGGGATGGCAGGATGGTGCTGGTCGTTTACATTCCAGCGACCCTCGGCGGTGGGCCGCACTGGCGGCTCGAATCGCTGCGGATCGACGCCGGCGAGGCCGTGGTGGCCGGCACCACGAACGTGCCGGGAACAGACACGACACCTGCAGCGGCGAAGTGACAAGGAGACGTCGGTGGCACGACTGAAGTTTCTCGGTGCGGCGGGCATGGTGTCGGGCTCGCGGCATCTCCTGGAGACCGACCGCCACCGCGTGCTCGTCGACTGCGGTCTGTTTCAGGGCGAGAAGCGGCTCAGGGAGCGAAACTGGGAACGGTTTCCGGTGCCGGCCGACTCGCTCGATGCCGTCGTGCTCACGCACGGCCACATCGATCACTCCGGCTGGCTCCCCAGGCTCGTGCGCGAGGGATTCAAAGGCCCGATCCTCATGACCCCCGCCACGGCCGATCTGCTCGGCCTCTTGCTCTACGACTCGGCGAAGTGCCAGGAGGAAGACGCCGTCTACGCCAACCGCAAGGGCTACGCAAAGCACCGGCCGGCGCTCCCGCTCTACGACGAGCGCGATGTCGACCGGACGCTGCGGCTGGTGAAGGACGTGCCACGCGGGCAATGGTTCGACCCCGCCCCGGGCGTGCGCTGCCGATACCATGAAGCGGGCCACATGCTCGGCAGCTCGTTCATCGAGACGGAGGTCGATTCGTGCCGGATCGTGTTCTCCGGAGATGTCGGCCGCTACGATGCACCGCTCTACAAAGATCCCGCTCCCCCGCCGGCCTGCGACTACCTCGTCTGCGAAAGCACCTACGGCGACCGCGACCATCCGGCCGTGCGGCCGCTCGACGACCTCGAGGCCGCCACCAAGGAGGCGTTCGCCCGCGGCGGCATGATGCTCGTGGCCTCGTTCGCGATCGGCCGCTGCCAGCAGCTCGTCTATCTGCTGCGCACCCTCATGGCCGCCGGACGAATTCCCGAGGTGCCCGTGTGGATCGACTCGCCCATGGCGGTCGACGCGACGGAGGTGTTTCGCCGCCATGTGGCCGAACACGACTTCTCCGAAGCGGCGATGGCGGGCGTGGCCGAGTCACTCGCTTCGCCATTCGTCCGGATGGCGAAAACGGCGAATGAATCGAAGGCGATCAACGCCCATCGCGGCCCCGGCGTGGTGATCGCCTCGAGCGGCATGATGAATGGCGGCCGAATCCTCCATCATCTCGCGCAGCGGCTTCCCGATCCACGCACCACGGTGCTCGTCGCCGGCTTTCAGGCGGCCGGCACCCGTGGCCGCACCCTGATCGACGGGGCCGACATCCTCCGGATCCATGGCCGCGACATCCCCGTGCGGGCCGCCATTCGCCGGGTCGACGCCCTCTCCGGCCATGCCGACCGCCGCGAAATCGTCCGCTGGCTCACTGGGCTGCCGGCTCCGAAACGCACGTTTCTGGTGCACGGCGAGCCGCCGGCTGCCCGCGGCATGGCCGAATTTCTCGGCACGACCCTCGGCTTCGAGACGACAATTCCTACCATCGGAGAGACGTTCGAACTCTCCTGACAACGGACTGCCATGATGAAAAAACCCCGCCCCAAGCCGCCGCAGGCCTGCAGCGCGATCCCCGACACGCTCCTCGGCGACGACATCGCCCTCGTCGCCGAGAACATGGAGCGGATCCTCAGTTCCCCCTGCAATCTCTTGGCCCAAGACGACCGGAAGCTCCTCGACAAGGTCGAGATGCGTGGCGTGCGGATGCTGCTCGAGCTCAACAAGGCGGAACTGGCCTTCCTCGAACACGCGATCACCTCGACAGTGATCGTGTTTGGCGGGACCCAGATCGTGGAGCGCAACGCCGCAGAACGACGGCTCTCCGAGGCCCGTCGCGCCCTGGCCAACGCCCCCGACGACAAGAAACGCAAACGCGACGTCGTCCGCAGCGAGCGGCTCCTGGAGCGCAGCCACTACTACGACGAAGCCCGACGGTTTGCCCAGCTCGTGTCGATCGACAATCAGTGTGCCGACCACCGTGACTTCGTGGTCGTCACCGGCGGTGGACCGGGAATCATGGAGGCTGCCAATCGCGGTGCCTTCGACGTCGGCTGCCAGTCGATCGGGCTCAACATCAAGCTTCCAGCCGAACAGCAGCCCAATCCCTTCATCACGCCTGAGCTCTGCTTCCAGTTCAAGTATTTCGCACTCCGCAAGTTTCATTTCATCCTGCGGGCCGCCGCCGTCGTGCTCTTTCCGGGCGGCTTCGGCACGCTCGACGAGATGTTCGAGACGCTCACGCTTCGCCAGACCCACCGCATGCAGCCGGTGCCGATCATTCTCTACGGCCGCGAATACTGGTCGAAGGTGATCGACTTCCAACGCCTGGCCGACGACGGCGTGATCGCCGACGACCACCTCGACCTGTTCACATGGGCCGAAACGCCCGAGGATGCCTGGCGGCAGATCGTCGAATTCCACGACCGCACTCCGCCGCCTCGGGCCTGACCCTAGCCATGACTTCGCTGTCGGATCCTCGTCATGCTCGTGGCGGCCCGGGAGACGCTGCCGGGCGGGTCGCACTCGTGATCGGCGGATCGGGCCGGATCGGGGCGGCCGTCGTCGAGGCGCTCGCGGGCCGTGGCTGGTCGGTGGCCATCCACGCCCATCGCTCGCTGGACCAGGCCCGGGCCACTGCCGAGGCGCTCGAGGCCCGCGGCCTGCCGGGGCTCGCCGTGACCGCGAATCTGCGTGACGAGGGCACGGTGCGAGCGCTCGTGCACCGGGTGGCCGACCACTTCGGCCGCATCGACGCGCTGGTCACCTGTGCCCGCTCGAGCAGGCCGACGGCCTTCGACGACCTGACGGCCGACGACT
>Ga0315902_10004515_pt1 | contig 20106 bp, 13 predicted proteins | sample LakEriMetagenome_9_FD_203523 | JGI IMG/M metagenome (GOLD analysis project Ga0315902, IMG submission 203523) | Freshwater fungal communities from buoy surface, Lake Erie, Ohio, United States - Buoy 12 MA117 | ecosystem: Environmental > Aquatic > Freshwater > Lake > Lake biofilm | place: USA... | reverse complement strand
GCGTTAGCGAGCGACACAGTGGGGTACGGCTAAGGTTCGAGTTCAGAGCATGGCGGCGGTAAGCTTCGTTGAGCAGTTTGAGGCTAGCGCTGTTGCGTTGGAGCATGTACAGGACGTTGCTTCCGATCTCGATGACCTCGGATTCCTCAACGGCCACGACCGTTGCGCTTCGTGGGCTCCGATTCAAACAAGCCATTTCTCCAAGGATGACGTCCTCGGGGCCTCGGAAAAGTCTTGTTTCACCCTTGGAATTCGAGGTGTCCGATCCGGTAGCCAGGGTGGCGACCCCCTTGGATCCGCTTGATAGCATGCGATTGAAAAAGCCTTTTCGTTCGGCGGGCTTTTTGACTGCTTTGCTGCGAGATCGAGAGATTTGAATTTCGAATTTTCCGCGTTGGATCAAGAAGGCGGTCGAACCGTATTCGCCTTCTTTGCATAGTACGTCGCCGGGTTGCAGGATGCGGCGTACGCAAGCTCCGCCGTTGAACTGTAGAAACTTATAAGGAATCCCGGTGAAGATAGGGATGTCGAGCATTTGTTCGGGGGAAAGAACTTCCGTGGATGGATCGCCGCTTTGGCTGGTGTCCAGATGCAGATCGTCGGACAGTTTTGCAATTTGCTTTTCGATGACCAGCGGTCGAAATTGCAGCGCATCGGTAGGGCATGAAATGACGCATTCGCCGCAGGAAACGCAGGAGCTTTCGAGCATGGGTAGGTTGGTATCGAAAGCGATTCTCGTCGGATAGCCTTTGCCATCACGGGCCATGACATCGTTGTGTTTGATTTCGTTGCATGCGCGCGTGCAACGCTGGCACAGAATGCATGCGTCGTGGTCGACCGAGATGATTTCCGAGGATGGATCCAAGCCCCTTTTGCCTGCGAGTTCGCTTGGAGGGTACCGCAATTGGACTGGGTCCGGCACAAATCGATGGACGAGTTTTTTCAACTCGTTCGGTTCGTATCGCTTGGGCGAGTCGACCAAGCTTTCGCGATCTTGTTGGCTCATGTGTTCCGATGCGAGCAGTTCGACGATCACTCCGACGGAATCCTTGAGGACCTCGACCGTCTTTGGGCTCTCGGTGCTTGCCAACGTGGTGATGACCATCCCCTCTTTGACATGATAAGTGCACGCAGAGACCAAGTCCTTTTTGACCCGTCCACTTTTGCGTTGCTCTTGGATTTCGACCATGCAAACGCGGCAAACCCCGACGGGTTGAAGGTGCTCACGATGGCACAGTACAGGCACGGGATTGATGTCCTGGACGCTTCGCACATACATTCGAGTCACCGCATCATAGATCGTCGTCGGCCTTGGAATGACCTCACCTCGATCGTTGACCAACACAACTCCTTGAGAGTTTCGGAGTGGAACCGCTTTCTTGACCACCATCGCCTGGCCGTCGATGGTGATGCGAACATCCAATTCCAAATCGGTCAACGACGCATCTGCTCTACGGATCAGTTGGCCATCGACATCGCGAGCAAAGAGCGCTTCCTCACGGGCGCTGATGTACTCATTGCCATCCAAGAGGTCTTGATTTGAAGCCATATTTGAAGACATTCGTTCGGAAGGTTATCGGTCGTTCGTGTGGAAGTACCGCAGGTAGGTACGAAACGGTTCGCTGGCCACTTGTCCCAACCCGCAGATGCTTGTTGTGCGCATGATGCGCGAGAGCAGGTTCGCGTGGTCGATGAACTGCGGAACGATACTCTCGGGGCTCTTGGTATTTGCAAGTTGCTGAGCCATATCGACGATTTTTCTCGAGCCCAAACGGCAAGGGACGCACTTGCCACAGGACTCGCGTTGATAAAACTGGCTACATGCGATCGCTTGATCGAGCAGATCTGCGGTCTCGCCGTAAACGACGATCCCGGCTCCGAGCATGAATCCGATCTCGCGTGACGCATCGATATCAAGGGGTAGCAATCGGATATCGGTGGGAGTTTTGGATAACGCGGGATACTTGAAATCGGCCGTTTCCTTCCCTTCTTTATCGGTAAGTTTCGGCAGACGAATCGATTTCTCGGGCAGCATGGCAGGTAGAAAGCCTCCGGAGGGGCCGCTGAGCGCTACGGCCAGCAAGGGGACTCCATCCTTCATCCCGCCGGCGTAATCGTCGATCAATTCCCCGAGTGTGATACCGCAAGGAACCTCATAGGCTCCGGGGCGATTCAAATCGCCGCTGATGCTGAAGTACCTTCTTCCTTTGGATCGATTGCGACCTGCATACTTGTACCAAAGGCCTGGCGTTTGATTCGTCGCCGATGGATCCTTTGCTTGCTCTTTGAGCAGGTTGCCTTCGGAGGGTACTTTCAAAAGAATCGATGGCACCCATGCAAAGGTTTCGACGTTGTTGAGAATGGTCGGTTGGTCGTAAAGTCCGTTGGTCTGCAATTCAGGTGGACGATTTCGAGGTTCCGATCGTTTTCCCTCGAGCGCCTCGATCAACGCGGTTTGTTCACCGCACACGTAACCACCTGGACTGATAAACACCTCGAGCCGAAAGGTTCGGCCGCTTTGGAATATGTTGGATCCCAGCGCTCCGAGCCGCTCGGCTTGTTCGATCGCTACCTGTAGCTGATCGATTTGCTCCTGATATTCGTGCCTGATATAGATGTATCCTTGCTTTGCTCCGCTTACCAAAGCGGCCATCGTCATGCCTTCGATCACCAAATGGGGAGCGGCAAGGAGTATCTCGCGATCTTTAAAGGTTCCCGGTTCGCTTTCGTCGGCGTTGCACACAACGTACTTGGTCTCACCAGGTGCTGTACGAGCTTCTTCCCATTTAGAAAAAGCAGGAGCGCCGGCTCCCCCCATACCGAGCAAACCGGCATTTTTGAGGGCTTGGATTACGCGGTCGTTGCTCGGGTCTAGCAAAAAGCCCTTCACCGCCGCGTATTTCTGTTGGATCGTACCGCTTCGGTAGCAATCGATTTCCGAGCGGTCCATCGTCGCTTGTGCAAGGGCTTGATCCGAATCGCCTTGAGGATGCTCTCCTTCGAGTACGCTTTGGATGATTCGGCGGTACTCATCGACCTTGCGGCCGACGAAGAGCGATTGGCCATGTGCCGTCGCATTCGAATTTGAGCCCTCGATGATCATCGCCGGTGCACGGTCGCATCGACCAAGGCAAGAGGCTTCGTGAACGTGCAAGTTCTCATGGCCAACTTGGTCAGCAAGCTCCTGGAGTTGCTGAGCGATTTGGACCGAGCCTCGGAGACGGCAGCTCATGTCTCGGCAGATGGCGACGCGGCACTTGGCGGGAGCTTGCCGGCTGTAATGTGGGAAGAAGCTCACCACGTCTTGGATCACACGCGACGGTTCACCGACTTGACCGGCGATCCTCGCGATATCGTTGTCGTTGATGTACCCTTGACGATGCTGCACTTCTTGGAGCATCTTGGCGATCCGGGTTCCCACTTGTCGTTCAACGAGAGATTTCATGGTTTATCGTTTGAGGGAGTCGATGGTATCAAGAAGCTGCTTTTTGAAATCTTCTGGATTGAAAAAGCGGGAAGCTTGGTAGGGCATCTGCTGAGTCCGTGTCCACATGGTTGTGGGAAAATCCCATTTTTGGGGTTCGAAGGGTAGGATGATTTGACCGGGGATTTCGACCTCGCAGAGGGCTTGGTTTGCAAGTCTCCATTGCACGGCAGACTCCCAGGAGGGTCCGTGGCTAAATGAAGGCCAGATCCTACTTTTCCAAGCCTCTCGGATCGGTGGAATCTGACCGGGCATAACGATCGGATATTGGCATTCGAGAATCGGTTCAAGAAGCTCGAGCATCGCGTCGATGCGTTTCCGAATTTCGTCCGTTTGTCCCGTTGGATGATTGGCAAGAGGATTCAAAAGCAATTGCTTAAGGGGCTTGTAGTGCGAAACCCAGGATTGCACACTCGGGTGCGAGAAAGGGATCGGGGATTCTCCCATGGGGCCGCAGGGAGAGTCGGTACGGGTCGAATCGGTACTGGCGGAATGGGTATTGGGAAATTGGGTCAGAGCAAGGGCCAGATCGATGTGTTCGAGGTACCATCCATCCCATTCCGCGAAGGGTTGACTTGCAGGAGCGATTGTTTTTCGATTTGCGTCGATCGGATGGTGGCAGCTTGTACATCGATGCTCGGTCAACTCGGGCCATTCGGGTTTGCCCAGGCGATTCATAAGGAGTTCGAGGCGTTGTTTCGCATTGACCAATTTACCAATCCGCCAAGTATCGAGCGATTCGGCCACGGGGTTTGTTGTGATGTTTGGGCCGACGTCTGGCGTGGCCGTCGGTGCGGCAACATTTTTGTTGTCCCACCAGTGTTTTGGGTAACGGGTCAAAAAATTGCTCAACTCGAAATAGGTCGGAGGGTGGCCGGCGGCCATCAGTTGGTGAGAAACTTCTTGTTGGCCCATGGGGATGGGGGGCTGGTCGTTGAATTGCACCTTATCGGTTCTTCCGAGTTGCCCGATATGGCACGATCCGCACACTTGAGCGAGTTGCCAAGTCGATTCGGTATTGACTCGGCCTTGGGCCGAGGGATGATCGTAAAAGCGCCGGGCTCCTAAGGTTTTCCAAGAGCTTGAGAAGTGAGAGTCGTCCCAATGGATCGCCGAGCCGTGGCAGGCTTGGCAATCGATACCTTGGATACGTTGGGTCTTTGGGGCCAATTCGCTCGCATGGCAAGCCACACAGCGCGTTTCCAAAAACTCACGAAACGCTGGGTCTGTGGTCGTTTTCGGGAAGGATTTGTTATGGTCCCAGAGGGCTTGGACGATTCGCTGGGAATCGGCATTCAGAAGCCGGGCATAAGCGTTCGCATGGGGATCGTGCTGGAACCAAATTTCGCCAGATTGGTTCCATAGAAAAGAGTTCTCAACGGTGTTTCCGTGGCAGTTGGATGAGTTGCAATCGCGCTTGACGAAGAAATCGGGATTGGCGAAATCGGGATTGGCTCGATGGATCGAATTGGATTGGGCCCGCGCAACAGATAGGGTGGCAACGGATAGGGTGGCAACCGAAGCGAAAATCAGGCTGAGGATAACTCGGGTCCAAATCTGGTTCATGGGGAAGCGGTCCCTGTGGATCCCTGAGTTACGGTTTGTCCTAATCCGGTTTGTCCTGATCCGGTTGCCGTTCCTTGCGGTCCGTGATCGTGGTATCGGTGGCAATCGATGCAATCGGCCCGAGCGATGATTTTAACCCCGTCAACTTGCGCCTCCCTTCGTTTCGCTTCATCGACGATGTGGCATTTTTGGCATCCTTGGATTCCATCGATAAGGACATCGCTTGCAAGGTTGCCTAAGGATAAATCGTTTGAATCGAGCCTGATTTTGTGGCATTCATCGCATTGAATATTGATATGTGGACCGTGAGAAAAGCTCGCTTTTTTGAGCCATTGCGTGGGCAGGGAGCTTGGGGCGACGATGGACTCAAGGTTGTTATTGAAGGCTAGATCGGTGGCCGGTTGATGGCACTTGGAGCAAGCGTAGGTTTTGAAGATCTCGGTCTTTGCCAGCGGGTTGTTCTGTTTAATGAGCCCGATGAGATCTTGGCCCGAAGCCGTCCCTGCAATTCGAAGTCGGTTTTCTTCATCGACGGACGATTCGGATGGATTGGAGGTGCTTTGCAAACGCTCGGATCGAGCCAAGCGTTGCTGTTGGCTTGTAGCGACGATATCCAGAAGCTGGTTCTTGTCCTTGAAATCGAGTTTATGAGGTAGATCCAATTGGTGGCATGCTTCGCAGTGCTTGCTAAACTCGATCGGCTTGTAGAGTACATGCGCGTTGGTTTGGCGGCCTAGAGAATTGGTTGCTGAAGTCGCGTTCGGACCCTCGAGCGTTTCGAATCCTGCAATGGGATGATCTCTTTCGTGGCAATCGCTACAAGTCAATTGAATCGGATCGGAGCCTTTTTTCGGTTTTTGGTATTGATCTTGGAATGCGAGGGGGAGCGAGTCCCAGGTTTTGGCGGATAGATCGCCAGGTCTCAGGGCTTGTCCTGGCCGCAAGTGTTGGGTGTGGCTGAATTGGATGGTTCCTGGGTCACGGACTAACCCTTGGAAGAGTGGATGTCCAGGGATCCCGTTGGTTGAGTCGAAGCTGGTCACTTTGGAGAGAGGTCGATTCGCATCGATGACGAATTTAGCGAGATCAGCGTGGCAGCGGACGCAGGATTCATCGGCGATGTCCAACAGGTTGTGGTTGATCCCTAAATGCTCGTGGTGGCATTGAACACACGATTCGAGGGCGAGGAGACTGTGTTCCGTCGCACCGGGGTAATGGTCTGCCATCTTGTGGCAGTCGTTGCAGCGCCGATTGTTATCGGCAATGACCTCAGGGGATCTTGCGAAGCTCGTGGTGTTGATAGGACTCCATGGTGCATGGCATTGGTCGCATCCTGTTTCGTTCCAGGCGTGGTGGGCTTTTGAGAGTGTGCCGGTACTGAGTTGTTTGGCCGCGGAGGGGGTAAGCAACCAAAGACCGTAAAGGCCCCCAAGGATCAGACCGGCCCAGCCGAACCACCTCTTCCAGAGGATCGATGGATCCTGAGACGAGGTGTAGTTCCGGTCGATTCGACGTGAACGCTGCTTACCTGTGATCGCCATAACTTAATAGGTCCTAGAGCCTCAATCGGTTACATGTAGCGAAGGGATTGAATGATATGGACGATCAGCAGGACACCGAGCATAACGCTGATGCCTGCATGAAAAGCGATCCAGCGATGCAACCAGGCGTGTGCCATCCGCTGTGCGTCGAATTGCAGTCGCTCTTCGACGGTTGACTGCAAGGCTATGAGGATTGGGTAGGCGGAGTCGGAGCAGGAGGCCTGAAGATTCTTGAACCACTCCTGGGTACGTTGCAGGTTGCCAATCGGCGAGCGGCTTGTCGATCTCGTGCTGTTTGGGACGATGTTTTTCAGCAAGAAAGGTTCGATCACCAGGGTGTACTGTTTCCATATTTCAATGCGATCTGCTGCATTCAGATCATCGGCCAAGTCTTGTCCAAAACTCGCCCGTTGCGGATCCCGCCGCTGCCTAGCTCCGACGACGATTGCGTTGCTCTTGTCGAGTCCCGGTGTCGCATCGGCGTATTTCATCGAGGAGACAGAGAGCCCTGATTTCAAAGCGGATAGTTGGTCCTCGAGAGCGACGAGTTTTCCGGTATTGGGTGGTTTGGTGCCCAGCGCAACGGTGAGCATTTGGCGATTTTCCAGTGCGCTGAGCAAGGAGACATCGTCGATTTGGCTAGGGATTGTTTCCTGGGGGAGGTTGCCGAGCATCCAACGTGGGATAAACACCTGCATCACCCAGCCAAAGACACCGCTTGTGAGCACCAGCCCTAGAAGTGCCATCAGAATGGTGGTGAAGGTACCCCCAAAGCGAAATCCTGAGTGGATGAAGGCTAGGGGGCCGCAGGCGAGTCCGAGCCAGAGATGATAAGCGACCCAAAATTTGGTTCGCCCCAGTTTATGTTTTCTTAATCGCTTCCTTGGCCATAGCAGCAGTTCAAAGAGGATGATTCCAGCGGCGATGCTTCCGACGACCAATCCTGCCGGTGAACTTCCCGTCGCAGGGCTGTCTTTGGTGCCCAAGGAATACTGCCACACGCCACCGCTGATAATCAGCAGGCTGGCCAAAGCGATCGGGCCGTAATGAAGGTGCATTTTGCGAGCCAGCAACACGACAGTAAACCTTCCAGCGGAAGACGAGTTCGATACATTCTAAGGCAACCGTTTCGGTCCCGTTTGTAGAACGAGTCCACGACGCCCCGGTATTTTTCAGACTGGTTTTAGCATCCCAAGTTAGATCGTAGTCCGTTTTGGCGTCTCTCAATACTATATCGTGAATCGCAGCGCATTTCTAAGCCGAACTCGGCGCAATCTTGGAGAATCAGTTTCTCACCCCCCCGCTTCTCCATTAGCCTTGTTGATATTGCAATTAAGGCAGGGGGGCGGCGAGTTGGCTGACCGGGAGCAACCCGAAGGATCGCCGGCTGAATCCAGTTATTCCAGCCGTACCGCCGCAACCTGAGTCAGCAGCATGGGATTCGAAAGCAATCATTCGCCGGATTTATAACGATTCAGTACGATTCAGCACCTAGAAGTAGGGTTGGCGATTTCGAAATAGCTTCGGCTTAATGCAGGCACGTACCGCAGGCGAAGCTTGGAATCGGCTACCCAGGAGTTTGTCTATCTGCTCGATGACCGGTTGTGGATCGGCCACCAAATCCGGGTACGCAGCCTCGAGCAAATCCACACGGTCGCTTTGGCTGAGCACATGACGTATCTGCCTACTGTGAGATTCCTGCACCTCGATCAAATGCTGCTTTTCCGATCGGGCCTTTTTACCCTGACGATCGAGCATCACCATCTGGGAATCAACCACCTGCTGCGTAGGCCTGACCATGTAAATGATCTTGTAGCGATGGGGTCTTGGCAAAGACGGCAAAACCGCCGAAATCACCTTCACGACTTTACCGGCAGTTTGCTCGATGATCCTAGGATTCCTGGGCAACTGCTTGATCTCTTCCCACTCCCAATACCCTTCGGGATTATCGTCATCGGCAGTCCGCTTGCCATCGGTCATCGGTTCGATGCCAGCGGCATTTAGCATCTGCATCATGAGCGACGTCCCGGATCGAGGTAGTCCAGAGACGACCAAAATCTCCAGAGGCTCGATGGCTGCGATCTCGGCCTCTTTTCGATCGAACTGCGCTTGCTTTTCGCGATCCATCGCGTCGCGATCGGATTTGCGCTGTGCTGCCAGCAATCGCAACCTTGCCAACTCACGATGATGGGACTCTCGGATCTCCACGGCTGTCTGAGTTCTAAGATTCTCGATCTGTGTGAATTTGTCGAACTCTCCGAGCCGGTGATAAATTCGCGCCAGCATGCGCATGGCTGGTAGAAATCGAGGCGCTAGCTGATGGCAATTGCGCAGCGCTTTCTCTGCCTCACGCAACTTGTTCAATTGCAGAAGAGTCGTTCCCAATAGGAAATGACCCATCGGGTTGCCATACTGCAAGCCGATCGCTGCCAGCGCCGAATCGATCGCCTCATGGGCTCGTTGTTGATGCAATTCGATGCGGGTCTTGACCAAATACGCGTGGGCATTGTCTGGGTCGGCCTCAAGCACGCGTCCAACCGCCGCTAAGCCTTCGTCCCAACTCCGAAGCGCCGCATAGCAACGAGCCAAAAAACCATTGTATCTGGACCTCTTGTGGCATCTTGTCCTGCACACCGTGCAATAGATCCAATGCGGTTTTGAAATCCGCTTTCTCGATCGCAATCGAAGCTTTGATCGAATCCGCATTTTCGGTACGACCGAAATGGTTACGAGCCTGATCGATCGTCGCATCGGCCTCTTCGAGCATTTTTAATTGGAATTGGCAATTCGCAAGCACCTGGACATAGTCACTAGTTTTGCAAGTTGCCATAAACGCAGGTTTTTCGCCTGATCGACTTTGGGGGCATTGGGAACGAACAGTCGAACCACATAATCGGGATCGATATCGTGGGTACTGATGCGGTCTTCGTTCAGGAGTTCAGCAAGCTCATCAGGAAAGTAGGTACCTGGTGGAGGGGGGGCCAATTCGCTGGATCAGAATCCGCCGGGACATCGGGGACGTGGCAATACATGTTTGAGACCATCTTGTCGGGAATGTCCCGTTCGCCTTGGGTCGCAAACCAACTGACAATGTGGCTTTTGAGTCCCCGCTCGGCCAGGATTTCCCAGACCGTCTTGCATTTGCGCGTGGCTGCAGAGACCGGAACGATAGCACCCGATTGAGGCTCGACTTCGGTAAAGCCTGGGACACCGTGGTGATAAGCCATTTTGCCGGTGGCCATCAGGGGATGGATTAGTTTCCAATCGGCGGAATCCCAACCGACAAGTAGTAGTCTTTTCTTGGTCATGGACAGTTCCATCAAAGCAAAAACCGATTGACTGATTCAGACTCGGCTTCACGCACGATGGCGTGGCGTTAGCGCAACGGCGCGAGCCTGTCGGAAAGCGTCCCAAACTCACCGCAAAGGCGCCAAGTTCGCCAAGCCGAAGAGCCTGGCAAGAAGCTCGTCGTGAGCCCCCAACTTCAGCTCCCCAATGATTCGCCAGACGATCAAAACGTCATCGGCGTTGGTTTGGGCGAAACCAACTCCGACCCTCCCAACCACGATTCCCTGGGGAATTTGTAGTAAATTATGAGGCCAAGCTCTCGTCACAGGCAGTTTCTTGATCGCGACGCTTCTTACGCCATTGACGCAGTGCAGTGCCACCCATGAGTAGCGCCACGACAGCACCGCTCGCTGGCTCTGGTACAGGCGCACCACCGGGTGTTTGGATCGCTACGCCGACGTCCGACTCATAAGCCGCACTGACCAATTTGAACGTGTTGGTCGAAGCCGTCCAAAGGACTTCGATGTAGCCGTATTGACCCGTAGTAGTCCTGAAGCCAAGAAAAGAGTTTGGGCCAAAATCGGGTACGGATCTACGAGAATTTTTGAAAACGGTCGATAAATACCCGTCTTCAAATACGCCACTGGATGGGCCTATAGCGACGCCCGGTCCAACGTAAATTGGGACATCATCACCACCATTACCGGTGGTTGCTAAAATTCCGGATGCAGGACCCCCTTGTACCGATAGGCCAGTGTACATCCCGTACACGTTGTTAAACGCTAAAAGCGTGCTTCCTGGAATAAGATTACTAAAACTCCCTCTACCAGCGGGAGGATGTTCCTAGCCCAATTGCGCCAACTCCCGTTGCCAGGTAAGCTCCCAAACTCGCTCTTCGTGCGGAAGAACGGTCATTTTTTCTTGCAACCCTCATTCGAAACCTTCGTTTCTTGAAAAATCTGCTTCCATCCTTGGTCTGAAATGCCAACAACTCCCACGATGAGAGAGCACATCCATGCATTACTGAAAATGCAAAAGCAATCCGCATCGGTTCCCGTTGCCGACATTTTTTCTTACAATTAAATTTTCTTCAGGTCAGACTACCTCGGCCCCGACCTCTTCATCGCTTACAGGTTGCATCGATGCAGCAAGAACCAGGTTCGATTACCCATTGGCTTAGCAAGCTCCAGGCTGGCCAAGCCCAGGCCGCAGAACCGATCTGGAAACGCTACCAAGCGAAACTGGTCTCGATCGCCAGGCAACAGCTCGACGAGAACCCCGATTGTTCCGTCGATGGGGAGGATCTTGTCCAGAGCTCCTTTGGAAACGTTTGCTTGGCGGTCCAAAATGGCAAGTATCCAGACATCGACAACCGCGAGGATCTCTGGGGGCTGCTCTACATTGCGACCGTCAACCGAGTACGAGAGCATTACCGTGAACGAAGGGCGCTTAAGCGTTTTCACATTTCTTCCAGTCAGGCCATCGATCCATCAATCCTCGCAGACCTCCAAACTCCCTTTGCAGAAGCGCAAGCGGCCGACCTGATCGAGTACCTGCTGAGTCGATTGGACTTGGAGGACCCAAGCCACTTGCTACGTCAAATTGCCTTGCTCTATCTAGACGATCATTCCGCCAGTTCGATCGCTAAGCTACTCCACAAAAGGAAGACGAATATCTTAATCAGCTTGCGATTGATCCGAAGTATCTGGCAAGAGCACGAAGACGCATGATTACCCCGCGACCTAGTAAAGGCCCGCTGAATGAATCCGACGACGGTATCGAGTCGCACCTGTGGCGTGGTGTGCTGGCGATCGCTAACACGTACGAGGAAGCTTGGTACCAAGACCGATCAATCGATCCCGTAGCGTTTGCGAAAAGTCACCCAGATATCCCCCAGGATATCCTCAGCCAGGAACTTATCCGGCTTCGCGATGAACTGGCTACTTACCATCTTGATTCCGTCCCCTCGTCACAGACCGCTCATCGTTTTTCAATCATCAAAACACTGCGATCCGGTGGGATGGGGGTGGTTTACCTCGCGTATGACCACGATTGCAATCGCCAAGTTGCGATCAAGAAAATTCGTCCGGAACTCCGAAACGACCCGCTTGTGATAGGTCGCTTCCATGCCGAAGCAGATCTGACCGCAGGGCTGGAACATCCTGGCATTATCCCTATCTACGCCAGAGGGGTAGATGCTCAGGGGGAAGACTTCTATGCCATGCGTTTGATCCGACAAAGTGGTGCGAGCACCTTGTCGATGGCCATCCATGAATTCCATGATGGCTTGAACCGGGCGACAAGACCCGACCACGAACATCGAACGGATCGCATAGACAAGTTTCGACAACTGATACGAAACCTTGTCAATGTTGCCGATACGATCGCTTATACTCACTCCTATGGCATCGTTCATCGTGATCTTAAACCTGCAAACATACTCCTCGGTCCCTACGGCGAAACACTCATCGCCGATTGGGGACTGGCTAAGCGAATCGATGTTTCGCTCATACATGACTTGTCCGATCTATCGGGAAACTCGAACTCTCCTTTGAATCAAAACCCAAATGAAACCACATCGTCGACTACCGGCGTTGGGACGCCTGGGTACGCCGCCCCCGAAATTTCATCAGCCATTGGGAGTCCCTCTTTACGACTAGCCGACATCTATTCGCTCGGAGCAACCCTTCATTGCATTCTTCACGGTTCATCACCCATTGAACATTCGCAAGACTCGTTGGGCAATCGCAAAAACACTGCAAAATTGGCGGAGTTTTGTCCAACGGTACGTTACCTAGAAGCGATCGCACACAAAGCGATGGCCAACGATTTAACGCAGCGGTATGCATCGGCACAAGAACTGCGTATGGATCTGCAGAGCTGGATTGCAGGGGAGCCGATCAGTGCGCAACGTGAGGGGTATTGGGAACAAGCGATCCTTTGGCCTTCTAGGCATCGGGCATCGGCGACGGGAATGGCAAGCGCACTTGCTATCACTTTTTTGGCAGGTGCCTGTTTCCTGTGGTATCAATCCGCTCAAAAGAGCCTGCTAAACAGACAGGCAAAACAGCTTCAATTGGCTCTCGATGATTCAGCCCGCTTGCTGAACGAAACCCGCGATGCAAAGACACTGGCCGAACAGGCCAATCAGGACGCTCAGAAGGCTCGAAGGCTTGCTGAAGAGAGAAAGGAAGTCGCCCAAAAACGAGAAGGACTTGCGTTCGAAGGGCTTTTGCGGTTCCAAGACATCCTGCTTGCCAATCAAGCGGCGTTTCAATCCGAGAAACTCTATGGAGTACAAGAGCAACTCGTTACGCAGACTAAGGAAACGTTTGCAGGGATTCTCAATAATCTCTCAGGAAATTCCTCGCCTCAACCCCAGACCCTCCAGTATCTGCAGGTTTTGACCCATCGCCTCGCAGCCATGGAAAGACTCGCCGGACGACCCGACCAAGCCCTCGTGGCCATCGATCAAGCCTGTGCATGGATGCAACGATGCTTGGGTATCCCGGAACTTCCAGATGCCATCGAAGCGGATCTACAAATGCGCATCGGGGCACTTCGTAGCCTGCAAGGTAACATCGCGATGCTAAGCAACAACGTCGCACAGGCCATACCGGCCGTCGAAGAGTCGATCACCCGAATCTCTGGGTTAGTAAAATCCGATAGACTCGGTATGGAAGTTAAAAAAGAAGCCGTTGTAACCCTTGTGCAATCCTACACCGCGCTTTCCTCGATCAAGCAGACCCAAGGCAAGATTGACAATGCCAAAGCGGATCAATTGCGAGCACTGGAATTGCTCGACAGCCAGGATCCAAACACTTTTACAGCGGCCATGGCAAGTGCACAAGCTCATTATGGGATGGCGATCCTCCACGTCCAAAGTCAGGAGCCCGAACAAGCCATCGAACAGTTTGAACGAACCTCGGATGCACTCGTGCTTGCGGAGAAACTCAGCCAAGTCGCTCTCCCATTGGAATTCCTCGCCTATCGATCGCAGTTTGCTTACAATCGAAGCAATCTACTCGTATCCCAGAATCAACCCTTGCGTGCCATCGAGATCCTCAAGCAGCAATTGCAGATGGACACTCAGGCCGTCAGCGACTTCCAGTCGAATCAGATCATCCTGGAAGCCTATGAGCGTACCGCAAACTTCTTGCAAGGGCTCTACGTGCAAACAGGCCGACAGTCCGAAGCCGTCGATGTATGTCGCACCAGGATCGAAACCGCAGAAAAGCTCGTCTTTGATCACCCGCAAAGCGAACCTGTTATCCATTGTGCAGTCCAAGCAAACCACTTTGCTGGTCATTTGGACCAGCAGATGAATCATAGCGACGTGGCCCTGGATCGATACCGTAAAGCGCTCTTGATATATCAACAAGCTGCTGAGGCGATGATTACGAGCCCTAGGCTAGTCTACCAAAAGGTGGAGTTGGAAATGCATCTGCTGCAGTTGCATTACTTACTCGGGTCTGAGGACCAGGCCGAGTCCATTTTTGAGCGGGCATTGGAGGCAAGCCAACGGCTCAAAGCAGTGACACAACCCGAGAGTCAAGAACTCACTTCGGCGATCCAGCAGTTGCAGCGAGGCATCGATGCGATGCGAACTGCAAACGACCTAGAACTGGCAAATACGTCAGAGGCGAAACTGAAATCGGTTGGCCTGTGGCTAGCTCGCTGATCTGAGCTTTTCGGGGATTTTCGATTCGCCCGACGCGCAAGCGGCGGCGTGTTCCAACATGGTAGAGCCATTGTCCCCAATGGCTCTGCCCGATGCGCTAGCGTCGGGTTCTTTTGGTTTTTGGCTGTTGGACTTGCTGGTGGCGGTGGCTTCGGGCGCTGATCGATTGGGGACAATCGATCTACCATTTAGGGACCTCTACAACTCCCAAGGAGCACCAAGTTGGGCTGTCTTGATCTTGTTCGGCATTTGCAAACCGTACCGGATTGCCTTGCTTCAATGGATTCGGGACGCGAACCGCAAGGGTATAACGTCCTGAGGGTATCCCTTGGAGATCGAAGGTCTCTTGCCATCGCTTTGGTTGTTGAGCTGGGAGTAACCCGATTAGCCGCCCGTTACCCTGGAATGTTTTAGACGGCAATTTCGTTTCTGCTTTAATGAGAGCGTACTCGGTGATCCAGGGATAATAGAAGGGGGCGATGCCACGGTTCTCGACTTCAACGCTCGCCTTGAGCAAACCTGAGCTCGACGCTGAATCCGTGGGCACTACAAGCTCGATCGTTGCAGAGCGGATATAGAACTCATATCCCATTTTACGAACCTGTTCGATGGCTCGCTGAATCCGATTCGGTGATTGCTGTTTCGCAAACATACCGCTGTCGAGCAACCAGCTAGCATGGGTGGCCTGGACGCAGTCTTGGAAATCTTGGACCTGAGGGTTCGAGGGGTTCTCGTCAAATACGATTCCCCATGCTTCGGGGCGAATCTCTCCTCCGATAGGTTGGCTTTTCCATTTCACTTCGGCTTGCTCCCCTGCTTGTTTCAACGCGGTCATGAAGAACCAGTCCTCGTCTTGTTTTCCGGTGTGGAGGGTTGCCCAAGCGAAGGAGTCGTCATGGTATCCGAATTTTCGATCCGTGTTGGCTGATTTTCGCTCATCGTGCGGTCCAGCCGGGTACCGCAGAAGGACGGGTGTGATTCGGAACGCCGATTCATAGGCGTCCATGACCTCCTGCTGCACGGTCTTGCTAGCAAAGAGATCATCGCGGGGGTACGTATGCCATTCACCCCAGGTACCGAGTAGTCCGGCGGTGATGAAGCCAAGGCGAGGGTCGTTATCGTACCGCTTTCCAAACGCCGCGATGAATTCCCTTAAGGATCGGCGTAGGTGCACATCTTCGTAATGGGGTGTTTCGACTTCGGCGGGTGGAAAGGGCTGCGTGTTGGTATTCAAGTAACGATGCACCTTGAGCCCTGCGTCGATGAGGAATGGCGGAATCACCCCTGACTTTTTCGGGTACTCCAAGTAGATGCGGATGACAGCTTGATGTCCACGGCTAGCGGTATCATTGAGGAGTCGCTCTAAAGGATCCCAGTCGTAGACGTCAAAGTCTTTGACGAGATCCGAGTAAGCGATGTAGTTGAATTCCAAAGAATGCGGGAACCGGCTTCGAACGTCCCCTTGGTAGGGAACCAGCCCTTTCAATGGATTATCTACGGGTGCGGGTTGGTAAGTAAGTTTGTTGCTTGTTTGGGCGACGGCAATGGGTGCACAGAGGGCATGTATCAGACCGGCAAGGAGCAGTGCTAAATGAGGACGGTTTGGCATTTAAGGTTTGGCTTACGTGACGGATTGATAAGGGACCGTTCCTTGGGAATCACTTGGTAAAAGCTTCCCAAACAGGCGAAAACTCGCCTATGGGATGAACCAGTTGATTGACCGAGCGATCGAGCATGATGAGCGATGGGCCATCCTCAGGGTATTTTTGGACCAATTCTCCGAATAGTTTTGCCGCTTGCCGGAATTGTTGACCTGATTCAAAAAGCGCAAGTCCTTCTGCATACCGCGAAATCAAATCGTCGTTTGCTTCTTGTTGGCTCATCAATTGGTAGAGGCTTACGTGGCCATCGAGTCCGACGACCTTGGCTTGGCAAAGGCGTCTTTTGGGGGTGTCTGGTGGCACGAATGCTGCAGTTGTTTCGGCCATGAGGGTGGAGACCTGCCACTGCTTGGTCAGACCTTGGATCCGACTCCCTAGGTTGACGGTTCGGCCCATCGGTCCGTATTTGAATTTTTGCCTTGAGCCGGTGTTTCCGACCCGAGCCATGCCGGTATTGAGCCCGATTCCGAAATCGATTTTGAATCGGATTTTTCCCTTGTAGCGTTCATTGAGCATCCTTTTAATCTCCATCATCTTGATCGCAGCACGGATCGCGCTGTATCCGTGTGAGGGGTCTTCGTCGGGCGCACCCCACATGGCGAAGAGTTCATCCCCGACATAGTCAACGAGGACTCCATCGGCGTCGAGAACGACCTGGGAAAGTTCGCTCAGGGTATCGCTAAGCCATTGCATCGCTGCATTGGCTTCCATCGTATCGGTCGCTTTACTAAAGCCGCGTATGTCACAGAAAAGAACACTTACCTCGGTATCTTTACCATCGAGAAATGCATCTCCTTTGTCCAGCAGACTCGAGATGACTTTTTGGGAGAAGAATTGCTGGTAAGTATGAAGCTCTTGTTCTTTTTTGACGTTCCCCAAACGGTTGGCAGTCGCGACGCTAAGGATCGCGATAAACTCTTGTTCATCCTTGGTGATCGAGGCGGATCGACCGGACCCCATTTTGCATCGACGATCGGCGTAGAGAACTCCGAGCAATCCACCTTTGTCATCCGTGGGATCTAACAGGGGGCTTGCAATTGCGGACTGCATCTCCATCAAGCTTTCGGATGGACCATCATCTGCTTCGTCGGGAAAAGTGGATAATTTTCCCGAAGCTAAAACCCGTTCGAGTAGGCTGCGAGACGGAAGTTCTGGTTCGATCGATCGAGATCTTAGGAATTGATTTTCTTCATCGTAAATCCATTTCCCGTCCTTGCGTGTGATAATCTCCACGCGATCCATATCCATCACGTTGATGACCGCCTGAGCGATGCCTTGGAGGTACTTCGGGGAGTAGATTGGCTCCTGAAGTGCCGGGATCACATGCTTCATGGCCTGTATAAACAGGCGACCATTTTCACCAGACTCAGATTCTTGGGAGAAAACCGAATGGGTTCCTCCTGTGGTGCTCTGTGATAAGAAACTCGAACCGCTGGAAAAAGAGAGCGACGTTCCTGTTCCACCGAGAATGGACTTGAGTTGGTCGTCGAATTCCGGATGAGCGCTTGTGTTCTCCGCTTCGATTTCCGAAATCTCGACCCGTGCGACTTCGACGGAAAGTCCTTCGGGCAGTCGAATTTGGCTGGGCAAGGCATGTTCAATCGATTCACCCGGAAGAATCTGGGTTTTCAATTCTCCTTTTTGGATCCAGAGCTCCCTATTTGTGGAATGAATGTTAGCTACCCGAATGTTATTGCCATCGAGTGGTTCTAATCCACATACTTTCCGAGGAAGTTTGTTAGCGCCGCCGGTGTCTGCTATTACCCAACGGGCTATATCCCCGGACTGTGTAAAAAAAGGAATGACCTCTCCGACATCGTATTTGTCTCGACGGCCCAATTCCACGTACTGGTCGACTAGGATATTCCCTACATTCACCCCATCCTTGATTAGATCGATTCGTATTGGCATCTTTCGTTAGCTTCTTGATGGGGAGTGGACCGATCTACATCAGGCCGTCTGCGGCCTCGCAGTATTGCAACCTGCAGGATGGATCTTACTATAATCGTATCGAAACGTCTGAAAATCGCTTCGGACTGTACAACTTTTCGAGAATCTTATCGCCCTTTATCGAATGGACGTCCCAAGGAAGCGAAATCCATGAATGTCCATCGATGAACAAGGATTCGAACCTTGGCAATGTCAATAAATCAACCTTTGTTTTGGGGATGGATTGCGGTTGTGCTCGTTGGGGCGACTTTACCGTCGCAGGCGTATCAAACCCCGCCGGGGCCAGTGGAATCCGCCGATCCTTGGGGCGTGGTGCCCCTGACCCAAGCATCGAATCGAGCGCTCGGTGCACCTTCCTGCTCGGCTTCGGCTTGCCATGGCGGGCCTGCGGCGGGAGTTTCCTCGGTCCATGCTTTGAGAGGTTCCGAATACCCGCTTTGGATCGAGAGCGATCCTCATGCTCGATCCTGGAGGACCCTCAACTCCGATCGCTCCGTCGAGATCCTCGAGCGTTTGCAAATTCTCATCGACGGCAAAATCGCGAATCCCTCGGCCTATCAAAACTGTTTAGCTTGCCACAACACATCGACCGCATTGACCAGCGATGGAATCCTGCCGGCAATTCCTGAGGGCGTCGGATGCGAAGCCTGTCACGGTCCGGCCGAGGCGTGGAGGGATTCGCATTACCAAGGTCCCGGGAGTGTGCAAGCGGCAATCGAACAACTTGGAATGGTCAATACGGCATCGGAACGGGTTCGGGCGAAAGCCTGCTCGCTGTGCCATGTCGGCGGTCCTGACCGCGATATGAACCATGACATCATCGCTGCAGGACATCCGGCGCTATACTTTGATTACGCAACGTACCTTAAGGCCTATCCAAAACATTGGCGCGAGGAACCGCATAACCCGTCGGCTCTCTCTCTGGAGCGTTGGTTGATTGGCCAGGTCACCAAGGCCGATTCTGAGCTGGAACTCATTGAAACGCGCATCGCATCGGCTCACCCTCACTCGACTTGGCCAGAGTTTTCCAATCAGCAATGCACTTCGTGCCACCAGCCGCTCGAGAAACCAACGCGGAATCCATTCATTCCAGCAGCGCGGGCAACTCCCGGAACACCCCTGCCACTCGGGAAAGCGTCGATCCGAATGTGGAACCTCGAAGGCCTCTTATCGATCGATCGAGTTCAGGGCTCTGATTCGGTCGGCACCAACGAGTTGCTCGATTCGCTCCAACGTTCCCTCTCCGGAGGCTACACTACGACGGAGGATCTCGAAGGGCTCCGTGAGAAGATCGAGGCCAAGCGATTGCAATTGCAAGGAGTGTATCCCCGAACAAGCAACGCTAGATCGGGTTCCATGGTGCCGATCTGGACCCAGGAGCAACATCGTGCATGGACACGAGAAAAATGGAATTTGGCTATGGACTCGGGCAATTGGGAACAAGCCGCTTTGGCTTACCTTTCCACCCTTGCGAGTTCTCCGCCCGAGGAGGCCATAGCTCCTATGCAACGTTTACGAAATCGGTTTGTTTTTCCCGAATCGACGCAGTCTCCGATTTTCCCGACGGGCAAATCAGGCGAGGTGAATTCCGACGGATTACAATCGGACTCGTGGGTAGCGGACCTGGCTCTTTTACTCAAGGTCTTAGGCCCCTGAGCGGTCCCGAATCTCTAACACCCTTTTTACGTGCGAAGATCATGATTCAAACTTGCTGCCTCAGGCTTTGCTGTCCATCGATGATCTTTGCGTTTCGCGCGATTTGTGTCGTAGCTGTTGCACTTTCGATGCTTGCAGCACCAGCAGTTGGTTTGGAGGATCCCCCCTCGTTCAAGGACAAGAACAGTTTTGGGGAAGGCTCTGTTCAAGCCTATGACAAAACTTGCGTCACATGCCATAGCAACCTGAATCCCCAAGAGCAGCATCGGTGGATCGGTC
>Ga0315902_10004514_pt1 | contig 20107 bp, 20 predicted proteins | sample LakEriMetagenome_9_FD_203523 | JGI IMG/M metagenome (GOLD analysis project Ga0315902, IMG submission 203523) | Freshwater fungal communities from buoy surface, Lake Erie, Ohio, United States - Buoy 12 MA117 | ecosystem: Environmental > Aquatic > Freshwater > Lake > Lake biofilm | place: USA... | reverse complement strand
ATACGATGCTCCAAAAAAACCGAAGCGGTTGGCTCTGCTTGCAGCAAGCGCAGTGCGGCGAGGTCGCCGTTTGTGTCGCGCGCCGAGAGTTCTCTTAAGAGGGCGCCCTGAGCGCCGCGTGGCATCAGACCGATTTCTGTGCTCGCGTTTCCGCCCAATACTGGGCGGTCATGGATGAGTGCGACGCGCTGGCCAAGTCGGGCCGCTGCGAGGGCCGCCGCGCAACCCGAAACGCCGCCGCCAACGACGACGACGTCGAATTGTCCAGCGTCAATTGGATCATTAGGGAGCCCGCGCAGCGCCTTTCGCCAGGCGCGGCTGGCCGCGTTGACTTCATCAGGTGGCGCTACGCCGTCACGCGCGAAGTAGATTGCATCGCAACGGCCGGCAAACCCCGTGAGGTCGTGCAGCGCAAGCCTTGTCTCGCCTTCGCGCAACGCGACGCGTCCCGCCGATTGCCACACCCAGTCCTGTCCATTGGCGCCGAATTGAGTTTCAAGGCTGACGCCGTTTATCGAAAGCAGGAAACGTCCTGGATGGTGTGCTGGGACCCAATCTTTGGCGCGGACCCAGACTTCATACTCGCCGCTTTCCTGTATCGTTATTGTCGTTGAGGCGTCAGCGACCGGCCGGCCGATGCCGTGTGCGAGCAAATAGGGCGAGCCCATTTGCGCTTCGAATTGCGAATCGAGGGCCCAACCGCCGTAATCGTCAAAGTCCTCCGCTTCGACGAGAATGCCCGGGAGCGCGCGTTTGTCGTTGTTGCCCGTTGTCATTGGTGTTGCCTCCGGCGCCGAAGCTCAGTGCATCTTTGTGATGAGCTCGCGCTAGAACGCGCTCCCCAAAAGCTGATCATGCTGTGGCTCTGAGAACAATAGTTTCCCAGTCGCGAAATTGGGCGGCGTGCTCTGCGCGCTTGCCGCCGACAGCGAGATCAAGTCCTATGCCGCGCACCATCGGGATGGACATCAATAACATGACCGCAAGCGCAGCATGATTGTCGCCACCGGCGCTCTTTGCGATGCTTCGCGCGATCTCATCGAGCTTTGCCGCAAGCTCATCGCCGCCGGCGCGCAGCACGCTCTGCAGTTCGGGCTCGGTGCGGGCGGCGGTCAAAAGCTCAAGGCCTACCGCAAACAGGGGGCCATCAAGTGTCTTCCAAAGCCATTCGAGGAAGAGGGAAACGGCTTCTTTACCAGTCCGCGCCGCAAGCTCTGCATCGAGTTGGTCGAGTGGGCCTTGAGCGAGCCGAGTTATAGCTGCGCTGAACAGCTTTATTCGTGTCGGAAAGTGATGAAGAAACGCCCCACGCGAAATGCCTGCGCGTTTACATATCTCCCAGGTCGAAGAGCGGGCGTAGCCAACGTCTATTAGACTCTCGATTGTTGCATCGAGTATCTTGTTGCGCATGTCCTCGCCGCGAGCGAGAGGCGGAGTCGGTTGAACGATGCTCATGCAACAGTCGCTGAATACTGGCGTTTGATCTCCGCCACTGCGTCTTTGTAACGGATTCGCGGCATCCAACCGATCTCGCTTCGGATCCTTTCACTGAGGAAGCGGTTGTCATAGCCGACCAGGTTCAGGGCTTCGAGACTTGGTATGCTGAGATCACGCGGACCGATAAGTTCAGCCGGGTCCTCATTGGCCAACGCAGCGCTGCGCAATGCATCGAGTGGGATCACTGGCGGCGGCGCTCTGCCGACGATAGCAGCCATGTCGTCGGCGAACTCACGCCAGGTCGTCGGCTCTTCGTCGCACACGTTGTATACGCGTCCGATGGCTTCGGGTTTGGTGGACGCGAGAAAGATCGCATCCGCCAGATTTTCGACATAGACGAGACCAGCGTTATTTTGTGACGATTCGCCTATCACGGCGCCGCCGTTTTCTTTGAACGCAGCGAGCAATTTGTCGCCCCAGGCGCTTGCGCCACCAAGTCCATAGACATTGGCGGGACGGATGATCGTGAGGGCGGCCCCTACATTGGCCGCCTCCTCGCGCGCGATCTCCTCTTGGGCTTGTTTGGCGCGTCCATACGCGCCTTGCCACGCGCCGAGCGGTGTCTCTTCGGAGCATATGCTGGTTTGAATGCGGTCGCCGTAAACAGCGACCGAAGAGGCAACGAGGACGCGCGCGCCGCTGGCGGCGCGGCAGGTGTTGCGTGTGCCTTCAGCGATGATGTCCCATTGGCGTTGATATTCGCCGGGTAAGCCCACAACGGCGGCAAGATGGATGATGAGGGCGTTGCCGCGCGCGGCCTCGCTTGTGGACGACGCATCGGTCAGGTCACCGAAGATCATGCGAACACGGTGATTCCAGTGCGGTAGCGCTGGCTCGCCTGGAAGCGAAAATGTGCTCACTTCCCAATGGTCCTTGAGGAAACGATCAACCACTCTGCGACCGATGAAACCGGGGCCGCCAGTCACGAGCACGCGTTTGGGGCTAGACATTTGTTCAGGTTCCGCTTGACGTAGCCACCCTAAACAGTCCAATTGGACTGTAAAGCTCCTCTAGAGAGCAGCAGGGAGTTATCGCACCATGGGCGTTGCTCAAGACATCCCAGTCCGCCGGATGGATTTTTCTTTCCCGGACGACATGGACCTCGTCTTCATCGAGAACGATCCAAGGCTCTCCTATTACTTTTTGGGCGCCTGGATGATGCTCCCGCATCTTGAGCCGTTCCTTATTCGCACCGTGCAAAGCGCAATGGAGCGGGTGAAGGACGCTGAGCTGCTTGAAGAGATGAAGCGTTTTTGCGCGCAGGAAGGGCAGCACTTTCGCCAGCACGCCAAAGCCAACGACATTATCAAGCGCAGGCACCCCGCAGGGCCAGAGCTGGCTAGGCTCGAGAGCGAAGTGAGCGCGTTGCTCAAGCGTTGGACCGAGACCAAGCCATTGCGCTTCAACTTGGCCTATGCCGAGGGATTTGAGTCGATGACCTCCGCTGGCTCCATCGTACAAATGGAGCAGGGCTGGTTCGATCATATGAAAGAGCCGATCCGCGGCTTGATGTTCTGGCACATCATGGAAGAGGTCGAGCACCGCGCAGTATGCTTCGACGCTTACGAGAAGGCGGGCGCGGGTTACCTCTATCGACTCGGTGTCGGCCTTTGGGCGCAGATGCACTATTTGGGGCTCTGCAAGCGCTTCAGTGATGCGATGGTCAACGCCGATCCCGAGACCATCGCCAAATACGACATTCCTGAATACTTGGCTGCGAATAAGGCGCGCATGGACGCGTATATGAAGGCCGTGCAGCCGCGCATGCTCTCCGCTTACATGCCTTGGTATTCGCCCCGCCGCATGAAACTGCCGGTGGAGTTCGAGCCGGCGCGTGTGGAGTACTCAGCCTTAGCGACCAGCGTACAATAAGGGAGAAGCGAAATGGCCGATGGTCAAACGCCACAAGAACGTCTGATGGCGTTCGCTCAAAAGATCATGTCGCGTCCGATCGTGCCAGCTGATGGCGCGCTCCCGACCTTGCACGTCGGCGACAATGAGCTGCCGTGGGCGGAGGCTGGAGACGGTTCAGCGATTCAGCTTCTGCACGTCGATTTGAATGCGGGTCTTTGGATTTCAAAGACCAGATTGCCGCCTGGTTACAGAGTGCCCACCCACTATCACACAGGGCTCGTCTATGCGGTGACTTTGCAGGGATCGTGGTGGTACGAGGAAAGTCCCGAAGCTGTAAACCGGCCGGGCTCGTATCTGTTCGAGCCAGCAGCTTCGCGGCACACGCTCGTGACCCCGAAAGATCAGGTCGGCGATACGATTGCTTGGTTTGCGATCTACGGCGCGAACGTCAATCTCGACGATAAAGGACAAATTACCTCGATCATGGATGCGAGAACCGCACTCTATTTGTATCGGGGCTATTGCGAGGCGCTAGGTCTCGATTTCTCCAAACTCATTGTGCACGGCGAGTAGGTGATGCGCGCTGCAGTCATGCGCGGCGACAAGTTCGTCGTGGAAGAGCGCCCGATGCCCAAGCCTGGCGCGGGCGATGTCTTGGTCAAGGTGCGAGCATGCGGGATCTGTGGGTCGGATCTCCATTATTTCAAGCACGCGCCGGAAACTATAGAGCTCGCCGCCAAGCTTGGGGCGCCTACGGATGAAATGAAGCGCACGCTCCGTGAAGGACCAATTCTCGGCCACGAGTTTGTTTGCGAGGTTGTGGAGTTCGGACCTGACACGCAAAAGGCGTTGAAGATCGGAGACCGCGTCGCGTCGATGCCATTTGTGCTTCGCAACGGGGCGCCGGTATTGATCGGCTCGACGCCGGAAGTCAGCGGCGCCTATGCCGAGTACATGCTCTTGAGTGAAGCGTTACTGCTTCCCATCGACGCCGATGTCCCCGACGACGCCGCCGCGCTCATTGAACCGCTCGGGATCGCTGTTCATGCCACTAACAAAGCAAATCTGACCGGCGAAGAGATTGCGGTCGTGGTTGGTTGTGGTCCTATCGGTTTGACAGTGATCGCGGTGCTGAAGGCTCGCGGCGTCAAGACCATTATCGCAAGCGATCTCTCTCCCAAACGACGCGAGCTGGCCAAAGCGATGGGGGCGACACAGGTTCTCGACGCCCGCGAGCAGAGTGCTGTCACCGCTGCCGGCGCAGGAAAGGTCGTCATCTTCGAAAACACCGGGGCGCCGGGAATGCTCGGCCGCATTGTGCTGGAGGCGCCGCAAAACGCCAAAGTGGTTGTGACCGGGATAGCCGCCGGCGACGAGAGTTTCCTTCCAATGGTGGCGATCTTGAAGGAATTGAGCTTCTCGTTCGTGATCTATTACACGCCCGAGGAGTTCGCCGAGGCGCTGCAGCTCATCAAGGCCGGGGCGCTGGATTGGAAGAAATTGGTCACAGGTCACGTTGGGCTGAGTGGCGTGACACAGGCGTTCAAGGACCTGACCGATCCTGAGACGCATGCAAAAATCATCATCAACCCCTGGGCAGACGCATGATCGATGGCGCCGCTAAACTCAGTCTCAAATCTGGAGCGTTGACATTCAGCGCCTATGAGATGGGCGAGGGCCCGCTGGCTCTCTGCATTCACGGGTTTCCAGATACGCCTCACACATTTCGCGAAATGTTGCCGGCGCTCGCGAGCGCCGGCTATCGCGCCGTGGCAGTTACTTCCCGGGGCTACGAGCAGAGTTCACAGCCGCCTGATCATGACTATAGCGTCGCGGCGCTTGCCGGTGATGTGCGCGGATGGTTGGATGCGTTGGGGGCGGAGAAAGCGCATTTGATCGGGCATGATTGGGGTGCAAACCTCGCCTATGCCGCTTCAGCTCTCTGTCCCGACCGCATCGACAAGCTTGTCATGATGTCCGTCCCTCAGCCTGCGGCGTTTGCGGCGTCGATGATGGGGGACTACGACCAAACGCGGCGGTCTTGGTACATATTCTGGTTTCAGTTGCCGGGCATGGCCGAGGCATTGTTGCCAGCTAACCAGTTTGCATTTTTGAAACGCCTCTGGCGCGACTGGTCGCCTTCGTGGGCTGACGCTGGGGCGCTTTCCGCCATGCAAGAGGCGTTTTCACAGCCAGGCGTCCTTTCGGCGGCGCTTGAGTATTATCGAACTGCTTTCAACGCGGCGCATCCGCGCGCGGCAGCAAGTCAGGGCTTGCTGAGCACACCGATCGCAACGCCAACACTGGGTATCTGTGGCGGCGATGACGGATGCATCAGCGCTGACGTTTTCGAGGCGGCTATGCCGCCTGCCTTGTTCACCGGCGGCGTGCGAACGGTGCGCGTAGAGCGCGCGGGACATTTTGCGCACCTTGAGCGACCTGATGCGGTTCATGAGGCGGTGCTCGGGCATTTGCGCGGCTAGACTTTGCGGAGAGCTTTGATGAACGCTGGCGCCAAGACTCAAATTGTGTTCCTGGCGTTCGACGGAATGACGCTTCTTGATCTTGTCGGACCTTTTGAGGTGCTGACGATGTGGCCAGACGCGACCGTTCGTGTCGCGGCGGCTCGTCCCGGTCCGATCATGCCTGACAGCCGCTCGATGCCAATTGTTGCGACGCATTCTCTTGGCTCAATTACAGCGGCCGACATCGTCGTTGTGCCAGGGGGCCCAATCCCTTCGGAGGTCAGGCAATTGACCGAGGAAGTAGAATGGCTTCGTCGTCTCGCGCCAAGCTGCAAGCGAATTTTCAGCGTCTGCACGGGTGCTTTTCTACTGGCGGAAGCAGGGTTGCTGGAAGGGCGTCGCGCGACAACGCATTGGGCGACGCTCGAGGGGTTGCGCGCGTTTGGCGCGACGCCGGTGCGAGAGCGTTGGGTCTATGACGGCGACATCCTCACAGCAGCCGGCGTGTCTGCAGGTATTGATGCAGCCCTCCACCTAACTTCGGTAGAGCGTGGCGAACTCATGGCGCGCGCCATCCAATTGCTGATCGAATACGACCCAGCGCCTCCTGCTGACAGCGGAAGCCCCGGTAAAGCGAACACGGATGTGATGGCTTATTTAACGAGCCCGGAAGGCGCGCGGCTGTCCGACAGAAAGTTACGTCAACCTTAGCTCGAGGGGGCGGGTTTGGTTCCGCTCAATTCCCGCGAGCACATCCTCAAGCGCGGCATAGAAAGCTGCAGGCTGCTCTGCGTGAACGAGATGGCCGGCGTTCTCAATGCGCCTAACCAGCGACGGCGGCAATCGCGACGCCCATTCGAGCATCGCCGCCTGCGCGCCTGGGAAGCGATCATCACGCGCGCCATAAATGAACGCTACCGGCATATTGTACGAAAGGCGGGGTTCGTAGCTCGCTGAGTAGATCATCGCTTCGTAGATGGCGTTTCGCACGCGCGGCGACTGCACGATCATCGCGTCGTGAAACAGCCGTTGCTACTCTGAATCGATACTGACCTGATGACAAAAAGCAGCGCAAAAGCGTGGCCAAGGCGTTTGCATGAAATGAAGAGACGTGAGCGCGTGAACGAGCCACGCCGCTGCCGCCGCTCTGATCAGAGTGATGGGAACGCAGGCGTAGGCAATGAGAGCGCTCGTGCGTTCGGGATGGAGGCGCGCAAACCGCTGCACGACCATGCCGCCGAAGGAAAAGCCCAGATGGTGTGCGCGTTCGACTTTGGCGGCGTCCATTACCTCGCGAAGTCTTCGCGCCGCATCGTCGAGCCGGCGCGCTGGCTTGAAGTTTCGCGCGCCACCGTGCGCAGGCAGGTCCCAGAAAAGCAGATTGTAGCGCTGAGCTAGAGGTTCGAGCAGTGCGCCGAAGTCATCATGGGCGCCGAACGAGCCGTGCGTGACGGCAAGCCAGTGGGCGTGGCCGCGGTCGGCTATCCAGAACGGATAGCCCGTGTCCGTGCGACGCTGGGCGAGGGCAAGGCTCAAGGCTTCAGTCGCGCCGAGAGCGCGCGCTTGTCGACCTTGCCGTTCGGCAGGAAGGGGAAAGTGTCGAGCACCTCCCATGTCTTTGGTACTTTGTAGTCGGCGATGCGTTCGCGCAGGAAAGCTTTCAGAGCGGCCGTATCGATGGTGCATCCAGGTTTGGCGAGCAGAAAGCCATGCCCGACTTCTTGAAAAGTCGGATGCGATACCGCCACCACAACAGCTTGTGCGACATCCTCGTGTTCACAGATCGCCAGTTCAATTTCGACGGGGTACACATTGTAGCCGCCGGACTTGAACATCTCTCGGAGCCGTCCGGCAAAGACGATATTGCCGTCCTCGCGCGCATAACCCAGATCGCCGGTGCGCAGCCAACCATCGGCGGTGAACGCCTCGCGCGAAGCCTCAGGCTTGTTGTGATAGCCCGACATGACCGAGACGCCCTTGATCTGTATTTCTCCAGTGGCGCCAGGTGCTGCGACCACGCCATTCTCGTCAGCGATGCGCACTTCATTGCCGGCAAGCGCCTGGCCGATGGTTTCCGACATCGCCTCAAGTGAAGCGCCGAAGGGTGTGTAGGTGACGATGCCCGTGGTTTCCGTCTGTCCATAGACGCTTGAGAGTTTGGCGCCTGTTTTGATCACTTCCTGAAGATAGGCGATCGGCGTTGCAGCGCCGCCAAAGATGATCACCTTGTAGAAATTGTAGAGGCTGAGATCGGCGCCCGGAATCGCAAGCATCATTGCAAAGGCTGTGGGGCTCGCCACCAGGAATGTGGGTAGTTCGCGTGCATTCAGCGCTCCGAGCGCCGCTAGATCGACGCGGGGGAAGAACACAATGCGCCCGCCTGCAGCAAAGGTGTTCATGCACACATTGTTGAGCGCGCCGACATGATTGATCGGCGCGGGGCAGATCGTCGATTGCAAGTCGTCCGCGCCCATCCACGCGACATTCGCCAAAGCGGTCTGGACGATGGCGCGGTGGGAAAGCAGCGCGCCTTTGGGTTTTCCGGTCGTGCCTGATGTGTAGACTATGACAGCGGGATCTTCGGCCTCAACGCACGCGCGCGCGGCAGCAAGATCAGCATCGGAAAGATGGCGCCCGACTTCGCAGAAGGCGGCGTTCGCGTGCAACGGCGCATCGGAGAGACCCGCGAACGCGGTTCCGGGCCTGGCCAGCTCCATAAGCTCAGCGAGGTAGGCGCGTCCGTCGAAGTCTTCACGCGCAAACACGAGTTTGGGTGCGGCGTCTTCCAGCAAGTAGGCGTATTCATTGCGTTGATAGCGGGGGTTAAGCCCTTGCCAAATCGCGCCGATTGAACTCGTTGCCAGAAAGATCAGCCAGAAATCCGCCGACGGCGGCGCAAGCGTGGCGACAAAGTCGCCGCGCTTGACCCCGCGCGCGAGCAGGCCTTTGGCGATGGCGTCGACGCGGGCGGCCAGTTCGCCATTGGTGAGACGATGATCGCCATCGACAATGGCTTCGGCCTGCGGCGCACTGCGCAAGCGTGCGCTCAAGAGGTCGGCGATGATGCGTGCGTTGTTGGGCTGCAACGGTAATCCTCCCAGGCGATCTTGGCCGCTTTCGTAGCTCTTGCACAAAACTGAGCATTTGTTTAGCCTGGAATTGAGCCGGCGACGTCAGAATGCCCGGTCGGGAGGAGAGCGATATGGGGAAGCGCGCGATTTTGCTGGGCGCAGCAGGTGTAATTGGGCTTGCGGCGTTCTCTGGGCCCGCCTTGGCGCAAGAGGCCGAGGTTGCAGAAGAGATCGTCGTCACAGCGCAAAAGCGGGAGGAAAACCTCTTCGACGTGCCGCTTGCTGTGCAAGCCTTGGGGGCTGAGCAGCTTGAAAACGCCGGCGTGCAGAGCGTGGCTGAGCTGACTTCGCTTATTCCCGGCGCCTCGGTGGTGTCGGCCTCTACGCCTGGCTTCGACACGATCCAAATTCGCGGCATTGCCAGCGGCACAACGGGTGATGGGCTCGTCGGCTATTACATCGACGAAACACCTTTTGGCGTCCCCAATCTGCAACTGACGCCGCCTGCAGGCATGCTGGACATTGAGCGGGTGGAGGTCGTGCGCGGGCCATCCGGGACGCTCTATGGTCAAGGTTCTATGGGCGGCACGATCAAGCTTGTCACTGCGCGCCCGGATACGTCGGAATTTTCAGGCCGCGCGCAGCTGCAAAGCTCGTCGACATCGGACGGGGGCGACAATCTGAGCGTTGCTGGCGTCGTCAACATTCCGATTGTCACAGACCAATTGGCGATCCGGATTGCCGGTTCTTATGACGAATTGGGAGGTTATGCAGCCTACGACGATATCGGCACGCTTGGGCTGGACGGCGAAGACGTCAATGACTTCACCGGCACGAATATTCGCGCGACCGCTTTGCTGACGCCAAGCGCCGATGTCGATGTAAGCCTCATGTATTGGCGCATCGACAACGAGCAGGGCGCTTTCAATACGCTCAGTTCGTCGGTTGCGGAGCCAACCATCCTGGGCTTTGGCCGCGGTCCGGGCTTCACCAATATCGACATGGATCTTTACGCGATCACGCTCAATTGGGATTTGGGCTTTGGCGTGCTTACGTCCAATTCATCCTATGTGGACCACACGCTCGACTTTGACCTGCCGATCGATGTTGTCGGCTTTGGCCCGATTTTCACCAATGACAGCACCTTCGACACCACCTCGTTTACGCAAGAGCTTCGTCTGACTTCGACCGGCGAGGGCGCGTTACGCTGGATGGTCGGCGGCTTTTATCGCGATGCAACAATCGAAAGCGACATCTGCTTTTATATTGGGGCCTGCGCAGGCCCGTTCCGGCTGATCGACACAGCCGGTCCAATCGACACAACGTCGTGGTCGGTGTTCGGCGAGGCTTCGCTCAGCCTGTTTGACGGCAAGCTCGTGCCCTTGGTGGGCGTGCGCTATTTCGAGGATGAGCGCAGCGCCAACGGGCTTGATCGCATTACGTCGCTCACGTCATCGGTCGATGCGGAATGGGACAGCGTGAGCCCTCGCTTCAATCTCACCTACAACGCCACCGACAATTTCATCGTTTATCTCAATGCGGCGAAAGGTTTTCGCAGCGGTACGCTGCAGACGGATTCACAAGCCGCCACGGCCGACATCCTTCTGGGGCTTGCGCCTGGAACCACGCAAAATCAGGTCGATCCGGATGAACTCTGGACCTATGAAATTGGCAGCCGCTGGCAATCGCCTTCGCGCGACTGGCTGATCGAGGCCTCGGTCTATCGCACGGATTGGGAGGGCGTGCAGACCCAGTTTGGCGCACTCGCATCAATCATCAATGGCGGCGATTACGAGATCACGGGCTTTGATCTTGGAATCATGTGGCGCCCGGTCGATGGACTGACCTTGCAGGCGGTCGCCAACGTAAACGATTCAGAGATCACCAACGCGCCTGCTGCGCTCTCGGCTTCGCTTGCCGGCGTGCAGAACGGCGCGCGACCGCCGAACGTGCCTGAGAACAATTACACGCTTGCTGCGACCTACGAGCGGCCGCTCAACTGGTTCGGCGGATCCAATCTCTCACTCTACTCAAGCTATGCGTATCGCGGCGATCAACTGGACGCGACGACAGGTGTCGCCTCCGACGACATTACCGACCTTACCTTGCGTGCAGGCATTGATGTTGGAGCGTGGCGGTTTGAGGCATTTGCCTTGAACGCGCTCGATGAGGACAGCGCCGCTGTCGTGGCGCCAACCACCGCCAGCGTGCAGATTCCCTATCCGCGCCGCGTCGGCGTTCAGATCGGCATGAACTTTTAGGGCATCCTCCCAGAGCCCGCTTTGGGCCGCTAGCCTTCAATCGGCTAGCGGCTCTATTTTTGTTTATCATCAGGCGCTCCTGCGCCTCTCCAAACCAAAGTCGTCGCTGCGCGCTGGAAGCGCGCCCACATCTCCGGCTCGTAGGTGGATTTTCCGAGCATGTTTTTGATGTAGGGGTCGAGGATGAGGGGGCCCATCAAAATGAAGAGATAGATGAGCGGGAACCAAAGGCGATCGGTGTCTGGCCCCACTTTGCCGGCTGCATCGAAGCGGTCGATCATGGCGCGAATGGAGTCAAAGTAACGACGGAAGAGCGCCTCGCCCCAGGGGCTTGCGTCCATAATCGCTCGGCGCAAGTAGGCCACGAAGTCGGGCCACTCGTCGGCGTACTTGACGATCCATTGCCGCTCATATTCGCCGACTTTTTCAGGGTCCAGGTTGGATGTGGCTTCGATGGCGCGATCGATTGCAGCGCTTGTGCGCGCGATGAAGTATTCGTCCACCGCCTGACGCAAACCTTCCTTTGACGCAAAATGATGGTTGATGAGGCCGACCGACACGTCCGCCGCTGCGGAAATGTCGCGCACGGTGACGCCGTCAAAGCCCTTCTCGGCAAAGAGGCGCATGGCGACCAGGATGAGGCGGTCGCGCCCCTTGGCCATGCGCTCGTTCAACTGGGCTTGGGCGGCTTCGGCTTTGGTCGGCATACTCGGTCCGTTCGTTTTCCAATATTGCCATCCATAGCAAGGCTGAACTAATGTTCAGTCAAGGGTGGCGCGCGCGCGCATCTGGTTTTTAGCGAGCGAGGGCGAGTTATGCGCGAAGTTGTGGTGGCTGCAACGGCTCGGACCGGAATGGCCAAATCCGTGCGCGGGAGCTTTAACGCGACCCATCCCATTACGCTCGCAGGTCACGCGCTCGCGCAAGCGATTGATCGCGCCGGCATTGCGCCTGCGCTCGTTGACGATGTGATCCTGGGCAGTGGCATGCCTGAGGGCGCTACCGGCTTTAACATCGCCCGCAACGCCGCCATAAAGGCGGGTTGCCCGGCCACGACGTCGGGCGTCACCATCAATCGGTATTGCTCTTCGGGTCTGCAGGCGATCGCGTTTGGCGCTGGTCGGATTTTGAACGAGGGCGAGACGTGCATCGCCGCCGGTGGGGTTGAATCGATTTCGATGGTCCAGCTCTCGGGCCACATGAACATGACAAACGCCACAGAGGCGGATTTGCTTGCCAAGAAGCCGGCGCTTTGGATGTCGATGCTTGAGACCGCGGAGATCGTGGCCGATCGCTACGGCGTGTCACGCGAGGCGCAGGACGCTTATGCGCTACAATCGCAGCAACGCACGGCCCGCGCCCAGAGCAGTGGCGCCTTCAGCGACGAGATCGCGCCGTTAAAGGCGATCTGGGCCAAGCCCAACAAAGAGACCGGCAAACCTGACATGGTCGAAATTGTTGTTGATCGCGATGAGTGCAACCGGCCCGAGACGACGCTTGAATCGCTGCAAGCGCTGCAACCAGTGTTTAAGGGCGGCATGATGGTGCAGCAGGGCAGGTTCGTCACAGCCGGCAATGCGAGCCAGCAATCGGACGGTGCAAGCGTATGCGTGCTCGCCGAGCGCGGCGAGGCGGAGAAGCTCGGTCTGCCAATTCTAGGAATTTTCCGGGGCTTTGCCGTGGCTGGATGCGAACCTGACGAGATGGGCGTGGGGCCTGTGTTTGCGGCGCCTAAATTGCTCGCGCGTCATGGGCTCAAGGTCGAGGATATCGATCTTTGGGAATTGAACGAGGCCTTCGCCAGTCAAGCACTCTATTGTCGGGACCGGCTGGGTATTGATCCTGACAAATTTAACGTCAATGGCGGCGCCATTTCGGTTGGCCATCCCTATGGCATGACTGGTGCGCGTTGCGTGGGGCATGCTTTGATCGAGGGCAGGCGACGCAAAGCAAGGTATGCAATTGTGACGATGTGCGTTGGCGCCGGCATGGGTGCGGCTGGCTTGTTTGAGGTTGCGTGATGTCTGACTACCAGCATCTAATGGTTTCTCATCAAAATGGTATTGTGACGGTCCGGCTCAATCGTCCCGATGCGCGCAATGCCCTGAACACGTTGATGATGCAGGAGCTCACTGCGTTTGCGCGGGCGTATCGTACGCGACCTGACGTGCGCGCGATTATTCTACGCGGCGGTGATCAGAATTTTTCGGCCGGGGCAGACCTCGGCGGAACTGCTCTGGCCGAGCGCGGCGCACCGCCGCCTCTGCTCGAACTGCGAGAGGCGGTGCTCGCAGGACCTGACATGTGCAAGGCCTGGGAAGAGATCGAGGCGGTCACGATCGTGGCGATCGAGGGCTATTGCGTCGGCGGCGCCTGTGCGCTGGCGACATCTTGTGATTTCCGAATTGTAGGCGAAGGCGCCGGAATGCGCCTGCCCGAGGTGCCCTTAGGCATCAATATGAGCTGGCGCAGCGTCCCAAGGCTCGTCAGCCTTATGGGACCAGCGCGCGCCAAGCGCTTTGTGATGTTTGGCGAAATGGCTGGCGCTGAGACCTGCGTCGCATGGGGGCTTGCCGATGAGCGTGTCGACAAGGGGCAAGCTTACGCCGCCGCGCAGGTTTGGGCGCAAAAGGTCGCGGCGCTGCCCCCGTTACCTGTACGCATGACCAAGGAATCGGTGAACGCAATCGCCGGCGCCAACCACCACGCGTCGAGCTTTATGGACCGCGACCAATTTCTGCTGACGTTCGCGAGCAAAGATTTCGCAGAGGGCGTCAAAGCCTTCTTTGAAAAACGAGAGCCAAACTTCAAGGGCGAATGATCATGGTGCTCAACACCCCCGAGAGTATCAAAGCCAAAATTGGCGCCGAGGTCGGCGTTTCCGATTGGGTAGAGATCACCCAAGACATGATCGACCGCTTTGCCGATGTCACCGACGACCATCAATTCATCCACGTCAATGCCGAGGCGGCGGCGCAGACGCCTTTCGGCGGCAGCATCGCGCACGGGTTTTTGGTTCTTTCCATGATCACCAAGTTGGGGCGCGTCGCCGATTTCGTGATGGAGGGCGTTTATATGGGCGTGAATTACGGCTTCGAGAAAGTGCGCATGATGGCGCCAGTGAAGTCCGGCAAGCGCATCCGCGGTCGTTTTGTCCTTAAAGATATGGTGGAGCGCGCGCCTGGTCAGTGGCTGTCAACGCTTGGCGTCACGATCGAAATTGAAGGCGAAACCAAGCCGGCCGTCATCGCAGATTGGCTTGGCATGCAATTCGTGAGGAGCGCCTAAAGTCATGAGCATTCGGTTTGATGGGCGCGTGGCGATCGTGACCGGCGCCGGCGCGGGCCTTGGGCGCTCGCACGCTTTGGCGCTCGCCCAGCGGGGCGCAAAAGTCGTTGTCAACGATTTCGGCGGGGCCGTGGACGGCACGGGCGCGTCTTCGGCGGTGGCTGAGCGTGTTGCTGATGAGATCCGAGCTGGCGGCGGCGAGGCGATCTTTCATGGCGCCGATGTCACCAATGCAGAGCAGGTCGCTGATATGGTTGCGCAAGCGCAAACCAAGTGGGGCCGCGTCGACATTCTGATTAACAATGCGGGCATCCTTCGCGACGCCAGCTTTGCGAAAATGGAATTGAGCGACTTTCGCAAAGTTGTTGACGTGCACCTTATGGGAGCGGTGGTTTGCACCAAGGCGGTGTGGTCGATCATGCGTGAGGCCAATTACGGACGTGTGTTGATGACGTCGTCGTCATCGGGGCTTTACGGCAATTTCGGACAATCAAATTACGGCGCCGCCAAGATGGCGGTGGTGGGGCTTATGAACGTCCTGCAGATTGAGGGCGAAAAGAGCAATATCCGCGTGAACACGTTAGCGCCTGGCGCAGCGACGCGCATGACTGAGACGCTGCTGCCGCCCGGCGTGTCGGATCTGATGAAGCCCGAGGCAGTGACGCCCGCCGCACTTTATCTCGTCAGCGAAGACGCCCCGCGCCGCACCATCTTGAACGCCACAGCTGGAGGTTTTTCGCGCACCCTTATTCACGAGACCGAAGGCATTTTTCTGAGTGCAGATGAGCAAACGCCAGAGGCCATCGCTGCGCGCTTTGGCGACATATCTGACGAGGCCGGCCAGCATCTTTACAGCGAAGGTGGGGCGCAGGTTATGAAGTTCGTAGGCAAGGCGATGGCTGGCGCGAAAGTTTAGCGCGAGAATGATATTCGAACTCATGACGCCGAGAGGGTCGCTCAAGGGCGGAGGCTTGGTTTTGAGACGCACATGGATCGTGTGAGTGAGCCAGATGACGGAACAACCCAGTCTGATCGTCTCTAGTTTAGGCGCTGTGGATGATGTCGTGCTGAATCGGCCCAGCCGTTTGAATGCGATAAACCAGCCCATGGTGGAGAGTCTGCTCTCCTATTTCGAAGGCAAACGGCGGGATACGACGTCACGCGTGATTGTGATCCGCGGCGCCGGTGCGGGCTTCTGTTCGGGCGCTGACCTTAAGGCGGTTGGCGAGCCGGATGCGCTTCAGGATGGACCTAATGGAGACTGGGTTCTTCGTGACATGTTGAAGGCAATGCGCGACTGTCCTCAACCGATCATAGCGTTGGTCCATGGTGCGGCCGCGGGCGGTGGCTTCGCCATCGCGCTCGCGGCGGACATTATTCTGGCCGGGGAGAGCGCAGCATTTCATCCCGCTTTCATTAAGGTCGGTTTGTCGGCGAGTGAGCTGGGCGTGAGCTGGCGATTACAGAGGACAATCGGCATATCCCGCGCGCGAGAAATCCTCTTGACTGGCCGCGCTTTGCGGGCGCCGGAGGCGCTGGAGGCTGGTCTTGTTTCGCGTGTGGCACCAGATGCGGATTTGTATGCTGGCGGTATGGACCTCGCCACCCAGATGCTGAAGGCGGCGCCCGATGCGTTGCGCGTATCGAAGCGTAGCTTCGATTCAACGCTGGAAATCGCCTCATATGCCGGCGCGCTCGAACTGGAAGAGCGTGGACAGGTACTGATGGTTCGCTCCTGGGGCGGCGCCATGTAACGCGGACCGTTGGCGGCGGGGATAACGCGATGATTGACCAGCTCCGCACCCTCGCCGCTGATGACGAAGCGATCTGCCAGGGCAGGTGAGCGCGCAAGTGACCGCACCTGTGTTTGATTCCATCACCGGCGAACATCTCTTAATCCCGCAGGGCAGTCGCCTCATTGGCCGATACGACAATGCGGTGCGTTACGGCGATCGGCGTCTTTTTCTGGTGTGGACGAGGCTCATCTTGCCGAACGGCTGGAGTATCAATTTGGAGGAGATGGCCGCAACCGATCCCTCGGCGCGCAAATACCTCCCGGATTTCGTAGGGAACGTGGCGCTTCATTTGCCGCCATCCTTATTCATCTTCACGTGGCGGCACTTCCATTGCTGCATCCGCATCGCGGCGATCCGCTGCAACGCTCTCCAACGCTCCAGGCAATCAGCCACATGAAGATCGCCACGTACAATCTGCGCTCTGGGGGGCGCGGCCCTGAGCATTGGCGACGCATAGAGACGGCCTTGGCGCCCGACATTCTCCTGGCGCAGGAAGCTGCCGATCCAACGGATTTGTTTGCGGCCGATCCCGAGATCGATTGCACCTGGAGTGCGGCAAGCTCAGGCGCGAAGCGGCTGAAGTGGGGGAGTGCGGTGATCGTTCGCGGCATCGTGCGCCAGACACTGACTGTGCCGGGCTTTGAAGGCTGGATCGTCGGGGCGGAAATCGAAGCGCCAAAGACAATAGGCGATGCGCGGCCGCTGCGCGCGTTTTCGCTGCATGCCCCTACGCGTACCGGCGTCTCTTATTTCGCACTAGTGCATGCGGCGCTCGACGCGATGGCGCCTTTCGCCGATGGCGCGCGCTTGATTATCGGCGGCGATTTCAACCTGACGATCTCGCCGCCCTCTGCATCTGAGAGCCGCAAGATCAAAGTCCAAGAGCAGGCCATCCAAGAGCGGCTGCGCACCGAATTCGCCTTGGGCAATTGCTGGCGCGCGGCCAATCCCGAAGCGCCGCTGGCTCAGACGCTACGCTGGTCGCGCGATCCCAGCATCGCCTATCATATCGATGGTCTCTTCGTGCCGCTCGACTGGCTCTTGCGCCGTCGCGCCTGTCATGTCGTGACCGGTGACGATTGGCTGGGTCTTAGCGACCATAATCCCGTAGTCGCTGAATTCCGTTTCGGCTAGCAAGCCGCAGCCGGTAAACTTCGTCGCCGCGCGATCTCCCGAATTTTTGTGGATCACGCCCATAGCCGCCGCACCCGAGCTTGCGAACTCGCCGCGTTATTGGCGATAGCCCGACTCGTTCAGCGCCATCTCAAAACCCGCATCTGCAATCAGCGCGCCTTCGCCGTCCATAAAGCGCCAGCGTCCGCCGCTTAGAACAAAGCGGCCGCGCATATTGCTCTCGTAAGCCTCTTCATAAATTGCGGGCTCTCCGGCGGCGCCAACCTGCCGGCGTACGCGCCAAGTCAGCATCACTTCATCGGCGCCGCCTGGAGCATAGGCAAAGTCGGTGAGCCAAAACGCCCAGGCCGGTTCTTCGGCGCAATCGGGTTCGGCCGATTGCAACAGATCGCCCGGCACCTGACCGCAGGTGGACGCGCCCCAGATTGGTATCGCGCCGGTGTTGCGCGGCGCACTACCGGACACATCGATAATGTCGGCGCTCGAGGCCGAGCGCGCGGCTTCATCGCCCATGGCGCCGTACCAGAGGTGATAGCCGCCCAAGGGCTGATCAGCGGGCGCGAACAATACGCCCGCAACGCCCATCGAGCCCTTGCTGCTGACGATCCAAATAGTTGGTGTCTCAGCTTCATCGTTCGTCGTCGCCCAAGACATCAAGAGATGCGACGGCGCGGGTTCTCCGTTGTCGCTCCACCCGCGCGCCAAAAGGAGGCGGCGCCCATCTGGCAAGTCCAGCGCATGGACGGCGCCGACGACGATAAGTCCGGCTGCACCTTCTTGGGACCGATAGCCGGATGCTGCGCGCAGCTGAGCGCCAGAAATGACGCGCGTATTTTCAGCGTCGGCGCAGGGCGCGCCAAAGGCGTGGTTGGCCACTTGCTGTGCAGCGGGCGCCAATGGCGGCGTGTCGAAATTCAAGACCGCTGGGGCCCAATCATCATCAGCGTCGGTGTCGGCGTTGGCGCGAGTTTGGGCTGTGAGCGTATGGAGCCCGCGTGCTTCCAAGGCGGAGGTCTGCGCGCACGCCCAGGCGCGTGAGCCATAGGCGGGCGGCGGCGCGTGCGGAGCGACATAGGCAGGCTGCCGGTCCGTCCAAGGCGCTTGGTTCCAGAGCTCATCGAAAGCAGGCTCAGGGGATGCATCTGCTGTTTGTTGAGGCGCTCGAGGGGCCACCGTCTCGACAAAACCAAGCGAGATGAGTGCGATGATGGCGAGGGCGGCCGCCCATGCGCCCGCCGATCGTGCGAGGTTGCGGTTGAGCGGGTGTTGCGTCTCAGCTTTTGGTGGCGGTTCAGCGCTAATCTCAATGCTCGCCTCAGGCTGTGTGTCGTTGGCGGGCGTGGGAAGATCGGAGGACGCGACTTGCGCGGGAGCGCCGTCCCCATTGGTCTCTCCAGATACAAGCGGCGCCGGATTGGTCTGCGCATCGCCCGCCGCCTCTGCGGTGGCTGCGTTCGTGGCCGCGGCATCGGCATTCGTTTGCGGCGCAGTGATGAAGTGCACTCTCGAAAAATCAATCGCGAGCCATACACTCTGCCAAAGGACGCAGGTCAGTACGCCAGACGGCTCGAGCATGAGCGTCGTGGCGACCAAAGCGCCGGCATGGGCGATGGGGATGCGTGCAAGTTCTCCAAGCTGAGCGGGGAGAAGCGCCAGCAACGCGCGGCTGACCAGGAGCGATGAGAGCGCGATCTTGACGCTCAGCACCGGGTCGTCGATGCCGCTGACCAGCGCCATGAGCGCGATGGCGACGCCAGCAATGGATGCAGTGGTGCGATGCGTCGCGGTGATGCTGCCGAGATCCAGCGTTGCAGGCGGCGACGGCGCGTCGGTGTTCGCGGGCTCAGAGGCGGGTGCGCTTTCGGAAGGCGATGGAACGCCGGCGATCCAAAAAAGCGCAGCAAGTCCCAAGGCTGCGCCAAGCGCCACCAGAAGCGGCGGTCCCCACCAAATCAATGGAAACGCAATCGCTGCAAATATCACAACGACATAAGCGGCTTTGGGACGAGGAATACGCAACGCGACCTCCATCACGGCGCTTCGGCCGTAGAGGTTGTATCCAATGGCGCCTGAAGCGCAACCCGAAGTGGAGACATGACGTCCTGACCTTGACATCAATCAACGGCAACGTTATGTGGGGTCAATGACATTGATCGGCGCAATCGAAACACCAACTCCAAAAACGATCTCGCCGAAATTGCAAATCCGTCGAGGAAATCACTCGGTGCGGCGTGCGGGCCCTCAAGTCAGGCTTATCGCAGCGTTTGCGGCGTCAATGCTCGCAGGATGTGGTCTTGAAGCTAGCTATCCTGAGGCACGCACGCCCGACACGTCGGCGGCACAATCGAGCGTGTCTGCGCCGGCCGACGCCCCGACATCCGCGCCTGGTGCGCAACCGACAGAACAGCGTGCGACAATGGACTTGCCCGACTCTGAAATCTTGCGCGCCATTAGCCGGCGCGCGGTGGTCGACATCACCACCACACATCGTGGTTTCACGCCTTCACTCATTGCCGTGACGAGTTGTTATGAGAACCTCCAACCCGACGACCTTGAAGCACGCATCTATTGTCTCCAACTCGATACCGCTGCCTGGTTCGTCGAGAGCACGGCGCCGCAGCAATGGCAGGACATGGACGCAGCGTCGAACGACTATCTGACCGATCCGCGCTTCTACGAGCGGCGCTGGCGCGAGACGCCGCCGCTTGCCGATACGCCGGAGGCTGCGGCGCAGCGGCGCG
>Ga0315902_10004513_pt1 | contig 20108 bp, 18 predicted proteins | sample LakEriMetagenome_9_FD_203523 | JGI IMG/M metagenome (GOLD analysis project Ga0315902, IMG submission 203523) | Freshwater fungal communities from buoy surface, Lake Erie, Ohio, United States - Buoy 12 MA117 | ecosystem: Environmental > Aquatic > Freshwater > Lake > Lake biofilm | place: USA... | reverse complement strand
ACCCCATGGCTCCGCGGTGGCGGGTGCTGGTGACGGATCGAGCCTGGCCCGATCTGGCGATTGAGCGCGAGATCCTAGAACCGCTGGGAGTCGATCTGCACGATGCCCCGGGCATCACCGAGGCGATCCTCTCGGAATCGGCTGCCGAGGCAGACGCCATCATCTGCAATTGGGCTCCGGTGACCTCCCGTGTGGTGGAATCGGCGGTGCGGTGTCGGGTGATCTGCCGGTCCGGAATCGGGCTCGACAACATCGCGATCCCCACAGCCAGCCAACGGGGAATCCCGGTCACCAATGTTCCCGACTACTGTGTGGGAGAGGTGGCCGATCACACGCTGGCCCTGCTGCTGGCCTGCGCTCGACGGGTCGGGTTTTTCCACTTGCGGACCAAGCAGGGGGAATACCGGCTGCAGGCGGCCCCGCCCCCCGAACGACTGGCCGGCAAGACACTCGGATTGGTGGGGCTGGGACGGATTGGGGCCGCCGTCGCCCAGCGAGCACGCGCTTTCGGCATGACCATCCTCGGACACACCAGTTCCCGGCGGGACCACGGTGTCGGGTGCCCGGTGGTCCCCCTGCCTGAATTGCTGCAGCAGTCGGATTATGTCTCGCTGCATCTCCCGGCGACGGCAGCCACCCGGCACCTGTTCTCCCAGACCCAGTTTGAACAGATGCGTTCGCACGCCTGGTTGATCAACACCTCGCGAGGGGCCCTGGTCGATGAAGCCGCACTGTGGCAGGCCCTGCAGCAAAACCGGCTCGCGGGAGCGGCCCTGGATGTCTTCGATCCCGAACCTCCCAACCTGTCACAGCCCCTGTTTCGGGATGAGCGGGTGGTGGTCACTCCCCATGCCGCGTTCGTCTCGCCCGAGTCGCTGGTCGAACTGCGGACCCGGGTGGCCCGACAGGTCGCCGCGGTACTTCGGGGGGAACGTCCCGAGAACGTCGTCAACCCCCAGGTCTACTCGACCTGAACCCGATGGCGGCAATCCCCATCCAGTTGTTCTTGCTTCTTGTTCTTGCTTCCCCTTTTTTCGACCGCTAACATCGCCCCGTGATCGGGTGTCTCCCGGTCCCACGATTCTCACGGCTCTGCGCTGTTCCCCATGCCCAAGTCGACCGATATCACCATCCTCGAGGCCCGTTGTACCTTCGAGCCAACACCGTTCCGTTCCCCGCTGAAATTCGGCGGTCGGGTCATGGACCGGGGGACTCTCATCAACGTCGAATTGACGGTGGGAACCCGTAACAAGCGCACGGAAGGGGGCTTCGGCAGCATGCCGGTGGCTCCCGTCTGGGCCTGGCCTTCCAGCTCGGTCACAGTTGAGCAGGCCGAAGAGGCCATGAAGAAGTTCGCGGAGGAGATTGTCGAACTGGCAGTCGACTTCCCCGATTACGCCCACCCCATCGACATCGCGGAGATGTTCGCGGGGGAATACGAACACCTCGCCAAGCAACTCCAGCAGCGTCTGAAGCTGGCCGAGCCAATGCCCTACCTGGCGCAACTGGTCGCGGCGAGCCCCCTCGATGCCGCCCTCCACGACGCCTACGGCCGGGTGCATGGCGAGAACAGCTACAACCTGCTGTCGTCGAAGTACATGAACCACGACCTGTCCGAGTATCTCGACAAGTCGTTCAAGGGGGAGTATCTCGACAAGTACACCCTTCGCGAGCCGAAGGCCAAGATGCCCCTGTACCACCTGGTGGGGGCGCTCGATCCGCTCACACCGGGCGATGTGCCGAAGAAAATCGGCGACGGCCTTCCCGAAACACTCGGCGAGTGGATCAAGTACAACGGCTTGACCCACCTCAAGATCAAGCTGAATGGCGATGATCTCGCCTGGGACGTGGACCGGGTGCTGACTGTCGACCGGGTTTCGACCGAGGCCCAGGGAGCCCGCAACTGTCCGCAATGGGTTTACTCGCTCGACTTCAACGAGAAGTGCGCGAACGTGGACTATGTGCTCGATTTCCTGAACCGGATTCGCGAGCAGAATGCCCCGGCCTACGATCGCATCCAGTACATCGAGCAGCCCACCCACCGCGACCTGGCCGCACATCCCGACAACAAGATGCATGAGGCGGCCAAGCTCAAGCCCGTGGTCATCGACGAATCGCTGGTGGATTTCGACGCCCTGCTGATGGCCCGCGATCTCGGCTACACCGGGGTCGCCCTCAAGGTGGGGAAGGGACACAGCGAATCGCTGTTGATGGCCGCCGCGGCGCAGAAGTTCGGCATGTTCCTCTGCGTGCAGGATCTCACCTGCCCCGGTTTCTCATTCCTGCACTCGGCCAGTCTCGCCGCCCGCATTCCCGGGGTCGCCGGGATCGAGGGGAATGGGCGTCAGTACTGCCCGGCCGCCAACCGGAAGTGGAAGACCCAGTTCCCGGGCATGTTTGAAATCAAGGACGGCTCCGTCGCCACCGGGACCCTGTCGGGGGTTGGGCTCGGGTTTTAGGTCGCCACGGCACCCGGCCGCATCAGCCCTTCCGACCCATCGACGGACCCCGTTTTGAACGGCCCGAACCCGTCGACTTCGCCCTTGCTCGCCCGCTGCTGGCCGGATGCGAGGAGGTGTCTTTCACCGTCTCCTCTGCTGTTTTGGGGGTCGATGGTGTTGGGCGAGATCGCCGCGATGGCAGGGCTTTCTTCGGCTTCGCGGCATTCCCGGCGGGGGCCTTCAACGTCTTCGAAGTGCCCGCCGTTGGGGACGTTTTTTTCGTGGTCACGCCCCCCTGCGGCTTGCGGGAAACCTTCCCGGAACCGGCGGCTTCACCTGCTGCCGACGACGCGCGATTGGCTTTCCCGGCCCCCCCTCGACGCTGCGATTCCTGCAGACGGATCCAGGCGGGCACATTGATTTTTTTCAACAACTCGGCCACCACGTCGAGGGGAATCTCCTCCAGCGAGCGAAACCGCACGCAACTCTTTCCCCGATCCAGACGATATCCCGACTTTTTCCACGCCGCGTCGAACCACGTCGACAGTTGCGGGTCCCCGTAGAGCGGCATGAGGTACAGGGCCAGGTTGTTCTTCTGTGACGCCAGAGAGACCACGGGCAGCGGATCGGTGGGCTGGCAGTGGTAGCCCGCAGGGTAAACACGGTGCGGAACCACCCAGGTGATCATTCCGTACTGCATCACCTCTTCCAGCACAGGATCGAGATGCGTCCTCAGCAGTTTCCGCAAGATCTCGATCGACTTCCGCCTGTCGGACGGCAGACTCGCCACGTACTCCGTCACCGACCGGGCATCACTGCGCATGATTGCGAACTCCGGAACGACTCTGCCAAACGCCGATCCGCGAAACCCATCGCACGCACCACCGCGCGCATTATTGGAACCTGACGGGGTCACCCCCCTTCCGGGACCGCGACTTTCCGAACCGCCGGAAACCGATCCGCCGCTGGGGCAGAACGCCGTCGCAGGGCGGAGCGTGTTCCAGAATCTCCTCGACTGGCAGTGCACGACTGGCAGTGCACTGACTGGCAGCCCTCAATCCTGGCGGGACGAGTACCGCTGGTGCCGGAGGGGGAAGACCATTTCTTGCTTCCCCCAATCACGCATGTCAGTCGCGGACTTCGAAGATGGCCTCGACTTCGACGGCAATATTGCCGGGCAGCGGGCCCATCCCGACGGCGCTGCGGGCCCCCTTGCCGGCGTCGCCGAAGACCTCCACCATCAGATCGCTGAATCCGTTGATCACCTGGGGGTGGTTCAGAAAATCGGGGGCCGAATTGACCATTCCCAGGACTTTGATCAGCCGGTTCACCCGATCCAGCGATCCCAGGTAATTCTTGAGGGTCGCCAGCATTGCCAGTCCCACCACGCGGGCGGCCTCTTTTCCCTGGGCTTCGGTGAGGTCGGAACCGACCCGCCCCGTCACCAGGGTCTTGTCGGGACGCAGGGGACCATGGCCCGAGACATAGACCAGAGATCCCACCTGCACACAGGGAACATACGTGGCGACAGGCTTGGGAGCCGGGGGAAAAATTAGACCCAGTTGCTGCACGCGGGCTTCGGCACTCATTCGGGAACTCACGGGACACTCACAGGAGACAATTCACCGGGCGACACGGCCAGGCACTGCACTCTGTGGTATCGCTGCCCGTTCCCAACTGCAACCCGCCCGCCCTGGATTCGCCTGCCCCGGACTCGTTCCGATCCACGGCAACCGTGCCTACCAGCGGAATCGCATTCCCACATTCAGGCCAGAAAACCAGGCCGCTTCCGAGGTCGAGAGGCCCGTCGTGTCGTTGAGCAACCGGCCCAGTTCCGACTGGTCACCCGCCACCGACACCCCCTGCAACCAGAGGGCTTCGTAGCTCAGTACGGCCGACCACCGTTCCGTGATCCTGTACACAAAGCTGAATTCGAAATCCCCCACGAAGGCGAGTTCCGTCGCGGAGTCGGTCCCCCGCAGGGTGCGGAATGTCGAAGGGGTCACGGCTGTCATGGTCCACTCGCCACTGCTGGAGTTGGCATACAACCCTCCCTTGAGGCGAACATCAACCTCGAGTGGCGTATTGTCTTTGACAATCGCAATCGAGAAGCCCCCCTGCCCGCCATACAGCGTATTGCCGGTCGACACCTGGAACGCGACCCCTTCGTCGGGACTGCTCGCGGCTCCGCCCCAGAGAAAGTCGTCAAATTGCAGCCAGCGGAAACCGGCCAGCCAGGTGAATGTCGCACGCTCGGCATCGTGCTGCAGGTTCCATTCGACACTCTGCAGTCGGGAATCCATTCCCGCCCGGAAAATGGCCTGGGGCCAGACCTGCGAATCACCGGGAAGAGTCCAGTCACTGCCCGTGTTGGCCCAGCCCGAACTGCCAGCGCCGTCGATGCCGAAATAGCGTGCCTCCCAACCATCGAAGAGGCGGTCGGAGGGATCACGAAACCCGAGGCGCAGATCCAGCCCGGTTCCCCAACTGTAGCCGCCAAACGTCGCGTCGTACCATGCCGGGGAATCACCAACCGGATCAAACAACGGGTTGTTTTCGTACTGAGAGCGGGTCATCCCGATGAACCCGACCGAACCCCACCATCCGGGGGGATCGGTGATGCAGTGGGCCGGGCCGTAGTCCTCGGGGCACCCCTCGGGAGGCATGGCCACTGTTCGCTGACAGGGCTCTGGGGTTGCGGGAGTTCCCCCCGCCACAGACATGTCGGCCGGTGGCTGTTCACCGCTCCACAATCCGCTCCCCTCAGTCGTCGAAGGCTCGGCTTCGAAGGACTGCTGTGGACCCGGGCGCGAAGGGGTCACCTCCTGAGCCATCCCAATCCCAGCCCAAGGAAGACTGGCCGCCAGGGCCAGGGCTTTCCAGGTTTTGTACATCCGAACCCCCATTGCCGGAGGGGAGGGAGTCGGCCCCCGCCGAGCGAGTGTGTTTCGAAACCGTACACACGGTTTTCTGTGCCATTTCGGATCGACCGGCAAGCGCAGAATATTACAAAGAGTCGTCATTCCAAGGCATGACTGGTACAGACCGCCCTCTTGCCCGACCGTTACAGATTCCCTGACCCCATTTCACAGGGCGCAGCGGCCCCCCCCTCAAAACCAGTTCCCGGAATCCCCCTGACGATCGGGATTACCAGCGGAAAATCCGCAGGGCGACGGCAAATGAAACCACCCCCCACGCCACCAGCGTCAAGATCGGCCCCCACATTTCCCCCAGCGACAGCCCCTCCAGCATCACGCCCCGCAGGGCCGTGTTCAGAGCGGTGAGGGGGAGAGCACGAATGAACGGCTGCACGGCGTCGGGAAACCGGTCGGAAGAAAAGAAAACCCCCGACAGCACATACATCGGCAACATCACCAGATTCATCAGTCCGGAAGCGGTTTCCAGCGTGGTGGCCCGGCTGGCGATCAACAAGCCCAACCCGGCGAATGCAAATCCTCCCAGCAGGATCACAATCACCAGGCTCCCGAGGCTCCCCTGGACCTCAACTCCAAACAACAGCCATGACACGCCCAGCAGGGCACAGATCTCGGGAAACATGAAGAGCAGCCTGCTGAGCATCACACTCAGCAGGAAATCTCCATGCCGCAGGGGAGTGGCCAGAAACCGCTTGAGCAGTTTCTTGACCCGCATGTCGACCAGCACGAATCCGACCCCAAACAGACCCCCCCCCATCAGGTTGAGCCCCAGCAGCCCCGGCACTAGGAAATCGATGTAACGCGAACCCGCCTCGCTCAATTCCTGGTCATGCATCGGGGGGGGAGAGCCCCCCTGCTGCCTCATCAGCACATTCTCAATCGCCTGCCGGGCGAACAGGCTCTCGGCTCGCCGAGGCTCCAGCCACAGGTTCCAGGTCCCCGGGGAGTCTCCCTCCGCACCATCTGTTGTGGGGGGGATGATCACCAGATCGGTTTTCCCGTCGCGCAGTCGTTTGCGCCAACTGTCATCGACCGATTCATGCACGGTGAAGCGATCGTCGGCAGCCAGGGCCTCGCGCAGCGAGGGAATGGAGCCGCTGCCCGCATTGGAGACCAGGTCGACCGTGATCTGGGTCTTGGGCTTTTCGCGAAAGGCAATTCCCAGCGAAACGGCCATGATCAGCGGAAACCCGTAGACCCAGAAAATCGCGGCCGGCTCGCGGAAGAACTCCTTGATGCGGGCCCGGGTCAACTCAATCAGCGGCGTGAAGCGATGATTCATGAGGGGGACTGTGCTCCATCGCGCAGGTGGCGTCCCGTGAGCGTGACGAAGACATCCTCCAGCGTGGCATGACGCGTGGTCAACGAGGCCAACTCGCGCTGAGACTGGCGGGTGTAGTCCAACAGGGCGGGCAGCGCCCGATGCGGCTCGGCCACCGACAGGGCCAACCGTCCCTCTTCGTGCCAGACCCGGGTGACCGAGGGAAGCCGGGCCAATTCTTCCTCTGGCGGCAACTCCCCCTGCCACGTGGGCTCGAGAACGTGCTCGCTTCCGAGCTGCGAAATCAATTCCCGGGGTGATCCCAGGGCGATCACCCGCCCCTGGTCGACAATCGCCACGCGGTCGCAGAGTCGTTCGGCCTCGTCCATGTAATGCGTCGTGAGAATCACGGTGCGCCCCGCCGCCTTGAACCCCGAGATCACATCCCACAACTGGCGTCGTGACTGCGGATCCAGTCCGGTCGTCGGCTCATCGAGAAACAGGATCTCCGGATCGCCCACGAGGGCGCAGGCGATCGCCAGACGCTGCTTCTGGCCCCCCGACAGCTTGCCAAACCGCGTGTGTTCCTTTTCCTGAAGGGCCACCTGCGCGATGGCCACCTCGGCGGTCAGCCCCTGCTGGAAAAAACTGCGGAACAAGCGGACGATTTCCCCCACCGTCAACTTGTCTGCCAGGTTGGTTTCCTGGAGGGAAACGCCGATCCGTTCGCGAATGGCACGATCATCGCGACCCCAGTGTCGTCCCAGGATTTCCACCTCACCCGACGTGGCGGGAAGCAGCCCTTCCAGGATTTCCATGGTGGAGGTCTTGCCGGCACCGTTGGGCCCCAGCAGTCCAAAACATTCGCCGACCGGCACATCGAGATCGATTCCCCGAACCGCCTCGACGGGAGGCTTGCCGGGATAGGTCTTCCGGAGCTGCCGACACCGAATCGCGAGGGGCGCACTGCTCATGCCTGGTCTCCCTGTCGACGAGCCACCGCACAGGCGAACAGAATCCAGCCAAGGATCGACAGGGTCCCTCCCAGGGGCACAATGATCATCCCCACCCAGCGCAGGTTGGCGAGCGTGTAGACATAGAGCCCCCCGCTGAACCCGGCGATCCCCAGCAGCAGGCAGATCCCGGCCGCATTGGTCCACCGCCGGTTGGAGGGTGAGGCAGCCAGCCCCAATGCCACCAGTGCCAGCGCGTGATACATCTGGTAGCGGGCCCCGGTGTCGAAATCGGCGAGGAACTTCCGATCGAGCGGAATCTGCTCGACGACCCGGGGCCCCTCGGGAGTGGCGATTTTCCTGTCAAACATCTGGCCGGCATATTTCTGTCGGAAGTGACCATCGAGCCCATGGGCGGCGAACGCACCACAGGCCACCGCCAGGCCACCGAGAAGCGTGCCGCAGACCATCCAGAATTGTGCGTTGTTCTTCACCACGACCTCGTCGCGCCACGGACTGCCGGAAATCCCAACCCGAATCGGGGGCTTCGATCGTGGGGACAGGAAAACGCCCACCGCCTGCCGATCACGGCTGACCGACTGCCTCTCAACCGGACAACGGTCAGTTTATCGATCGCTCTGGTTGGGGCGTAGGCCGCCGACCGCCCAGCGCCCACCTCCCACCGCCTGGCAGCATGGCCCCCTGGCACCTTGGCAGGATCGCCGAGTGTGCTACAACCAACGCAGGGGCACAGACACCCCCTTTCGACCCTGCCTCATTTCGGGATTCATGGTGTTTCGGGACGCGAGATTCCTGGTGCTGCTGTACCTCGCTGCGATTGTGATCGCCAACCTGACGGTGGCCGCGTTTGGCCCCGCCGCGATCTATGTCAACGCGTTTGTCCTGATCGGCCTCGACCTGTCGTGCCGGGATCGGCTGCACGATGCCTGGCAGCAGCGGGGACTGACCTGGAAGATGGGCCTCTTGATCATGATCGGCAGTGGCTTGTCGTGGCTGCTCAATGCCCGGGCAGGCCAAATCGCCACCGCCTCATTCACCGCATTCGGCCTCGCCGCCCTGGTTGATGCCCTGCTCTACCAGTGGCTGCACCGACATCCCTACCTCGTCCGCTGCAATGGCAGCAATGTCGGAGGGGCGCTGGTCGACAGCCTTGCCTTCCCCACCCTGGCGTTTGGGCAATTCAGCCTGCTGACATCCGCGCTGCAATTCCTCGCGAAATTCGCGGGGGGATTCGCCTGGTCACTGATTCTCAATCGTTCGAATCGGCAGCAGGTCGGCTGACGCATCGGGCTGGCATGCCAGCCACGACACCAGTCGGGAACGGCAGTGTCGCAGCAGAACCGAGGAAACGACCGGTGCGAACTGCTGGTGAGGCAGGTGCAGTTCGTACTGACCCCGATAGCCCGCCGCTTCCAGGCGGCGTACGACCTCTGCCAGCGACGGGGTTGAAGGACCGGGCAACACTTCACCGGGCTGTGTCCCCCCGGCATCCACCCGGGGGATATCGCGAAGGATCGCCAGGCCCATGTGCGGGACCAATTCCTCCAGCCGTTCCAGGGCCACCGGATCACGCATCAGTCCGTGCAGATCAACAGCCAGACCCAGACGCGAATGCTGGCAACCCTGCACCAGGTCGAGGGCGTGGGTGATCGAATCGAGGCATGACCAACGCGCCGCCCGGGCACCGTTGAGAACATGGACCAGGACGGCCACGCCACGCAACTGTGCGTTTTCAGCGACGATCGACAACTGCTCGGTCAACAGGCGACGGACGTGATTGCGGGAGTGTCCCGCCCGGGTCCCGGTCACCACGAGCAGGTACGGCGCCCCCAGGGCCGCCGCGCTGTCGAGTGCGATTCCCGCATCATGCAGCGTTTCGCGAATGGAGATTCCATGCTGACCCGTGAACCCACCTGCCCACGACAGGCTGCTGACCTGGATTCCACGCTCGGACAACAGATCGCGACAGCGTTCTTCGCCAAACTGCTCGAGTCGCAACCGCCACATGCCCAGGTTGTGCAGGCCGCACTGTCCCAACTCATGGACAAGTTCGGGCAGATCCCAATGGTACGCCGACGAAAGATGCAGCGAGATGCGGGACTCGGGATGGCACGGAGGGGGACTGGCCACTTCCAGGTATTGCAGATCAGGCCGGATCTGGGGGACTGAAGAATCCAGGGGTCTCTCCCGAAATCGTGAATGAGGAATCGGGACACATCACCCAGGGTGAAGCTCCCGACATTGGCTGCAAACCATGACCCGCGGAACTCCCCCCAGCGGGGGTTGGATCCTCAGGCCACCCAACCCTCAACCCTTGGCATTCAATTTGACCGTGGAATCGTCCGCCACGTTGACCCAAACGTGGACGTGCGGGGTTCCCCGATAATGCCAGACAAACGATGGTCCTTCCAGTCGCCAGCAATCCCACTCTCCGTCGTCTCCCAGGTCGAGCGAACTTCCATCGCTGGCCTTGCGGTAGAACGACAGCCGGCAGCCCTCCAGCCCACCCTGCGCTTCCAGCAGACGGCGGGCCTCCTTTTGATCCACCTCGCGATACGGCTCGAGGAGAGCACCCAGCACCTGGCGGGCGTGCTCTTTCTGATCGGCCGACAGATCGACGAGTGGCAACCCGGGGATCTCGGCTTTTCCGCGAAATGCCACCGCGCTTTCGTGCGGAGTGAGTTCCACAAGTGACTTCTCGCGCTGCTTCCCATCCAGCATCTGGAACAACGCGTTCGCCTTCTGCGCCTGGTACCAGAAGACGTTGCCCGGATGCCCCACCTGCTCGTTGAATCCCGAGGCGGCATGCCCGTAGAAGATCGGACCACCAAACGCCATGTGCTCGGTACTGTCGCCATCACAGCGAATGGTCAGGTGCCGGCCGGTCATTACAAATTCAAACTTCCCGCTGTCCGGCTTGCCAAACAGAGCGATCGTCTGCGACTTGCCGTAGCCCCCGGCATCATCCTGCAACTGCTTCAGGATGCGGGGGTGCCAGTCGGGATGGTACAGCCCCAGGAAGATTTCCCGGATCATTTCCCGCTGATCAGCCGTGAAAAAATCTCCCCCGACATTCAACTTCGAGGCGTCCGTAATGTTCCAGTTGTTGGAAACATGCGTCCGCAACAACCCGCGGTCATCCTGGTAGTCCCAGTCGAAACAGACCTCTTCCCGCTGCATCGGGTTGAGTGAGGCGTAGAGCTTCTTCACCAGGTTTTCGGAATTCGTCGCCGGGACTCCCTGGGCCAGTGCCCGGGCCTGCCCCTCACCAATCAGCCCACTGCCAACGCCTGTTGCGGCAGCCGCCCCCGCCAGTGAGAGAACCCGGATGAACTGCCGACGATTGACGGGCGAATTCTGCCCCTCGCAGTCGGAACAGGAATGAATCGCGGACATCGACGGGTCTCCTCAAGCAGAATGAACATGTTAAAGCCGAGGCAGTGGGCGGGAGTATGACGTCTGCGGTCGGTTTTTTCCAGCACGTTTCTATCGATTGTACGAATTGTAAGGGCACCCTGAACCTCCCGTGACAGAATCCATGGTCCGACCGATGCGGCGATGCAGGAACCCCTCCCTCCCGTTTCCCCGCTTCACCGCATCCACGAATGTCGATATGATCCCACGGTGCCGAAACAAAGGGGGAGGACGTGCTGGAGATCACTCCAGAAACAGCCCCCTCAAGATCTGCAAATCCGATGATTTGCAGACACGGAACCCTCCCGGGGGCCGCGACCTGGCCCAGGCGCTTTGAGGAAGAGCTGGCATGCCGAAGCAACTGAACCTCTCACCGCTGTCTGGATCCCGTCGCTGGTTTCTCCAGGCGTCCACAGCCGCCACCCTGGCCAGCCGGATGGGTCTGGCCGCCGAACCGCGCCCGCTCCGCGGTGATCCCCGCAGCGTGATCGTGTTCTGGCTCTCCGGGGGACCCAGCCAACTCGACATGTGGGATCCCAAGCCGGAAGCCCCGCCGGAAATCCGCGGGCCGTTCGGGTCGATTGAAACCAGGCTGCCCGGTGTCCGGCTGTGCGAGCACTTCCCCCTCCAGGCTTCGATCGCCGATAAGCTTTCGTTCCTGAGATCGGTCGACTGCACTGCGAGCAACCACACCCCCATCACCCTGCAGGCCGGGAACCCCCTCGCGAAACGGACGGATGATGGCCGGGATGGGTCGGGGTATCCCTCGATGGGTTCGGTCGTGGCACGATTCCGCGGCCCGAATCATCCCGACCTCCCCCCGTTTGTCGGGCTGGCCCCGTCATGGAAGGCGGACGTCTGGGAGTCGGGACACATGGGTGCACAATTCGCCCCCGTCGACGGTCTGAAACTCGTCGGCAAATTCGGGCTGCCGACAGGAGTTCAGGTCGGTCAACTCCACGAACGGGAGACGCTGCGCCGCGGGCTCGACCGGCTGCGCAGCGACATCGATCGCCTCGACACCCTCAACAAGCTCAACCAGTACCAGCAACAGGCGTATGAAATGGTGCTGGGTGGTCACGTTCAGCGGGCGTTCGACATCGACCTCGAACCCCAGTCGGTGAAGGACGCCTACGGTCACCACACCATTGGTCAAAAAGCGCTGCTGGCCCGCAGACTGGTCGAAGCGGGGGTGACCTATGTGCTTGTCAGCGGCGCCTGGGGCTATTTTGACCATCATGGCGACAACGTGAATTGGGGAGGAATCGAAAAGGGTCTCAAGCCGCTGCTGCCCCATGTCGACCAGACGATCCACGCCCTGGTCACCGATCTCGGGCAGCGGGGCCTGCTCGACCAGACACTCGTGCTGATGCTGGGCGAATTCGGTCGCTCCCCCGTGATCAACAAGGAGGCGGGCCGTGATCACTGGACCAATGTGATGTCGATGGTGGCGGCCGGTGGCGGACTGCGGCACGGGCAGGCGGTCGGTGCGACCGATTCCCGGGGCGGTGAGGTGAAAGAGGGTCTCATCCGGCCCCAGGATCTCGCCGCGACCGTCTTCCGGTTCCTGGGGATCGACCTGTCGGCGACCTGGACCAATCCGCAGGGACGTCCCATTCCCATTGTCGTGGAAGGGGGCCGCCCGATTCCGGAGTTGCTGGCCTGAGTTCTCCCCCAATCGGGCCCCGTCGCAGCGGCGGTGGCAATCTCCCCCCTGGACTGGGCTCTCTGGACTGGGCTCTCAAAGATTGGCGTTTTGCGTCCGCCAGTCGCCGGAATCTGCGCATTTTTCTATACTCTGTGGGTTGGTGATGTTCGGCGGCAAACGACTGCCGGACGGCTCTGTCCCTGACTTTCTTCGATGCCGACTCAACACAGCGAGGCGTTGGTGGAGACGTTGCCGGTCCTGGAGGGGTCCCTGAGCGATCGGGCGTTTCCATCCGATGGGCGTGCGACCTGTCGCCTGGTGACCCTGGGCTGCAAGGTCAACCAGTACGAAACCCAACTGGTCAAAGAGGGGCTGGAACGCCACGGGTGGCGCGAGGCGACTGAAACCGAGTCGGCCGCCCTCTGCGTTGTGAACACCTGCACGGTCACGGCCGAGGCCGATTCGAAGGCGCGACAGATCATCCGCCAGTTGGCACGATCGAACCCGGGTTGTGCGACGATCGTCTTTGGGTGCTATGCCACGCGTGCGGCCGACGAATTGGCCCAATTGCCCGGAGTCGTCGAAGTGGTCGCCGACCGCCGTGAACTTCCCGATGTGCTGCAGCGGTTCGGAGTGCACGACTGGCCGGGAGGAATCAGCCGATTCGATGGTCACCGTCGGGCTTTTGTGAAGGTCCAGGATGGCTGCCTGCTGAATTGCACCTACTGCATCATCCCGACAGTCCGTCCGGGTCTGCGCAGCCGGGACCCCGAGAGTGTCCTGTCGGAAATCACCCGCCTGGTCGACAATGGTTACCGCGAGATCGTGCTGACGGGCATCCATCTCGGGCACTTCGGTGTCGAGGCGACCCGGGGCCGGTCGGGACGGCCCCCCTACCGGTTGTGGCACCTGCTGCGGGACATCGACCGGCTTCCGGGTGAGTTTCGGGTCCGCATGTCGAGTCTCGAAGCGGCCGAGGTGGGGGACGACTTCCTCGCCACAGTCCCCGAATGCCGACGACTTGTTCCCCATTTCCACCTCTGTCTGCAGAGTGGTTCCGACCAGGTCCTCTCTCGGATGAAACGCCGCTACCGGGCGGGACGGTTCGTCGAGCAGGTGCTCAAGATTCGGGAGCGGCTGCACAAGCCCGCACTCTCCACCGACGTGATCGTGGGGTTCCCGGGGGAGACGGATGCCGACTTCGACGAGACCCTGCGGGTCTGCGAGGCGGCCGGTTTTCTGAAGATTCACGCATTTCCCTTCTCGCGACGTCGCGGGACACCGGCCCATGACTTTCCCGATCAGGTCCCTGCCGGGGTCAAGCAACAGCGGATGCAGCAATTGAGGGAACTGGAAGCCCGATTGCAGGCACGATATCATTCGGAACTCCAGGGAGAACGGCTGCAGGTGCTGGTCGAAGCCCGGCCCGCGCAAACCGTGGGGCACGTGACCGGTACCGCTTGCCGATACGTCTCGGTCGAGTTTCCCGGCAGTCTGCACCAGGATCTTGGTCAACTGCGGAACGTGACCGTCACGGAGGTTCGTGACGGCGTGGTCTTGGCGCAGCAATCGGAGAGTCTCACGTGAGTGCCGGCGAGTTCAAGCCCCGTTACCTGATGCTCAATGAGCAGGGCGAGGTCACGGTGGCCACACTGCGAATCTCGCTGCTGAGCGAAGACATCAACCTCGAGCAGTTCGGCCACGAACTGTTTGCGCTGGTGGAGCAGGCCGGCTGCCGCAAGCTGGTGGTCAACCTCAAGGAAGTGCAGATGGTGACCAGTGCCGGTCTCGGCAAGATGATCGCCCTGCACCGCAAGATGCACCGGCATGACGGTGTCGTGGCGTTCTGCCATGTGCAACCCGCCGTCGAGGAGGTGCTGCGTACCAGCCGGTTGATCACCTATCTCACCGTGCGGCCCGATATTGCCGGGGCGGTCGCGGCACTTCAATCCTGAACGGACTGAGCCTCCCCGGCTGCACCATCCCCCGGTTTGACCCTGTCGACGATGCCCGCCCCCTCCACTCGCGCCCTCCTGCTGGATTTTGAGGGGATTGACGGTTCGGGCAAGGGAACGCAGGCCCAGCGGCTGTACACCCGGCTGACGTCAGAAGGACATCGCTGCGCCCTCATCAGCTTTCCCCGCTACTCGCAAACACTCTTCGGCAAAGCGGTCGGCGAGTTTCTCAACGGCCGGTTCGGGGACCTCGACCAGGTGCATCCCTTCCTGGTCTCCCTGCTGTTCGCCGGTGACCGGTTCGAATCGCGCGGCATGCTGCTGGACGCCATCGCCCAGAACGACGTGGTGGTCCTCGACCGCTATGTCCCGTCGAACATCGCCCACCAGGCGTCAAAATGCTCCGGAGCCGAACGGTCCGAACTCATCGACCGGATTCTCACGATCGAGCACTCACTCTACGGTCTCCCCCGGGCCGATCTCGTGCTGCACCTGGATCTGCCTGTTAAAAGGGCGCGGGAACTGATCGCACGCAAGGCCCAGCGCGACTACACCGACCGGGCCGCCGACATCCAGGAAGCCGACGGCGATTACCTCGGTGCCGTCCACGAGGTCTACCACTCTTTGTCCACCACCGAACCCAACTGGTGCCGTATCGACTGCTCCCCCGGTGACCGACTGCTCTCGATCGATGAGATCCACGAACTGGTCTGGCAGCAGGTCGCCATGCGGCTGTCCGCGCGCGATCGGACGCTGTCATCGTGAAGCTCAAACGCCTGCCCGAAGATTTCCAGGTCGACGAACTGACCACGGTGCAACCGGGGGGAGGAGACTACGCCCTCTACCGGCTGACCAAGAAATCGCTGGGGACACCCGAGGCCATCGACCGGCTGATCTCGCGGCTCAAGGTGCAGCGCCACCGCATCTCGTATGGTGGGCTCAAGGACAAGCATGCGGTCACGACCCAGTATGTGACCATCCGGTTTGGCCCCCGCCAGGGGGGACGGTTTGCCCCCATCGAACTCGATTACCTGGGGCAGGTCGATCGGGCGTTTACCCCCCAGTTCATCACCGGGAACCGGTTCCGCATCGTGTTGCGTGATCTCTCGGCGGCCGCCCTCGAAAAGGCCCGGCACGCCCTGCACGAGGTTGCGGCGAGCGGATTTCCCAATTACTTCGACGACCAGCGGTTTGGCTCGCTGGGAGCCTCGGGGGAATTTGTCGCCCAGGCGTGGTGCCGGGGTGATTACGAGCGGGCCCTGTGGCTGGCCCTGGCCGACCATCACCCCGACGACCGCCGGGAAGAACGCGACCAGAAAGCCCTGCTGCGGGAACACTGGGGCCGCTGGCGCGACTGCAAGGCGGCCCTCGAACGCTCACACCGGCGCAGCATCGTCACCTACCTCGCCGACAAGCCTCCCGAGAACCCCGATTACCGCGGGGCTTTCTCGCGTCTGAAGATCGACTTGCGGGGACTGTACCTCTCGGCGTTCCAGAGCCATCTCTGGAACCAGTTGCTCGCCCGGCTGCTGACCGAGGTCGTTCCGGCCGAACAGCGGTTCGATGTCTCCCTGCGCACTGGAAACGTTCCCTTCCTGCGCACACTCGAGCCCCACCAGGCAGCCGTCCTGCAAGAAGCCGAACTTCCCCTCCCCTCGGCCCGCCTGCACCTCCCCCCCGGCCCGGAACTTGACCGGATCGAACAGGTGGTGCAACAGCACGGTCTCGAACTGCGCGAATTGCGGGTGAAACATCCCCGCGACAGTTTTTTTTCGAAGGGTTCGCGGAAGGCGCTCATTTCGGTCGGGCACCTGGAACATGAAGCCGCCCCCGATGATCTCTATCCGGGTCGCCACAAGCTCGCCCTCGGGTTTGATCTTCCCCGCGGCTCGTACGCCACGATGCTGGTCAAGCGGATCACCGAATGCTGACGGTGCTGTACGAAGACAACCACTGTCTTGCCGTCAACAAACCGGCGCGACTCCTCACCATGGGAGACAGCACCGGCGATGAATCCCTGGTCGACCAGGCCCGCGAATACATCCGTCACAAGTACCAGAAGCCAGGCCAGGTCTACGTGGGTGTTGTGCACCGGCTGGACCGGCCCGTCTCGGGCGTCGTGCTGCTCGCCCGCACGAGCAAGGGGGCTTCCCGCCTCTCGGAACAGTTTCGCGCTGGCAGCGTCGGCAAGGTGTACCAGGCCCTGGTCACCGGCCCCGCCCCAGCCGAAACCGAAACCTGGCGCGACTGGTTGCTCAAGGACGAAGCCCGCAACATGGTGCGGTGTGTGGTGGCCGGAACCCCTCAGGCCCGGGAGAGCGTCCTCACCTGCCGACTGCTGCAACGCCGGGGGGCCCGCAGCCTCGTCGAGGTCACCCCCCTGACCGGCCGCAGCCACCAGATCCGCGTGCAACTGGCCCAGCACCAGTTGCCGATTGTCGGCGATGCCAAGTATGGCTCGACAGAGGCATTCCGCGAGGGCTGCATTGCGCTGCACGCCTCGTCGCTCACCTTTCAACATCCCACCCGCGACGAAGCGATCACCGTCACCGCGCCGCTGCCCGATTTCTGGCGGTGATCGAAACGGGCTGCGCCAGTGTGACTTCCGGCAAAACCCTCCCGGGCCTGTGACAACGTCAGGAGGGGGGCGGGGTGAGATCCGCCTCCGGCATCGACCCCGCCACTTCGTCATCCGACCATTCGTCGGGGGGAATCTGTGCCTGGATCAATGCCAGTCTCTGTTCCAGCCGTTCCCGTCCCGAGATCACCTCGACTTCCTGCTCGAGAGCCCAGAGCGGGACACCCGCAATTCGCTCGGCCTGGATCTTCACGAGGTCTTTCTGCGTGGTGACAACCAGCGCAGGACGGTACTCCCGGATCCAGGTCTCCAGACGGGCCATCTCGTCGCGGCCGTACGACTGGTGATCGGCCCATGCCGAACAGGCCAGCACCCGGGCACCGGTCCCCGCCAGCGAGGTCTCAAAGGCCCGTGGGTTTCCAATGCCGCAGAACGCCGCGACCGGCTGGCCGTGAAGCCGATCCAGGGACTCCCGGCGTCCCTGGGCCGAGATCAGTCCCCGCAGCGGGAACGCGACCTGGGCGAGGTCGGCTCCGGGATGCAGGCTCTTCAATTCGGCCAGCAGGCGTTGCAGTTCAGCCGGTTCGGCCTGGTCGACACGCGTCACAACCAGTTGCTGGGCCCGGCGCAGGGCCCGTCTTGGTTCACGCATCAGTCCCCGGGGCAGGAGGTATCCATACCCAAACGGATTGAGCGCATCGATCAGCACGATGTCGAGATCACGCGCCAGGCGGCGGTGCTGGAATCCATCATCCAGCAGGATGATCTGGCTGGCCAGCTCGTCGCGGGCCACCTGGGCCGAGCGAACCCGGTCGGGGTTCTGCAGGTGGGGCACATCGGGGCACAACTGTTCGAGCACCAGCGCCTCGTCGTTGGGAGTGCCGGGCTCGGAACCGTAACCCCGACTGACCAGGCAGACGCGCACCCCGCGGGCACGAAACCACTGGGCCACCCAGGCGGCGAACGGTGTCTTGCCCGTCCCCCCCGTGGTGAGGTTGCCAATGCTGACGACGGGAATGCCCGCGTGCCGGGTCGGCAGCCAGCCGAGGTCGCAGGCCAGGTTTCGGGCCAGGATCCCCAGCGCATAGGGTCCCGTGGCGAGTGTCAGGCCTGCCCGGGCGAGGTGGGCCGACAGAGTCCGGCATTTCCCCGAAATCACCTCCAGGAAATCCCGTTCGGTCATGTCGCGGCCACCTCGCGAAATGCAAAGACCACGATTCCCGAGACCAACACGGCCGCTGCCAACCACAGTGCCTCTGAACTCGACGTCACGAGGACGAACAACCAACCGCCGAGGGCGATCAGGCTCGGCACGGGATACAGCCACATGCGGAATGGCATCTGGCTGGCGGGAAGCCGTTGCCGCAGCCAGTGCAGGCCGAGAATCTGTCCGATGAATTGGACCACAATCCGGACGGTGACCGCCGCATCGATCACCTGCTGGAGGGGCCAGTAGCAAAACAGCGCGGTCAACACTCCCAGGCAGACGAGAGCCAGCCAGGGGTAATGGTGTCGGGGATGGACCCGGGCGAACGGAGCGAAAAAATCCCGGTTGCGGGCTGCGGCATACAACACGCGTGAATACCCCAACTGGATCGCAAACAGGCAGGCGGCCACGGTCCAGAGAATGAGCAGCGTGAACGCCACGGCCACCGACCGTCCATAGAGGGTTTCCATGAACTCCGCGGCAATGTTCGGCGACACCATGGCCTTCTGCCAGGGGACCACCCCAATGATCACGGTGTTCATGCAGAGATAGATGAGGGCGACCAGCACGATCGAGATCACGACCGCCCGCGGAATGGTCTTCCCCGGATCGATCACCTCATCGCCGAGATGACAGACGTTGTAGTAGCCGAGATAGTCATAGATCGCGATCAGCATCGCCCCCCCCAGGCCCATGAAGAACCCCCGGTTGAGCACAAACGCCTCGGGAGGCAGGGTGATCAACTCGGGACGGAAGTTTGCGAGGCCGGCCACGATCACCACCGACACCGTCACGATGGTTCCCGTCGCCAGGATCACCCCCAGCGAACCGAGGAAACCAATCGGTCGACACAGAATGACCGTGACCACCAGGGCCGCCAGGGCGGGGAGCGTTGCTGGCCCACCGGGAATGTTCCACGCGGCCATTCCCGGCCAGATGTATTTCAGGTAATCGAGCGCCCCGATGTATCCCGAGGCCATCTCCAGCGTTCCCGAGACGGCAAACTGCCAGACGAAGAGAAAGGGAATCAATCGCCCCCAGCGGGTGCCGCCATAGATCTTCGAGAGGAAGTGGTACGACCCGCCGCTCCCCGGCAGGGCCGCCCCCAGTTCACTCCAGACGAGTCCGTCGCACAACACGAGAATGGCCGCGATGATCCAGCCCACCAGGGCCTGCGGTCCCTGCATCTTCGCGATGAAGATCGGAATCGTGATGAACGGCCCAATGCCCACCATGTTGGCGACATTGAGGGCCGTGGCCTGCCACAGCCCCAGGGTGCGGGGCAGGGAGGGTGACGAACTTTCAGACATGTGGCCACCAGACCCGGCGGGAGGAAGGGGAAATCCGTCTCATCCAGACAGACGGCCCGACACCCCGCAGGATAACAGTGACCCGGTCTCTGCGCCACTCCGGAGAATCCCGGCACGCAGGCTTGCTGCCAGCAACCGCCGGTTCCACGGCGCGGCCCAACCAACGCGCTCAGAACAGGGGAGCCCGTCCGAGGTTGCGACGCACCACCGCCCACTGCCCGACGTGCATCAGCACGTGCGAACCCTGCAGGCTGAACAGGTCGCCCCGATTCTTGCAATACGCCTGGAACTTCTCCGGAGCAGGCTGGTCCAGGTCGGCATCCGATTGCCCCTTCAACAGGGCAATCGTCCCCTGACGCTGCGCCTGGTAGTGCTGCAGGTACT
>Ga0315902_10004512_pt1 | contig 20108 bp, 5 predicted proteins | sample LakEriMetagenome_9_FD_203523 | JGI IMG/M metagenome (GOLD analysis project Ga0315902, IMG submission 203523) | Freshwater fungal communities from buoy surface, Lake Erie, Ohio, United States - Buoy 12 MA117 | ecosystem: Environmental > Aquatic > Freshwater > Lake > Lake biofilm | place: USA... | reverse complement strand
GTCCCGCCTAGTCACCACGGAAAAAACCAAGCTTGGGAAGATCAATGTGGACCAATACACCAAGGCCGCTGAGGTGCTCCATCAAGCCACTCTCTGCTACTACAATGACAAGCTGCAGGAAGGCTACACTCTGATCGTCCAGTTGCAGCAGCTCGGTGCGGGTATTCCAGAGTTCGGCACGGTCGCCCAGTCCTATGGTCAGGCCTTTCAGAAGAAGAACTACGAAAACCTCGCCAAGCAGCAGACGCCCCAAGGCACCAACCTCGCGCCCGGCGCGGCCGCCGGCACCCCAGGTGCTGCTCCTGGCGCAGATGCAGCGATGGCACAGGCCCTCGCCATGGCCCAGCAGCAACAGCAGCAGCCCGGCGTCGCTCCAGCTGCCGGCTACCCGCAACAGCCCGGCGTCGCTCCAGTTGGCTATCCGCAGGTCCAACAGCCCCAACAACCCGGCATGCCTGCAACGGGCGCTTATCCTCAACCCGGCGTTCCTCCGGTTGTAGCTCCCGTTCCCGGCACCCCAGCACCGGCAGTCGCTCCAGTTGCAACTCCTTCCGCAGCCACGGTCGATCCGCTGGTCGAAGAAAGTGCCTTTGACCTCAATACCATCCTCATGATCGCGGGCGGCGTCGTCGTGCTCGTCCTCCTGATCGCGGTCGCCAGCGGCAAAAAGAAGAAATAAGCCGTTTTCACTCCGAAAGCCCTCTCTGCGATGCGGAGAGGGCTTTTTTGTGTTTTGGCCCTTTTCTGGCACTATGTAGGCACATGCTGTCTCGCGCCCTGATTCTGATTTTGGCTCTTTCCGCCTCAGAACTGCCCGCCCAGGTGGTTTTGAGCGAACTCGCGGCCAATCCCAGCGAGCGAATCGTGAAATGGTCCGCAACCGGCGTGCCCTCCATCGGCAGCGGCACGCCTTGGAATGCGCCAAGCTTCAATTCCAGCACGTGGAGCACCGGAAACGCGCCCTTCGGCCACGGCAGTGCCGGACTAGGCACGGATCTCACCACGCCGATGAGCGGCAAAGCTTACTCGCTCTACTTGCGCAAAGAATTCACCGTCAGCTCGCCCCAGGCCGCCTCCACCTCGCTGCTGCGGCTGCTCATCGACTACAACGACGGCTTTGTCGCCTACATCAACGGCATCGAAATCACGCGCAAGAACCTCGGGCCCGCGAAGCACCTCATCTATGCCACCCAGCGCTCCTACAACGCGGCCACCACCACCGCACTCAGCGATCTACTGACCGTCCCAGCCAATTCAGTCCTCGTCACCGGCACCAACGTGCTCGCCATCCAGGTCCACAACTACGACCTCGCCACCAGCCTGCGCCTCGATGCCGCGCTGAGCCTTTTCGGAGGTGCCACACTCATCAGCAGCGGCGCGGCAGGCGGCGCGTGGAGTTACTTCATCGGCCATCATGAGCCCTCTGGCATCGTCGTGGACACCAAGCTCGTCACCACGCCCTTTCCCGAGCCTGTGGGCAAACACGAAGACTACGAAGATCCGCACGAGGCACGAGATTGGGTCGAACTGCGCAACACCTCCGCGTCCAGCGTTGATCTCACCGGCTGGACGCTCGCGGACTCGCCAGCGCAGCCTGCGAAGTGGTCATTTCCCGCCGGCACCACGCTCGCGCCCGGTGCATTTCTCATCGTGATGTGCGACAACCGCTTCGAGGCCAACGGCAGCGCCACCGCGAGCTACCTACACAGCAATTTCGAACTCGAAACCACCGGTGGCAGCGTCTCCCTTTATCAAAACGGCACGCTGATCGACACGCTCGCTTATCCCACGGGACAAAACGCCCACAGCACCTTCGGCCGCAGCGTCAGCGATGGCATCACACCCGTCTTTTTTGAAAACGCCACGCCCGGCAGCGCCAACAGCGGCCCGGAGCTCACCGCGCGTGCCGCTGCCGTCACCGCCAGTGTGCCGGGAGATTTTTATGACACCGCGCAGACCGTCGCACTCACCTGCCCCACACCGGGCGCGGTCATTCGCTACACCTTAGACGGTAGCGACCCCGTGCAGACCAGCACCGCCTACACCGCGCCTTTAAACATCACCTTCCTCGCGGAAAACATGGGCCGCACTCTTCGCGCGCGAGCCTTCGCGAGCGGCATACTGCCCGGGCCCATCACCACCCACACGTATCTCATCGCGCAAAATGCCGCGCTGAAAACAGTGCCCGCCATGCTGATGACAGCCAATGCCGGGCGTGTCTTTTACAAACCTCAAGGCGTGCTCAGCATCGAAGGTGGCAGCTACGACACCAATGCCATGTGGCTCCCCTCCGGCACCGAGAGCTACAGCATCGCCATGCTCGAAGGCGATACCTCGGAGCGCGAGATCAACCTCGAGTATCACTACCCGGACAGCACTCCCGGCTTCTCCGTTCCGGCTGGCATGCGCCTTTCGGCCAGCAATTTCACCCGCCCGCGTCTGCGGCTGCTCTACACGAGCTTCACCCCATGGATCTTCAATCAATGGGAGGAGAAACCCAGCTTCAATCTCTTCTTCCGTGGCGCATACGGCCTCGGCAGGCTGAATCACGCCGTCTTCCCCGGCTACGACATCACACGCTTCGACAAACTGCGCCTGCGCTCTGGCAAGAACGACAACTTCAATCCCCACATCGTCGATGAGCTCTGCCGCCGCATTCACATGGCCATGGGGCATGAAGGCGTCATCGGCAGATGGACCTCCCTCTACGTCAACGGCCAGTACAAAGGCTACTACAACCTCGTCGAACGCGTCCGCGAGGACATGCTCCGCGAGCACTACGGCGGCAGCGCCGTGTGGGATGTGATCGACAATAACGAGGTCGAAGACGGTGATCGCACCGCCTTCGACGAGCTCTTAAACACCATCCTGCCTGCCGACCTCACTCAGCCGGCCAACTGGGCCGCCGCGAAGAGTCGTCTCGATCTCGACAACGTCTGCGACTGGTTCCTCATGAAAATCTACGCCGCCATGTGGGACTGGCCCGGCAACAACTGGATCATGGCCCGCGAGCAAAGCACCGGTCCAAACTCCGTCTGGCGTTTCATCGATTGGGACAGCGAGGCTGGCTTCAACGCCATCGGCTACACCAATCAAAACGTGAACTTCGACGTCATCGGCAACTTGTTCGCCACCAGCGACTCACGCATGCGCATCCTCTTCAACCGCCTGCGCACCAGCGCCGAATTCCGGCTCAAATTCGCCGACCGCGTGCACAAGCACTTATTCAACGGCGGCGTGCTCGACGATCGCGGCAGCACTTTCTGGCTGAAGACGGAGAAAGATGCGCTCAAAGCGCAGATTCAGCCCATTCTCACCTACACCAGCGGCCAGGCGTTCAACGAAGCGTGGTTCAATACCTGGACCGCACCCACCACCGGCCGCCGCACCTATCTTCTCGGCCCCAACGGCTCCCAACTCGCCACCTACGGCCTCTGGCCAGCCACTGCCGCGCCCGTCTTCAGCCGCATGACCGGAAACGTCGCACTCGGCACCACATTCACGATGTCCGGCACCAGCCCCCCTTATTACACCACGAATGGCAGCGATCCACGCCTCGAAGGCGGCGCCGTGTCCGGCTCTGCGGTGGTTTACAGCAGCGCCCTCACGCTCAATGCCAGCACCACCATCCGCGCACGCGCGCTCAGCGCCGGTGGTGAATGGTCACCGCTCACCGAGGCCACCTTCACCGTCGATCCCGTGTCGCCTTCCGCCACGAATCTCGTCATCGCCGAAATCATGTACAATCCGCCCAGCGCCACCGTCGCGGAAACGCTCGCGCCTGATCCCATCACGAATGGCGACGACTTCGAGTTCGTCCGCATTCAGAACATCGGCACCGCGCCGGTGCTCCTCGCGCAGCTCACACTCGCCAACGGCATCAGCTACGCCTTCAGCAGCGCCGGACGCAGCACCTTGGAGCCCGGACAGAGCCTGCTCGTCGTCAAAAGCAGCGTCGCCTTCCGCAAACGCTACGGCAGCGCCTACGACAGCCTCATCGCCGCCGGAGCCTTCAGCGGCGGCATCAGCAACAGCGGTGAAACCATCGAACTCCGCAACAACGGCGTCCTGCTCCACAGCATCACCTACAGCGATACAGCGCCGTGGCCACGCGAGGCCGATGGCTTCGGCCCCAGCCTCCTGCTCATCAATCCCAACGCCGCGCCTGATCACAGCAACCTCGCCAACTGGACCGCCAGTGCCAGCGCCGGCGGCCAGCCCGGCGGCACGCCACACGCACTCACCTGGGCTGCGTGGCGCGATCTCAGCTTTCACCGCACGAACGACGCCGCCACCATCAAAGATCCGGATGACGATCCCGACGCCGATGGCCTTCAAAACGCCCTCGAATACGCGCTCGGCACCAGTCCAAAAATCGCCGACCTGCCCAGCGTGCTTCCACAGGCCTCGCTCGTCGAAATCAGCGGCCAGCAGCACCTCGCCCTCACCTGCCGCGTCAATCCCGCCGCCAGCGGAGCCGTGCTCACCGTCGAAACATCCACTTCGCTTCAAAGCGGCACTTGGGGTGAAGGCGCAGGCCACACCGTGCTTCACAGCCCCGCCGCCACGACCACCGGCGGCTTCCAAAGCTTCACCACCCGCGCCACAGCGCCTCTCAGCAGCGAAACCAGCCGCTACATGCGCCTGAAGGTCACGCTGCCGTAGATCGTCATCCGACACCTGTCGGACATTTTCATCGACAAATCCGACATTTGTCGTCAAACTCGCGGAAATGGCCAAAAAATCACTTCCAGCCCTTTCCGCCGCCGAACAGGCGCTCATGGACATCCTTTGGAAAAAGCATCCCGCCTCCGTTTTGGAGCTATTGGACGCCGTGAACGAAAATCGCGATGAACCCGTCACCCGCAACACGCTGCAAACACAACTCACGCGTCTGGAGGCCAAAGGCTGGATCAAGCGCGACGACAGCAGTCGCAGTCATGCCTATGAACCCGCCGTGAAAGAGCAGCATGGCCGCACCAGCGTGCTTGCTGAGCTCAAGAAGCGATTCTTCGGCGGCAGCAGCCTCGCCCTCGTCCGTTGCCTCGTCGAAAACGGCGACATCACCGCCGAGGAACTCGCCGAACTGAAAAAACTCATCACCAGCAAAAAGCCATGAGCACCGCGTCGATCCTCACGCTCAATTTTGTCCTGCACAGCCTCCTCATTGCCGCCGTAGGCTGGTTCATCGTCCGCTTTCTGCTTCGCGGGGCCATGCGCCGCGCCATCGCTGCCAACATGGTGCTCTTGTTCGCCTTGATCGGCCCCTTCAACATCGCCACCTGGCCCGCGTCGGAAGTCATCGAGCGTCCTCCCGTGTATGGAGCGCTCCAGCAAACCCTCACCACCGACTGGCCCGATTGGCGCATCGCCGTCTCGCCAACCATAGCCGCTTCAGCGGTTCCGCAGGCCGAAAAACCCAGCTGGACGCTCAACGACTTCGTCACCGCCGCACGCTGGATCGCCCTGAGCATCTCGGCGCTGCTTTTGCTGCGACTATTGATCCAAAGCATCCGCATCCAGTGCTGGGCCTGGCAGTTGCGTGATCTCTCGGCTCAAGAACTCGACAAAATTCCCGCCGGGCTCAGCTTCGAGCGCCTCAGCGTCTTCGACGGCGACTGCACCCCCTGCGTCGCGGGCTGGTTTCGGCCCATCATCGCCGTCCCGGCTGCTGCCTTCGAAAAACTCACGCCACAGCAATGGCGCTGGCTTTTGCGTCATGAAGCCGAGCACCTCCGCTGCGGCGATACGACCGCCGTTTTGCTCCAAAACATCCTCCGTGCCCTCCTGTGGTGGAATCCCTTCGTTCACGCCCTAGCTGAAGAATACACCCAATCCCGCGAAGAAGCCTGCGACGCCGCCGCCCTCGGCGAAACGGCCGAAAACAGCGCCTACGCCACCTTTTTGCTCGAGTGCGCTGAAACATGCAGCGCAGCCCCAGCGCTGCTCGTTCCGATCATCCACACCCGGCCTGCAAAGAGGCTCAAAGCACGCCTCACCGCGCTCATGGAAGCCCGAGGCACTCAAAAAATCGGAGCCCTCTTCACCCTCGCGTGCGTGGCTTTTGCGCTGCTCATGCCGCTGCTCGTCGCCAGCCTCGGCCTCGCCACACCGGCTCAGGCTCAACCAGTCATCAACAAAGACGACGGCAAGCTTCACCTCCGCGTCTACCGCGTGCGGCCGGATTTCCTACTGGATCAGAAGAACGCGCAACAAACGCTCGAGCAGCTCGGCGCGGCTTTTCCAGAGGGCACCAGCGCCCAGTTTGAACCCGCGACCTCGCAACTCGTGGTCAAAAACACGGTCACACAGCTCGACAAGATCGAAAGCATCGTCAACAAACGCAACGAGCAGCCCGTGCAGGTGCTGCTGCAGGTCAGATTGATCCAAGCGCCTGCTCACATCGGCAAACATGAGCAGGTGATGAGCGCCGCCGCGTTTAAAGAGGTGCTGAAGGAGCACAATCAGCAGAAAGGAGTCGATCTTCTCTCTGCGCCCAGCGTGACGACGAAGTTCCTACATCAAGCCATCGTCGAAGTAGCCCGCGAGGTCACGCGGGGGGCCGAAACAAAAAAGGTTGGCCTGACCGTCAAGCTCGACCCGGGCCTTCAGCTCGGCGGAAAACTGCCGCTGTCGGCGCGGGTGGAGATGGGCATCGATCCAAGTACCAAGGAATGCTGGCTGCCGGAAAACGCCGACTTTGATCGCATCATCACCCGCAGCGTCAGCGCCAACTCTCAGCTGCAAAACGGCGAGACGCTCGTCCTTCACCTCGATGCGCCCGTAAAGCCCGTCACCGCCTTCATCACCGCCTCCGGTCTCACGCCGGAAGGGCAAACCACGGCTTTTGACACCGTATTTAGTGCGGTGCCGCCGATTCAGGAGCACGTGCTGCTTTCCGTTCACACGGCAGATTTCAAAGAAGACGTCTCGGCGGTGCTGCACCGTGCGTCTGGCAGCAAGGAGCCTGCTCCACCGCAGCCACGTCCTGAAATACGTGAGGCCTTTCTCTTGAACGGTATCCTCACAGCGCCGCAGTTTCGCGCGTTCTTCAAAGAGGCCACCGTGAAGCTGCAGGCCGCGCCGGAACAAACGGTGCGCACTCAAGACAAGGCGGAATTCGACCTCGCTGTGCCTTTGGACGGACTTAAGGCCGGGGTGACCCCCAAGATCAGCGGCGACGGCCACAGCATCGATCTCAGCATCCAAATCAGCTCCAAGCCGGGGACACCGCAGAGCAACATCACCACCAGCGTCACCGTGTGGGATCATCAAACCGTCATTCTTGGCCGTGGAGATGGGAAGGCAGTCTTCATCACCGCTCACGTCCAGCCGCCGAAGTAGCCGATTTGCGGTGCAACTGGACTCCGCCGCGCTTCCTGCTATCGACGACGGTTCATGTTTCACGTCGTCGAAGATCACGAAGAAGGAGGGCGTGTGTTTGCCCAGCCGCAGCGCCCGCCGCTGGGTCCGCGCATGCACATCGCGTTTTCGGAGGATGGGAAGCTCTCCGAGTCGCCGCAGTTCGAATATCGGCCGCAGCAGCAGCGCATGGCGCAGCTCGTGGGCGAGGCGCTGGATGGCAGCCACGCGCTGGTGTGTGAGGCGGCGACGGGTGTCGGCAAATCGCTCGCGTATCTCGTGCCGGCGGTGACTTTCGCGCTGGAGCAGAAGCGGAAGGCCATCATCTGCACGCACACGATCAATTTGCAGGAGCAGCTCATCTCGAAGGACATCCCGATCGTGCAAAAAATCGTGGGAACGTTTCACGCGGAGATTTTGAAGGGACGCGGCAATTATTTGTGCCCGACGCGGCTGCAGCGCGCGATGAGCGAGAGCGGCGACTTGTTTTCGACCTCGGAGGCGTCCGAACTCAGCCTGATCACCGACTGGGCGGCGGAGACGGAGGACGGCACGCTGAGCGATCTGGACTTCACACCGAGCGCGCGCGTGTGGTCGCTCGTGTGCAGCGAGCCGCATGCCTGCACGCCTCGTCGTTGCCCGCCGGGGAGCCGCTGCTGGTATCAGGATACACGTCGGCGGATGGAATCGGCGGATGTCGTGGTGCTGAATCACACGCTGTTTTTCACGCTGTTGGCCTCCAGCGACGAAACGGCCACGGAGGACTGCAATTTCCTGTTTCCGCGTGACTTCGTGATCCTCGATGAGGCCCACACGATCGAAAATGTGGCCGCGAAAGCCTTCGGACTGCACATCAGCGAATCGAACCTCAAGTTCGATCTCGGACGCCTGCACAACCCGAAGACGCGAAAGGGCTTTTTCCAGCTCGTGGGCGACAAAGACGGCATTCGCGAGGTTTTGCAGACGATTGAAGCCGTGAGCGACTTTTTCCGCGGCGTGGAGCGCGCCTGCAAATTCAACGCGATGGGCCGCGAGTTCCGCGTGCGCGAGGCGGGGCTCGTTGCAGACACTTTGGCGCTGCCTTTGGAGCGTCTGGCCAAAAAGGCGGAAAAGGCCGGTGATGCCGCGCACAAGGAGCACACGAAACTGGAGCTCCACGACCTCGCGAAACGGCTCAAGGCCGTGCGCGCGGGCTTGAAGATGTTTTTGGACCAAGAGCAGGAAGATCACGTGCACTGGGTGGAGCGCGGCGGGCCGGAAAAGAACATCATCTCGCTGCACACCGCGCCTGTCGATGTTTCGCCGAAGCTGCGCGAGATCTTCTTCGCGAGCGGCAAGGCCTGCGTATTCACCAGCGCCACATTGGGCGTGGGAGATGACGAGGAGCTGAATTACTTCCGCAATCGCGTCGGCGCGGAGGACGCGCTGGCCACGTGCATCGAGAGTCCGTTTGATTTTGAGCGGCAAATGAAGCTGTATCTGCTCAAGAAGATGCCGCAGCCGGCCGATCCGGGCTATTTGCAGAAGCTGCTGCACTGGATCTGCCATTTTCTCGATCTCAGCCGGGGACGCGCGTTTGTGCTCTTCACCAGCTACAGCCAGATGAGCTCGCTGGCGGATGATTTGGAGGCGCACTGCCAGAAAAACGGCTGGCGGTTGCTGGTGCAGGGCCGTGGCATGCCGCGGCATCAAATGCTGGCCGAATTCAAGAAGGACACGCACAGCGTGTTGTGCGGCACGGACAGTTTCTGGACCGGCGTCGATGTGCCGGGCGAATCGCTCAGCAACGTGATCATCACGCGCCTGCCCTTTGCCGTGCCGGATCATCCGCTGACCGCGAGCCGCCTCGAACACCTCGAAGCCGAAGGCCGCAACGCCTTCACCGACTACAGCGTGCCCGAGGCCATCCTCAAACTCCGCCAAGGCGTCGGCCGCCTCATCCGCAACGCCAGCGACACCGGTATCTGCGCCATTTTGGACAACCGCATCCTCAGCAAGCCGTATGGCCGCGCGTTTCTCGCCTCGCTACCGAAGTGTCCGACGGAGATTTTGGGGTGAACTCGGATTCCGAAGTTAAGTTGAGACGGCATTGCTCCAGCCCTGATCCATCAATGGCTCTGCGCCTAAAAAACCGACTTCGCCGAAGTTCAAAACGATGCCGGAGGCATCAGAGCGATTAGCCGGGGGTCGAGCGAGGAACGAGCGACTACCCCCGGTGAGACGGGAGGAATTTGCGGCCCCTGGAGGGGGCCAAGAAGCGTCTTTCTCGCACCGCCTTCGGGGTGCTCTCCGTCCGGCTGTTCATCCGGTGGCATCACTCGTTCCTCGCTCAGCCGACCGGCTAATTTCTCTGATGCCTCCGGCGTCCAACTTCGGAATCCGGGTTAAAATCAACTCACGGAAACAGGCCGCGCATCTGCTTGGCTTCGTGGACGCGCTGGATGCCGAGGCTGAGGGCGGCGAGGCGCATGCTGGCTTTGCGTTTGCGGCTGAAGTTGAGCGTTTGGACAAAGGACTGCTCGAGGATGCGGTAGAGCTTGCTCATGACCTCGCCTTCGTCCCAGAAGAAGCTTTGCAGGTCCTGCACCCATTCGAAGTAGCTGACGACGACGCCTCCGGCGTTGCATAGAATGTCCGGGATGATGAAGATGCCGCGCTGTTCGAGGATGGCATCGGCTTCGGGTGTGGTGGGGCCGTTGGCGCCTTCGGCGAGGATTTTGCATTGGACCTGCGCTGCATTCGCGGCGGTGATTTGACGCTCGAGGGCGCAGGGGGCGAGCACGTCGCAGGGAATGAGCAGGAGCTGCTCATTGGTGATGGCGTCGGCTCCATCGAAGCCGGTGATGGTGCGGTTTTTCGCGACGTGGGCGTCGAGCTTGGCGAGGTCAATGCCATTCGCGTTGTGCAGGCCGCCGAAGGCGTCACTGACGGCGATGATCTTGATGCCCTGACGTGCCATGGTGGAGGCGGCGATGCTGCCAACGTTCCCATAGCCCTGCACGACGGCGGTGGAGGTGCTGGCGGTGATGCCGAGCGTGTCCATGGCGCGTGAAACGAGATACGCGACGCCGCGACCGGTGGCCTCGCGACGACCGAGCGAGCCGCCGAGGCTAACGGGCTTGCCGGTGACGACGGCGGGGACGCAGTGACCGCTTTGCAGCGAGTAGGTGTCCATGATCCAAGCCATGGTTTGCTCATTGGTGCCCATGTCAGGCGCGGGGATGTCCACCTGCGGGCCGATGAAGGGAATCAGCTCCTGCGTGTAGCGGCGCGTGAGGCGCTCGAGCTCGGTGGTGGTGAGATCGCGCGGATTGACGCAGACGCCGCCTTTGGCTCCGCCATAGGGCAGGCCGGTGAGCGCGCATTTCCAGCTCATCCACATGGCGAGCGCGGCGACTTCGCCGAGCGTGACATCCGGATGAAAGCGAATGCCGCCTTTGGTGGGCCCGAGGGTGAGGTGATGCTGCACGCGGTAGCCCATGAAGACCTCGGTGGTGCCATTTTCACGCCGGATGGGCATGGCGACGGTGAGGGCGCGTTTCGGATACTTCAGGCGGTCGCGCGCGGAATCGGGGATGTCGAGGAAATCGGCCACCGAGTCGAATTGCTGGCAGGCCATGCGAAAAACGGGCGAATCATACACGTGGGGGATCGCGGTGCTCATGGGCTTAGCAGAGCGACAGACAGCCAATGATCAAGTGCGAGCACTTCGCGTGTTTTGATGAGGAGTGATCACGGTCTGGGCTGTTTCCAGAGCGGAATCTCACGGCGGGCGTGAATCATCGCAGCACCGTAAGGCACGAAAAGGGCACTGGAGGCCGCGCGGGCCGATGAATCGCTCCACACGGCCGAGGTGGCTCCGAGGCGGAGGTGCAGCGTCGTGAAGGAGCTGGCTCCGGGCTGCGTATCGCCATCCCAGAAGAGAATGCGGTCGGCGATGGACTCATCAGCACCAGCGGTGAAGCCGGACAGCACATTCATGAGGCGCTGCACGGGCGTTTGCGGCAGCGGATGACCGCTGGCGACGAGCTGCGAGCCTGTGTGCAGTTTGCTGAGGAAAGACCAGGTGCGGACCTCACCGCGCAGCGGCAATGTGACGGGTGTGGAGCGCGGATGCACGAGGATGCCCTCATCCGGCGGCAGAATGGTGGAGCCTGCATCGGCGAGCGTGGCATCGCCGCGACGCACCCAGCGCGGTCCCTGCGGCGCGGCGTAGAGCCACACGATGCGGTAAGTGCCGTTGTCATAGAAGAGCACGCGATCCGCGCTTTCCTGCGAGGTGCTGGCACGGAAGGCCGTGACGGGCAACAGCTCGGCGAGCGACCAGTGCGGACGAATGGCGATGCGTGCAGACGGTGCGGGAGCGATGCCACCAGCATAAGTGAGCACGCCGGTGTCACCGGAGGCCGAGGTGATCTCGTAGCGGCGGCCTTCATCGGCACCGCTGATCACTTCGGCGTAGCAGACGCATCCAGCCGGCAAAACGGCTGCGGTAGCGGACGAAGCAGTGCCGACATACACGGCATCGCGCAGCAGCGGCATGGAGAAGGTCTGCGATGCGGCGGCGAACTGGCGCTGCGTCCATCCGAGCACGGGTGTGAGCGCGGTTTGCTCCGGCTGGCCGTTCAAGTCGGCATCCAGCACGATGGCGAGGCGCACAAACGGCGCGGTGAGGCCGGAGTAGCGCACCGTTTCCGTGCCATCGGTGTGCGGCGTGACCGCAGCAGCGAGCGCGAGGCGCGACCAGGTGCGCAGATCGTGGCTGCCCTCCAGACGATAGGCGATGTCGCGATGACCGGCGGTGGAGCGACGCAGCAGCGCGGCGGGGATGCCGTTCACCGGATTGATCTCCAGCCAGAATGCGGGCGCGTCCGCACGATCCGGCGAGGTGCCGAGCGCGTATTCGACGAGCGAAGAATAGGCGTCTCCATCGTCATCCGCGCCATTCGGATGATCGGCGAGCCATTCAGCATACGAGTCTGGAGTGAGGGCCTGGGTGAAATCGATGCCATCGACCGAGCGACCCTCCATGCTGATGCTGGTGCAGAAAGGATCACCGCCATCGGTGTCGGAAACGGCCTGCGCGCCCGGCAGCACGGTCTGAATGACGAAGTAGTCACCCGGGGCGACGCGATCAAACTCGTAAGCACCGTCCGAGCTGGTGGTGGTGATGCCGGCGGCATTCATCTCGCTGGCGTCGAGTGATCCATCGCCATCCGCATCGAGGAAGAGCGTGACTTCGACATCTGGCAGCGGTGCCTCTTGCGCAGCGGTGCCTTCCGTGTCCTCGCCGAGCACACGGCTGACGGTGCCTGCGAGCGGCGCGGAGGCTGGAGGCAGCGTGAAGAGGCCAAGGTCGATCGTGAGATTCGAATTGGCGTCGTAAAGATCATCGCCAGCGGATTGCACACCCGTCTCTCCGTCCGCGGCGACCGGTGCGGTGCCAAGGGCCAAGGTGAAGTCCGCGGTGCGGGCACCGAACACAAACACCTTCGTGCTCGGAATGAGATTCTGGTCCGCGTTGTCATCGAAATGATTCACCGGGCCGGTGTCAGGCGCGAGCGTGGGCACCATGCTGACGAGCTGGCCAGTGGTGAACTCTTCCGGCGCGAGGAAGATGAAGTAGGTGCCCGGAAGCACGCAGAAGCGATAGATGCCACCGTTGGCGGAGGTCGTGGTGGCGACCGGAGCATCGATGAGCGGATCGCTGCCTGCCGCAAAGAGGCGCACATTCACACCATCGAGCACGACATCGCCCGCATTGTAGAAGCCGTTGTGGTCCACATCGTTGAAGACGAGGTTTCCGACGCAAACGGAGGTCGCGAGCGCGAAGTCGATCGTGTTGTTGGTGTTCGGGTCGATGTCGCCATCGGTCACCGACTCCGCGCCGGGAGAAATGGCCACCACGGGGCTGAAGAGCGGCGTTCCCGGCCCAGCGGGCTGGCTGCCGTCGTTGTTGCCATCGACATCGTCATCCGCGGTGGACGGCGTGCCGCTGGTGACGGCAAAGGTGGGCGGCGGCGTGACCTTCACGTAGTAGCTGCCGCTGGTGAAGCTGCTGAAGTTGTAAAGACCGGTCGAGGTGGTGGTGACGGACGCGCCGATGCGGGTGTCCGCATTCACGCCACTGCCGCCGATTTGATTATCTGCGCCGGTCGAGAACAATTCAGCCACCGCGCCGTCCACGCCGGGCTCACCGGACTGCCAGGAGCCGTCTCCATTCACATCGTGGAAGATGAGATTGCCGATCATGTGCCCGCTGATGCGCAGGGTGCGCGAGGTGCTGCCGGTGCAGCCATTCGCATCTGTGGCGTGAATGTTGATGGTGACATCCGGCGCAGAGGCGGGCGGTGTGCCGAAAAGCTGTCCACTGGAGTCGATGGACAGCCAAGCAGGCGCGCCGGTGAGCGAGTAGCTGACGATGGCGGCGCTTCCGGTGGCCGTCATACGCGTCCCGGCGAGGGTGTTGTAGTTCAGCGTGGCCACGGCATCCGGCAGCGAGGCCGGAGTCCATGTGAAGACTGGGCACACGCGGTAATCGACCGCCTTGGTCTGCGCGCAGCTCGTGAAGGGCGTGTTCGCGGTGGAGCGCACATTCAGGCTGTAGAGACCTGCCGATGTGCTGCTCGCGACGGTGAGTTTGCCATCGACCGCGCCGATGCTGAAGCCGGACGGCGGCGTGACCAGGCTCCAGGCGTAACCCGCTGTATTCAACGCGGTGATGCTGGCAGCGGTGAATCCGGTCGTCTGGGTGTAATTCGTGCCGGTGGTGCTGAGCAGCGCGATGCCATTCGTGATGGTGATGGCCGGACAAACCGTGGTGATGCTGCGCGTGGTGTTGCCGGTGCAGCCATTCACATCGGTCGCGTTGATGGTGAAGGTGACAGCGGAGGCAGCAGCGGTCGGTGTGCCCTGGAGCTGGCCGCTGCTCGTGATGCTGAGCCAAGCAGGCGCGCCGCTGAGCGTGTAGGTGACGATGCCGCCGCTGCCGGTCGCGATCATCTGCGTGCCCAGAAGGGTGTTGTAGTTCTGGCCGACGACGGCATTCGGCAGAGACGCAGGCGACCACGTGAAGACCGGGCACACGCGCCAGGTGACCACGCGTGTCTGCGAGCAGGTGGTGTAAGGTGCGGCCGCGGTGGCACGCAGAGTCAGATTGTAAGTGCCGGCGCCGACGCTGCCCGCGACATTGATGCGTCCATCCGCTCCACCGATGGTGAAGCCCGCAGGCGGCGAAACAAGGCTCCAGGTGTAGCCCGCGGCATTCAGCGCGGTATTGCTGCTGGCGGTGAAGCCGGTGGTCTGCGTGAAGGCGGCACCGGTGGTGCTCAGCAGGCTCGATCCATCCTGAATGGTGATCGCGGGGCAGTTCACCACGATGCTGCGCGTGACACTGCCGGAGCAGCCGTTCGCATCCGTCGCGGTGATGGTGAAGCTGACGATGGTGGCGCTGGCATTCGGCGTGCCTTGGAGCTGACCTGCGCTGGTGATCGTGAGCCATGAAGGAGCACCGGTGAGCGCGTAGCTCACGATCGGGCCGCTGCCGGTCGCCGTGACCACGGTGCCGCCGATGGCGTTGTAATTCTGGCCCACGACGGCATCCGGAAGCGTCGCAGGTGTCCACGTGAAGACCGGGCACACGCGGAAGCTCGCGGCCTGGGTCTGCGCGCAGGTCGAATACGGCGAATTGGCCGTCGCGCGCACATTCAGGCTGTAGAGACCAGCGGCGACACTGCTGGCGACGGACAATTTGCCATCGCTGCTGCCCATCGTGAAGCCAGCAGGCGGCGTGACGAGATTCCAGCCAAAACCGGCCGCATTGAGGCCCGGATTGCTGCTCGCGCTGAATCCAGTGGCCTGCGTGAAGTCTGTGCCGGCCACGCTTTGCATCGCCGCGCCATTGGTGATCGCGATCGTGGGGCAATTCACCGTCACGCTGCGCGTGATGGAGCCGGAGCAGCCATTCGCATCGGTGGCGGTGATCGTGAAGGTCACGGCGGCCGCGCTGGCGGTCGGCGTGCCTTGAAGCTGCCCGCTGCTCGTGATGCTCATCCACGAAGGCGCGCCACTCAGTGAGTAACTCACGATCGCGCCGCTGCCCGTCGCGGTGACCAAGGTGCCGCTGATCGCGTTGTAATCCTGACCGACCACGGCATCCGGCAGCGTCGCTGGCGTCCACGTGAAGACCGGGCACACGCGGAAGTTCGCGGCCTGGGTCTGCGCGCAGGTCGAATACGGCGAATTGGCCGTCGCACGAACATTCAGGCTGTAAAGGCCTGCGGCGACGCTGCTGGCGATCGTCAGTTTGCCGTCCGTTCCGCCAATCGTGATGCCCGCGGGCGGTGTGACGAGGTTCCAGCCGAATCCGGCCGTGTTGAGCGCGGCGTTGCTGCTCGCGGCGAATCCGGTGGTTTGAGTGTAAGCGGTGCCAGCCACGCTTTGCATCGCGGAGCCATTTGTGATCGTGATGGCCGGGCAAACGACCGTCACGCTGCGCGTGATCGATCCCGAGCAGCCATTCGCATCGGTGGCGTTGATGGTGAAGGTCACGGCGGCCGCGCTCGAGGTTGGCGTGCCTTGAAGCTGGCCTGCATTCGTGATCGTCAGCCAAGATGGTGCGCCAGTGAGTGAATAACTCACGATGGCTCCACTACCAGTCGCCGTGACGAGCGATCCGCTGATGGAATTGAAGTTTTGGCCCACGACAGCGTCGGGAAGCGTCGCGGGCGTCCACGTGAAGACCGGGCACACGCGGAAATTCGCCGCTTGGGTCTGAGCGCAGGTCGAATACGGCGAATTGGCCGTCGCACGCACGTTCAGGTTATAGAGACCGGCGGTGACGCTGCTGGCGATGGTGAGTTTGCCATCCGTGCCGATGGTGATGCCTGAAGGCGGCGTGACGAGGTTCCAGCCGAAACCGGCCGCATTGAGCGCGGCGTTGCTGCTCGCGGCGAAACCAGTCGCTTGAGTGTAAGCGCTGCCAGCGACGCTTTGCATCGCGGAGCCGTTGGTGATCGTGATCGCAGGGCAAACGACCGTCACGCTGCGCGTGATCGATCCCGAGCAACCATTCGCGTCGGTGGCGGTGATCGTGAAGCTCACGGCGGCCGCGCTGGCAGTTGGTGTGCCTTGAAGTTGTCCGGTGCTCGTGATGCTCATCCACGAAGGCGCGCCGGTGAGTGAGTAGCTCACGATCGCGCCGCTGCTCGTCGCGGTGACGAGTGAACCAGCGATGGAATTGAAGTTTTGGCCCACCACGGCATCGGGAAGCGTCGCTGGCGTCCAGGTGAAGACCGGGCACACGCGGAAATTCGCGGCCTGTGTCTGTGCGCAGGTCGAATACGGCGAATTGGCCGTCGCACGCACATTGAGGCTGTAGAGGCCCGCGGCGACGCTGCTGGCGATGGTGAGTTTGCCGTCTATTCCGCCAATCGTGATGCCAGCGGGCGGCGTGACGAGATTCCAGCCAAAACCGGCCGTGTTGAGCGCGGCGTTGCTGCTCGCGGCGAAACCGGTGGCTTGCGTGTAAGCCGTGCCAGCCACGCTTTGCATCGCCACACCGTTCGTAATCGTGATCGCAGGGCAATTCACCGTGATGCTGCGCGTCACGCTGCCGGAGCAGCCATTCGCATCCGTCGCCGTGATGGTGAAGCTCACCGCAGCCGCGCTGGCAGTTGGCGTGCCTTGAAGCTGTCCGCTGCTCGTGATGCTCATCCACGAAGGCGCGCCGCTGAGTGCGTAGCTCACGATGGAGCCGCTGCCGGTCGCGGTGACGAGCGATCCGCTGATGGTATTGAAGTTTTGGCCCACCACGGCATCTGGAAGCGTCGCAGGCGTCCAGGTGAAGACCGGGCACACGCGGAAGTTCGCGGCCTGAGTCTGCGCGCAGGTCGAATACGGCGAATTGGCTGTCGCACGCACGTTGAGGTTATAGAGACCGGCGGCGACGGAGGTGGCGATGGTGAGTTTGCCATCCGTGCTGCCAATCGTGACGCCTGCGGGCGGTGTGACGAGATTCCAGCCAAAACCAGCCGTGTTGAGCGCGGCGTTGCTGCTCGCGGCGAAACCGGTGGCCTGCGTGAAGGCCGTGCCAGCCACGCTTTGCATCGCAGAGCCATTCGTGATCGTGATCGCGGGGCAATTCACCGTGATGCTGCGTGTGACGCTGCCGGAGCAACCATTCGCGTCCGTGGCGGTGATGGTGAAGCTCACCGCAGCCGCACTGGAGGTCGGCGTGCCTTGGAGTTGGCCACCGTTCGTGATCGTGAGCCAGGATGGAGCGCCGGTGAGTGAGTAGCTCACGATGGAGCCGCTTCCGGTCGCGGTGACGAGCGATCCGGCGATGGAATTGAAGTTTTGGCCCACCACAGCATCGGGAAGTGTCGCAGGCGTCCACGTGAAGACCGGGCACACGCGGAAATTCGCGGCTTGAGTCTGCGCGCAGCTCGAATACGGCGAATTAGCCGTCGCGCGCACGTTCAGGTTATAGAGACCAGCGATGACGCTGCTGGCGATGGTCACTCGGCCATCGCTGCCGATCGAAATACCCGCCGGAGGTGTGACGAGGTTCCAAAGATAACCCGCGGTGTTGAGAGCCGCGTTGCTGTTGGCCGCGAAGCCCGTCGCCTGCGTGTAAGCGGTGCCCGCGACGCTTTGCATCGCCGTTCCGTTCGTGATCGTGATCGCCGGGCAAACGACTGTGACACTGCGAGTGATGGAACCCGAGCAGCCGTTCGCATCCGTGGCGGTGATGGTAAAGCTGACCGACGCCGCGCTGGAGGTGGGCGTGCCTTGGAGCTGGCCGCTGGAGTTGATGCTCAGCCAGGCCGGTGCACCGGTGAGCGTGTAGTTGACGATGGCCCCGCTGCCCGTCGCAGCGATCGTGGTGCCGCCGAGCGAGGCATAACTGACGCCCACCGTGGCATCTGGCAGTGTGGCAGGCGTCCACGTGAAGACCGGGCACACGCGGAAGCTCGCCGCCTGAGTCTGCGCGCAGGCTGTGAAGGGCGAATTGGCCGTGGCTCTCACATTCAGGCTGTAAAGGCCCGCTACGACGCTGCTGGCGATCGTCAGTCTGCCATCCGTGCTGCCCATCGTGAAGCCCGCAGGCGGCGTGACGAGATTCCAACCGAATCCTGCGGCATTGAGGCCCGGATTGCTGCTCGCGCTGAAACCGGTGGCCTGCGTGTAAGCGGTGCCGGCCACGCTTTGCATCGCCACGCCGTTGGTGATCGTGATCGCGGGGCAATTGACCGTGATGCTGCGCGTGATGGAGGCGGAGCAGCCATTTGCATCGGTGGCAGTGATGGTGAAGGTGGAGGAGGCCGCGCTGGCGACCGGTGTGCCCTGGAGCTGGCCGGCATTCGTGATCTCAAGCCAGGATGGAGCACCGCTGAGTGTGTAGCTGACGATCGCGGCACTGCCGGTGGCCGCAATCACTGTGCCGCCGAGCGAAGCGTAGCTCTGGCCGACGGTGGCGTCTGGAATCGTCGCCGGAGTCCAAGTAAAGACCGGGCAGACGCGATAACCGACCGTGCGGCTTTCTGCGCAACTGGAGTAGGGCGCGTTCGCGAGGCTCTGCACGGACAGATTGTAGAGACCCGGCGTGACACTGCCTGCGACGGTGAGTTTTCCATCCGTGACGCCCATCGAGAAGCCCACAGGCGGCGAATTCAGGCTCCAAGTGTAGCCTGCTGTGTTCAGCGCGGCGTTACTGCTCGCGGCGAAACCGGTGGCCTGTGTGTAAGACGCGCCCGTGGTGTGCATCATCGCCGCGCCATTCGTGATCGTGAAGGCCGGGCAGGCCACGGAGACACTGCGGGTAATGCTGCTGCTGCATCCGTTCGCATCCACCGCGGTGATGGTGAAGGAAACCGGCGCGGCGCTCATGATTGGCGTTCCTTGGAGCTGTCCTGCATTGGTGATGCTCATCCACGCTGGCGCGCCGCTGAGCGTGTAGCTGACGATCGCCGCGCTGCCCGTCGCGGTGACCTGCGTGCCGAGAACGGAGTCATAACTCACACCCACCGTGGCTGCGGGGAGAGATGCCGGTGTCCACGTGAAGAGCGGGCAGACGCGGTAGCTCACCGCTCTGTCCGTGAAGCAGTTCGCGTAGGGCGCATTGGCCGTCGCACGCACCGTGAGGTTATAAGCATTCGCGGCGACGGAGTTGGCGATGGTCAGTTTGCCATCCGTGCTGCCGATGGTTACGCCTGCGGGCGGAGATACGAGGCTCCAGGTGTAACCCGTGGCATTGAGGCCCGCGTTTGAGCTGACGCTGAAGCCCGTCTGCTGCGTGTAAGCGGTCCCGGTGGGGCTCAGCATGAGGACACCATTGGTGACATTGAAGGTGGGGCATCCGACGGTGACGCTGCGCGTGGTGGAGCCGGTGCAACCGTTCGCATCGGTCGCATTGATTGTGAAGGTCACCGAAGCCGCGGCGGCAACGGGTGTGCCTTGGAGCTGGCCCGCGCTGTTGATGCTAAGCCATGAGGGCGCGCCGCTCAGCGTGTAGCTCACGATGGTGCCACTGCCGGTCGCGGTGATCTGTGTGCCACCGACGGAGCTGTATTCCTGACCGACCACTCCATTCGGCAGCGAAGCCGGTGTCCAAGTAAAGACCGGGCACACGCGGAAGCTTGCGGGCTGTGTCTGCGCGCAGGCGGTGTAGGGGGCGTTGGTGGTGGCGCGCACGTTCAGGCTGTAGAGCCCGGCGGCGACGGTGTTGGCGATGGTGAGTTTGCCGT
>Ga0315902_10004509_pt1 | contig 20120 bp, 22 predicted proteins | sample LakEriMetagenome_9_FD_203523 | JGI IMG/M metagenome (GOLD analysis project Ga0315902, IMG submission 203523) | Freshwater fungal communities from buoy surface, Lake Erie, Ohio, United States - Buoy 12 MA117 | ecosystem: Environmental > Aquatic > Freshwater > Lake > Lake biofilm | place: USA... | reverse complement strand
TGAGCACCAGATCAAGGCGATCCTGCCGGATCTGGTCGTCGACGTGCGCCCCGTGCTCGACCCCGACGCGGCGGTGCGGCCGGCGCTCGAGCCGACCCGCTCGTACGACGACGCGACGGAGCTCCTCGACGACGCCACCCAGCCCCTCGACGCCGCCCCCGCGGACGACGAACCCGGCCCCGACGAGGTGCTAGGGTCCGCGCCATGGCGGCAGGAGTGAACCCGGACCAGGCGCTGGCGGAGCTGATCGACGTCTCCGCGCAGATCGAGGGCGCCGCGATCCTCGACGCCGCGGGCGGCGTCCTCGCCTCCATCGGCGGGATCGGGGACGGCGCGGCGGCGCTGCTGCGGGCCGCCGACGACGCCGCGCGCCTGCTCGGCCGCCCCGCCGTCGCCCAGTGCGAGGTCGGGCTCGGCGACCGCCTGGTCTTCGCCGTGCGCGAGGGCGACCGCGCCGCCGTGGCCGTCACGGCCGCGGACGCGACCGCGGGGCTCGTCTTCTACGACCTGCGCCAGGCGCTGCGCGGGGAGGGCTCCTGATGCGCGCCGGGCGCCTGCTGGGCGCCGTCGCCGCCGTCGGGGCCGCCGCGGCGGCCGTCGTCCTGGTGCGCCGCCGCTCCAGTGCCGGCCAGCCGCGGGCGGACCTCTACTTCGCCGACGGCTCGATGCTGTCCCTCGACCACGCGGCGCCCGAGATCGACCAGCTCCTGCGCGCCGCGCGCGGGGTGGCCGGGGCGGGGGCCCTGTGAGCGACCTCGCCGAGCGGATCCGCGCCGTCGCGTACCTCGAGGGCGACTTCGTGCTGCGCTCCGGCCGGCGCAGCAGCTTCTACCTCGACAAGTACCGCTTCGAGACGCAGCCCGAGCTCCTGCGCGAGATCGGCGAGCTGCTGGCGGCGAGGATCGCCGAGGTGGAGCCCGACGCGGTCCGCATCGCCGGGCCCGAGCTGGGCGCCGTCGCCCTCGCGGCGAGCGCGAGCATGGCCTCGGGCCTGCCCTTCCTGATCGTCCGCAGCGCCGCCAAGGACTACGGCACCTCGAACCGCCTCGAGGGGATCTGCGAGGACGGCGAGCGCGTCGTGGTCGTGGAGGACGTCGTCACCAGCGGCGGCGCCGCGCTCGACGCCGTGCGCGCCCTGCGCCAGACGGGGCTCGTCTGCGAGACCGTGATCTGCGTCGTCGACCGCGGCGAGGGCGGTGCGGAGGCGATGGCCGAGGCCGGCGTGCGGCTCGAGCGCCTGCTCGACGCCGAGGCCCTCCGGCTCGGCCGCTGAGAACCGCGTAGGCAAGCGGAACCGCGGCTGGGCGACGCCGGCGAACCCGCATGGTTGTGCGGTTTCGACGCGGATTTGGCTTTCCTATGCGGAGGCGTTCCGGAAAACCCGCATCGTTGAGCGGAAGTCCGTCCGATCGGGGTGATAGGTTCAGCCCGTTCACAACCGTCCTGGAGGGACCGTGACCAAAGCGGAGTTCATCGATCAGGTTGCCGAGAAGACCGGCCTCAGCAAGAAGGACGCTGGGGAGGCCGTCGAGGCGATGCTCGACACCATCGCCGATACGCTCAAGCGGGGTGGCGACGTGACCTTCACCGGTTTCGGGAAGTTCACGGTGCAGCACCGCGCCGCGCGCATGGGGGTCAACCCCCGCACGGGCGACAAGGTGCAGATCGCCGCGACCAAGGTGCCGAAGTTCTCGGCGGGGTCGCAGCTCAAGGCCGCCGTCAAGGGCTAGGCCGGGTGCCGCAGCCCGCGGCTCCCACGCACGCGAAGCGGCCGTCCCCCGCCCGGGGGGCGGCCGCGCCGCGTTCGGGGGCCCTCGCGTGATCCCGTTCGGCGACCGCCTCGCGGCCCGCGTCGAGGCCTGCGGGAGCGCGCTCTGCGTGGGGATCGACCCGCGCGGCCCCTTCCCCGACGAGGTCATGCGCGGCCTCGCGGATTCCCGCTCGGGCCAGGCCCGGGCGGTCGAGCGCTACGCCGTCGGCCTCGTGGAGGCGGCCGCGCCGTTCTGCGCGGCCGTCAAGCCCCAGGTCGCGCTGTTCGAGCTGCTCGGCGGCTACGGGCTGCACGCGCTCGACCGGGTCTGCGAGACGGCCCGCGAGCACGGCCTCCTCATCGTCGCGGACGCCAAGCGCGGCGACATCGCCTCCACGGCGACCGCCTACGCGGAGGCCTGGATCGGCCTGCGACCGGGGGAGACGGCCCCGCTGGCCGACGCCGTCACCGTCAACGCCTACATGGGCCCGGACACCGTGGAGCCGTTCCTGGAGGTCGCCGACCGCCATGGGGCCGGGCTGTTCGTGCTCGCGCGCACCTCGAACCCCGGGGCCGCGCAGCTGGAGGAGCGCCGCCTCGACGACGGCGGCCAGGTCTGGGAGGCGGTCGCCGGCTGGATCGCCGGCTGGGGGAGCGGGCGCACCGGGTCGAGCGGCGTCGCCGCCGTCGGCGCCGTGGTGGGGGCGACCGCCCCCGCCGCCGTGCGCGCCGCCCGCGACCTGATGCCCGACGCGCCGCTGCTCCTGCCCGGCGTGGGCGCCCAGGGCGGGCGGATCGAGGACCTCGCACCCGCCTTCGAGCGGCATCCGGCGGGCGGGCTGGTGGTCGCCGCCCGCAGCGTGATCGAGGCCTGGCGCGACACCGACGCGGACTGGCGCAGCGCGGTCGCGGAGGCGGCCCGCCGGCACGCGGAGGACATCCGCCGCCTCGGCGCCTGACGGGGCCCGCGCGGCAGTACGATTCCTGCCGTGCACGGCCGCTCGCGTTTCTCCGTCTGGACCATCGTCGCCCCGCTCGCCCTGATCGGCGTGTTCGCGCTGGCGGTCATGCTGGTCCGCGACGCCCTCGACCAGCCGGCGCCCGCCGCCTCCGAGCCCGCGGCGGCGCAGGCGGCGGAGGCCGACGAGGCCGCGGCCGAGCAGCCCGTGACCGTGGGCCCGGACGTGCCGCCGTCGTACAAGATCCGAAAGGGCGATACCCTTAGCGCGATCGCCGAGCGCTACGGCGTGACCGAGGACTACATCCGCGAGCTCAACCCCGGTCTCGACCCCCTCGCCCTGATCCCCGGCGAGCGCATCAAGCTCCGCGACTCCGCCTGACCCCCGCCGCCATGATCATCACCGTCACGCCCAACGCCGCCCTGGACAAGACGATCCAGGTGCCCAGCATGCAGATCGGCATGCGCCACCGCGGCGCGGAGAGCCTCGTCGCGCCGGGCGGCAAGGGGATCAACGTGGCCCGCGCCCTCCTCGTCCTGCAGGAGCCCGTGATCGCCACCGGCCTCGCCGGCGGCGAGACCGGCGCCCGCATCGTGCGCGAGCTGACCGCCGAGGGCATCCTCAACGACTTCACGCCGATCGCCGGCGAGTCCCGCAGCACCACCGTGCTGATCGACCCCACCAACGGCGGCCAGACCGAGATCATCGAGAACGGCCCCGAGGTCACGTCGGCGGAGCTCGACCAGCTGCTCGAGCGGCTGGAGTACGTCGCCCGCGACGCCCGCTGGGTCGTCCTCGCCGGCTCGCTGCCGCGGGACGTCGACGAGGACTGGTACGCGGACGCGATCAAGCGCCTGCGCCGCACCGGCGCCGCGCTCGTGCTCGACTCGGAGGGCGAGCCGCTGCGCCACGGCGTCGCCGCGGAGCCGCACCTCGTCTCGCCGAACCAGCGCGAGGCCGAGGAGCTCGTGGGCCACGAGTTCGCCGGCGAGGACGACATCGTCGCCGCGCTCGACGAGATCGCCGAGATGGGGCCCCGCAACGTGCTGATCACGTTCGAGAGCGGCCTCGCCGCGCTCCTGCGCGAGGGGCAGCAGACCCGCCGCTTCCTGGTGCGGGCGCCGCGCGTCGAGGTGCTCGGGACCGTCGGCGCGGGCGACGCGCTCCTGGCCGGGTTCCTGGCCGCGCTCAGCCGCGACGCCGACCACGAGCGCGCGCTGCGCCACGCCGTCGCGTGCGGCACCGCCAGCACCCTGACGCCCGGCGCGGGCCGCCTCGACCCGCGCGACGTCAAGCGGCTCCTGGCCGAGACCGAGCTGCTCGAGCCGACCCCGCTCTGAGCCCCGGCGCCGTCCGGAACCCCGACTAGTGTCAGGGGCACGACACGACGGACGGCAGGGCAGGGCCCCGACCCCGGGGCGGCACCCGCGGAAAGGATCGGCGAAGCGCGGTGGAGATCGAAATCGGACGGGGGAAGAAGGCGCGTCGCGCCTACGGCTTTGACGACATCGCGATCGTGCCGAGCCGGCGCACGCGCGACGCAGAGGACGTCGACATCGGCTGGAAGCTCGGCCCGTACCTGATCGAGCTGCCGCTCGTCGCGTCGGCGATGGACGGCGTCGTCTCGCCCGCCACCGCGATCCAGCTCGGCCGCCTCGGCGGGCTCGGCGTGCTCAACCTCGAGGGCCTGTGGGCGCGCTACGCCGACGCCGACGCGATCCTCGAGGAGATCGCGTCGCTGCCGCCGGAGACGGCGACGGGGCGCATGCAGGAGATCTACGGCGCGCCGCTCGATCCGGACCTGATGGCCCAGCGCGTCCGCGAGATCAAGGAGGCGGGCGTGATCACGGCCGCCAGCCTGACCCCGCAGCGCGTCCGGGACCACTGGGAGGGCCTGGTCGAGGCCGGCCTCGACGTGCTCGTGATCCAGGGCACCGTGGTCTCCGCCGAGCACGTCTCGCGCAGCGTGGAGCCGCTCAACCTGAAGGAGTTCATCGCCGGCGTCGGCATCCCGTGCGTGGTCGGCGGCTGCGCCAGCTACCAGACGGCCCTGCACCTGATGCGGACCGGAGCCGCCGCCGTCCTCGTCGGCGTCGGCCCGGGCGCGGCCTGCACGACGCGCGGCGTCCTCGGCGTCGGCGTGCCGCAGGCGACCGCGATCGCGGACGCCGCGGCGGCTCGCGTCCAGCACCTGCTGGAGACCGGCCAGTACGTCAACGTGATCGCCGACGGCGGCATGCGCACGGGCGGCGACATCGCGAAGGCGATCGCCTGCGGCTCCGACGCCGTGATGATCGGCTCGCCGCTGGCCCGCGCCCACGAGGCGCCCGGCCGCGGCACCCACTGGGGGATGGCCACCTTCCACCCGACCCTGCCGCGCGGCGCGCGCGTGCGCACCGACCAGGTCGCGAGCCTCGAGCAGATCCTGCTCGGGCCGGCCAACGAGAACGACGGCACGCTCAACCTGATGGGCGCGCTGCGCACCTCGATGGCGACCACCGGCTACGAGACGATCCACGAGTTCCAGAAGGCCGAGATCATGGTCGCGCCGGCGCTGCAGACGGAGGGCAAGAAGCTGCAGCGCGAGCAGGGCATCGGGATGTCGCGCTAGCCGGATGGCCGCGGACCAGCCGATCCTCGTCCTCGACTTCGGGGCGCAGTACGCGCAGCTGATCGCCCGGCGGATCCGCGAGCGGCGGGTCCTGTCCGAGCTGGTCCCGCACGACCTCACGGCCGCCGAGCTCGCCGCCCGCAACCCGGCGGGGATCGTGCTGTCGGGCGGGCCGGCCTCCGTCAACGAGCCGGGGGCTCCGACGCTCGATCCGGCGATCTTCGACCTCGGGGTGCCGGTGCTCGGCATCTGCTACGGCATGCAGGCGATGGCGCAGGCGCTCGGCGGCGAGGTGGGGCGGACGGGGACGGGCGAGTTCGGCAAGACGGAGCTCGAGGTCGAGACCGACGCGGTCCTGTTCCGCGGGATCCCGCCCGCGCACTCCTGCTGGATGAGCCACAACGACTCGGTCACGCGCCTGCCGGAGGGCTTCCGCGCGACCGCCGCGACCCCCGGCGCGCCCGTGGCGGCGATGGAGCACCCCGAGCGGCGGCTGCACGCGGTGCAGTTCCATCCCGAGGTCGTGCACACGCCGCAGGGCACAGACATGCTGGAGCGCTTCGCCTACGACGTCTGCGGGCAGGACGGCTCGTGGACGCCGCAGCGCGTGATCGACGAGCAGGTCGAGCGGATCCGCGCCCAGGTCGGCGACGAGCAGGTGCTGTGCGCCCTCTCCGGCGGGGTCGACTCCGCCGTCGCCGCGCTGCTCGTGCACCGCGCGGTCGGCGACCAGCTGACCTGCGTGTTCGTGGACCACGGCCTGCTGCGCGAGGGCGAGGCCGAGCAGGTCGTCGAGACCTTCGGCGGGCACTACAAGGTGCCGCTCGTCCACGTGCAGGCGCAGGAGCGCTTCCTCGGCCTGCTGGCCGGCGTGACCGAGCCCGAGGAGAAGCGCAAGATCATCGGCGAGACCTTCATCCGCGTCTTCGAGGAGGAGTCGCGGCGGCTCGAGGGCGTGCGCTTCCTCGTGCAGGGCACGCTCTACTCCGACGTGATCGAGTCCGGCTCGAAGACGGCGGCCAAGATCAAGTCCCACCACAACGTGGGCGGCCTGCCCGACGACATGGACCTCGAGCTGTGCGAGCCCCTGCGGCTGCTCTTCAAGGACGAGGTGCGCCAGGTCGGAATCGAGCTCGGGATGCCCGAGCGGATGGTCTGGCGCCAGCCGTTCCCCGGCCCGGGCCTCGCGATCCGGATCATCGGCGACGTCACGGAGGAGCGCCTGCGGATCCTGCGCCATGCGGACGCCGTCCTCCAGGAGGAGATCCGCGCCGCGGACTGGTACCGCCGCCTCTGGCAGTCCTTCGCCGTCCTGCCCGCCGTCAAGTCGGTCGGCGTGATGGGCGACGCGCGCACCTACGAGTACCCGATCGTGATCCGCGCGGTCACGTCCGAGGACGCCATGACGGCCGACTGGGCGCGGCTGCCCTACGACCTGCTCGAGCGCATCTCGACGCGGATCATCAACGAGGTCCCCGGGGTCAACCGGGTCGCGCTCGACATCTCGTCGAAGCCGCCCGGCACGATCGAGTGGGAGTAGGCCCGCGCACGGCGACCCCGGGTCCCCGCGCGGTACGCTGAGGACGTGGCCGCATCCGCCTCCGCCCGCCGCGCGCAGGTGCGTCGGCGCCGCGTCGCCCTCCTGATCGGCGCGATCGGGGCGCTGCTCGTGCTCGCCGCCGCCGCGTGGGCGCTGCGCCCCGACGCCCCGGCCGCCCCGTCCAGCTACGCCTCGCAGAGCGCGGTCGACCGCGCCGCGCAGGAGGCGGCCGCGAACGCCGCGGAGGCCGCGAAGGCCGCCGACGAGATCGAGAAGCGCACCTGGTCGATCGGCCCGTACGCCGAGCAGGTGCCGAAGGAGGACGGCGTCGCGGCCGGCGCCCCCGTCAAGGGCCTCGTCGCCCTGACCTTCGATGACGGGCCGGGCCGCTACACCTACGACGTCCTCGCGCTGCTCAAGCGGCACCGGATGAAGGCGACCTTCTTCGTGCTCGGCTCGAAGGCCGAGCAGGACCCGCAGGCGCTGCGCCAGATGGTGGACCAGGGCCACGTCGTGGCCGCGCACTCGTGGACGCACGCCAGCATGGTCACCCTCGACGCGAAGGGCCTGCGCGAGGAGTTCGACCGCACGAACGCCGTGATCCGCGAGGCGACCGGGCGGATCGCGGCGATCCAGCGCCCGCCCTTCGGCGACTTCGACGGCCGCACGAACCGCTGGTCGCGGGCGAACGGCATGCTGCCGATCCTCTGGAACGTCGACTCGAACGACTGGCAGCTCGACGACCCGCGCACGGTCGCGGACAACGTCCTCAACGCGCCCAACCTGGGCCCCGGCGCGATCATCCTGCTCCACGACGGCGGCGACGACCGCTCCATGACCGTCAACGCGCTGCCGGCGATCATGGACGGCCTGCGCAAGCGCGGCCTGCGCTCCGTGACGATCCCGGAGCTCCTGCGGCAGGGGCCGCCCGAGACGATCGGGCCGGGCACCTTCGCGCCCAGCACGTTCGCCGAGGGCTACACGGCCGACGCGGGCTAGAGGGCGGCGCGCAGGCGCTCGGCGGTCCGCGCCAGGCCCTCGGCGTCGCCCGGGGCGGTCGGCCACGGGATCGTCAGGCCGTCGTCCGGGAAGCGGGGCAGGACGTGCAGGTGCAGGTGGAACACCGTCTGCCAGCCGTCGGGGCGCGCGCACGAGAGCAGCGTCACGCCGGTCGCGCCGAGGGCGGCCTCCTGGGCGCGCCCGATGCGGGCCGCCAGCGCCGTGCAGGCCGCGAGCGCGTCGTCGTCGGCGGCGAGCGCGTCGTCGTGGTGGGCGCGGGGGATCACGAGCACGTGCCCCTCCGCCGCGGGGAAGATGTCCATGAAGGCGAGGGCGCGCTCGTCCTCCGCGACGATCGTCGCGGGGATGGCGCCGGCGGCGATCCCGCAGAAGAGGCAGTCGGCCATGCCGCGATCCTAGCGGCGTCCGCAGCGGGCGATATACCTCAGGCGGTGGCCGCGTTCTCGGATCCGCGCTGGTTCGATCGGGAGGCCGCCGTCGAGCGCACCGACCTCGCCTGCCGCGCGGTGCCGCAGGCCGACGGCTCGATGATCCGCCACGCGCGCACGCAGTCCGGAGCCGAGCTGGACGTGGTCACCCTGCGGATCGCCGAGGGGCCCCTGACGGGCCGCCACGCGGGCCTCCTGATCTGGCCGCCGCGCCGGCCCGGCGACCTCGAGCGCACGCTCGGGCCGCTCGCCGCCGTCGACGACCTCGAGGAGCTCGCCGAGCGCCTCGCCGCGACCACGGTCCGCTGCCGGCTGGAGACGAGCCCCTTCGGGGACCTCGAGGTGCGCAAGGTGCTCGAGATCGCCCCCGAGCTGCCCGTGCCCGAGCCGGCCGGACCGGTCCCCCCGGACGTCCCCGCCGACCTGCTGCCCGCGACCCCGGCCGACCCGCCCGCGGCGCGCGTCCAGGTGATCCGCGACGCCGCGCAGGTGCGCGAGGCCGCGGAGCTCCTGCAGGGGCTGCCGGTCCTCGCCGTCGACATCGAGACCGCGTGCACGCGGCTGCCGCTCGACCAGCGCGAGGAGCGCGACGCCTTCGAGCCCTGGAACGGCACCGTGCGCCTCGTGCAGGTGGCGGCGCCCGCGCCCGACGGCGGGCTCGCCGCCATCGTGATCGACTGCTGGGAGACGGACCCGCTGCCCGTGCTGCGCCTGCTCGGCGATCCGGGCCGCCGGGTGATCGCGCACAACGCGAAGTTCGAGCAGAGCTGGATCGCCTACCGCTGGGGCATCGAGTTCGGGGCGGTGGTCGACACCATGGCCTGGTGGTCGGTCATCGGCGGGCACCTGCAGGCCGCCGGCGTCGAGCACGGGGTGGAGGACGCGCGCCTCGTGACCCTCGTCGAGCGCTTCATCGGGCTCGAGCTCGACAAGAGCTTCCAGACCTCCGACTGGTCCCTCGAGGAGCTGTCCGCCGGCCAGCTCGAGTACGCGGGCCTCGACGCGGCGGTGCTGGTGCCGCTCGCCGCGACGCTGGAGGGGATCGCCGAGGCGCTGGGCTGCGCGGAGCAGGCGCGGATCGCCTCGCTGGCCGGCGCGCGCCGCGCCGCGGCCTCCATCCGCTTCGGCGCCGACCGCCACCCCGACGAGCTGGAGGAGGGGCGGGCGATGATCGCGCACGCCGCCTCGGCCGCCGACCTCGAGACCGCGGGCGGGCTGATGCGGCGGATGGCGCTGCGGGCGGGCTCGCGCGAGGAGCTCGCCGAGGCCTACCGCGCGCGCCGTCAGGCGCTCGGGTCGCCGTCCGCGTCGTAGGCGTCCCAGTCGCCGTCCCGCAGGCGGTCCGCGCGGCGGTCCCAGGCGCCGGTGAAGAGCGCCCAGGAGGCGAGGCCGAGCGCCGCGCCCACGACGAGCGCGCCGGGGCGCCCCCGGCGGCCCGCGACGAGCCCCGCCACGGCCAGCCCGAGCCCGGCGTGGACCGCGTAGAGCGCGTGGCGCGGGGCGTCGAGCCGCTCGTCCGGACCGGGCGCCTCGAGCGGCCACCACAGCCACGGGACGCGCGCGTTGAGGTCGTCGTGGACGGCGTTGACGGCGTCGTCGAGGGGCGCGAGCGCGCCGGTCAGCCGGTCGGCCGCCGTCGGGGGGAGGGGTGCGTCGCCATGCATGGCTCCCATGCTACGGTTCCGCCCCGTTGCGGTGACCCACCGCAGCCCGATCCCATGCCGCAGAAGACCCTCAGCGCCAAGCCCGCCGACGTCCAGCACGACTGGGTGATCGTCGATGCCGACGGCGAGATCCTCGGCCGTCTCGCGACCCGCATCGCGGATGCGCTGCGCGGCAAGGGCAAGACGAACTTCACCCCGCACGTGGACACCGGCGACTTCGTCGTCGTCGTCAACTGCGACCGCATCCGCGTCACCGGGCAGAAGCTCGACCAGAAGATCTACTACCGGCACTCCGGCTACCCGGGCGGCCTGCGCGAGCGCACGCTCGCCGAGCAGCTCGAGCGCGACTCGACCGAGGTCGTGCGGCACGCCGTCAAGGGCATGCTGCCGAAGAGCAAGCTCGGCGCCGCGCAGCTGCGCAAGCTCAAGCTGTACAAGGGCGCCGACCATCCGCACGAGGCCCAGCAGCCGAGGCCGCTGGCGTAGGGGGACAGGAAGACGTGAGCGACGAGGCCATCTACCGCGCGACCGGCAAGCGCAAGACGTCCGTGGCCCGCGTGATCCTGCGCCCGGGCACCGGCCAGGTGACCTGCAACGGCCGCCCGGTCGAGCAGTACTTCGACCGCGCCCCGCTGCGCTCCATGGCGCTGAGCCCCCTCGAGGCCGTCGGCCTCGCCGATCGCTTCGACGTCTCGATCCGCCTGCACGGCGGCGGGATCAGCGGCCAGGCCGGCGCCTCGCGCCACGGCATCGCCCGCGCCCTCGTCGAGGCCGACCCGAACCTGCGCGGCGAGCTCAAGCGCGCCGGCTACCTGGCGCGCGATGCGCGCGCGGTGGAGCGCAAGAAGGCGGGCCTCAAGAAGGCCCGCAAGCGCCCGCAGTTCTCGAAGCGCTAGGTCGACGCGCGGTGGCCCGCGCCTGGTTCGGCACGGACGGCATCCGGGGCACGGCGAACGAGCGCCTGTCCGCGGACCTCGCGCTGCGCGTGGGACGCGCCGCGGCGCTGCGGATCGGCGGCGCCCCGACGATCCTGATCGGCCGTGACACCCGCCGCTCGGGCCCGATGCTGGAGGACGCACTGGCGGCGGGGATCGCGTCCGCCGGCGGCCGCGCGGTGCGGCTCGGCGTGCTCCCGACGCCCGCGGTGGCCTGGTCCGTGCGCGAGCACGGGGCCGACGCCGGCGTCGTCGTCAGCGCCTCCCACAACCCCTTCCCCGACAACGGGATCAAGCTCTTCGGCCCGGACGGGCACAAGCTGCTCGACGCGGACGAGGAGCAGATCGAGGCGCTCCTCGACCACGCGGGTCCCCGTCCGACGGGTGCCGCCGTCGGCTGGAGCGAGGAGGCGCCGGGCGCCGCCGCCGCCTACGCGGCCTGGGTGGCCGGGCGGGCGGGCGTGCGGCTCGCCGGGCTGCGGATCGTCGTCGACTGCGCCCACGGGGCCGCCGTGACCGTGGCGCCCGCCCTCTTCGCCGCCCTCGGGGCGGAGACCGAGCTGATCGCCTGCGACCCGGACGGGGTCAACATCAACGTCGACTGCGGCTCGACGCACCTCGACCACGTCGCCGCCGCCGTGCGCGCCAGCGGCGCGGATCTCGGCATCGCCTTCGACGGCGACGCCGATCGCGTGCTCCTGTGCACGGGCGCCGGCGACCCGGTGGACGGCGACCACGTGCTCGCGATCCTCGCCCGCGACCTGCTCGAGCAGGGCGCGCTGCCCGGCAATCGGGTCGTGGTGACCAGCATGGCCAACCTGGGCGCGCACCGCGCGCTCGCGGAGATGGGCTGCGCGGTCGAGGTGACGGACGTGGGGGACCGCTACGTGCTCGAGGCGATGCTGCGCGACGGGGCCGTCCTCGGCGGGGAGCAGAGCGGGCACGTGATCGCCCTCGACCACCAGACGACGGGCGACGGGCCGCTGACGGCCGTGCTCGTCCTCGCCGCGCTCGCCCGGAGCGGGCAGACGCTCGCCGAGGCCGCCGCGGCCGTCGAGAAGTACCCCCAGCGGCTGATCAGCGTGCGCGCCGACCGCGACGGGCTCGGGGGCTGCACGGCCGTCCACGCGGCCGTCGCCGCGGCGGAGGCGGAGCTCGGCGACGAGGGCCGGATCGTGCTGCGCGCGTCGGGGACGGAGGCCCTCGTGCGCGTGATGGTGGAGGCGCGCGACCCGGACGCCTGCGAGCGCATCGCCGTCGATCTGGCGGCGCTCGTCGAGCGCGAGCTGCCCGTCACCGGCTGACCCGCGCGCCCCGGCCGGTACGATGCCCCGCGTGTGCGGGATCATCGGGTACGTCGGGGCTCGGCCCTGCAAGGAGCTCGTGCTGACCGGGCTCGAGCATCTGGAGTACCGCGGCTACGACTCCGCGGGGCTCGTCCTCGCCGACGCGGCGGGGCTCGAGCGCGCCCGCGCGGTCGGCCCGGTGGCGGCCCTGCGCGACGCCGCGGCGGGCCTGACCGGGACCGCGACGGTGGGCATGGGGCACACCCGCTGGGCGACGCACGGAGGCGTGGAGGAGCGCAACGCGCATCCGTTCCTGAGCGAGGACGGCCGCTTCGCGGTCCTCATGAACGGCATCTTCGAGAACTACGTCCAGCTGCGGGCCGAGGTGGCCGAGCACGGGCACGAGCTCACCTCCGACACCGACACCGAGGCGCTCGTGCACCTGCTCGAGGAGGCCTACGACGGCGACCTCGCCCAGACCGTGCGCCGCATCTACCCGCGGCTCGAGGGCCACTTCGCGTTCCTGGCGATCTGCCGCGACGAGCCCGACCGGATCGTCGGCGCCCGTCTCGCGTGGCCGCCGCTCGTCGTCGGGCGCGGCGAGGGGGAGACGTTCCTCGCCTCCTTCACGCCGGCCTTCCTCGAGGAGACGCGCGCGATCCAGATCGTCGACGAGGGCGAGGTCGTGATCGCGACCGCCGCCGGGGCGGAGTTCCGGGCCATCGACGACTGGTCCGTGCGCGAGCACCCGGTCGAGCAGGCGGACGAGTCGCTCGAGGTCGCCGCCAAGGGCGGCTACGAGACGTTCATGCTCAAGGAGATCCACGAGCAGCCGACCGCGGTTGCCGACACGATCGCCGAGCGCTTCCACCACGGCGAGCTCCACCTCGACGGGATCGGCCTGACCGATGACGAGCTGCGCGAGATCAACCGCGTCCTCGTCGTCGGCTGCGGCACGGCGCTCCACGCCGGTCTCGCCGGGCGCTACCTGATCGAGGAGTGGGCGGGGGTGGCCACCGAGGCCGACGTGGCCTCCGAGTGGCGCTACCGCAACGGGGTCTTCGACCCGCGCACGCTCGTGCTCGCCATCTCGCAGTCCGGCGAGACCGCCGACACCCTCGCCGCGATGCAGATCGCCAAGGAGCGGGGCGCCCGCGTCGTCGCGATCACGAACATCATGGGCTCGGCGATCGCGCGCGCCGCGGACGGCGTCCTCTACACGCGCGCCGGGCTCGAGATCGGCGTCGCGGCCACGAAGACCTTCACGTCGCAGGTCACGCTGATGACGCTGCTCGCCCTGCATCTGGCAGCCGTGCGCGGCACGCTCCCCCCCGACGAGGTCGCGCGCATCGGCGAGGAGCTCAGCGCCCTCCCCGACCTGATCCAGCGGGAGCTCGACGACACGGCGATGGACCGCCAGCTCGACCTGCTCGCCGACCGCTTCGCGCACGACCGCTTCTTCCTGTACCTCGGCCGCCACCTCGGCCTGCCGATCTGCCAGGAGGGCGCGCTCAAGCTCAAGGAGATCTCCTACATCCCGACCGACGCCTACGCGGCCGGGGAGATGAAGCACGGCCCGATCGCCCTGCTCGGCGAGGACACGCCGGTCGTGGCCGTGGCCACCGACAGCCACGTGTTCGAGAAGATGGCCTCCAACCTCGAGGAGGTGCGGGCCCGCGGCGCCCACGTGATCGCGGTGGCCACCGAGGGCAACGACCACATCGAGCGGCACGCCGAGCACGTCATCCGCATCCCGGCCACGCGCCCCGAGCTGCAGCCGATCCTCGCGGTCGTGCCGCTGCAGATCCTCGCCTACAAGATCGCCGGCCGGCTCGGCCTCGACGTCGACCGCCCGCGCAACCTGGCCAAGACGGTCACGGTCGAATGAGCGGCCTCGAGCCGCCGCGGCTGCTCGTCGGTCTCGACCTGATCGAGATCGAGCGGGTCGAGCGGGCGCTCGAGCGGCACCCCGAGCGCTTCCGCGCCCGCTGCTTCACGGCCCGCGAGGTCGAGGAGCTCGACCGCAAGCCACGGCCCTCGGAGAGCTACGCGGGCCGCTTCGCCGCCAAGGAGGCCGTCGGCAAGGCCCTCGGCACCGGCGTGCACTTCACGTGGACGGAGATCGAGGTCGCCGGGCGCGGCAAGCCGCAGGTCACCCTCAGCGGCTGGACGCGCGAGGTGGCCGAGCGCAAGGGGGTCGTGGCGATCGACGTGTCGATCACGCACTCGCGCACGACGAGCGCCGCCGTGGCGATCGCGATCCTCGGGCCGGAGACGGCCTAGGACTCGTCGTCGGCGGAGGCGGCGTCCTCGCCGGCCTCGGCGTCGGCCTCGGCGGCCGGCTCCTCGGCGGGTGCCGCATCGGCCTCGGCGGCCGGCTCCTCGGCGACCGCATCCTCCGCGGCCTCGGCCACGGGCTCCTCGGCGGTCTCCGCGGCGGCCGCGGGCGCGGCCTTCGCGGCGGGCGCGGCCTTCTTGCTGACGCGGCGCTTCTTCGACTCCTCGGCCTGGGGGCCGCGGGCGATGACGCGGGTCACGCGGGCCTTCTTGCGAGCGGCGGTGTTCGGGTGCAGCGCGTGCTTGGCGGCGGCCCGGTCGACCAGCGCGACGAAGGTCGCGTGGGCGGAGGCGACGGCCTCCGCATCGCCCGACTGGACGGCCTCGACGACCCGCCGGAACGCGGTCTTGATCGACGAGCGGTAGCGGATGTTCTCCGTGCGCTGGCGCTCGGCCACGCGGATCCGCTTCTTCTGCTGCTTGATGTTCGCCATGAGCCTCGTGTGCGGGCCGGGAGGGACCCCGGCGACCGCGGCGGAGCGTAGCAGGGGCGCGGATCGGGCCGCGCAACCGGGGCCCGTGCCATCATCGGAGCATGGGCAGTCCGGTGGATGCGCCCGCGCCCGGAGCGCGCAGCCGCTCCGTGTCCGCGGCCCTCTTCAGCGCGGCCACTGGCGTCTCGCGGGTCCTGGGCCTCGTCCGCGAGATCATCTCGGCGCAGCTCCTCGGCGTCTCCGGACCGGCCAGCTCCTTCGTCGTGGCCAACAACGTCCCGAACACGACGCGCTCCCTCGTCGCCGATTCCGCGCTCGGCGCGTCGTTCGTCCCCGTCTTCAACGAGCTGCTCGTCCAGGGGGAGCGCGAGCGCGCCTGGCGGGTCGCCTCCAGCGCGCTGACCCTCGCCGTCCTGGCGCTCACCGTCCTGACGCTGCTCGGGATCGCGTTCACGCGGCCGCTGCTGTCGTTCGCGAACCTCTCCGGGGAGCAGCTCGAGCTGACGGTCACGATGACGAGGATCCTGTTCCCGATCCTGATCCTGCTCGGGATCTCGGGCCTCGTGCAGGCGATCCTCAACTCCTTCGACGAGTTCGTCCTGCCGGCGATCGCCCCGGTCTTCTGGAACGTCGTCATCATCGGCTTCCTGATCTACGCCTTCACGGCTGACGACCTCGGGCAGCGGGCGCTGATCCTGGCCGTCGGCACCCTCGTCGGCACGGCCGTGCAGACCCTGGTGCCGCTGCCCGGCCTGCGCGGCAAGGGCGCGAGGCTGCGCCCGCTCGTCGACCTGCGCGACCCCGCGGTGCGGCGGATCCTCGTGCTGCTCGCGCCCGTCGCCCTCGGCCTGGGGCTGAGCAACGTCAACCTGACGGTGGCCACGTACATCGCGACCTACGTCGATCCCGACTACGCGCCCCGGGCCATCGACGCCGCGTTCCGCGTCTACATGCTCCCGCAGGGGATCTTCTCGGTCGCGGTCTCGACGGTGATGTTCCCGCTGATGGCCCGCGCCGTCGCGGCCCACGACCTCGAGCGGCTGCGCGGCGCCCTCGCCGACGGGTCGCGGCTGATCCTCTACCTGCTCCTGCCGGCGAGCGCCGTGATCGCCGTGCTGGCCAGCCCGATCGTGGAGCTGCTCTTCCAGCGCGGGGCGTGGACCGCCGCCGACACGCCGGGCGTCGCGCACGCCGTCGTCGCCTTCTCGCTCGGCCTCGCCCTGAACGGGCTGATCCTGCTGTTCACCCGCTGCCTGTTCGCCCTCCAGCACGTCTGGGTCGCGACCGCGATCGCCCTCGTCACCCTCGTGGTGGGCACGGTGCTGAGCCTGCTCCTCTACGGCCCGTTCGGGGTCTGGGGGATCCCGCTCGCGAACTCGATCGCGAACGCGGTCGTCGTGCCGCTGATGTGGCTGGTCTTGCGCCGCCGGATCGGGGCGCTGCCGACGCGCGCCGTCGTCCTGGCGGCCCTGCGCATGCTGGCCGCCTCGCTCGCGGCCGCGGCGATCGCCTACGGGATCTGGCGGGCCGCCGAGTCCCTCCTCGGCGACGGCCTGCTCGCCCTGCTCGTGGGCGTGGGCGGCGCCATCGGCGTCAGCGCGCTGGCCTACCTCGCCGCCACGCGGGCCCTCGGCTTCCCGGAGGCCGACCGCATCGTCGCGCTGATCCGCCGCCGCGAGGCCGCCGCGTGAGAGCCGGGGCGCTGCGCGTCCCGCGACCCGCGCTGTTCCTGTTCCTCGTGCTGCGCGACGCCGTGGCGCGCTTCCAGCGCCACCGCTGCACGACCGCGGCGGCGGCGATCGCCTTCCACGTCCTCTTCTCGCTGTTCCCGCTGGTCCTGATCGTCGCCGCCGTGGTCGGCAGCGACATCCGCGACGAGTCGGTCCGCAGCCAGATCGCCGACGGGCTGATGGCGGCGCTGCCGCTCGACGAGACGGCCAAGGCCCAGATCGACCGCCTCCTCGACCAGGCCACGCGCAACCTGGCGGCGATCGGCCTGATCGGCATCGTCGCCCTGATCTGGTCGGCGAGCGGGATGCTCGGGAGCGTCCGCGGGGCGATGGAGCTCGCGTGGGAGGGACGGCTCGGGACGCGCCCGTTCGTGCGCGGCAAGCTCGTCGACGCGGTCTTCCTGACCATCATCGTGGCCGTGATCCTGTCGTCGTTCCTCGCCGGCATCCTCGTCAGCGTGCTGCCGCGGATCTCCGCCGACGTGTTCGCGGGCACGCCGTTCGAGGCGTACACGGACGTGATCCGCTCGTCGGTCGCCCCGATCGTGTCGACGACGGCGACCTGGGTGATCCTGGTCATGGCCTACAAGTTCCTGCCGACGCCGCGGCCGGCGCTGCGCTACGCGATGCTCGGCGCCCTCCCGTCCGCGCTGCTCTTCGAGGGCGCCCGGATCCTGTTCGCGGTCTACGTGACGGACATCGCCACCTACGACATCGTCTACGGGTCGATCGGGTCGATCATCGCGTTCCTCGCCTTCGTCTACGTGGCATCGATCATCACGCTGTTCGGCGCCGAGCTCGGCGCGTCGATCCGGCGGGTGCACGCGACGTGGCGGATCCTCGCCACCCGCTCCGGGCCGCCCGGCGCGGGATGACGAGTACCCTTACGGGGTGGACCAGCAGCTGATCCGGAACTTCTCGATCGTGGCGCACATCGACCACGGCAAGTCCACGCTCGCGGACCGCATCCTCGAGGTGACGGGCGCGGTGCAGGAGCGCGACATGCAGGACCAGCTGCTCGACTCGATGGACATCGAGCGCGAGCGCGGCATCACGATCAAGGCGCAGGCCGTGCGCGTGCCCTGGGAGCACGACGGGCGCACGTACCAGCTCAACCTGATCGACACCCCGGGGCACGTCGACTTCACCTACGAGGTGTCGCGCTCGCTCGCCGCCTGCGAGGGCGCCCTGCTCGTCGTCGACGCCTCGCAGGGCATCGAGGCGCAGACCGTCGCCAACGCGCACCTCGCCATCGACAACGGCCTCGAGATCGTCCCCGTCGTCAACAAGGTCGACCTGCCGGCCGCCTACCCGGACGAGGTCGCCCAGGAGACCGCGGAGTTCCTCGGCGACGACGCCGACCAGGTCGTGCGCATCTCCGCCAAGAGCGGCCTCAACGTCGCCGACGTCCTCGACGCGATCGTGGAGCGCGTGCCGCCGCCCGCGGGCGACCCCGCCGCGCCGGCTCGCGCCCTCGTCTTCGACTCGGTGTACGACCAGTACCGCGGCGTCGTCGCCTACGTGCGGGTCGTCGACGGCGCGCTCACCTCCGGCATGACGATCCGCTCGATGGCCACGGGCCAGACGCAGTCGATCGAGGAGGTGGGGGTGATGGCGCCGCAGATGACGCCCACCGGCCGCCTCGAGGCCGGCGAGGTCGGCTACGTGATCACCGGGATCAAGGACGTCGCCGAGGTCAAGGTCGGCGACACCTTCACGGACGCCGCCCGGCCCGCGAGCGAGGCGCTGGCCGGCTACGTCGACGTCAAGCCGATGGTCTTCGCCGGCCTCTTCCCGTCCGACGGCGAGCAGTACGAGGACCTCCGGGACGCGCTCGCGAAGCTGCGGCTCAACGACGCCTCGCTGGTCTACGAGCCCGAGTCCTCGCAGGCGCTCGGCTTCGGCTTCCGCTGCGGCTTCCTCGGCCTCCTGCACATGGACGTCGTGCGCGAGCGCCTCGAGCGCGAGTGGGACCTCGACCTGATCGCCACCACGCCCAACGTGCTCTACGACGTCCTCACCACGGGCGGCGAGGCCGTCGAGGTCCGCAACCCGTCCGACATGCCGCCCGCGAACTCGATCGAGCACGTCGAGGAGCCGTACGTGCGCGCCACCGTGATCGTGCCGAAGGAGTTCGTGGGCACGATCATGGAGCTCTGCCAGGACCGCCGCGGCGACTTCGAGAAGATGGACTACCTGTCGCCGACCCGCGTGCAGCTCTCCTACGCGCTGCCCCTCGCGGAGATCGTGCTCGACTTCTACGACCAGCTGAAGAGCCGCACGAAGGGCTACGCCTCGTTCGACTACGAGATGATCGGCTACCGGGGCTCGAACCTCGCCAAGGTCGACATCCTGCTCAACGGCGAGCCCGTCGACGCGCTCAGCATCATCGTCCACCGCGACAAGGCCTACGAGGCGGGCCGCGCCCTCGTCGAGCGCCTGCGCACCCTGATCCCGCGCCAGTTCTTCGACGTGCCCGTGCAGGCCGCGATCGGCAGCCGCGTGATCGCCCGCGAGACGATCAAGGCGAAGCGCAAGGACGTGCTCTCGAAGTGCTACGGCGGCGACATCACGCGCAAGCGCAAGCTGCTCGAGAAGCAGAAGAAGGGCAAGAAGAACCGCATGAAGTACGTCGGCGCGATCGAGGTGCCTCAGGAGGCCTTCCTGAGCGTGCTCTCGCTGGACGGCAAGGACTAGGCGTTCCACCCAGCGGCACGGGTTCGGGCGCCGATTCCACCGGGTGGGACGCGCCGGCGCGCCGGCTTGGGCGGCACGCCAGCCGCGGGATACGGTCGCGCCATGACCGCCACCCGCCTCGTCGGCCTCGGGTCCATGGGATCCGGCATGGCCCGCAACCTGCTCCAGCACGGCTTCGACCTCGTCGTCGACGACCTCGACCCGTCCCGTGTCGCCGCCCTCGTCGCGGAGGGCGCCCGGGCCGCGCAGCCCGGCGCGGTGGAGGAGGGGGTCGTGATCCTGTCCGTCCCGGCGCCCCAGCACGTGGAGGCGATCTGCCTGGGCGCCGACGGGCTGCTCGGAAGGATGCGCCCCGGCGCGGTCCTCGTGAACGCCTCGACCGTCGATCTCGAGACGGCGCGGCGGCTCGACGCGGCCTGCGCCGAGCACGGCGTCCTGCACGTCGACGGGCCCGTGACGGGCGCCGCCGACGGCGCGGCCGCCGGCACGCTGACCTTCATGTGCGGGGCCAGCGACGAGGCGCTGCGCGCGGCGCGCCCGCAGCTCGAGGCGATGGGGAGCGAGATCTCCCACCTCGGGCCGCCGCCCGCCGGGACCGCCTCGAAGCTCCTCACCAACATGCTGTGGTTCATCCACGTCGCGGCGCTGTCGGACTCCCTCAGCCTCGCGACCCGCTGCGGCGTCGACATCGACCGCTACGCCGAGCTCGTGCGCGGCATCGACTGCGCC